>Ga0136846_1212661_pt1 | contig 12461 bp, 9 predicted proteins | sample HopSoiMetagenom2_FD_96841 | JGI IMG/M metagenome (GOLD analysis project Ga0136846, IMG submission 96841) | Grasslands soil microbial communities from Hopland, California, USA - 2 Assembly 2016 (version 4) | ecosystem: Environmental > Terrestrial > Soil > Grasslands | place: USA: Hopland...
AGGCCGTGGCCGGCCATCTCCTTGGTCTCGGCGATCACTTTCGCCGCGTGCAGCAGTGCCTTGGAGGGGATGCAGCCGACGTTGAGACACACCCCGCCCAGCGGCCCGCGGGAGTCGACCATCACGACGTTCTTGCCCAGGTCCGCCGCCCGGAACGCCGCGGTGTAGCCACCCGGCCCGGCGCCGAGCACCAGCACCTCGGCGTGCACGTCACCCTTCGCCCCGGTGTACGGGGCGGGCGCACCCGTCGCAGCCGCACCGGTGGTGTGCTCCGTGGGAGGCGCGGCCGACGATCCGTACCCCGCCGGCGCCGTCAGCTTCTCGTCGAGGACGGGCTGCGGCTCGCGTGGGGCGGCTGCCTGGAACACGCGGCCCTTGCGGGGGGCCGGTGCACCCGAGGCGGTGGGGGAGGTGTCGGTCATGAGTGACTCCGGGTCGAAGGAAGTGGTGTCACGACGGGTGTTTCCCACTGTCGAACGTGCCGACTCGCGGGGCCGGGGCTAGGCCGCGCGCTGCCGGAGCTGCCGCAGGACCTCCTCGAGGAAGTCGGCCGCACCCTCCTGCGCGTGGTGCCCGGTGACCGCCCGCGCCACGGCGCGGGCCTCCGGACGGGCGTTGCCCATCGCGACCGGCACGCCGATCTCCCGCATCCAGACGACGTCGTTCTCCCCGTCGCCGAGGCCTGCGGCGCCCGCGGGATCGACGTCGAGGAGGTCGAAGACGAACGAGATGCCCGACCACTTCTGGGCCTCCGGATCGGACAGCTCCCAGAAGACGTCCATCGAGCGGGTCGCCCGCGGCGCGTACCGCTCGATGACGGGCCGGGCCGCGTCCATCTCGGCCGCGGTGCCGTAGATCATCGCCTTGACGACGTCGTCGGGCATGCGCTCGGGCGGTACGGCGACCTGCACGTCCGGGTCGCCGACGGCCATCAGCAGGTCGCGCAACTGCTCGGTGGTGGTGTAGATGCCGCGGACGGTCCACCAGGTGAACGCGTACCCGGTCTCCTCGTGCACCGTGCGCAGCGCCGCCGCCTCGGCCGGGTCCATGGTCTGCACCCGCAGGTCGTCCCCGGAGACCGGGTCGGTGACCACTGCGCCGTTGCAGCTCACGCCTGGCGTCCGCAGCCCTACCGTCGCTGCGACGTCGAGGACGTTGGCCCGTGAGCGGCCGGTCGCGAGGACGACCGGCACGCCCAGTTGTTCGAGATCCGCCATCGCCGCCCGGGTCCGGGGGGACACCCGGTGGTCCGGGCCGGCGATGGTGCCGTCGACGTCGAGGACGACGGCGGTCGTACCGGACAGGTCGAGGTTCGGGTCGTGCACTGATCTCCTCGTCCGGTGGGGGCAGGGATCAGCCGACGCCCGCGCCGACCCCGATCAGCGCCGCGAGCCCCTTCACCACCAGCGTCATCGGCCAGATCGCGGCCGCCGGAGGGTCGAAGTGGGTGTTGCCGCTGTTGTGGAACACGCGCGCGCACACCTCGCCCAGCAGGCCGGAGAGCAGGCCGCAGATCGTGCCGATCAGTACCGCGATCACTGCGTTGCCCCCCACGATCGGGAGGAACGTGATGGTGCCGAGGCCCGCGATGATCGTGATGTGGTGGGTGACCGGGAAGCTGATCCCGAGGCTCAGGAACAGCAGCGAGACCGCGGACACGCCGAACATCAGCAGATTGGCGCTTCCCGCGAAGGCCGGGTAGAACCCCGCGAGCCGTAGCGCCACGCCGGCCGCGAGCAGGCTGACGAACAGGCTGAGGACGGTCAGCTGGCCGAAGCGCTCGTGGTAGCGGATCCAGGCGACGCCGTCGCGCGGGGCGAAGCGGCCCCACCCCGATCCTTCGGGGAGGTCGCCGGTCAGGCTGGACCGCCCGATCGCGATCCGCACCACGATCGCGGAGATGAACACGGTCAGCGCGACGCTGTCGACCAGGCTGCCGAAGCCGGGGATGAGGGCGACGCCGGTCTGCACGACGTAGCCGAACATCCCGAACACCGCCCCGACGAGCAGGACGGCAGCGCGGTCCATCGACACCAGGGCGATGCCGATGTCCTTACCGCCGACGTCGGTGCTCTGCCGTGCGGCGTACGCCGCTGCCGCGACCCCGCCGGCGAAGGCGATGTGCGGGCCGAACGCCGGCCCGAAGGCGACGTAGTTGAGGAACTCGGGACTGCCGCCGGCCATGACGATCGCCGAACCGACGAGCACCATGAAGCCGGTGAAGATGAAGGCGTGCAGACCGCCGATGGCGGCTCCGAAGAAGCCGCCGCCTGCCGCGATCAGGAGGGTCAGGAGATCGAACATCGAGTGGCCTTCCGTGCGCTGACGTCGTTGTGTAGCGACGACCGGTAGGAATTGCGAACAGCAGGTTCCGCCTGACGGCTGCGGCGCCGGAGCGGAACATAGCGGTATATACAAGTGCGTACAAGTACTTGACCACTAACGGGCCGCGTGCCTAGCGTTGCCGCCACTACAGCGGGCGAGCCGCGTGTGGCCATCAGGCCCCGGGCTCGACGCGGTCACCGCACTCGACGACGAGGCAGGACGCTCATGGCCAAGTACATTCTCGGAATCGACGAGGGCACAACGGGTGCGCGCGCCTTCGTCATCGACGACCAGTGCACGGTGCTCGGACTCGCCGCCTCGGAACTGACCCAGCACTACCCCCGGCCTGGCTGGATCGAGCACGACCCGATGGAGATCCTCAGCGTCCAGCTCGAGGTCATCCGCGCGGCGCTGCGCCAGGCCAAGCTCCAGCCCTCCGACCTGACCGCGGTCGCGCTGACCAACCAGCGCGAGACCGGCATCGTCTGGGAGAAGGACACGGGACGGCCGATCTACAACGCCGTGGTGTGGGCCTCGCGGCAGACCGTCGACGTCGTCGAGCGCTGGGTCGACAAGGGCCACGGCGACATGATCGAGCAGCGGACGGGCCTCCTCCCGGACGCCTACTACACCGCCTCGAAGATCCGCTTCATCCTGGACGCCGTCCCCGGGGCCCAGGAGCGCGCCGAGCGCGGCGAGCTGCTCGCCGGAACCGTCGACACGTGGCTGATCTGGAACCTGACCGGGCGCAAGTCGTTCGTCACCGAGTACTCCAACGCCTCGCGCACGATGATGTTCAACCTCGAGACGCGCGAGTGGGACGACGACCTGCTCGCCGTCTACGACATCCCGAAGCGGATGCTGGCCGAGATCGTGCCGTCGGACACGATCGTCGGCGACATCGGGGCGACCTTCGGTGCGGACGTGCCGATCGCGTCGAACCTCGGCGACCAGCAGGCCGGTCTGTTCGGGCAGGCCGCGTTCGCGCCCGGCCAGTCGAAGATGACCTACGGCACGGCGGGCGTGCTCAACATCAACTGCGGCGAGCAGCCGCAGCGGATCGCGGGCCTGACCCCGAGCATGGCGTGGGGTGTGCAGGGCAAGGTCGCCTACGAGATCGAAGGCGTCCTGTTCGCCATGGGCAAGACGATGCAGTGGCTGCGCGACGACCTGAAGCTGATCCACGCCGCGCCCGACTCGGAGTGGTACGCCGGCCAGGTGCCCAGCACGGACGGGGTCTACCTGATCCCGGCCTTCACCGGCCTGTCCGCGCCGGACTGGGACCCCTACGCCCGCGCGGCGATCATCGGCATGAGCAACGCCACCACCCGCCTGCACATCATCCGGGCCGCGGTGGAGTCGATGGTCTTCCAGACCCGCGACGTCGTCGAGGCGGCGCTGACCGGCTCGGACAACATCCGCATCCCGGAGCTGCGGGTCGACGGCGGCGCGGTGAGGAACAACTTCCTCTGCCAGCTGCAGGCCGACGTCCTCGGCGTCCCCGTGGTGCGGCCGCAGATCGCTGAGGCCACCGTCTTCGGCACCATGCTGATGGCCGGACTCTCGACCGGGGTCTTCTCGACCCTGGACGAGGTCGCGGGCATGTGGCGGGAGGACCGGCGGTTCGAGCCGTCGATGAGCCGCGACCAGGCCGACTCGATGTACGCCGGATGGCGTGCGGCGCGCGAGCTCACCAAGGGTTGGGCACGCAACGTTCCCAGCGCGGGCTGACGAGGGCAGCGAGGGCAGCGAGGGCACTGCAATGAGGGCACTGGGCCGTCCGGACCCGGACGAGCTTTCGAGCACGACCTACGACGTGGCGATCGTCGGCGCCGGGATCAACGGCGCCGCGATCGCCCGTGACGCGGCCCTACGCGGACTCTCCGTGGTGGTCGTCGAGAAGGACGACGTCTGCTGCGGCACGTCCGCCTGGTCGAGCCGGCTGATCCACGGCGGGCTGCGGTACCTGGAGCACGGCGAGCTGCGGCTGGTCCACGAGTCGCTGCACGACCGGGGGCGGTTGCTGGAGATCGCGCCGCACCTGGTGGCGCCGATCCCCTTCGTGGTGCCGCTCTACCCGCACAACCACAAGCCGGCCTGGATGTTCCGGGCCGGGATGGTGCTGTTCGACGCGTTGTCGATCCGCAAGTCCGTCCCGCGCCACCGCCGTCTGTCCCGCAAGGCCGTCGCCGTCGAGCTGCCCTCGCTCAACCGCGAGGGCTTCTCGGGTGCGCTGCGGTACTACGACGGCCAGGTCGTCTTCGCCGAGCGGCTCGTCCTGGAGACGCTGCTCTCGGCCGTCGTCGCCGGGGCGGTCGCCCTGACCTACACCGAGGCCACGAAGGTGGTGACCGAGGGTGGCCGGGCGACCGGCGTGGCGGTGCGCGACAGGCGCACCGGGGAGGAGCGCACCGTGCGCGCCTCCGTGGTGGTCAACGCCGCGGGGCCCTGGGTCGACGAGGTGTCGGCGGGCCTGTCCCTGCCCCGGTTCATCGGCGGCACCAAGGGGACCCACCTGGTCGTCGACCCGTTCCCCGGCGCTCCGGACGTGACCGTCTACTACGAGGCCCGCTCGGACAACCGGCCGATCCTGGTGATCCCGTGGAACGGCCGCTACCTCATCGGAACGACGGACGACCGGTTCGACGGCGACCTCGACACCACGGCGGGCACCGAGGCGGAGATCGACTACCTGCTGGAGGAGACGAACTTCCTGCTCCCGCGGGCCCGGTTGACCCGCGAGTCGATCCTGTACACCTACGCGGGGATCCGGCCGCTGCCCTACCGGCCCGGCGCGAAACCCGGCTCGATCCCGCGCTCGCACCTCATCCTCACCCACGACGAGGTGGCGGACCTGGTCACGGTCGTCGGCGGCAAGCTCACGCCGCACCTGAGCCTGGGCCGCGAGGTCGTGGACAAGGTGGCGGGCCTGCTCGGGCGGACGCTCCCGGCGTCGACGGCCGACCGGGTGCCGCTGCCCGGCGCGCCGGCGGTCGGTACCGACTGGCCGACCGAGGCCGCCAGGCTGCGCGACGAGCTGCCCTGGCCTGACGAGGTGGTCGAGCGGCTGCTGGCGGTGTACGGGACGCGCTGCCGGGAACTCCTCGCCCTGTGCTCTCGCGATCCGGAGCTGGGCCGCGTGCTCGGAACGGGCCGTTCGGCGCTCGTCGCGGCCGAGGTGGTCGTCGCCGTGGAGCAGGAGGGCGCGCGGCACCTGATCGACATCCTGCACCGGCGCACCATGATCGGCCTGGAGCCGGGCTGGGGCCGCGAGATCCACCGGGAGGTCGCCGAGCTGGCCGCGCCGCTGCTCGGCTGGTCGGCGGACGACGTCTCGCGCGAGGTCGCCGCCCACGACACGTACATCACCGAGCGACTGCTCGGGGGAGTGGCCACATCCAGCGACGTCACGGAGCTCGTCTCGCCGGGGCCGTGAGCGGCGCCGGCGGCGGGCCCTGGTGAACGAGAATGCCGAGGAACCATCGATGCTTCCCAGGACCCTCGTCGGCTGCAGCTCCAAGAGCTACTTCAGCGTCGAGCGGGCCACCCGCTGGGGGCCCGCGGTCGTCGACGGCGTGGCCGGTGATCCAGCGGGAACGGACGGGCTCTTCGTGTGCCCGTCCTATCCGCTGATCCCCACCCTGCTCGCCTCCTTCGGGGCGGCCGGGGGCCTGGTCGGCGCGCAGGACGTCTCGGTGCACCCGAGTGGGCCCTACACCGGTGAGGTGAGCGCCGAGGTGCTGGCCGAGTTGGGTGTCCGCCTGGTGATGGCCGGCCACCCCGAGCGGCGGCGCCTCTTCGGCGAGACCGACGACGTCGTGCGCCGGAAGGTCACGGCCGCCGCCACTGCCGGCATGGCGCCCATCCTCGTGGTGGGGGAGCAGGAGGAGGGCGAGTCCGCGGAGCGGGCCGTCGCCGCCCAGCTCGACGCCTGGCTCGTCGACCTGCCCGACGGCGCCGACGTGCTCGTCGCCTACGAGCCGGCGTGGGCCATCGGCGCCCCTGCACCCGCCCCGCCCGGACACGTGGCCGCGGCGACGCTCGCCGTGCGCGGACTGCTCGAGGGCCGCGTCGCCGCCGCCCGGGTGGTCTACGGCGGCAGCGCGCAGCCGGGCACGTTCGGCGCGATCCGTGATGCCGCAGGCGAGCCCGCCGCGGTGCCGGACGGGGTGTTCATGGCCCGGTTCGGCCTGGATCCGAAGGATTTCCTGACCGTGGTCGGGGAAGTTCGTGGGTCACAGTTGTCCTAGGTTGTCTATACAAGGCTAGACAGGTAGTCTCCCTGAGCGTCACAAGTCGCGCACTCGGTGGAGCAGCGTGCAGAACAGAAGGGCCGACATGACCATCGCCAAGACCGTCGACCTCGTCGTGGCCGCGAAGGAGGCCGGGTACGCGGTCCCCGCAGTCAACATCGTCGACGACCTGTCGCTGCGTGCCGTGGTGGCTGCCGCCGAGGAGGCGCAGTCGCCCGTCATCATCCAGACCTCGGTCAAGACCGTGAAGAGCATCGGCGCCCCGCTGCTGTCGTCGATCTTCTCGTTCGCTGCGGACGCGGTGTCGGTACCGGTGTCACTGCACCTCGACCACTGCCCGGACCGCTCCTTCATCACCCTCGCGATCGAGAACGGCTGGTCGTCGGTGCTGTTCGACGCCTCCGACCGGGAGCTCGAGCAGGCGTGGCAGGAGACGAAGGAGGTCGTCGCCGAGGCGCACGCCAAGGGCGTCGGCGTCGAGTGCGAGATCGAGAACATCGTCGGCGTGGAGGACGGCGTCGGATCGGACGAGCCGGGCCACGCCTACAGCAGCGAGCAGCTGGTCGAGGTCGTCAGCACCACGGGTGCGGACCTGCTCGCCCCGCAGCTGGGCACCGCCCACGGGCTGTACAAGGCCTCCCCGGTGCTGCTGTTCGACCGCGTCACCGAGCTGGGCAAGCTCTCCTCGGTCCCGGTCGTGCTGCACGGCGGCACCGGCCTGACCGACGACGACTTCCGCCGGTTCATCGCGAACGGCGTCGCGAAGGTCAACCTGTCGACCACGCTCAAGCTCACCTACATGCGCGCCGCCCAGGCGCACATCGCCCAGGCCGAGACGAAGGGCAAGTGGGAGCCGGTGAAGATGTTCGACGACATCACCGCCGCGGTGAAGACGACGGTCCGCGAGCACATGGACCAGCTCGGCAGCACGGGCAAGGCGGCAGGGGTGTCGGCATGAGCAGGGCGTTGATCCTCGACTGCGACGGCGTACTGGCCGACACCGAGCGCGACGGCCACCTGGTGGCCTTCAACCAGACCTTCGAGGAGCTGGGCTTCCCGTTCCGCTGGTCCGAGGAGGAGTACGCCGACCTGCTCAAGATCGGCGGAGGCAAGGAGCGGCTGCGCGGGTACCTCAGCGCCCACCCCGAGATCGACCTCGGCTCGGACGCCGAGCTCGACGACAAGATCGTCGAGGCGCACAAGCGCAAGAGCGCGATCTACATCCAGCTCGTCGAGGAGGGCAGGCTCCCGGGCCGCCCGGGCGTCAAGCGGCTCATCGAGGAGGCGCTCGACGACGGCTGGCAGGTCGCCGTCGCGTCGACCTCGGCGACGAAGAGCGTCGAGGCCGTGCTGCGGGCCGTGGTCGGCGACGAGACCCGGGCACGCATGGCCGGGGTGTGGGCGGGCGACATCGTGCCGGCCAAGAAGCCCGCCCCGGACATCTACCTGCTCACGCTCAAGGAGCTCGGTCGCGGTCCGGACGAGGCCGTGGTCGTGGAGGACTCGGAGTCGGGGGCACTGGCGGCGGCGAACGCCGGGCTGCGCCACGTCGTCACCGTCAGCTCCTTCACCGGTGGCGACCCGTTCCCCGCGGCCACGCTCGTGGTGAGCGACCTCGGTGAGCCGGGTGCGCCCGCGGAGCTGCGCGCCGGCCTGGACGTGCGCACCGACGGCGTCGTCGACGTCGCCTCCCTGTCGCGGATGCTCGACGAGGCGCCGGCACCCAGATGACGGTGCAGCGGCTGCGGTTCCCCCGCGGGTTCTCGGGCGCCTCGCGCGTTCTAGAGGTCGTAGTGGAACTGCAGCCGCAGCTTGTCGCCCCGGAACAGGATGCGGGAGAACTCGAAGAGCCTCCCCTCCTGGTCCGTGATCTCGTGCGTGAGGAGGAGCAGGGGAGTGCTCCGGCGGATCTGGAGGATCTTCGCCTCCTGGGCGTTGGGCAGCGTCGACTCGAGGCTCTCGGTCACCTTGCTCATCCGCAGGCCGTAGTCGTCTTCGAGGATCACGCACAACTGGCGGTCGACGAGGCCGTCGAGCGTCGGAGCCAGCCGCTCGGGTACGTACGAGGTGTGCAGGCTGATCGGTTCGTCGTCGGCGAGCAGCCGCAGCCGGCGGATCTCGTGCACCCGTTCGCCCACCGGGATCCGCAGGGCCCTGGCCACGGGGTCCTCCGCCAGGACGAGCGCGTCGGTGAGGACCTTGGTGGCGACGGCGTACCCCATGCCCTCGAGCTGCTCGCGGATCCCCTTGTAGGCCGGCGAGCGGGTGGAGATCTTCGGGTGGGCGACGAAGGTGCCCTTGCCCTGCACACGGAAGAGCAGGTTCTCGTTGACCAGCTGGGCGAGAACCTGGCGGGCCGTCATCCGGCTCACGCCGTAGAGCCGGTTCAGCTCGTTCTCCGACGGGATCTTCTGTCCGGCCCGCCACTCGCCACGCTCGATCCGGCTCCTCAGCAGCCCGGCCAGCTGGAGGTACAGCGGGATCGAGGCGTCGCGGTCGAGCGTCTCACTGCCGAGGTCGGAAGCAGGGGCGATCATCGGGCCACGTTGGCGCAGCTCAGCACGTCGTCCTCCGATCGTTCGGCCTGCGCAAACGCGCCGGCCGTCCGGTTTCATGATACCGACCCGGTTTCACCGATCGATATGTCGCGGTTACGAAGCGTCGTTTCGAGCGGTGTGACCTGCCGTGCGATGACTATTGCACGTTGCTCGCCCCATCGCCTATACATGTATGTACTTGTCAGGTCTGCCAGGCCTGGATGCCGGTCATCCCGTGCACAGTCGGTCTCGATGTGGAGAAGCTGCGGTCGCCCCGGTGGCCTCCGCTCCGCGTCTCCGAGACCCGCCGGTCACCGGTGACGACGAGGAGAGAGATGCCCGAGACAACGCCACTGCAGCCGCTCGCACCGTGGGTGTCGCTCACGGCCACGGACGCCGACTGGGACGCCCTCGACCCGAAGATCCTGGACACGATGCTGACGCAGCTGCATCTCATCCGGACCTTCGAGGAGGAGGTGCTGGGGCTCGCGGGGCAGAAGCTGATCAACGGGCCGGCGCACGCCAGCATCGGCCAGGAGGCCGGAGCCGTCGGGTCGGGGCTCCCGCTCGTGGGGGCCGACCAGGTCAACGGCAGCCACCGCGGCCACCACCAGTTCCTCGCCAAGGCGATCGGCTTCGTCGCGCCGGACGGGCTCGACCCCCGCAAGCCGCTGCCCGAGAAGGTCCGCGAGGTGCTGCACAAGAGCATGGCGGAGATCGCCGGGCTCAAGGACGGCTACTGCTACGGCCGCGGCGGGTCCATGCACCTGCAGTGGATCGACGCCGGGGCCATGGGCACCAACGCCATCGTCGGTGGTGCGGTCCCCTTCGCCGCCGGCTTCGCGTTCGCCGACAAGTGGGCCGACACCGACAACGTCTCGGTCACCTACTTCGGCGACGGCGCCACGAACATCGGCTCGGTCCTCGAGACGATGAACCTCGCGGCCGCGTGGAAGCTCCCGGTCTGCTTCTTCATCGAGAACAACCAGTACGCCGTGTCGACCACCGTCCAGGAGGCGACCGGCGAGCCGCGGCTCTCCGCGCGCGGGCTGGGCTTCGGCATCCCCAGCTGGCAGGTCGACGGCCAGGACGTCGTCGCGGTGTACCTCGCGATGCAGCAGGCGTGCGAGCACATGCGCAACGGCGGCGGCCCCACCGTCATCGAGGCCGAGACCTACCGCTACTTCCACCAGAACGGCCCGTTCCCGGGCAGCGCCTTCGGCTACCGCTCCAAGCTGGAGGAGCAGTCGTGGCGCGATCGCGACCCGATCGTCAAGATCGAGGGTCACCTCGTCCGCCGCGGCCTCTACACCGAGGACGAGCTCGCGGGCGTCCGTAAGTCGATCAAGGCCGCGATGGGGGAGATCGGCGCCGGCCTGGTGGAGCCGGACCCCGCCGGCAAGCCGGGTCAGCTGCGCATCCGCCCGGAGCTGTGGCCGGACCCGGCGTTCCTCGACGTCGGCATCCGCGGCGACCTGTCGAGCCTCGAGGGGTTGACCGTCCGCGAGGAGGGCGACTTCGAGCCGGACGAGGTCGAACAGCGCAAGTTCGTCGAGGTCGTCGCGGACGTCATGGGCCACCGCATGGAGACCGACCCGTCGGTCGTCGTGATGGGCGAGGACGTCCACCGGCTCAACGGCGGGTCCCGCGGCGCCACCAAGGGGCTCAAGGAGAAGTTCGAGGACCGCGTGTTCGGCACGCCCATCTCCGAGGCCGCGTTCAGCGGGCTCGGCGGCGGCCTGGCGCTGGACGGCCGATACTACCCCGTGGTCGAGCTGATGTACGCCGACTTCATCTGGGTGGCGGCGGACCAACTGTTCAACCAGATCGGCAAGGCCCGGCACATGTTCGGCGGCGACCACGACATGCCGCTGCTGCTCCGCATCAAGATCGGCACCGGCACCGGCTACGGCTCGCAGCACTCGATGGACCCGGCAGGCGTGCTCGCCACCTCGGTGGGCTGGCGGATCATCGCGCCGTCCACGCCGCTGGACTACGTCGGCCTGGTCAACGCCGCGATGAAGCTGAAGGACCCGGTGGCCGTGCTGGAGCACGACGCCGACCTCTACAAGATCTCGGGTCCCGCGCCGAAGCACGACTTCGACTACATCCTGCCGCCCGGTGAGGCCGCGATCCGCCGCGCCGGCTCGGACGTCACGGTGATCAGCTACCTGTCGATGGTGCACCGCTGCATGGACGCGGTGGCCGAGTCGGGCGTCGACGGCGAGGTCATCGACCTGCGCTGGCTCGACCCGGCGAGCCTCGACTGGGACACCGTTGAGGCCAGCATCAAGAAGACGAACAAGGTGCTCATCGTCGAGCAGGGTTCGCTGCAGACGTCGTACGGCGGCTGGCTGGCCGACGAGATCCAGCGCCGCTACTTCGACTACCTCGACGCGCCGGTCGCCCGGGTGCACGGCAGCGAGTCGTCGCCGAGCATCTCGAAGGTGCTCGAGGCGGCCGCGCTCGCCAGCACGGGCGACATCGTCGACGCCCTCCGCAGCATCTGACCCGGCCGCCTCCCCGAAGGAACCTGTGATGGCTACCTACTTCCGCATGCCCGGTGTGTCGGCCGACTCCGACGAGGCGGTCCTGGAGTCCTGGACCGTCGAGCAGGGGGCACAGGTCGCGAGCGGGCAGACGATCGCCTCGGTCGAGACCGAGAAGGCCGTCGTCGACGTGGAGTCCGACGTCGACGCCGTCGTGCACACCCTGCTGGTGGAGAACGGGGCCACCGTCCCGGTCGGCGACCCCATCGCGATCCTGCTCGGTGTCGACGAGCCGGCGGCCGCGGCCGAGAAGCTGCTGGCCGACCTGGGTCTCGGGGGCGCCCCGGCCGGCGGCGCTGCTCCGGACGTCGAGGAGGCCTCGACGGGGACCGAGACGCAGGTCGAGAAGGAGCTCGACGCCGCGGTGCAGTCGGTGCCGGAGGACGCCACTCCGCCGGACGGCCCGAACGTGGACGAGACCCCGGTGGCTCAGCACGTCGCCGTCGGCGCCGAGCCGGCCGCGAACGGCAACGGGGGGCGCAAGTTCACCAGCCCGAGTGCCCGGCGGCTCGCACGCGAGCTGGGCGTCGACGTCAGCACGCTGAGCGGGAGCGGCCCGAAGGGCCGTGTGGTCAACGCGGACGTGCGTGCTGCGGCCGAGGCCGCTCCCGCCGCGGCCGCGGCCGCCCAGCCGGCGGCCACGATCGCCGTCATCGGCGACACGCCCTACGGCGGCGCCCAGGTCGAGCAGTTCCCGGGCGACGTCGCGGCCATCAACGCCGACCCCGCCGTCTCGCTCGTGCTGCACCTGGGCGACATCAAGAGCGGCAGCTCGAAGTGCACGGACGAGTACTTCA
>Ga0136846_1229113_pt1 | contig 12459 bp, 11 predicted proteins | sample HopSoiMetagenom2_FD_96841 | JGI IMG/M metagenome (GOLD analysis project Ga0136846, IMG submission 96841) | Grasslands soil microbial communities from Hopland, California, USA - 2 Assembly 2016 (version 4) | ecosystem: Environmental > Terrestrial > Soil > Grasslands | place: USA: Hopland...
CGGAACAGGCACATCGGGTCGTGCATCAGCACATTGGTGTCGAGCACGAACAGCTTGGTGGGGCCGCTGCGCTTGGCTTTTTTCGGTTTGTCTGCTGGCTGAGGCAGGGCAATGCTCTCTTTTTTATAGCTGCTTGTGCTTGTCCTGGAAGGGCCGGAGGGCTCTTTTCCTTTAAAAGCAGAGGGGTGTGCGCCGTCACCTGCCGCGCGGCTGTCAAACAGGTCCATCACCGGGGGCTTCTGGGCGGACTCGGCGCTGTCCGTTTTTCGTACAACTTTCGACGGCGAGCGGGCTGGCGCGTCAAGCGCGTCGGGGGAGAGCAGGGCGGCACGTTTGGTCGGGGCGGGGGGCAGGGGCATAGTGCTTAAAACTCTCTAAAAAAGAAGGGTTCCAGAAGCGAAAAAGCCGCCTTGAAACCAGGGCGGCTTGTTCTTTTGGCGCAGTTGCGAAGGTCAACAGCATGAGTTCATTATGCACAACTCAAGTGACAGGGCAATCCCCCGCAATTCTTTATAAATCCTGTGTTGCTAACTGGCCTCAACGGGCCATGTTCACGCTTCAGGCAGCCTTTTTGAGCGCCTTGACGGCCTTGAGCACGTCGTCCACATGGCCGGGCACCTTCAGGCCGCGCCATTCTTCCTTCAACTGGCCGTCGGCGCCCACCAGGAAGGTGCTGCGCTCAATGCCTTTGACCTTTTTGCCGTACATGATCTTGTTTTTGACCACGCCGAACATGTGGCACATCTTTTCTTCGGTATCGGCGATCAGCTCGAAGGGGAGTTCCAGTTTGGACTTGAACTCGTCGTGGGATTTCATGTTGTCGCGGGAGACGCCGAATACGGTGGCGCCGGCCTTGACGAAGTCCTTGTAGCGGTCACGGAACTGCATCGCTTCTGTGGTGCAGCCGGGGGTGTTGTCTTTAGGGTAAAAGTACAGCACAACGACCTTGCCCAGGTGAGTCGTATTGGAGACCTTGACGCCGCCGGTGGCGATCGCTTCAAATTCGGGAAGTGGTTTATTGACGACGACTGCCATACTGAGTAGACCCTGACGAAAGTAGTTGTAATTAGCCGCGCCTTTTGGCGACCGGCCCCGAAAGTGATTCGGGATATGGTGCCAAGTGCAACCCTAGATTTTACCCTGAAAGAGGGTCTGTTTCAGTCTCCTGTTCCTTCTGTTTCAATCAACAGGGCCGCAATCACCTGCCGGCCTTCGCCCGCGAGGATGTTGTAGGTTCGGCATGCGGCCAGTGTGTCCATGGTCTCAACCCCGATCCGGCGCTCCATCAGGATGCGCAAGAACGCCGGCGGCGGAAAGCGCAGGCGCGGGCCGCTGCCAAAGATCACGAGCTCTGGCTGCGTTTCGGCCAGCAGGGCGAAATGCTCCGCCGTGAGCTGCTCAAAGCGCGGGCAATTCCAGTCGAATTTTTCGCCCCGTGAGCCGATCACGATGCTGTGCTCGATTTTTTCCGCCACCCCGTTGCTTGCCAGACCGACCCATCCGGGGCCATAGCCAAGGATGGACTGGACATCAAGGCGGTCTGGCTGGAGTTTCATGCGGGGTGGGTCCGGGCGTTGTGAAGGCGGGAAGGCGCTGGTCGCAGGGGCGTTTTGCCGCCTGTTTCCGGGCGAAAACCCCTGTTTGTGTGGTCAAATTATAGATTCCGCCCGAATTTCCCGCCCAATCCAGGTGCATCTTCCCGGTTGCTGGCATGGTGAGAACGGGGCGCTGTCCCAAATCTTCGTAACGCTTCATGAAACCGATCACCAAATCCGCCAAGCTTGCCAATGTGCTTTACGACATCCGTGGCCCGATCATGGACGCCGCCAAGCAGATGGAAGAAGAGGGCCAGAAGCTTATCAAGCTCAATATCGGCAATTTGGCGGTATTCGGTTTCGACGCGCCGGAAGAGGTGCAGCAGGACATGATCCGCAACCTGCCGGCCTCGGCCGGCTATTCGGACAGCAAGGGTATTTTTGCGGCGCGCAAGGCCGTGATGCACGAAACCCAGAAGCAGGGCATCAAGGGCGTCACGCTGGACGACATTTACCTGGGCAACGGTGCAAGCGAGCTGATCTCGATGGCCACCAACGCCTTGCTGGACGATGGCGATGAATTGCTGCTGCCCGCGCCCGACTATCCGCTGTGGACAGCTTCGACCAGTCTCTCAGGCGGCACGCCCGTGCATTACCTGTGCGATGAAAGCAATGGCTGGATGCCCAGCCTGGACGATATCCGCGCGAAGATCACGCCCAAGACCAAGGCCATCGCGGTGATCAACCCCAACAACCCGACGGGCGCGCTGTACTCCGACGAGCTGCTCATGGGCATCATCGCCATCGCGCGTGAACACGGCCTTGTCATCCTTGCCGACGAGGTCTACGACAAGGTGCTGTACGACGGCGTCAAGCACACCGCCATCGCCAGCCTGTCGAACGACGTGCTCACGCTGACCTTCAACTCGCTCTCCAAGAGTTACCGCTCCTGCGGCTACCGTGCCGGCTGGCTGGTCGTGTCCGGCCCCAAGAAGCAGGCCAAGGACTACATCGAGGGCCTGAACATGCTGGCCAATATGAAGCTGTGCTCCAATGTGCCCGGCCAGTGGGCCATCCAGACGGCATTGGGCGGCTACCAGAGCATCAACGACCTGACCTGCGAGGGCGGGCGCCTGCGCCGCCAGCGCGACATGGCCTACGAACTCATCACCGCCATTCCCGGCGTCACCTGTGTCAAACCCAGCGCCGCGCTCTACATGTTTCCGCGGCTTGATCCCAAGGTCTACCCGATCAAGGACGATCGCCAGTTTTTCCTGGAACTCCTCAAAGAGACCAAGGTCATGCTGGTGCAGGGCACGGGCTTTAACTGGCCCGAGCCGGACCACTTCCGTATCGTTTTCCTGCCGCACGAGGAAGACCTGCGCGAAGCTGTCGGGCGAATTGCGAAGTTCCTCGAGAACTACCGCAACAACCGAACTTGATCCTGTATTCGGCCCCTGTCTCCCTTCTCCTTTCCGCGTCCTTTTTGAGGACGGGTATCCAAGATCAACGTAAAGCAAGACCTCAGCGACTATGAAACCGACGAATTTGAGCCCGATCCGGGTAGGCCTTCTGGGCATTGGCACCGTGGGCAGCGGCACCTACAACGTACTGCAGCGCAACCAGGAAGAAATCCGCCGCCGCGCCGGCCGCGGCATTGAGATCACCATGGTGGCCGACCTCGATGTGGCGCGCGCGAAGGCCGCCGTCGGCCCGGGCGTGCAGGTAGTTGATGACGCCCGCAAGGTCGTTGCCAGCCCTGATGTCGATATCGTCATCGAACTCATTGGCGGCTACGGCATTGCCAAACAACTGGTGCTTGAAGCCATTGAAGCCGGCAAGCATGTGGTCACCGCCAACAAGGCGCTGCTGGCAGTGCACGGCACTGAGATCTTTGCAGCCGCCCACCGCAAGGGCGTGATGGTCGCGTTTGAAGCGGCAGTGGCTGGCGGCATCCCCATCATCAAGGCACTGCGTGAGGGCCTCACCGCCAACAGCATCCAGTGGATCGCCGGCATCATCAACGGCACCACCAACTTCATCCTGTCCGAGATGCGCGACAAAGGCCTGGACTTCGACGTCGTGCTGAAAGAAGCGCAACGCCTGGGCTACGCCGAAGCTGACCCCACCTTTGACATCGAAGGCGTGGACGCCGGCCACAAGGTCACGCTGATGTCGGCCATCGCCTTCGGCATCCCGGTGCAGTTCGACAAGGCTTACGTCGAAGGCATCACCGGCCTCGCCGCACAAGACATTCGCTACGCCGAGCAGCTCGGTTACCGCATCAAGCTGCTCGGCATCACCAAGCGCGCCGCCAACGGCATTGAGTTGCGCGTGCACCCCAGCCTCGTGCCGGCCAAGCGCCTGATCGCCAATGTTGAAGGCGCGATGAACGCGGTGGTGGTGCAGGGCGATGCTGTCGGCACCACGCTGTACTACGGCAAAGGCGCGGGCAGCGAGCCCACCGCCAGCGCCGTGATTGCCGACCTCGTCGACATCGCCCGCCTGCACACCGCCGACCCTGAGCACCGCGTGCCGCACCTGGCCTTCCAGCCCGACGCGATGAGCGACCTGCCTGTGGTGCCCATGTCCGACGTGATCACCAGCTACTACCTGCGACTCAAGGTTGCTGACGAAGCCGGCGTGCTGGCGAAAGTCACCGGCATCCTGGCCGGCGCCGGCATCAGCATCGACGCCGTGCTGCAGCGCGAAGCCGATGAAGTGGGCGGCGAAGGCTCCACCCACACCGACCTCATCATCCTGACGCACGACTGCCAGGAAGCGAAGATGAACGGCGCCCTCGCGCAGATGCAGGCACTGCCCACGGTGCTGGCGCCCATCACGCGCATCCGCAAGGAGGAACTGGCCTGATGCTGTACGTGTCCACACGCGGCCACGCCGACCGCAAACGCTTTTGCGAAATTCTGCTCGAAGGCCTGGCGCCCGACGGTGGCCTGTACCTGCCCGAAACCTATCCGCAGGTTGACGAGACGACGCTGGCCAAATGGCGCGGCTTGTCTTACGCTGAACTGGCCTTCGAGGTTCTTTCGCTGTATGTCGACGACATTCCTGCCGCCGATCTCAAAGCCATCTGCAACAAGACCTATACCGAAGAAGTATTCGGCACGAAGGCCATTGTTCCGCTGAAAAAACTCGAAGACGGCCTCTACCTTGAAGCCCTGTCCAACGGCCCCACGCTGGCATTCAAGGACATGGCGATGCAGCTGCTGGGCAACCTGTTCGAATATGAACTGGCGCGCCGCGGTGAAGAGCTCAACATCCTGGGCGCCACCAGCGGCGACACCGGCAGCGCGGCCGAATACGCCATGCGTGGCAAGAAGGGCGTGCGCGTCTTCATGACCTCGCCCAACGGCCGCATGAGTCCGTTCCAGCAGGCCCAGATGTTCAGCCTGCAGGACGAAAACATCCACAACATCGCGGTCGATGGCGTGTTCGACGACTGCCAGGACATCGTCAAGGCCGTGTCCAACGACCTGGCTTTCAAGCGCCAGTACAAAATCGGCACGGTCAACTCGATCAACTGGGCGCGACTGATGGCGCAGGTCGTCTACTACTTCGCAGGCTACTTCCAGGCAACCCAATCGAATAGCGGGAAAGTCAACTTCACAGTCCCCTCAGGCAACTTCGGCAACGTCTGCGCCGGCCACGTCGCCCGCATGATGGGCCTTCCTGTCGGCAGGCTGGTGGTCGCCACCAACGAAAACGACGTGCTTGACGAGTTCTTCCGCACTGGCGTCTACCGCGTCCGCAGCAGCGCCGACACGCACGAAACCTCCAGCCCGTCCATGGACATTTCCAAGGCCTCGAACTTCGAGCGCTTTGTGTTTGACCTGCTGGGCCGTGACGGCGGCAAGACCAAGGCCTTGTTCCACGACCAGCTCGGCAGCCAGGGTTACTTTGACCTGAGCGCAGAGGCGGCCTTCACGTCGGCGGCGCAACACTACGGTTTTGTGAGCGGCAAGAGCACCCACGCCGACCGGTTGGCCACCATTCGCGACACCTACAAGCGCTTTGGCACCATGATCGACACCCACACCGCCGACGGCGTGAAGGTGGCGCGCGAGCAGCTGCAGGCCGGTGTTCCCATGATCGTGCTGGAGACCGCTTTGCCCATCAAGTTTGCGGCCACCATTGAAGAAGCCCTGGGCCAGCTGCCCACGCGGCCGGCAAAATTTGAAGGCATTGAAGCCCTGCCCAAACGGGTCAAGGTGCTGCCGGCCGATGCGGCTGTGATCAAGCGCTACATCGCCGAAAATGTGCATTAAATCGGCCTCTAGCCCAATAACTGCACTGGTTTGATGCTTCTTTTTTGATAGCAAGCTGTCAAGCCGTCACTCGAAAGTAACGCATGAATGTGGTCGGATTTTCCGGGTACTCCGGTTCGGGCAAGACAACCCTGGTAGAGCAACTGATCCCGGCGCTGAAGGCGCGCGGCCTGCGTGTTTCGGTCGTCAAGCACGCGCACCACAAGTTCGATATTGATCATCCGGGCAAGGACACCTTCCGCCACCGCCAGGCCGGCGCCTTTGAAGTGGTCGTTGCTTCGGCCAACCGGCTGGCATTGATGCGTGAGTTTGAAAGGCCTGCCGAGCTCACCGTTCACCAGATGATCGCCGAGCTGTACGGCGGCGTTGACTGGGTGCTGGTAGAGGGCTTCAAAAGCAGCGACCTGCTCAAGATCGAAGTCTGGCGCGGCCCCACGGCTGACTACGAAGGCAAACCCGCCCGCTACATGGACGACGACTTCATCGTCGCCATTGCGACCGACGCACCCGACAAGCTGCCCGAGGCGACCCTGCGCCCGGTGCTGGATTTGAATGACGCCGAGGCCGTGGCCGACTACCTGGTCAACAATCAGGAGCGGTTTGCGTATTCGTTTGACGACCGTTAACACGATCATGTCCCTCGCGCACCGGCCTGATCTTTTGCACCGGACACCCCGACCATGAGCTCTGCCTCCTTAACGCCAGCACCTGCTGTCCGCGCACCCCTGAAGCCTCTGGACATGGCGCTTGCCGAGTTGCTGGCCCGCGCCGCGCCATTGCCCGGAGTTGAGGCAGTGTCCACCTTTGACGGCGACGGCCGCGTGCTGGCCCAGGACCTGGCTTCCAGCCTCGACGTGCCGGCGCACGACAACAGCTCCATGGACGGCTACGCGCTGCGCGCCGCTGATTGGGCAGAAGGTGCCGTGCTGCAAGTCAGCCAGCGCATTCCGGCCGGCAGCAGTGGCCATGCGCTGGCGGCGAATTCTGCCGCGCGCATCTTCACCGGCGCGCCCATTCCGCCCGGCGCGGACGCCGTGGTGATGCAGGAAGATTGCGAGACGCTGGACGAGGGTGTGCGCATCAAGGTCCAGCCCCGGCCCGGCCAATGGATTCGCCGGCGCGGAGAAGACGTGTCTTCCGGCGCCGTGGTGTTGCACCGTGGAGAGCGCCTGACGCCCGCCTCGCTAGGCCTTGCCGCCAGCATCGGCTTTGACAAACTGCAGGTGGCCCCTCGCGTGCGCGTGGCATTGTTTTCCACCGGCGACGAGCTCGTCATGCCCGGCGAGGTCGCACCCGCCGACATGAAGCCCGGCGCCATCTACAACTCCAACCGCTTCTTTCTGCGGGCGCTGCTGCTGCGCCTGGGCTGCACCGTGACCGACCTGGGCATCGTGCCTGACCGCCTGGACGCCACCATTGCCGCGCTCAAGGGCGCGAGCGAGCAGCACGACTTGATCCTCACCAGCGGCGGTGTGTCGGTGGGCGAAGAAGACCACATCAAGCCCGCCGTGCAGGCGCTGGGCGAGCTGGCGCTCTGGCAGATCGCCATGAAGCCGGGCAAGCCCTTCGCCTACGGAAAAATCGCGGGCTCCCATTTCATCGGTCTGCCGGGCAACCCGGTGTCCAGCTTTGTGACCTTCCTCGTCCTGGTGCGGCCCTTCCTGCTCAAGTTGCAAGGTGCTGTCGAAACGGCGGTTCGCCCCACAGCGGCGATAGCGCATTTCGACTGGCCCAAAGCCGACAAGCGCCGCGAGTTTTTGCGCGTGAAGCGCAACGCCGCCGGCGGGCTGGAGCTTTTCAACAACCAGAGTTCGGGCGTGCTGACCTCGGCGGTCTGGGGCGACGGTGTGATCGACAACCCGGCCGGCCAGACGATTGCGCACGGCGACGTGGTGCAGTTCCTCCCATTCTCGACCTTGATGTCATGAAAATCACCGTCAAATACTTTGCCTCCATCCGCGAAGCCATAGGGCAGGGCAGCGAACTGCGCGACACCTCCGCAGACACGCTGGCTGCGCTGCGCGATGAGTTGCTTTCGGCCACGCCCGCGCACGCTGCGGCGCTTGCGCGCGGCAAGTCTGTGCGCATGGCGCTCAACCAGGTCATGAGCGATGAATCCGCTGCGCTCAGCGAAGGCTGTGAGGTCGCCTTCTTCCCGCCCGTCACCGGCGGTTGATCAGGCCCCGGCCGCCAGCGCGTCCAGCCGCCCAAGCCGTTCCACCAGTGCCGCGGACGCCCGCGTCATCGGGCTGCGAAGCTCATCGCGCAACAAGCCCTGCCGCGCCAGCAAGGCCTTGAGTGGGCCCGGGTTGGGTTCTGCAAACAAGGCTTCGATCAGCGGCGGCAGCGGAGCCCACAAGGCCTCGGCTGCTGCAAGGTCACCCGACTGGATGCGCTGTATCACTTGCGCGAATCGCGCCGTGTGCAAATGCGCCGCGGCTGCGATGGCGCCCTGGCCGCCCGCTGCCACAGTGGTGAAGATGTTTGCGTCCTCACCCGCCAGCACTTGCAATTGCCCATCGGCGATCAGCGCCCGCGTTTTGGCCGGGTCGCCGCCGCAGTCCTTGAGGGCCTGGATGCGGGGGTGGGCCGCCAGCAGCCGGATAGTTTCGAGATCCATCTTGCTGCCCGTGCGATAAGGAATGTCATAAAGCACCACCGGCACCGCACTGGCATCGGCCAACGCGGTAAACCACTCGATCAGGCCGGCCTGCGAGGGCCGGATATAGCTGGGTGCAGGCAGCAAAAGGCCCGCGATGTCCAATTTGCTCAAGGCCTGGACGCGCGCCACCGTTTTACCCAGGTGGTAGCCCGACAAACCCATGATCACCGGCAGCCCCGGAGCTTCGGCCATCACCGTCTGCAGCACCTTCAACTGCTCTTCGTCGCTCAGCGCGGCGGCTTCGCCCGTAGAGCCGCACACCACCAGCCCGGCGATGCCGCTGGCCCGGTAGTGCGCCACCAGCCGCTTCAAGGCGGGGTAGTCGACCTTGTCCTGGTCAAACGGGGTGACGAGCGGGATCCAGAGTCCCGAGAAATCGTGAATTGACCGAGTTGCCTGATTGGCGTTGCTGGCCGAATTGGCATTGAGCGCTGTTTGCATGAAGACACATCCTGAAAAACTGACCGGCTAAAAGGCCGTCATCAGAACAAGAGAAGGGTGTCCGCAAAAGACTTTGGAAAGTAACCGGCGGTTCCATCGCTCATTCGACGACGGAACCGCAGCCCCGGTCAAATGAGCAACGGTTTTTTCGATTTGCTGGCGCACGTCTCAAAGCCACAGGCGCTGCGGGGCGTCCGGTTGGCAAGGAGGTGAATGTGGCCAGTCATGCGGCCATATTACTTGACGGGGAGGGTTCCGGCCCGGTTTCAGCGGTAAACAGGCAGCGGCCTGGGCGGCCCAGTGGCAAAATTGCCACTATGACCCAGCCTTCTCCCCGCGTCCTGATCACCACTGATGACTTCAACCTCGCCGATGAAGTCGCCGCGCTGCGCGCCAACGACAAGCGGGTAGGCGCCGTCTGCACCTTCACCGGCACCGTACGGGACCGCAATGACGGCCTGAGCGTCAACAGCATGGAGCTGGAGCACTACCCCGGCATGACCGAAAAAGCCATCGAGGCCATGATTGATGAGGCGCTGTCGCGCTTTGATATTTTTGGCGCCCGTGTCATCCACCGGGTCGGCCTGCTGCAGCCGCTGGACCAGGTCGTGATGGTGGCCGTGATTTCGGCGCACCGCGGAGAGAGTTTCCGGGCCTGCGAATTCCTGATGGACTACCTGAAGACCCAGGCGCCTTTCTGGAAGAAAGAAGTCACGCCCGAGGGGGCGCGCTGGGTTGATGCCCGCGTCACTGACGACGCGGCCTTGGCCAAGTGGGGCATCAGCGCTTCCAACGCCTGATTCGCAAGAACCCGCTGGCCTCAGTTCAGGTAGCGGGGCTTCCGGGCCTGTTCTTCGGGCTCGGCGGCATCAGCCTCAGCCTCAAGGCTTGCAGGCTGCGGCGATTTGAGCCACTGTGACTTCTTCAGGCCCTGGTTCAGCAAGTGCAGCAAGCCTTGCGTGAGTTGGGCGTTCATGGCAACCTGTACATTGCGCCCTTGCCCCGGCAGCTTTTCGATCAGGTCCAGTTGCAGTTTGCCGGATGGGAGCAAGGACAACTTGATTTCGGTGACCAGCAGCGGTTCTTTCCCCAGAGGAAGGGCAGCGTCTTTGGCCTGGTACGGAGTTTTGAAGTCGCCAGCGTGGGCCAGGGCTTCTTTTTTGAAATTCTCGACCATGCGCTGGCGCTGGATATCGGGCGGCGCGGCGGGGTCGATCTGGCCGGTCTGCCGGGCCAGTTGCTCGGCAGCGGTTTTGGCCAGAACCGGCATCAGCGGAAGTACCAGGCGGCGGGTCAGCCACAGGCGCAATTCCTCGCCTTCGCGGCTGCTGATGCGGGCCAGGAACCGGTCCTGCTCGGGGAGGTAGGTCACAGAGACCTGGTGAATGTTCATGGGTGAATTCTAGGCCTGCACCTGCCGCCATCTATTGAAAAGGCCGTGGGCTACCCCAGATGCAATGCAACAGGCTTGAAGCCTTGAAACACTTTGACGCCGTCGGGCGTTCATTCGGAGTTTTAATCCATGCGACAAGAAAAATTCACCACCAAATTCCAGGAGGCCCTGAGCGACGCGCAGTCCCTCGCGTTGGGCAACGACAACGGCTATATCGAGCCGGTTCACCTGCTGGCTGCCATGCTGCGCCAGGAAGACGGCCCGCGTGCGCTGCTCGAGCGCGCCGGTGTCAACGTCAATGGCCTTTCCCAGGCGGCCGAGGCCGCCGTCAAGAAGCTGCCCCAGGTCGAAGGCCAGGACCAGGTCCAGGTCGGCCCCGAGCTGGTCAAGCTGCTGCAAGCCACTGAAAAAGAATCCATCAAGCGCAATGACCAGTTCATTGCCGGCGAGCTTTTCTTGCTGGCTGTGGCCGACAGCAAGGCTGAAGTGGGCCGCCTGGCCCGCGAGAACGGCCTGACGCGCAAGGCGCTCGAGGCCGCGATTGACGCGGTGCGCGGCGGGCAGGGCGTGAACAGCGCCGACGCCGAAGGGCAGCGCGAAGCCCTCAAAAAATACTGCATGGATTTGACCGAGCGCGCCCGGCTGGGCAAGCTCGACCCGGTCATCGGCCGTGACGATGAGATTCGCCGCGCCATCCAGGTGCTGCAGCGCCGCACCAAAAACAACCCCGTGCTGATCGGCGAGCCCGGCGTCGGCAAGACCGCCATCGTCGACGGCCTGGCGCAGCGCATTGTGGCCGGCGAGGTGCCGGATTCGCTCAAGGGCAAGCGCGTGTTGTCGCTCGACATGGCCGCGCTGCTGGCGGGCGCCAAGTTCCGTGGCGAGTTTGAAGAACGCCTGAAAACCGTGCTCAACGAGCTGGCCAAAGACGAAGGCCAGACCATCGTCTTTATCGACGAGCTGCACACCATGGTGGGCGCCGGCAAGGCCGAAGGCGCCATGGACGCCGGCAACATGCTCAAGCCCGCGCTGGCACGCGGCGAGCTCCACTGCGTGGGCGCCACCACACTCGATGAATACCGCAAGTACATCGAAAAAGATGCCGCGTTGGAGCGCCGTTTCCAGAAGATCCTGGTGGGCGAGCCAACCGTGGAGGCCACCATCGCCATCCTGCGCGGCCTGCAAGAGAAATACGAAGCGCACCACGGCGTGCAGATCACCGACCCGGCCATCGTGGCTGCGGCCGAGCTGAGCCATCGCTACATCACCGACCGCTTCCTGCCCGACAAGGCCATCGACCTGATCGACGAGGCAGCCGCCAAGATCAAGATTGAAATGGACTCCAAGCCCGAGGTGATGGACAAACTCGACCGCCGGCTCATCCAGCTGCAGATCGAGCGGGAAGCCGTGCGCCGCGAAAAAGACGAGGCCTCGCAAAAACGCTTTGACCTGATTGAAGAAGAGATCACCAAACTGCAAAAAGAGATCTCCGATCTCGACGAGATCTGGCAGGCCGAAAAGGCCCAGGCGCTTGGCTCCAAAGATGTGATGGAAGAGGTCGACCGCATCCGCTTCCAGATCGAGGAGTTCACCCGCAAGGGCGACTTCAACAAGGTCGCCGAGCTGCAATACGGCAAGCTGCCCGAGCTGGAAAAGCGCCTCAAAGAAGCGCAGGACAGCGAAGCCAGCAAAGGCAAGTCCAACGCGCCTACGCTGCTGCGCACCCAGGTCGGCGCCGAAGAGATCGCCGAAGTGGTGGCGCGCGCCACCGGCATCCCCGTCAGCAAACTGATGCAGGGCGAGCGCGACAAACTGCTGCAGATGGAAGGCAAGTTGCACGAGCGCGTAGTCGGCCAGGACGAAGCCATTGGCGCAGTAGCCAACGCCATCCGCCGTTCGCGCTCGGGCCTTTCCGACCCGAACCGGCCCACCGGCTCCTTCCTGTTCCTGGGCCCCACCGGCGTGGGCAAGACCGAGCTTTGCAAGGCGCTGGCCGGCTTCCTCTTTGACAGCGAAGACCACCTGATCCGCATCGACATGAGCGAGTTCATGGTGCGGCATTCGGTGGCGCGCCTGATCGGCGCGCCTCCCGGCTACGTGGGGTACGACGAAGGCGGCCAATTGACCGAAGCCGTGCGCCGC
>Ga0136846_1238990_pt1 | contig 12459 bp, 13 predicted proteins | sample HopSoiMetagenom2_FD_96841 | JGI IMG/M metagenome (GOLD analysis project Ga0136846, IMG submission 96841) | Grasslands soil microbial communities from Hopland, California, USA - 2 Assembly 2016 (version 4) | ecosystem: Environmental > Terrestrial > Soil > Grasslands | place: USA: Hopland...
CATCTCGAGCGTCCCGACATTCACGCGCCGGAACCGCTCCGTCATCCGACCCAATTCCGTCAGCGGGCTGCCGTTGACGTCGAGCCAGCCGCCGTCGCGGAATCCGCTCGTGTCGACCACGAGTGTGTCGCCGACCCACTTGCCCGTCGAATAGCCGAACCACCACGGCTGCGCGTCGGCGCCGGGCAGTGGGCGGCCATCCATGAAGATCTGGCGGACACCGCCGTTGCCTTCGTAGAGGATGACAATCTGTTTCGGCGACCAGATGATCTTCCGCGGCTCCGGATGCAGGTGCAGCTGCATGTTGCCGAGCGGCAGGCAGTGCGCGTCCGGATTGTCCTTGGCATTTTCCGCCGTTCGCTTGTTCTTCAGCTCGCGCGCCCAGGGCTGAAACGGCAGGCCACCCTGAACGCCGGCACCGATGTCGAAAAACATCGCGATGCTCGCAGGCCGCCGGGTATCGGCCGATCGCGATCCCGGCGCGCCGCCGGTGCCCGACACTGAACCGCCAGCGGCAGCGCCCTCCCGCCACCCGATGTTTTCCCAGACTCCCGAGAGATCCGGCTTGCCGTCCGGCGTCCTCGGCGCGGGCGCCGTCATGTTCACCTTGCCGTCGGCTGTTCGCGGGACCGCCGTGTCCGGGCGCTTCGCCCACTGCGCGGTGGCTGACGGGGAGAGCGCAGCGAGGATGGCGACAAAGGCGGCGGACGTGCGCCACGTGTTCATGTAGACCTCACCCGTGTGCTGCCGCGCGTGCGCGGCGAATCTGATCGGCGTGTTTGTGCGCATGGACGGCGTAAATCTGGAGCCAGGTGTCCATCGTGTAGCGTCCGCTGTCGGTGTGCGTGCCTTCGCGCACCCAGTCGGATTCTCGCATGCGATCGAGAAGCTCGGCCGAGGAGCGCCGGGCCGCTTCGAGCGCGGCGAGCGACGCCTCGATCGGACGATCGTAGTGGAGCCGCCTGGCGAACTCGTTTTCGTCGTATCCCGTGATGGTCGGGCGTTCGGCGGCGAGCAGGAGCCGCAGCCGGATTGCGGACGTCATCTCGCTGTCGGCGAGATGATGCACGATCTCGCGCGCCGACCACTTCCCCGGCGCGGGATGCGCATCGAGCTCCGCGTCGGTCGCGCCCGCCAGCGCGGCGGTCACGGCGCGGTATCCGTCTTTGTACTGATCGATGAGATCTTTTCGCGTGTGCGCGTCCATCTTGGCTATCCCGAAGGGTCGTCCCGCCCATCCCTGTTCGTTCCGCTCATCGCGCGGCCGCTATCCCCTGGTGCGTGCAATTCCCGGCGCCGCGGCTTCCTGGCTGGTCGGAGGATCGACATGCGACGTGAGATGCGTGCGCAGCTGTTCGAAGGCTTCGGCCGGCGTGTCGGCGAAGCGGATGAGGTCGATGTCCTGCTCCGCAATCGCGCCCCACTCGGCAAACGGCTTGAAGTCGATGACCTCGTCCCAGAATTCCCGCCCGTAGAGAATCACCCCGATCTTCTTCGAGAGTTTGTCGGTCTGCACGAGCGTCAGGATTTCAAACAGTTCGTCGCACGTGCCGAAGCCGCCGGGAAAAATCACCAGCGCCTTTGCCAGGTACGCGAACCAGAACTTTCGCATGAAGAAGTAGTGAAACTCGAAATGCAGGCCGTCGGTGATAAAGGGATTGGCGCCCTGTTCGAACGGCAGCCTGATATTCAGGCCGATCGTCTTGCCGCCGGCTTCACGCGCGCCCCTGTTTGCCGCCTCCATGATGCCCGGCCCGCCGCCCGACGTCACGACGAACCGGTGGTTCTCGGACGGGAGCGACATGGTCCACGCGGTGAGCATTCGGGCCAGCTCGCGCGCCTCCTCGTAGAAACGGGCCCATTCGACGGCCTTTCGGGAACGGGTCAACTCTGCCTCGTAATGGTCGTCCGCGCCGTGCACGCCCCTGGCGCGAAGCGTCGCCAGCGACCGCAGCGCGCGGGCGCGCGAGTCCACACGCGCCGAACCAAAGAAAACAACCGTATCCTGGATTTTCTGATCCTTGAAACGCTGCAGCGGCTCGAGATACTCGGCGAGAATCCGGATCGGCCGCGCCTCGTCGCTCTCCAGAAACTCCGGATGCTGATACGCCAACGGCTGCTGGGCCATATATGTGTGCCACTTTATCATCGCCGGGCGGAGACGCTATGATCCCTGCGTGACCGGGCTCGATATTTCCGCGGTGATCGACGCGCCGCCGCAGCGGATCGTGAAAGCGTTTTTCGAGCCCCAGGCCCTCACCGCGTGGTGGGAGGTGGCGCACGCGGTCACCACGCCGCGCGTGCTCGGGCCGTACGCCGTCGCGTGGCACACCACGGAGTTCCGGGATGCCGTGCTCGGACGCCTCGGGGGCGTCCTGCGCGGCACGGTGATGCAGTATCAGGCGGATCGCGGTTTCTTCGTCGCCGACGTCTTCTGGCTGCCGCCCGACGGCGATCCCATCGGTCCGATGGCGTTCACCGTCGCGTGCGCTCCGGCGGCCGGCAGCCTGTCTCCGCGAACGGAAGTGCGGGTGACGCAGCAGGGTTTCGAGGACAGTGAACGCTGGCGCCGGTATTACGAAGTGATCGGGCTGGGCTGGACGCGCGCCCTCGCGTCGCTCAAGGCGCTGCTGGAGAAGTAGAGACGCATGCAACGCACCTTCTTGCTCGCCGGCGCGCTCGCGGGGTTGATCGGCGTCGGGTTTGGCGCCTTCGGCGCGCACGGCCTGCGCGGACGGCTGTCTCCCGACATGCTCGCCGTTTTCGAAACCGGCGTGCGGTATCAGATGTACCACGCGCTGGCGCTCATGGCCGTCGCCGCGCTGTCGGACCGCCTCGGCGGCCGCCTGATCGAGGCCGCGGGCTGGCTGTTCGTCGCCGGCATCGTGTTGTTTTCCGGCAGCCTCTATCTCCTCGCGGTGACCGGAATCACGATTCTCGGCGCCATCACACCCATCGGCGGCGTGGCGTTTCTCGCCGGCTGGGCGTGCCTGGTGATCGCTACGCTTTGAACCGCCGCACGTCGATCGCGTACTTGCGGATCTTGTAGTTCAGGATCCGCTCGGTCGCGTCCAGCAGCCGCGCCGCCTTCGCGCGGTTTCCCCTCGTGGTCTTCAGCGCATCCTGAATCAGATCCTTCTCGTAGGCCACGATCGCATCGTTCAGTGACACACGCGTCACCGTACCGGAGGCTTCGGCGGTCTGGAGCGACGGCGGCAGGTGATGCGCGTGGATGACCTGGCCCTCGCACATGAGCACGGATCGTTCGAGCGCATTCTCCATCTCGCGGACGTTGCCCGGCCAGTGATAGCTGACGAGCATGTCGATGGCGGGCGTGGAAATCCGCTTGATGTTCTTGCCGTGTTCGTGTGAGAACTTCTCGAGGAAGTGATCGGCGAGCAGCAGAAGGTCCGCTTTCCGGTCGCGCAGCGGCGGAACGAAAATCGTGAACACGTTGAGCCGGTAGTAGAGATCCTCGCGGAACGACCCGTTCGCGAGCGCCTGCTCCATGTCCTTGTTCGTGGCGGCGATCAGCCGCACGTTCACCTTGATCGTCTCGGTGCCGCCGACGCGCTCGAACTCGCGCTCCTGGAGCACGCGCAACAGCTTCACCTGCGTGGACAGGTTGATGTCGCCGATTTCGTCGAGGAACAGCGTCCCGCCTTCGGCCAGCTCGAACCGGCCCTTCTTCCGCTGCTCGGCCCCCGTGAACGCGCCTTTTTCGTGGCCGAACAGCTCGGCCTCGATCAGGCTTTCCGGGAGCGCGGCGCAGCTGACTTTGACGAACGGCTTCTTGGCCCGCAGCGAGTTGTAGTGGATCGCGTGCGCGATGAGCTCCTTGCCCGTGCCCGATTCCCCGCGGATGAGCACGGTGGTGTTCGTCGCGGCGACCTGCGCCACCTGCTCGTAGACCTGGCGTACGGGGCCGCTCGTCCCGATGATGTTGGAGAAGTCGTACTTCTCCCGCAGCTCCTGTCGGAGGTGCTCGTTCTCGTCGACCAGCCGGCGCTTGTCCTCTTCGATCAGGCGCTGAATCTTGAGCGCCTGCGCGATCATCGACGCGACGACCCCGAGAAACTTCACGTTGCTGTCGAAGTCGCGCTCCGGCTTGTAGCGCAGATCGACGCCGAGCGCCCCGACGGCGCGGCGATTCAACACCACCGGCACGCACACGAAGCTCAGCTCCTGCTCGTCGCCGTTGGACCGCCGTGCCGCCCGATTGAGCATCGCCGGCTCCCGGCTGACCCGCGGCACGACAATGGGCTTCGCGGTTTCGACGACGCGGCCGGTGATGCCCTCGCCCATGCGGTACTGCACGTTCTGCGCGGGGCGGTCGAGCCCGTCAGAGGCTTCGACATACAGCTCGCCGCCTTCGCGCAGCAGCGTGACCATGCTGCGGATGGCGCCGTGATGTTTCGCCAGCACCTCGAGCACGCGGTGCAGCGCCGATTTGAGGTTCAACGTGCCGGACAGTGCCTGGCTGACTTCGAGCAACGTCGACAGGCGGCGGGCTTCCCGCCCCTGCGACGCGGCCGTGGTCACGCTGGTGCCCTTCATGCCGGGTCTCTCCGTTTCCACTCATACATTCTTGTCAATTTGTTAAATTCCTACAACACAAATGTCAGCTTGCGCCGGGACCGGGACTGCGGCGATCCCGGGCGCGCGCGATGGGTGGAGACACTTTCGTGCTGCTGCCGCATTTGCCATACCAAATTGTCTCGAGCTGCCCGGGGCTGCGAATGCGAGCGCGCGGGAAATCCGCCAAAAACAGCGTGTCACACCCGATTTTGCGAGAGGCCGTCCCGGCGCACTCTGCGTGGACTGCATTTTGCTCTCCAAGATCGTCGGGTGGTCCGTATGAACGAACTCGTCGGCCGAATTCGCGCGGAGTTTCTTGAAATGCCCGGCCTGCGGCTGACGGTCGCTCAGGCGGCCCGTCTCTGGGGCCTCGACGAAGGCGCGTGCCGCCGCGTGATCGACGTGCTGGTCGGGACGTCGTTTCTGCGCTGGACCGCGGGCGGCAAGCTGACGCGTGTCGGCGACTGACACCGCAACCCCGCCTCGCCGGCGTCGCCCCTCAAGAGGCCCGACGCGCAGCGTCACCTCATCGTCACGCGCTCCGGGCGTGAAACGGCGCGCCCCGCCGCCCCGCCGCGCCCCATGTACAATTCAATCGCAGTTATGGGACTACTCGTGCCGGATGCCGTCGAGCGGTACCTCTCGTCTCTCAACCGGCAGGGCGACGCCGTGCTGCAGGACATCGCGCGCGTCGGCGGCGAGCGCGATCTTCCGCTCGTGGACGCCGAAGTCGGCGCACTGCTCCGCGTGCTCGCAACCGCCGTGGGCGCGAAACGCATCCTCGAGATCGGCACGGCCATCGGCTACTCCGGCATCTGGCTCGCCGGTGCCTTGCCGGCCGGGGGGATGCTGTTCACGATGGAATTCGACGAAGACCGCGCCCGGCAGGCGAGGGACAACTTCGCGACCGCCGGCCTGTCGGATCGCGTCACAGTGATCGTCGGCGACGCCCAGCGCATGCTCGCCAAGATCGCCGGTCCGTTCGATCTCATTTTTCAGGACGGCGACAAGAAGATGTACGAGCCGATGCTGGATCGGTTCGCGGCGCTGCTGAGGCCGGGCGGCCTGCTCGTCACCGACAACGTCTTGTGGAACGGCGAAGTCATCCCTGGATTCGCGCAGAAGCCGCAGCATCCCGCGGCCGATACCCGCGCGATCGCCGAGTACAACGAGCGGCTGAACAATCACCCCGCGTTTCTGACGTCGATCGTACCGCTTCGAGACGGCGTCGCCATTTCAGTCAGACGCTGACCGCATGACAATTCAGGAGTTCGGGGTGGCGCTGCGCGCCGGAGCGCTCTCGGCCGAAGAAATGGTCGAGCGCTGTCTCGCTCGAATCGCGGAGGGTAATCAGGCGACCAACGCGTTCATCCTGGTGATGACCGACGAAGCGCGCCGGCAGGCGCGCGAGGCTGACCGCCAGCTGGCGGCGGGTGAAGACCGGGGGCCGCTCCACGGCGTCCCGTTGTCGATCAAGGACCTCATCGACGTGCGTGGGACCGAGACGACAGCCGCTTCGCACGTGCGCAGGGGCGCTGTCGCACGCGACGACGCGCCATGCGTCGCCCACCTGCGGGCGGCCGGCGCAGTGTTCGTCGGCAAGACGAACCTGCACGAGTACGCCCTCGGCACGACAAGCGGGGATTCCGCATTCGGCGCCGTCCGCAATCCGCTGGATACAACGCGATCGCCAGGCGGCTCGAGTGGTGGATCGGCCGTCAGCGTGGCCACCGGCATGGCGCTCGCGACGGTTGGCACTGATACCGGCGGCTCGATCAGAATTCCCGCCGCGTGCTGTGGCATCGTCGGCCTGAAGCCGTCGATCGGCGAGGTTTCCACGGATGGTGTCATCCCCCTGTCCTCGACATTCGACCACGTCGGACCACTCACCACGTCGGTCTCCGATGCGTGGACGATGTACCGTGCGCTGACGGGTGACCTGAGGCCGCAACCGCTGCGCGGTGCGGCACCATCCGCCATGAGGCTGGCGGTTCCCCGATCGTATTTCTGCGACATGCTGGACGATGATGTTCGCGCGCGGTTCGAAGAAGCGTTGAACGCATTGCGGGCGGGTGGCGTGCACGTCACCGATGTCGTGCTCCCGCACACTGAGACCATCGCAAACGTCTACATCCAGATTTCACTCAAGGAAGCGGCGGCGTTCCATGCGGCGACGCTCGATGCCGTGCCCGAGCGCTACACGCCGCCCGTGCGGCAGCGGCTGGAAATGGGCCGCGGCATCCAGCAGGAAGACTACATGCTGGCGCTCGGAGGGCGCGAGCAGTTGCGGCGCGACGTAGATGCGGCGCTCGCCGGCTGCGATGCGCTTGTGCTGCCCACGCTCCCGATCCCCGCACCAAAGATCGGTGCAGAGATGGTCCAGGTCGGATCGGCACAGCAGCCGCTGCGCAACGTGATGCTCCGGCTCACCCAGCTGTTCAACATCACGGGGCACCCGGCGATCTCGATTCCGTGCGGCTTCACGCGGGAGGGCATGCCGTGCGGGCTTCAGCTCGTGGGCGCACGGTCGCAAACGGGGGCGCTCGTGCAAATCGCCCTCGCGTGTGAGGCCGTCCTCGCATAGTCTCGGCACAGTCTCACGGCCTCAGCCGTTTTCCGAACCGCCTTCATAATCATCGGTGTTCCGGACGGCAGGCCCGGCGTGACTCGCGGGCAATGCGGCGAGCGGGCATCTACAATGGAGGCTGAGGATCCTCCATTGTCGATACACGCGCCCGATCGGATGCCGCCAATTCCAAAAGACCACTGGACCGACGAACAGCGCGAGGCCGCCGCGCGGTTTGCGGGCGTTCGCGGCCGCGAAGTGTTCGGCCCGTTCGCCATCATGCTGCGCAGCCCGGAGGTCATGCTCCGCGCGAGCGCCATGGGCGACTATATGCGCTACCGGACCGTCCTGCCGCCAAGGCTGAACGAGTTCATCATCCTCCTGACGGCACGGCACTGGACACAGCAATTCGAATGGTACGTTCATCAGCCGGCCGCGCTCAAAGCCGGGCTGAGCGCGGACATCGTGAACGCAATCGCCCACGGGCGGCGGCCCACCGGGATGTCGGACGAGGAAAAGACGGTTCACGATTTCACGCTGGAGTTGCTGCGCGGCCAGAACGTCAGCGATCCAACCTACGCAGCCGCCGTGGCTCGATTCGGCGAACAAGGGGTTGTCGACATGGCCGGCGTCGCCGGCTACTACACGTTTCTGTCGATGATGATGAACATGGCGCGCACGGCCGTGCCCGCCGACAGTACGGTCCCGCCGCTCGTGCCGCTCCCTTAGACAACGTGCGGATCGTCAGGTGTGCGAGATTCGGCGACCTGCACTACGAGGACGTCAGCAGGTACTTCGCGATGGACATGTAATGTTCCACCGCCGCGTGCAGCTCCCTGACGGATATAAATTCGTCGGCGGTGTGTGCGACATGCACGGAGCCGTGACCAAACAGCAGCGGCTGGCCCCAGGCATCGAGAAACGGAATATCCGTCGTGTAGGGAAACACGGCGGTCTCGAAGCCGGGAACCGTTTTCATCCGGACCGGCGGCACCTCGAGCACGTGTTCGATCGATACGCGCGACTCGAGGCGAGCGATCGCCCTGCGAATGTCCGCGCCATCACCGACGGTGCGGAACATGACTTCCGCCTCCGCTGACGGCGGCACGACGTTGGGGGCCACGCCGCCGCTGATCAACCCGATCGTATAGTGGGTGCGGCCGAGAACGGCGTCCTCCGGGAGGTGCATCCCGCGCAATTCAACGAGCGCGTCGAGCAGCTTGTCGATGGCGGACACGCCGAGCTGCGGGAACGAGGAATGAGCCGCACGCCCCGCCGCGTGCAGCTTCAGCCTGAGAATGCCGCGCGTCGCGGCGCCGAGGCGGCTGTCGGTCGGCTCGCCATTGACCAGAAACCGTGCGCCGGCGGCGACGGTGTTGGCGAGCTTCGCCCCATCGCTCCCACGCTCCTCGCCGACGACGAACACGAGTCCGACACGCGTCTCGCCATCCCGTCTGAGTCGATCGGCCGCTGCCACCTGCGCCGCCAGGATGCCTTTGGCGTCGCACGCCCCGCGGCCGAACAGGCGGTCGCCATCCAGGCGGCTCGCAAAGAACGGCGGCACGCAATCGAAGTGAGTGGACAGGACGACGTCGGGTGCCGCGGCGCCCGGACCGGCGGTCGCGATCACGTTGCCGCGGTCGCCGTCGACGGGCTGTTCGGTGACCTCGAAGCCCAGTTTACGCAGGGACTGCGCCAGCCAGAGGCCAGCCTGGCCCTCGCGTCCGGTTGTGGAATCGATGTCGATCAGGCCGCGGGCGAACGCTACCGGATCCACGCTTCGAGCTCCGTGCGTGTATCGGTCCGCGAATCGCGGTACTTGACGATGACCGGCGTCGCGAGCGACAGGTTCCACTCAGGACCCTTGCCGGCCGTAACAGCGCGCGCGCCGGGAACGACGACCGCACCTTCCGGCACGACGAGCGGGCGGTCGGCGGACGGCCGGATGATTTCGCCCTTCACCAGGTCGTACAGCGGCGTCGATCCCGTCAACACCGTTCCCGCGGCGATCACGGCCCGCGCCTTGACGATGACGCCTTCGTACAGACCCGTGTTGCCGCCGATGAGGGCCTCGTCCTCGACAATCACCGGGATCGCGCCGACCGGTTCGATGACGCCGCCAATCTGCGCGGCCGCGCTGACGTGGACGCGTGCGCCGACCTGGGCGCAGGAGCCGACAAGGGCGTGCGAATCGATCAGCGAGCCCTCGCCCACGTAGGCGCCGATATTCACGTACATCGGCGGGATGCAGATGACGCCCGGGCCGATGTAAGCGCCGTCGCGGACGGACGATCCGCCCGGCACGATCCGGACGCCATTTGCGGCGGTGAACTTCTTCATGGGCAGGGTGTCCTTGTCGAAGAACGACCATCGCCCGTGGTCCATCGACGCATCGACAATCTCGCCGAACCTGAACCCGAGCAGGATTCCCTGCTTCACCCACGCGTTGACGCGCCAACCGGCGGGCGACGCTGCATCGGGTTCGGCGGCGCGCACATCACCGCTCGACATCGCCTCGCGCAGGCGCGCGAACATCGCGCGGGCGGCCTCGCGGTCGGCAGAGGCGCCGGCTGCGGCGAGATCGGATATTTCGCGCTGGAGGTTCATGCGTAAGCAGGATCGCCGAACAGCTTGAGATCGTTCAGGACGGCGAGGATCTTTTCCCTCGACTCGGGCCGGGGTGGCGTCACCGGCAGCCGGTAGACCTCTTCGAGCAGCCCCATGGCGGCCATCGCCGCCTTCACCGGGACGGGATTCGACTCGACGAAGTTGATTTGCATCAGCGGCATGATCCGCGCATGGATGGCCCTGGCCGCCGCGAAATCGTTCTGCTCCACGGCATCCACCAGCTGCGCCATCTCTTTCGGGATCTCATTCGACACGACGGAGATGACGCCGCGTCCGCCAACCGCCATGACGGGGAGCGTCAGCGCATCGTCTCCCGAAAGGACCAGGAAGTCGGACGGCACGGCCTTGCAGATTTCGCACACCTGCGTGACGTTGCCGGACGCTTCCTTCACGCCGACGACGTTGGGAATCGCGGCGAGGCGAACGAGCGTGTTGACGTCGATGTTCACGCCCGTGCGGCCCGGGACGTTGTACACGATGATCGGCAGCGGCGTGCTGTCGGCGATCGCGCGGAAGTGCTGCACGAGGCCGTCGGGCGTCGGCTTGTTGTAGTACGGCGTCACCGACAGGAGGCCGGACGCTCCGGCCTTGCGCATCTCGTCGGCCAGGTGCACCACCTCCCGGGTGTTGTACCCGCCGGCACCCGCGAGAATCGGCACCTGCCCGTTCGCTTCGTCCACGAGGATCTCGACAATGCGAATGCGCTCTTCGAGCGTGAGCGTCGGATTCTCGCCGGTCGTTCCGTTCGGGACGAGAAAGTGGATGCCCGCATCAATCTGCCGGCGGCCGAGGCGTCTGACGCTTTTCTCGTCGAGATCACCGGTCCTGGTAAATGGCGTGACGAGCGCGGTACCGACGCCTGTGAATGGTGTCCTCATGATGTTGTCCCTTCCGCCTGCTCTACCGGGAAAGTCCCAGCACGTCGGGCATCGTGAACCAGCCGCGTTTGCCGCGCACCCAGGTCGCCGCGATCAGCGCGCCGCGGGCGAACGCCGTACGATCGCGCGCCGTGTGCGTCAGCGTGATCGTTTCCGCCGGGCCGTCGAACCCGACGGTGTGCGTACCCGGAATGAACCCCGCACGCGTGGACGACACATCGATCGGGCGCGAAAATCCCGCGTCCTCCATCGTGCGCTTGAGCGCCAGCGCGGTGCCCGACGGCGCGTCCTTCTTGGTGACGTGGTGCGCCTCGTGCAGCCACGCTCCATAATCCCGCTGATTGCCCGCGAGCTCGGCCGCGCGCGCCACGAGGGCCTCGAACAGCAGCACGCCGGTGGAGAAATTGGGGGCCGCGACGATGCCCGCGGCGACACCCGCCAGCGCCGTCCGAATCTCGGGCTCGTCCTTCCCCCAGCCGGTCGTGCCGATCACCACGCTGATCCCCCGTCGGACCAGCACGGGCACGTTCCTGATCACCGAATCCGGCGTGGAGAAGTCTATCGCGACATCGACGTTCCGCCACCGTTCGGCGTCAGGCCCGTCCTGGCCCGCCGTGAGCTGCGGGTCGATGACGCCGGCCACGGTGCAACCATATTCGCCCGCCAGCCCTTCGACCATCCGGCCCATCTTGCCGTACCCGACCAGTAAGAGCTGCATCACTGCCTTAAATGAACCACAAAGCCCACGAAGAACACAAAGTAAGAACCGGAAATCGCCCTGGTGACGTCTGTGTTCTTGTGGTTCAGTAACGATCTTCTCGTGGCTAAAAGAATGCGTCGTGCAGACGCGTCATCGCTTCGGTCACGTCAGTGTCGCGGATCACGAATGTGATGTTCCTCCGGGACGCCGCCTGCGACACGAGCCTGAGAGGGACTCGCCCGAGCGCCACGATCGCCTTGCCGAACAGCGCCGGCTCCTCGAGCAGGCGCTCGCCGACGACCGAGACAATCGCCATCTTCGGCTCGCAAGCCACCTCCGAAAACGCGCGGAGGTTCTCCACGATCTCGTCCAGCCGCCTCACGTCGTCCACGGTCACCGAGACGCTGACCTCGGACGTCGTGACGACATCCACGGCCGTCTTGAAGCGTTCGAACACCTCGAACAGCCGCCGCAGGAACCCGTGCGCCATGAGCATCCTTGTCGACGTGATGTCGATGACCGTGACATCCCGCTTGCAGGCCAGCGCCGCGAGCGCTCCGCCCGGCCGTCCGTCAGCCGTGATGAGCGTACCCGGATTCCCCGGGCTCCGGGAGTTAAGAATGCGCACCGGGATGTTTTTGGAGACGGCGGGGAGAATCGTACTGGGGTGCAGGACCTTGGCGCCGAAGTATGCGAGCTCGGAGGCTTCCGAGAACGACAGTCGCGGCACGAGGCGTGGCGCGGGGACGACGCGGGGGTCGGCGGTGAGCATGCCGTCCACATCCGTCCAGATCTGGATCTCGCTCGAGCCGATGCACGCTCCGAAAATCGACGCCGAATAGTCCGACCCTCCGCGTCCGAGCGTCGTCGTCACGCCCTCGGCCGTCGCACCGATAAAACCGCCGAGCACCGGAATCTCCCCGCGCATCGTCGCCGGCACGACCCGCTCGCGCATCCGGCCGCACGTCGCGTCCATATCGGGCAAGGCCATCATGTGCTCGGCATCCGTGACCAGTACCGACCGCGAATCGATCCACACGGCTGGGAGGCCGTGTTCGGCGAAGGCCGCCGCGACGATCCGGCTGCTCGCCAGTTCGCCGCAGGCCACG
>Ga0136846_1226825_pt1 | contig 12458 bp, 7 predicted proteins | sample HopSoiMetagenom2_FD_96841 | JGI IMG/M metagenome (GOLD analysis project Ga0136846, IMG submission 96841) | Grasslands soil microbial communities from Hopland, California, USA - 2 Assembly 2016 (version 4) | ecosystem: Environmental > Terrestrial > Soil > Grasslands | place: USA: Hopland...
CAAGCCCAGGAGCAAACAGCAACCAACAACAACAATTCACCAGCCTCGGGTAGCGACTCCGTGGTGCATGTGGCGTATAAGACCGTTGACAGGAAAGATCTGCCTGGTGCGGTTTCTATGTTGAACCCTCCGCAATATCTCGACAAACATTATGGAACTTACCCGTTGGAAGGTACAGCTGCGTTCATTGGAGGCAGTAATTTTTGGAATCTGGGTACGGCGCTCGTGCTCATAGATGGAGTGCCCCGTTCCATTAATGATATTACCGCAAATGAAATTGAGCAAATTAGTTTTTTAAAGGGCGCAAATGCCATTGTATTATACGGTAGCCGTGCGGCGAATGGCGTAATGCTGATCACCACCAAACGAGGCAGGCCAGGCGTGAGCCAGATCAATGTACGGGCCAATAGCGGAATAAACGTGCCGAAATCGTACCCTGATTATTTAGGATCTGCCGAATATATGGGTTACTATAACCAGGCTTTGCAAAACGATGGATTGCCTGCGTTGTACCCTGATTCTACTATTGCGCGTTACGCTGCGCATGCCAATTCATATCGTTATCCGGATATAGACTATTTTTCCTCGCAATATTTACGCAAGCTGTATAATACGCATTCGGCCAATGCTGAGTTTTCGAGTGGTACAGAACGGGCGCGTTTTTATGCATTGGCCGGTTTTCAAAATCAGAATTCGTTGCTGAATTTTGGTGAAGGCAAAAATGAACACAATACCCGGTTGAATTTGCGTGGTAATATTGATCTTAAATTGAACGATTTCATAAGCACCTATGTCAATGTAGCTACGGTTTTTTACACCAATAGAAATGCAATGGGCAATTACTGGCAGCGCGCAGACAGCTTACAACCACACCGGTTTGCACCGCTCATTCCCATAAGTGCTGTTGCCCCAGGTTCAAAGAATGCACAGACCCTGATAAAAGGCAGCCGGAATATTTTAGACGGCCAGTATTTGTTGAGCGGCACCCAGCAGTTCCTTACCAATCCTATATCGGATGTATATGCTGCCGGGTATAATAAGTTTACCAGTCGCCAGTTCAAGTATACAAACGGGATCGATGTGGATCTTAAGAATGTAACGAAAGGGCTGTCCTTACATGGACAAATGAGCATCGATTATTCGAATACGTATAACGAATCTGTCAATAATTCCTATTCCATTTATGTTCCCACCTGGAGTAACGTTGCAGGGGTAGACACTATCACGCAACTGTCAATGTATAATAAAGACAGCAAAACAGGTACGCAGAACCTGAGTAATACCTGGAGTGACCAGCTGATAGATTTCAATGTGCATCTTGACTATGTAAATACTTTTAAGCACAAACATAACGTCTCTGCCATGTTAATGGCAGATGGGATGCGGCGCCGGCAAACCGGAGATTTTCAGTACCGCACCAATGCAAATGCAGGGGTACAACTGGCATACAATTATGACCATAAATATTATGCGGATCTTAGTGGCGCCATTGTCAACTCTACTAAATTACCGGTTGGCAAACGCGTAGCCTTCTCGCCAACTGCAAGCCTCGGCTGGGTATTGAGCGAAGAAAATTTCCTCAAAGGATCGGGTGTGGTAGACCGGTTAAAATTAACGGCCGCTGCAGGTATAGTGAATACCGATGTGGATTTTGCCGTTAATAATTACTATTTGTATAACGCCGTTTATTCGCCAACAGCTTATTATTCCTGGGCCGATGGTACGTACACGAACCGCACCACCACCATTTCGCGTGGTGAGAATTTGGATTTGACCTATGCCAAAAGAAAAGAAGTGAACGTAAGTATAGAAGGTGCTTTGTTTAAAAATAAGATCGACTTCCTGGCCAGTTTGTTTTATATTAAAAAGGATGGAATGCCGGTGCAGAACTATAGCCTGTATCCCAGTTATTTTTTTACTGGCTATCCGGAAACCTCCTTTGTTCCCTATGCCAACTTTGCCGCCAACCGTTACCAGGGATTTGATTTTCAGTTAAACTTTCACGAAAGGGTAGGAGCGGTTAAACTCACCATCGGCGCGGCCGGCACGTATGTAACTACAAAAGCCTTAAAACGCGATGAGCTGTTTACGGATGCCTATCGCAATCGGGCAGGTAAACCAGTTGACGCCATATTTGGCTTGCGGAGCCAGGGATTGTTTGCCGATCAGAATGATATAGATAACCATGGAACGCAAAAATTTGGAGCAGTGAAACCAGGCGACATAAAGTATGAAGATCAAAATGACGATAACGTAATTGACGAACGGGATGAGGTGATGATCGGCCGGTGGAGCAGTCCCTTTACAGGTGGGGTAAACGTTACGGCGCAATGGAAAGATCTTACCCTCTTTGTATTGGGAACAGGATCATTTGGCGGAACAGGCGTCCGAAGCGGCGACTATTACTGGGTAACCGGCGCCGTTAAATACTCCGCCGTGGTCCGCGATGCCAACTACCCCCGTTTGACTACGTTGGGCAGCGGTAACAATTTCCGGTATTCTGATTTCTGGACATACAGCACTGACCGCATCAATATTTCCAAGGTACAGCTAACCTGGTCTTTCCCCCAGAAAATACTAAAGGGATCTTTTGTAAAAGGACTGAGCATGTATGTTAGTGGCAGCGATCTGCTTACGATTGCCAAAAACAGGGCTGTCATGGAATTGAACATCGGTTCCATGCCACAAACACGCTTTTACAATTTTGGTATTAAAGGAGAATTCTAGGGTTTACTGAAAATAAATTTTATGAAAGCTATAATAATGTACATATTGGCCCTGGGCATGGTTTTTTGCAGTTGCAAAAAAATACTGTCTCCCGCCGATGAAAATAACCGTGGACTAAGCGATATCTATAATGACGCGGCATTTGCAGAGGGGCTTTTGCTGAATGGGTATGTTCGGCTGCCCCTGGGCAGCTATTCATTCAATGATGTGGCTACAGACGATGCCGTGTCGAACAACCCGAATAATAACTTCCGGTTAATGGCCACCGGCAACTGGTCATCTATAAACAATCCTATGGACCAATACACCGGATCTTTTGCCGCCTTACAATACCTGAATTCAATCCTGGCTGAAGCTGACAAGGTAAACTGGGCCACATCGGGTGAATACACCAAAGAGATGTTCAATGACCGGGTAAAAGGCGAAGCATATGGATTGCGCGCCTTGTTTATGTATTATTTGCTACAGGCTCATGGCGGCTGGTCAACAGATGGCAAGCTCCTGGGCGTGCGTATTCTAACGGCGTCGCTCAATAGTAAGTCTGATTTCAAATTACCGCGTAATACCTTTGAAGAATGCGTTCAACAGATCTATAAGGACCTTGATCTGGCGGAAAGCTATCTGCCGCTCGATTTTGTGAATATTACTTCCGCCAGCAGTATACCCGCAAAATACGCAGGTAAAACCACCTTGTCTGATTACAATCGCGTATTTGGGGCGTACAATGCGCAACGTTTAACTGCGCGCATCGTCAAAGGCTTTCGGGCGAAATTATCTTTACTGGCCGCCAGCCCGGCATTTAGCCAGGGAACCACTGTTACATGGGCAAAGGCTGCAGATGATGCAGCAGCGGTGCTTGACCTGGCAGGCGGAATTTCGGGTATGGCAAATAACGGCGTATACTGGTATGCCAGCCGCAATTCAGGTGAAATAAATGGGTTGGCGGCAGGGGTGAATCCAAAGGAAGTGCTTTGGCGGGGTAATGTAGGCGATGGCAATAACCTGGAAAAGGATAATTACCCCCCAACGCTATATGGTAATGGCCGCGTTAACCCAACCCAGAACCTGGTCGATGCATTTCCTATGGCTAATGGTTATCCTGTTACAGATCCCGCTGGCGGCTATGATCAAAACAATCCGTATAATAACCGCGATCCACGTTTGGCCCTTTATATCGTGGTGAATGAAAGTAAAATGGGACCGGGCGGTTCTACCATTTATACCAGGATCGGTACTTCAAATGATGGATTGAATGCTATTTCCACTTCAACCCGAACAGGTTTTTATATGCGCAAGTTGTTGCGCGAAGATGTAAACCTGAACCCCGCAAGCACAAATACCCAACGGCATTACGTGCCATATATCCGGTATACCGAATTGTTCCTCGCATATGCCGAAGCCGCCAATGAAGCCTGGGGGCCAGATGGAAAAGGAACGCATACTTATTCGGCCCGGGATGTCATTCCCGCTATCCGAAAAAGAGCACGCATTACACAGCCCGACAATTACCTGTCGTCCATTACCAGCAAGGAAGAGCTGAGAAAACTCATCCATAACGAAAGACGCCTTGAGCTTTGTTTTGAAGGGTTCCGGTTTTGGGACCTGCGGCGATGGAAGGAAAACATTACAGAACCTGCAAAGGGAGTGAGCATAAATAACAATGTGTACACGGTCAGTTCTATTGAGAACAGGCAGTATGCTGACTATATGTATTATGGTCCCCTGCCTTACAACGATGTATTGAAAGAAGACCTGTTACAAAACAGGGGATGGTAAAGTATGTTTTAAACCATAAAGCAAAGACAAATGAAAAAAATAATATTGCTGTCATGTATTATCCTGGTGATCTGTTATTCCTGTTCGAATAAAGATTCCGTCTTCCCCGACTATAAATACACGACCGTTTACTTTCCCTATCAATCACCCGTAAAAACGCTGGTGCTGGGAGAAGATATTTATGATAATTCACTCGACAACGAGCATAAATGCCTTATCATGGCTACCATGGGCGGCGTGTATGAAAATAAAAAAGACATAACGTTAAGTGTGGTGGTAGATACCACGCTTACCCGCCGGCTTACATTCGAAGCGGCCACAGGCGACAAAGTAGTGGCCATGCCTGAGAATTATTATACGCTGCCAGCAAGTAAAGAGCAAACGATACTGATCCCCTCAGGAAAATTAATGGGCGGGCTGGAAGTGCAGCTGACGGATGCATTTTTCCAGGACCCGCGTTCTGTAAAAAATACCTTTGTGATTCCAATGCGGATAACCGGCGTGGTGAATGCCGATTCCGTTCTCAGTGGAAAAAGCGATCATAAAGACCCTGACCGCCGCAATGCAGGCGACTGGATCACGCCGCCGAAAGATTATATTCTGTATGCCGTCAGGTATATTAACCCGTATCATGGTACCTATTTACGCAGGGGTGTTGATAATGTAAAAGGGGCTGGCGGTAATACCGCACTCGATACAACAGTAGTGTATCATGCCCCGTATGTGGAAAAAGATGAATTGTGTAACATGGTAACAACGTCCATGAACGAAGTAACCGTTTCCCTGAATGCGAAGAACCGCGGAAGTGCAGACATGCCGTTTCAACTGATCCTGCGTTTCGACAACCAGGGTAAATGTACAGTGGTTAATCCTGCTGCTGCTGCTTATACTGTCACCGGAACAGGAGAACTGGTAAAGAAAGGCGATATGTGGGGAAATGAAAAAAGAGATGTGGTGCACCTGCAGTACCAGGCAAATTTTGGTACCACCAACCATGTTTTTAAAGACACCATCGTTTTGCGCGACCGAGGCGTTAAAATGGAAACATTCAATCCTTTTATAGTTAATTGAGTTAATTGAACGAAATAATAATTCTATTATAAATAAAACCATCCGTACGGAATATGAATCGTTGTTATTACCGGATCGCTGTATTAGTGAGTATTATATTGTTGAGCACATTTGATGCGGGAGCACAGAACAGCATTGTTGATTCTGCCGCTTATTACAACCAGGTTAAAACGTATGTCAATCCTGTTTTGCCCGGCGATCATCCCGATCCAACCTTATTGAAGGTTGGTGATGATTTCTACCATTGCGGTTCCAGCTTTCATTTTACACCCTATCTGCCGGTCTATCATTCCAAAGACCTGGTTCATTGGGACGTGATCAGCAGGATCGTTTATCCATCTGGTGCAGGTATGGTAGCTGACAAACCTTCTGCCGGTATCTGGCAGGGCGCCATCACTTATTTTTATGGTTCTTACTGGATCTATTTTTCTGCCAACGGCCAGTGGTTTTGCAAAGCCAGTTCTCCTGCCGGCCCCTGGTCGGCGCCGGTACACGTAAAAACCAACGCCACCACCGGACCATTGGGGTATGATAATTCCATATTTGTAGACGATGATGGAAAGCCATACATGCTGATCAAGAATGGTCAGAAAACCAACCGTATTCAGGCAATTGGCAAAGATGGGCAACTGGCAGACACGGTGATCGATCTTGACTGGGTGAATGCCGGTTTACAATACAGCTGGGCAGAAGGACCGGTAATGTGCAAGCGAAATAGCTATTATTTTTACTTCCCGGCAGGCGATGTATCGGGCGGGCAGTATGTCTTACGAGCTTCCGCTTTAACAGCAGATTCAACAAAATGGGAGCGGTTGGGTAATTTCTTTAAACCCATCTCAGATCCGCGTACAGGCTTCAGAAGCCCCAATCATATTGCAGCACCGGTACGATTAGCCGATGGCAGCTGGTGGACGATTGGTCAAAGCTATGAACGGTTAGCCGGTGACGATTGGTCGGGCATGGGGCGGCAAACATCGTTGTACCCGGTTATTTGGGAAGGGAACCGCCCCTGGGGAATGGCGCCGGTAAGCACGCCGGTTGAAAAACCCGATCTTCCGCAATCGGGTATTCTGTGGAGAAGTGTTCATTCAGATTATTTCGATAATGATTCCCTGCATATGTGGTGGCACTTTTTAAACCGGAAAGCTGCGAACCAATATAGCTTGTCGGCCAAAAAAGGCTGGTTGCGGCTTACACCCGATAACGGCAGAACGCATCTGCTGCAAAAAGAAACAGACCATTATTATACAGCAGTTACGCGGGTGGAGGTGAATGCAGTGGATTCAGTAACAAAAGCAGGCCTTTATCTGACCAATGGAAATCAAACTGTTTTTATAAGGCTCTATAGCGGTTATGATAATGGCAAAAAGATCATCTTCCGGTTCGACACGGCTTACCGCAGTGTGGTAAACCAGTTTGGAAATCTGGTTTGGCTGAAGTTGGAAAGAAAGGAGCACAGCCTGACGGCCTGGTGCAGCGGCGATGGAAATACCTGGCTGGAAATATGTGCACCTGTAAGTTCGGTTAAGCTCGATAAGGTACAACCAGGCTATAACTCCTGGGTGGGAACCAGTGTGGGGTTGTTTGCCGAAGGCAGGCCTGCCGATTTTGATCTGTTTGTGTGCAAAGATGGATTTTCTTCCCTTCCTGCTGCCGGTTACAGCAATTACTATGGTGTGCAAACAGTAACACAGGGATCAGAAAAAGTAGTGACCACTCATGCAGCAAAGGGCGGCTGGTTTATGTTGTCGGGTGTAGAGTTTGGAAATGATAAAAGAACGGCCAACCAGGTTCAGCTCATGGCGGCAGCAAAAACCGCCGGTAAATTGGAGATCTGGCTGGATGATCTAACAACCGGAAAATTGATCGCCACCATACCTGTTACAGCCACCGGTGCAGCCAACAATTGGAAGATCTTCAGTAAGAAGATCAGTAAGGTAGCCGGCCGTCATGATGTATTTGTAAAATTCCCTCCGGGAGAACCGGGATCGATGGATATTAAAACCATTCAGTTTATGCATGACAGGTAGTTACGGAACCCGTCTAAGGATTACCGGTGGATTTTTCTTTTATCCAATCCATCGCAAATAGGGTTGAGGAGGCTGCAAAATTACTTTTGACAGCCTCCTCCAATCCATCCAACTAAGCTACATCCGAATGACCCAGATAAATTTCTTCAAACGTTTTATTTTTCTGCTTTTGAATTAGGGGAAAAAATTTTGAATCAATAGGAGACAGTAGCTGAAGGCAGAGTTGTTTATCATCATCACTTATATCCCGGGTTAACATCTCCACCACTTTTAAGATCTGCTGTTTTGCTTCCTTCAGTACTTTTTCGCCTTTTTTCGTTAACTGAAGTCTTTTTACCCGTTTATCCTCAGCGTCAGTATATTCATTGATCAGGTGCTTGCTTTGTAGCCTTATCAATATATTCGTGCCGCTGGAAAGCTCGAGCATGTTGGTGAAAATTGCTTCAGATTTAATGGGATTTTTCAGATTAAATATAGCTACCATCATTCCGAATTCTTCAATCTGGTCAAGCCCGGTCCCTGCTAATGCTTTCTTTGAATAAATTTCCTGGAACTTCCCGATACGGCTGATTAATTTAATAAGCGCACCATTAGTATCCGGATGTATTTGCCACTCAGGTTGTACCTTTTTTTCTTTTTTTATAGAGCCGGCTAAAATATGGCGACAAAAGCTTTCTATAGTGCCGTTCGGATGCTCCTTTTCATATTCTCCCCAGAGTCTGACTAATTCGACAGTTTGATTCATTTACTTCTATTTGGTTCCAAAAATAAAAAATAAGTACCAAATAGTTGTTATATGCTACCAAATGGATTTAATTTGCATTAATAACTACCAAAATGTATTAATTGTTTGAATATAAACGTCAATAAAATGTATTTAATATTTCGGATCCTATTGGCCTTACATATTACCGGCATTGTAATGATGGCGGGTACAACGATGATAGACTATCTGACTTTTAAGACATTTTGGCAATTCGCCGATGCAGGCGATAACCGTGTCTTTGGCCTGATCCCATTAATGGCCAGGTATGGAACATTTATAAAGACGGGCGCTGTAACAATTATACTTACAGGAATCGCATTGTTTGTGTTGTATAAAGGCGCTATATGGGCTCAGCCCTGGTTCAAGGTGAAAATAGTGTTGGTTATTGCATTAATATTAAATGGGCTGTTAATAGGGAACAGGCAAGGACATAAACTCAGGGAAACTGTTATGGCGCATGCAACTGATTTTCTACAGCACACCGTATCAATAAGGGAAAGTATGAGCCGGTTTTATCCCATACAATTAACCCTGTTCTTTCTGATCATCTTAATCAGTATGATTCGGATCAAATCAATGAGCGTTTAAAAAACCAGATTATTTTTTATTCCTGTCACAAAATAGAACATCGCCCGGTCTTATGTACCGGTAACTGGTCAATTGCCATACAGTATTGTTTACAAAAAAATCAAAAAGAGGAATATGCATTTGGAGAAATTGTCTCTTGTTTTTTTATTATTCATATATATGGAGGTTTCGGCACAGGAAAAGGGGATAATAAAAGGAAAGATCATTGAACAATCAACAAAACAACCTGTTGCCGGTGCAACAGTAGCCATCAAAGACAACCCGTTTTCTGTTTCTGCAGATTCTTCCGGCGTGTTTATTTTAACCAATATTCCGGTGGGTGTATATACGCTTGTAATAACAAATATCGGCTTTCAGCAAAAGGTATTGAACGATATTAATGTTGTAAAGGATAAAACATACTACCTGGAAGCAGAACTATTACAGGATGCGCGTCAGTTGGGCGCTGTATCTGTACGGGCATTTAAAGGTGAAAATAATCCGTCGATCCCTGTGTCGGCCTATTCCTTTTCAAGAGAAGAGATATTTAAAAACCCCGGCGCACAGGGCGATATATTCCGGGCCATTGGCATATTGCCGGGGGTGGTGAGCAGCGGGGGGCAATATTCGGCTATTGCTGTGCGCGGACAAGGAACTACTGATAATGTTTATATGGCAGATGATATTCCGGTATTTCAGGTATCGCACCTGGAAGTGGAAGGATTTAACTCGGGTTTTAATGATCCGAACGGAGGACGGTTCAGCATTTTTGCGCCACGGGTTATAGATAATGCTGTATTTCAGGGCGGCGGCTTTGGTGCTCAATATGGCAGAAAAAATTCATCATACCTCGGGCTGGGCATTAAAGAAGGCAATCGCACGAATGCATTTTACAGCGGGCAGTTTGATCTCATCGGTTTTACACTTATTTATGACGGCCCTTCCGGATTTGATAAAAAAACCAGTGTTTTTGCATCGGCACGATACCAGGATTTCAGGTACCTCGAGAAAATGATTGGTTTAACCAGCGCCGGTCTTCCTTCTTATGGTGATTATCTGATTAAAACAAGCACCGAGATCAATGCAAAAAATAAATTGACGTTCATTGCCATGTTTAATCCCGAAGAATATACAAGAACCGCAGCCGATGTATTAAAAAGCGATAACCTGAACGATGACAATAACTCCAGCTTTGTAGGAAAATCCAAAGTAAATAAAGCGGTTATGGGACTTAACCTGCGTACATTGACCGGCCGCAATAGTTACTGGAAAAATATTCTGTATTATCGCATGCTCGATGTTAACAATAATCTGGGCAATTCAACCCCCCAAATAGATAACAGTGGTAATATTATTAAAAGCGGGGGCATTCCTTATGAAACCGATCTGCGGCATATTAAAAATAAACAGTTTGAAACTGGTTACCGCAGCATTTTTAGTACTAAGATCAACAGGGGTTTTACCGCCACAGGTGGTATAGATGTAGCCCGGGTGGATATTGATTATGCACGCAATTTGAAGCATACCGATACTTTGTATACCCTCAACGCTAAAGATTACCGCCCCAACCCTTCGGTATACTATCTTATTCTTGATCCTTCCGATTTCAATGCTGCTGTTAAAAATTTTGCCTATAATGTTTCGGGATATGTTGATCTGTCCCTCACTTTATTTAATCATCTTACGTTGAATCCCGGTGTTCGATACGACTATACAGGTTTTACAACACAACATACCATTGCACCTCGCATCAGCGGAAGCGTGGGTATCGATGAAAAACAAAGCATTAATTTTTCTGCAGGCGTTTATTATCAGGACCCTTCCTTCTCAGATATAGCCTCTCAACCGGCAGGACATCGATTGAAGAATGAACGGGCTTATCAATATATACTCGGGTACAGAATTTATTTTACACCTGATCTAAAATTCACAGCTGAGGGCTGGTATAAGAAACTGGATAACCTGGCGGTGCAACCGGCAAGCGGCAGGCCATTTTTGACCAGTGAGGGTACGGGTAATGCACATGGTTTTGACGTTAGCATCATTAAACGGTTGTCACAAAAATACCATTGCCAGTTAAGCTATTCCTATATGAAGTCGAAAAGAGACGATCACGATGGTTTGGGTGAATACGATTATATCTTCAACCTCCCGCATGTGATCAGCGTGTTGGGAAGTTACGAGTACAATAAGAAATGGATCTTTTCCGGCAAGTTCCGGTATGCCACCGGTAGGCCTACCGATAAATATATTGTACATGCGAATGTTTTTAATGATCAGGCCCACCTTCGGTATTCGCAGGAAATAGTATCGAAAAATGGGGAGCGGCTCGCTGATTTTATCAGTCTCGACCTGCGGGCTGATTATAAATTTCAGCTAAAGAAAATTGGATGGACAGCCTTCTTTGATGTTGTAAATGTGATGAACAGGTTCAATGAAAGCTCAGCCATCTTTCAACCCCTTACCGGGCAAACTTATTTCCTGGGCCTTGCGGTTTTCCCGACTTTTGGTATACGGATGGATTTTTAACTCTTACTCATGAGCAATAAAACAGACATATTTCTCGAATACAGATCCCTTCTGTTCTCAATTGCCTATAATATGCTTGGTAGGGTGGATGCTGCAGAAGACATTGTGCAGGACACCTTTGTAAAATGGCTCGAAAGCAAAACCGAAGAAATACGGCATATAAAAGCATACCTCGTTAAAGCTGTTACCAATAGAAGCATTAACTACCTGCAGAGCGCCAGAATAAAGCATGAAGAATATACCGGCATCTGGTTGCCAGAGCCATTAAGTTACCAGGAAAGCAACCCTGTTCATACAAAAATAGAATCTTATCACGCTCTTTCTATCGGAGTACTGGTGCTGCTACAGAAATTAACACCCAATGAAAGGGCCATATTCCTGTTAAAGGAAATATTTGCTTATGATTACTCAGAACTGGCAGAAATATTTGATAAAACAGAAGACAACTGCCGGCAGCTCTTTAAACGTGCCAAAGACAACCTGGGAAAAGATGCACGGCGCTTTGAAGTGGACCTTAAAGCGCATGAAAAAATTTTAAACAGTTTCCTCCGTGCTATCTCGGAAGGAAGCTTGGAAGATCTGATCCAGGTATTAAAAGATGACATTATACTCATTGCTGAAGGTGGGGGAGGTGCTTTAATCCTGAATGGCAAACGCCTTACCGCATTCTCAAAACCTATTTATGGAAGAGACGATGTGAGCAGACTGCTTATGAGCATTATTCCAAAAATAAATCAGCATATTCCTGATCTGCGTCGCGAAATTATTATAGTCAATGGCCTGCCTTCCACTATCACTTATTCCGGCAATGATCCCAGGGTGCTGGTATGTATTGAACCGGAAGGAGATCAGATCAAAAGTATCTTTGTGCAAACTAATCCGCAAAAACTTAAACGGTTTAAAACATCCCTTTAACGGGATATTTCAACACGCGAACAAAAGATATCTTTATTATTAATATTGTTTACGATAAAATGGGCCAGGTCAGAGCG
>Ga0136846_1213524_pt1 | contig 12454 bp, 10 predicted proteins | sample HopSoiMetagenom2_FD_96841 | JGI IMG/M metagenome (GOLD analysis project Ga0136846, IMG submission 96841) | Grasslands soil microbial communities from Hopland, California, USA - 2 Assembly 2016 (version 4) | ecosystem: Environmental > Terrestrial > Soil > Grasslands | place: USA: Hopland...
ATACCATGTTCGACGTAATTCGGAAGGAAGCGACCCGCATCGTCTCGGCTCAGTCCGAAGGTGGTTTGCGTCAAATCATTGGTCCCAAAGGAAAAGAACTCTGCGGACCTCGCGATCTCATCCGCGGTGAGTGCTGCGCGGGGTAGCTCGATCATTGTGCCAATGGTGTAAGGGACCTCTTCACCCATCCCACCGAGCACTTGCCGAGCGACCTCTTCGAGAACACCTCGCTGATTTTCAAACTCCTTCACAGTCGCGACGAGCGGGATCATGATTTCAGGACGTACATCGATGCCTCTACGTTTCGCTCGCACCGCGGCTTCGAAGATCGCGCGTCCCTGCATCTCGGTAATCTCTGGGTAGGTGATTCCCAGCCGACAGCCGCGATGGCCGAGCATCGGGTTCGTCTCGCGCAAAGATTCCACAATGTGCAGCAACTCCGCGCGCGAGATCCCGAGAGTTCTCGCGAGCAGCTTGCTCTCCTCGCCGCCGTGGGGGAGGAATTCGTGCAGCGGCGGGTCGAGAAGACGGATCGTTACTGGTAACCCGCTCATCGCCTCGAAGATCCCCTCGAAGTCGCTGCGCTGCATCGGCAGCAGCTTCGCCAATGCGCGGCGGCGACCAGCGATGTCTCGCGCGACGATCATCTCACGCATTGCGGTGATGCGATCGCCCTCGAAGAACATGTGCTCCGTTCGACAGAGACCGATCCCTTCGGCGCCGAAACCGCGCGCGATGCGCGCATCAGCGGGGGTATCAGCATTGGCGCGCACCCTGAGGCGCCGCACGTCGTCTGCCCATGCGAGCAGTCGCGAGAAGGACTTGTAGGTCGCTGCGTTCTCCGCCTGTCGCATGCCGCGAATGACCTGTACGACCTCGCTCGGCGTGGTCGGGAGATCTCCCTTGTACACCTTGCCGCTGGCGCCGTCGACGGTGATGTAATCGCCCTCGGAGATCGTGATGTCGCCGACCGTGAACTGCCGCTTCTCGAGATCGACGTGCATGTCCTTCGCTCCGACCACGGCGCACTTGCCCATGCCGCGAGCGACGACGGCGGCGTGGCTCGTCATGCCGCCGCGCGCGGTGAGAACAGCCTTCGCGGCGACGATACCGTGAAAGTCCTCAGGGGTCGTTTCGTCCCTAACGAGAATCACGCTCGTGCCCTCGCCGGCGCGCCGCTCGGCGGCGTCCGGATCGAAGACCGCGATGCCGCTCGCGGCACCTGGACTCGCGGGCAGACCGCTGGCGATCGGCGTCGCGCGCACGCTGACGTCGATGACCGGGTGGAGGAGCTGCCCGAGTTGGTCGGCAGGGACGCGGAGGACCGCCGTCCGCGGATCGATGAGTCCTTCGTCGACCATCTCTGTGGCAACACGGATGGCGGCAGTCGCAGTGCGCTTCCCGTTGCGCGTTTGCAGGAGGTAGAGCGCGCCACGCTCGACCGTGAACTCGATGTCCTGCATATCCCGGTAATGCCGCTCGAGACGATCCTGGGTGGTGAGCAGCTCCTTGTACGCACCCGGAAGTCGCGTCGCCATCTGATCGATCGAGAGCGGTGTGCGGATGCCCGCGACGACGTCTTCACCCTGCGCGTTGACGAGAAACTCGCCGTAGAACGTGCGCTCGCCGGTCGATGGATCACGCGTGAAGGCAACGCCCGTTCCGGAATCGTCGCCCATGTTGCCGAAGACCATCGACACGACGTTGACGCCCGTCCCGAGGTCGTCCCGAATCCCGTTCACCTTGCGATAGTCCACCGCCTTCTTGAGCGTCCATGACCGCCAGACCGCCTCGACCGCGCCCCACAGCTGCGTGAGAGGGTCCATGGGAAATTCCTTCCCGGTCACCGTGCGAACGAGCGTCTTGTACTCCTCGACGAGGTTGCGCAGCGTGCCTTCGTCCAACTCAGCGTCAGTGGCGACGCCGGCAGTCAGTCGCTTCGCCTTTAGCAGTTGCTCAAACTGCGAGAACGGCACGTGGAGCACGACGTCGCCGTACATCTGGATGAAGCGGCGAAAGGAATCGTATGCGAAGCGCGGGCTGCCGCTGTGATGGGCGAGCCCCTGCACGGTGACGTTATTGAGCCCGAGGTTGAGAATCGTCTCCATCATCCCGGGCATCGACACCGGAGCGCCGGAGCGCACCGACACGAGCAGTGGATCGTTAGGGTCGCCGAAGCGCTTGCCCGCGACCTGCTCGAGGCGGCGCATGTTCTTCTCGACCTCCTGCTCCAGACCGGCGGGCCTCCGGCCGTCGCGCAGGAACTCGATGCAGCAGGCGCAGGAGATCGTGAAGCCGGGTGGGACGGGAACACCGAGATTCGTCATCTCGGCGAGGTTGGCACCCTTCCCACCGAGGATGGTCTTCATGTCCTTCGTTCCCTCGGCCTGGCCGCCGCCGAAGAAGTAGACATGCTTACCGGCGTCGGGCGCGCGCGAAGTCGCGGACTCCGCGCCCTTTGTCAGCTCGGTTGTCGGAACACTCATGTGCACGCGGGTTGGGGCGTGTCGTCTATCGCCGTGTCAGCAGCCGCACCCGAAGCGCAATTTGTCGGGATCCGTGGGCGGCGCCGTGGGATAGTCACCGGAGAAACAGGCATGGCAAAAGCCGTGCGGACCTCCGGGCACCGATGCGAGCATGCCCTCGAGCGAGAGATATCCGAGCGAATCGACACCGAGATCGCGCGCGATCTCCTCGGGAGTGAGGCGCGCGGCGATGAGCTCCTCCCGACTCGGCGTGTCGATGCCATAGTAGCATGGCCCCGTGACCGGTGGAGAGCTCACGCGCATGTGCACCTCGCGCGCGCCAGCAGCGCGCACGAGGGCAACGAGCCCGCGTGTGGTGGTACCGCGGACGATCGAGTCGTCCACCATGACGACCTTCTTGCCTTCGAGCACCTCGCGCACGGGATTGTACTTCACCTTCACCTTGGCGTCGCGCCCCGCCTGGGTCGGCTGAATGAATGTTCGACCGATGTAGTGATTGCGGATGAGTGCCAACTCGTAAGGCAGTCCACTTTCCTCGGCGAAGCCGAGCGCCGCAGAATTCGAGGAGTCGGGAACACTGAAGACCAGCTCGGCGCCAGGGGCAGGACACTCGCGGGCGAGCCGCTTGCCTAACGCGCGCCGCGCCCGATCCACCGATCCGCCGAACACACGGCTATCCGGTCGCGCGAAGTAGACGTACTCGAAGACGCACCGTTTGAGCTCACGTCGAGGCAGAGGGAAGGATGAGCGCATTCCCTCCGCGTCGACGGCGACAACTTCGCCCGGCTGCACCTCGCGCTCGTAAGTGGCGCCGACGATGTCGAGGGCGCAGGTCTCGGAGGCGAAGACGGGCGCGTCGCCCAAGCGTCCGAGGACAAGGGGCCGCCACCCGCGGGGATCGCGGGCCGCGAGCAACGTGTCTCCCATCGTAACGATCAGCGAGTACGCGCCCTCGACCTCGCACAGCGCTTCGGCGAGTCGCTCCTCGGGACGATCGGCATTGGATCGCGCGAGTCGATGGACGATGACCTCGGAGTCCATGGTCGACGTGAAGATCGACCCGCGTTCCTCGAGGTCCATCCGGAGCTCGGCGGCGTTCGTCAGGTTCCCGTTATGCGCGAGAGCGACGAAGCCGCCGCGCGTGCGAGAGAGCACCGGCTGCGCGTTCTCGATGGTGGACGATCCGGCCGTGCTGTAGCGCGTGTGGCCGATGGCGGTGACACCTTTCACCCGTTCGAGCTCGGCCGACATGGCGTCGTTCATGGTGCCCATGGAGCGCACGGCGCGCGCGCCCCCCTTCTCGTCGACAAAGACGACGCCGGCAGACTCCTGACCCCGATGCTGGAGCGAGTACAAGCCGAGCTGGGTCAGCCGAACCGCGTCGCTGTGACCGTGAACGCCAAAGATGCCGCACATGAGCTAGACGGGACTCTCCGTAGCCGCGCTCACGAGCGCGGCGGTCGACTTGGTCATGATGTCTGGGATCGTCTCGTAGTATAGCCGATCGAGCCAAGGCAGCGATGCCACGAGCCGGTCACGTCCCAGGACGATCTCCAGTGGATCATCAGCAGATGCGACGGTGCCGATGACCGTCGTCGGTACGCCGTGACGCAGGGCGATCTCGCGCAAGGCGGCGGGATCGGGCGTCGAGACGAGGATACGGCCCTGCGTCTCACCAAAGAGCACCGCGCGTCGTGACAAGTGAGATAGCCCGGAGAGATCGATTCTCGCACCGAGGGGATGGTTGCGATCCATGATGCAGCACTCCGCGAGTGCAACCGCGAGTCCGCCGTCGCTGCAGTCGTGGGCGGAGCGAACGACGCCGGCGCCAATTGCCCCGAGAATCGCCTCGATCAGATTGCGTTCCGCATTCAGATCGCACCGGGGCGGCGCTCCGGCGACGAGGCCGTGAACGCGCGCGAGGTATTCGGAGCCGCCGATCTCGTCGGCCGTCTCGCCGAGCAGCACGACAGTGTCGCCTTCCACGCTGAAGCTCGCACGAGTGATTCGATCGAGATCGTCGATGAGGCCGACCATCCCGATCACCGGCGTGGGAAACACCGCCCCAGCGGGATTCTCGTTATAGAGCGACACGTTGCCGCCGGTCACCGGCGTGCCGAGCGCTTCGCAGGCCTCCGCCATTCCCGTCGTCGCTTCGCGCAGCTGGTAATAGACTTCCGGCCGGCGCGGATTGCCGAAGTTTAGATTATTGGTAATCGCAAGCGGTCGCCCGCCCGTGCAGGCGACGTTCCGGGCCGCCTCAGCGACGGCGATTATCGCGCCGACGCGTGGATCGAGGTAGCAATAGCGGCCGTTGCAATCGGTTTTCAGCGCGAGGGCGCGGCGCGTGCCGCGCACGCGAACGACGGCCGCGTCGCCGCCCGGGCCGACAACTGTATTCGTGCGCACGGTGTGATCGTACTGCCGATACACCCACATCTTGCTCGCGATCGACGGCGAGGTGAGAAGTTGCTCGAGCGTCCAGCGAGGATCGCCCTCTTCGGGGCGTTCGCGGATCGCCGAAACGTCGCGATTGCGCAAAGCGGTGATCGCCGCGTCCTCTCGAGCGTCAGGTGTGTACGTCGGACAGTCGGTGACCAGCTGCGTGCCCGGAAACTCCGCGACGACTCGATCTCCTTCCGTGACGCGGTACACGGGCTCGGCGATCACCTCGCCAATGACGGCCGTCGTGAGATCCCACTTCTCGAGTATGGAGGCGACCTCCTGCTCGCGCCCCTTGCGCGCGACGACGAGCATCCGCTCCTGGGATTCGCTGAGGAGGATCTCGTACGGTGTCATGCCCTGCTCGCGCACCGGCACCTTGGTCACGTCGATGGTGACGCCGACGTCGCCACGAGCCGCCATCTCCGCGGACGATGACGTGAGGCCCGCGGCGCCCATGTCCTGAATGGCGACGATCGCGCCGGAGCGGATGAGCTCCAGGCTCGCCTCGAGCAGCAGCTTCTCGGTGAACGGATCGCCGACCTGGACCTGCGGCCGCTTCGCCTCGTTCTCCTCTGAAAGATCCGCGGAGGCGAATGACGCGCCGTGAATGCCGTCGCGGCCCGTGCGGGCGCCGACGGCGATGATGGGATTTCCCACGCCCTGGGCAACAGCGCGGATCAGCTCCTTCTCGCGAAGGAGACCGACGCACATTGCGTTGACAAGCGGATTTCCCTCGTACGACTCGTCGAACGCGACTTCACCAGCAACTGTCGGCACGCCGACGCAGTTGCCGTAGTCGCCAATGCCTTTGACGACGCCGGCGAACAGATAGCGCACGCGTGGCGAGTCGAGCGATCCGAAGCGGAGTGAATTGAGCAGCGCAATCGGCCGCGCTCCCATCGTGAAGACGTCGCGGAGAATGCCGCCGACGCCGGTGGCTGCGCCCTGATAGGGTTCGACGGCGGAGGGGTGATTGTGCGACTCGATCTTGAATGCCACGGCCAGACCGTCGCCGATGCTGATGACGCCCGCATTCTCCCCAGGCCCCTGTAAGACGTACGGCGCCTTCGTGGGAAGGCGCCGCAGGAGAGGACGCGAATGCTTGTAGGAGCAGTGTTCGCTCCAGAGTGCGCTGACGATGCCCAGCTCGGTGAAAGTCGGCGTGCGTCCGAGCATCTGCTCGATGCGCTGGAACTCCTCGGTTGTCAGTCCGTGCTCGGCGACGAGCGCGGGTGTGATCGCGGGATCACCGGGTCGGGGGCGGGGCAGCGCTGTCACCTGTCTTTGGATGATGGAAGATCTCGAGAATGTCACTCATCAGGCGGCTTAATGCACCGCGCGACTCATGAATATGGCGAATCAAACCGATCTCGCCCTGATCGAGCCAGATGCCATGGCACTCGGGGCAGACGTCGACCTTCACATCCTGGAAATCCCGCTCCGTGAGATCACCCCCGCACTTCGGACATTTCATGAAGTGCTCGCGACGCCCGATCTCGCGCCGCTGCTCGTCGAGTAGGGCGCGCATCTGCCGAATGAGCTCGGCATTCTCCCGCGCGAAGTACTCCTCTTCGTTGCGAGTGGGGTGGTCTTCTGTGTGACGATGCATCTCCTTACCTCCTCCCCATCGACATCCTCAGTTCTCGTGCGGCGGTCTCTTGGCGCTGGAATCGGCGTGCGCCGTAGAGTCCGTGCTCCTGGCCGAGTGAATCGGCGGCTTCACTGGTATGTGAAGCGTACCACTCATACTATCACGTTGGCTCGAATCGGGCCGTGCGGCAGGCTTCGTCGTGGGGTGGTGCTTGCTGCGCTTCGGCGTCGGGGCCTTCGCGGTCGGCTTGGTCGCCGAATCGGGCGTTGCGACCGGAGGGGGCGCGGTGTCGGCCTTGGCGCTCGGTGCGGGAGCAGTGTCCCTCGGCGCCCCCGCCTGAACGACTTCGCCTGACGGAACCTCGCGAGCGCCAGGCCGGGTGCGGGCGGCTTCATCGGCCGGAATGGCACGCGGCGAGCTGCTCTTGCCACTGTAGCTGCGCTCCACCGATCGAAACATGGCATCGACGACGGAGTCCTTCTGAAGGATTACGACATCGTCCATGCCGCACTGCCTGATGCAGCCGTTTCGATAGAACAGGTACTTGAAGTCGCCAGCGGAGCGCGTCGCATCAGGCTCCCCGAGGCGCTCGACGACCTTCGCCTCCGACATGCCGGGATCGATGGACTTGGGCGCCTGCGCCGCGCTCGGCGCGGCGATGGCGCAGAGCAGAGCGAGGGCGAGACTCGGACGCAGCATGGAACCTCCTGAATTACGCGGCAACGCGCGAAAGGATGGACTCGAATACGCCTATCCCGTCGCTGGAGCCGAGGAGGTCGTCCACCGCGCGCTCGGGATGTGGCATCATTCCGAGGACGTTCCCGGCCGCGCTCACGATGCCCGCAATCGCGTTCATCGATCCGTTCGGACTCCACCACTCGTCCGCATCGCCAGGTCCGCCCACGTAACGGAAGACGACTCGACCCTCCCCTTCGATTCGGGAAAGCGTCTCCGCGTCTGCCGTATAGCGGCCATCACCGTGGGCGATGGGAATTGTGATCAACTGACCGCGTGTGTAGCGGTTCGTGAAGGGGGTGTCAGCATTCTCGACACGAAGCCGGACGGCCTCGCACACGAATCGAAGGCTGGCATTGCGAAGGAGGGCGCCAGGCAGCAGACCCGCCTCACACATGATCTGAAAGCCGTTACAGAAGCCCATGACGGGGGCGCCGCGCTCGGCGTGGGCGATGACCTCCCGCATGATCGGGCTGAAGCGTGCAATTGCGCCGGCACGAAGATAGTCGCCGTAGCTGAAGCCACCCGGCAGGATGACCACGTCGCTTCCGCGCAGGTCGTGATCCTTGTGCCAGAGGTAAACGGCCTCCTCGCCGAGGGCATCGACGACGGCGTGATAGGCGTCGTAGTCGCAGTTGGAGCCCGGGAAGGTGACGATTCCGAATTTCATAGCGTGCTCACGCTCGCGATCTCGAAGTCCTCGATGATGGGGTTGGCGAGGAGCTTCTGACACATGTCGCGGGTCGAGCGCTCGGCGGCCGTGCTGTCCGCGGCGTCCATTTCGACCACGACATGGCGGCCGACGTGAACGTCGCGGACCGCTGGGAACCCCAGAGTGCGCAGCGCGTCGGTGACGGCTTTGCCTTGCGGATCGAGGAGACCTCGGCGCGGCACGATGTGAACAGCGACGCGAAAACGACTCATTCTGTGTCGTCCTTTGGAGCTTGAGAAAGTGGAGGGGCAGGAGGTGTGGCGGATGACGCGGGCGGCTTCATCGAGGGATTCGTGGATTCCGGCTGCGGCGGCACGCGCGGCGGTCGATTTGGTGTCGGACGTCCCGTGCGCTCACCGCGGTCTGAGCCCTCTCTGCGGTCGCCGCGCGGGGGCCGATTCTCCTCACTCGTTAGGCCGCGGTCGCTCCGATGGCCATCGCCACGCCGGCGGCGCCGTCCACGCCGGCGCGGCGGCCCATTGCGTTCTGTCTCGCTGTCGACAACAGATTGCACGCCAATCGGGGGCGTCCGACGCATCGATGGCGACGGGATTGCGGCGGCCAGCTCCTCCTCTGGCTCGAGCTGGAAGTAGATCTCCTCCGGCTCGGTGCGGCTGCCGATGAGCCCGAGGACGAGCCACTTGAGCGCGCCGTACAGCACGTAGGCGAGGAGCGCGGGGAAAAAGAACTGGCGCGGGAGAAAGATCAGTCCCGCGATCGCCGCGACGAGTATGAGACTCGCCCCGATTTGCCGGAGCGATCGCCAGCCGATGGTGGGCACCGCGGGATACGGGACGTTGCTCACCATCAACGCCGAGAGCAGCCCCATGAGCCCGGGCAGAATCTTGTGCCAGGGCAGCTCGGAGAGTGTCTTGTTGTCGGTGAAGAGGATGATCGCCTGGTTGTACAGTGGTGTCTGGCTGAACCAGTAGTACGTGGCGAGGGTGAGTCCAGCCGCGGGACTCGGCAATCCGTGGAAGTACGTCTTCGCCCTGCCGGCCTGCTCGACGTTGAAGCGCGCGAGACGGAGCACGGCGCAGGCCGTGAACATGAAGACGAAGAGCCACTCCCAGTTCTCGGTGTTGAGCACGGCGAAGTACATGATCATCGCCGGTGCGAAGCCGAAGGAGATGGCGTCGACGAGGGAATCGAGCTCCTCGCCCATGCGGCTTCCGGACCCGGTCGCGCGAGCGACGCGTCCGTCGAGCGCGTCGGCGATGCCGCCGAGGAAGACGAACAGCGCCGCCTTGCCGAACGCCAGCCGGGCCGAGAGCACGATGGCGAAGATGCCGCAGAAGAGATTGAAGAGCGTGAAGCCGTTAGGCAGATAGATCACTGCCCTCCGCATCACGGGCCGCCGCGCGCGAGCAGTCATTGGCCCGACAGCTCCGCGACGACGGTGACCCCCGCGAAGGTGGTCTCGCCGACGCGGACGCGCGGCTTGGCCGTGACCGGCAGGAAAACGTCCACCCGCGAACCGAAGCGGATGATGCCCATACGATCGCCCTGCTGGACGCGCATGCCGTCGGTGCCATAGGTGACGATGCGCCGTGCGATGAGGCCAGCGATCTGCCTGACGAGGACGCGGTTCGAGCCGCTCTCGATGCCGACTGATGATTGCTCGTTCTCGAGGCTCGCCTTGTCGTGGGCAGCGTTCAGGAACTTGCCCGCATTGTACTGCACGTAGCGCACGACGCCGCTCACCGGATACCGGTTCACGTGAACGTTAAAGACGTTCATGAAGATCGAGATCCGGATCGCTTTCTCTTTGAGAAACGCGGGCTCGTCGACCTCGGTGATCTGGACGACTTTTCCATCGGCGGGAGCGATGACGAGACGCTCACCACGCTCACCGGTTCGCTCCGGATCCCGAAAGAAGTACGCGACCCAGATCGCGATGACGACGAGCAACACCGCCGCGAGCCAGAGCGGCCACGAGCGGCGATTGAGAGCGAAGGCAAAGGTGCCGACCGCGATCAGCGCGGCGATGGCGATGAACAGCAGGCCTTCCCGCGCGAAGTTCACGTCGATTCCGTCGTCAAAGGGTTGCCGGTGATGCGCCGAAAGGCGTCGAGGTAGCGGAGGCTCGTTGCCCGAACGACTTCGTCGGGCAAGGGTGGCGGCGGCGCTTCGCCGTTCCAGCGTCCGGCGCGACGCTCGGCGTCGAGATAATCGCGCAGCGGCTGCTTGTCGAAGCTGGGCTGGCCGCGCCCGGGCGCATAACGATCCGCGGGCCAGAAGCGAGAGCTGTCGGGAGTGAGGACCTCGTCGATGAGGGTCACCTGCCCATCGGCATCGGCTCCGAACTCGAACTTGGTGTCAGCGATGATGATGCCACGCTCCGCCGCGATCTCGCGACCGCGATCGTAGATGAGCAAGCTCAAACGGCGCAGCTCATTCGCGGCGTCGGAGCCGACCAGCTCGCCCATCTGTGCGAAGGTGATGTTCTCGTCGTGACCCACCTCTGCCTTGGTGGCGGGACTGAAGATCGGTGATGGAAAGCGCCCGCTTTCCTCGAGTCCAGCGGGCAGCCGTTCGCCAGCGAGCGTCCCGTTCGCCCGGTACTCCTTCCAGGCCGAACCCGAGATGTAACCGCGGACGACGCACTCCACCGGAAAGACCCGCGTGCGGCGGCAGAGCATCGCGCGTCCAACGAGCGCGTGACGATGTGGCGCGAGCGCAGGAACGAGCGAGATGATCTCGTCCGCATCGGCGCTCAGCATGTGGTGCCTGACGACGCCAGTGAAATGTCGGAGCCACCAGGCGGTGAGCTGCGTCAGCACCGCTCCCTTGTGCGGTATGCGTTCGTTCATCACGACGTCGAACGCGCTGACGCGGTCGCTGGCGACGAGGAGCAGGCGCTCGGCGTCGACCTCGTAGACCTCGCGCACCTTGCCACGCCGGAGGTGGCGCAGAGGCAGCTCGGCCGCGGGGTTCATAGGGATCGCGGTCATACGCGCACCTCCTCGCGAAGGTTGGGATCGTCGTGATGGGCGATGAGCGGTTCCACGATCTCGCTCAGGAATTCGTCGACCTGCTCGGGCGCGCGGCCGACGAAGCGACGCGGGTCGAGCGTTCGCCGCATATCGTCGATGGAGACACCGAACTCCGGGTCATCGGCAAGTCGCTCGAGCATGTCGTTGCGGTCGGCGCCATTCTTGAGCGCGCGCGCGGCCGCGATGCTCGCCTGACGAATGCGCTCGTGTGCGTGCTGGCGGTCGCCACCGGCGCGTACCGCGTGTACGATGAGCTCCTCAGTTGCCATGAAAGGCAGCTCGTCGGCCAAGCGACGCTGAATACGTGCCGGATGCACCTCGAGGCCGCACACGACGTTCTCCATCAAGACGAGGATGGCGTCCGTCGCAAGAAAGGACTCGGGAATGACAAGGCGACGGTTCGCGCTGTCGTCGAGCGTGCGCTCGAGATACTGGACACTGTGCGTCTGATTGGCATTCGGCTCGAGACTGAGCACGAAACGCGCAAGCGAGTTGATACGCTCGCAGCGCATGGGATTGCGCTTATAGGCCATCGCCGAGGAGCCGACCTGTTCCTCCTCGAACGGCTCCTCGATCTCACCCGCCGATTGCAGGATGCGCAGATCGCTGGCGAATTTGGCGGCGCTCGCCGCTGTCCCGGCGACAGTCGCCAGCACCTGCGCGTCGAGCTTGCGGGTGTACGTCTGGCCGGAGACCGGTATAGAGCTCTTGAAACCGATGGCGCGCGCAACGGCATTGTCGAGACGCCGCACCTTCTCGTGATCACCCTCGAACAGCGTGAGAAAGCTCGCCTGCGTCCCGGTGGTGCCCTTCACGCCGCGGCAGGGAAGGGTGGCGATGCGGTGATCGATCTCGCCGAGATCGATCACGAGATCCTGCATCCAGAGCGTCGCGCGCTTGCCGACTGTCGTCGGTTGCGCTGGCTGCAGATGGGTCGAGCCTAGCGTTGGCTCGTCGCGCCATTCACGCGCGAACGCCGCAAGCGCGCGCAGCACACGCACAATCTTGGCCCGGAGAAGCTCGAGCGCGCGGCGCATGAGGATCAGATCCGCATTGTCCGTAACGAACGCGCTCGTGGCGCCGAGATGGATGAACGAACGAGCCGCCGGCGCCACATCCGCAAACGCGTGGATGTGCGCCATCACGTCATGGCGCAGCCGCTTCTCGTAGCCGGCGACCGCCGCGAAATCGATGTCATCCAGATGGGCGCGCATCTGCTCGATCGCCTCATCCGGAATGGCGATGCCGAGCGCTCGCTCTCCCTCCGCCAACGCGAGCCAGAGGCGACGCCATTGGCCGTATCGCGCCCTCGGCGACCAGAGCTCGAGCATCGCACGCGACGCGTATCGTTCCGCGAGTGGCGACGAGTAGCTCTCAGCGCTCGAGGAACTCATCGAATGATGAAGTCCGTTGGGTAGTACTGACCATCGCGCTCGAGGAACATGCGGATGGGGCCGCGCCCGCCGTAGTAGTTCAGCGCCTGCGCCGC
>Ga0136846_1214842_pt1 | contig 12454 bp, 12 predicted proteins | sample HopSoiMetagenom2_FD_96841 | JGI IMG/M metagenome (GOLD analysis project Ga0136846, IMG submission 96841) | Grasslands soil microbial communities from Hopland, California, USA - 2 Assembly 2016 (version 4) | ecosystem: Environmental > Terrestrial > Soil > Grasslands | place: USA: Hopland...
AAAAGACGTTGATAGTGTGTGATCAGTAAGCAGCCAAAATTCTCGCCGCGCATTTCATTGATTCCTTTTGAAACAACCTTTAATGCATCAATGTCTAGACCTGAATCGATTTCATCTAATATGGCAATTTTTGGTTCGATCATCATTAACTGAAGGATTTCATTGCGTTTCTTTTCTCCACCTGAGAAACCTTCATTTAAATAACGTTGCGCCATATCTAAATCCATTTCAAGGAATTCCATTTTCTTATCCATTGCTTTGATAAACTTCATCAACGAGACTTCATTACCTTCTCCACGACGACTGTTAATAGCTGAACGTAAAAAGTCTGCATTTGTTACTCCGCTAATTTCACTTGGATATTGCATGGCAAGGAAGAGACCAGCACGTGCACGTTCATCCACTTCCATCTCTAATACATTTTTGCCATCTAATGTAATGCTCCCCTGTGTTACTTCATATTTCGGGTGTCCCATGATTGCTGAAGATAAAGTTGATTTCCCAGTCCCATTTGGTCCCATAATCGCATGAATTTCGCCACCCTTAACTTCAAGGTTGACGCCTTTTAAGATTTCTTTACCTTCTATAGACACATGTAAATCTTTAACAACTAGTACAGATCCTGCCATATTTATTACCCTCCAAAAAAGTGATTTGTATCATTGTCGGTCATGAACCGTCATTTCTTATTGTCTTTCAATTCTCATTCTATTCTCATTACAATCTTATAACAAATCCTTCATATTAGCAACACTTATGCAGTAATAACAAGCTTTTAATACATAAGTGTTTAGAAAGTAGGGATAGCACCCATTGAGAATAGCTGAAAAGTTTGTTTTTTATAAAAAATTATTAATTATTTCTTTTTTATTATGTTGCAATCGAGGGTATTGTATTTCTCTACAATACTTCCATATTTTAACACCTGTATTCAAAATATATAGAAAAAACCAGTGAAACTTTGCACTGGTTTTTTATCGGTAAAGAATTGCCAATATTAAATGATCTTCCTTATCAAATTAGCAGTTATTTTTCTACTCTCATTATATTCCTGTTGCCGACGGTTTTCGATTCTCTCTCTAACCTTATGTTTGAGGCAATACACTTCGTAGCCAACTCCATGAGATTGGTGCATTGCTTTTTCCATATCGCTCGTATAATTTAGTTTTAAATAACTGATAATCCGTTCATCCCCTTAAATAATTAAATTTTATTTTCTTTCCCTTTTATGCTAACACTTCTTGGTTAACGGATACAAATCCGAAAAAACCCTGTATGGACCTTCAGTCAGTGCTGAGCAGTTGTTACAATTAATGAACTGCTTCATACGAAGAATACCTATCGAATACTTCCAATCATACCTTGTCTCATTATTTATGTTTGTATGATCAAAAATTAAAAAAGCCATAGTTCCTCCAATTCTGTGATTGGAAGGACTATGGCTTTTATTTATTTATTCAGTGACTGGAACGACAGCACCTTTATATTTTTCAAGAATGAAATCTTGAATTTCTTTTGAACGTAATACTTCTACAAGAGTTTTAATTTCTTCTTTATTTTCGTCACCGCTACGTACAGCAATGATATTTACATATGGATTATTTTCAGCATCCTCAATGGCAATTGAATCATCCATTGGATTAATACCAGCTTCCATTGCATAGTTTGAGTTAATGATAACGAGATCACCTTCATCATTATCGTAAATTTCAGGAAGTAGCTTTGCTTCATAATTTGGATCAAATTCTAAATTCTTAGGGTTTTTAGCGATATCTTCGATGGTAGCTTTTGCTTTATCAACGCCATCTTTTATCGTAATTAAACCTTCTTTTTCAAGAAGCGCTAACACGCGACCATGGTCAGCAACAGAGTTACTAAGAATCACCTTTGCATTGTTTGGAACTTTTTCTAATGTTTTATATCGTTTTGAATAAATACCAATTGGTTCGATATGAATACCGCCTGCATTGGCAAAATCATATCCATTATCCTTCATTTGGCCTTCAAAGTATTCAACATGTTGGAAGAAGTTTGCATCAAGATCCTTTGATTCTAACGCTTGATTTGGAAGTACATAATCTTGGAATGTTTCAATTTGTAAATCAATGCCTTTTTCCTCCAATAATGGTTTTGCTTCTTCTAAAATTTCAGCATGCGGTACATTTGTTGCCCCTACCACTAATTGTTTTGCACTTTCTGTTGTTTTAGTTTCATTAGTTGCCGTATCCTTGTTTTCTTCTTGACTAGCGTTGCCGCCACCGCAAGCTGCGAGAACAAGCACTAATGCAAGTGTGAATAAAAGTGAAAACCACTTTTTCATTTTGACATCCCCTTATCTTTTATCTATTTTGTTCGTAATAATATCTCCAATAAATTGGAGGATAAACACAATAATCAACACGATAATCGTAGCCATTAAGGTTACATCGAAACGATTGCGTTGGAACCCGTCTAGAAAGGCTAGGTTTCCAAGTCCGCCCGCACCTATAACACCAGCCATCGCCGTAAAACCAACTAATGATATGGCTGTCACTGTAATTCCTGAAACAAGGGCAGGTAGCGATTCTGGAATAAGCACTTTCCAAATGATTGTGCTCGTTTTGGCACCCATAGATTTAGCAGCCTCAAGAACGCCTTTGTCTATTTCCCTTAGCCCAATTTCAACCATTCGTGCATAAAATGGAGCAGATCCAATAATTAAGGCTGGTAAGGCTGCGTTTTCACCTATCATCGTACCAAATAACAATTTGGTAAATGGGATCAACAGAACAATCAGTATGATAAATGGAATAGACCGAAAAATATTTACAATTGCACTTATACCTTTATTGACTAAATAATTTTCCCACATATTGCCCTTCGCTGTCAAAAATAACAGTAATCCTAGTATGATACCGAGGATAAATGTAGCAAGAGTAGAAATCCCTGTCATGTATAGGGTTTCTCTTGTGGCCACCCACATTTTTTCCCAGTCTACATTTGGAAACCATTGATTAATCATGAGAAATCACCTCCACTCCCACTTGTTGAGAATGAATATAGTCAATAGCTTTGGCAATTTCGCTTTCAACACCGTCAATGTGTATAAGCAACGTACCATAAGAACCATTTTGGGTTTGTGATATTTCCCCCTGAAGAATATTAACGGTAATGCCGAAATTACGAATCAAATTCGTTATAAGCGGCTGTTCCGCGCCTTGACCGACAAAGGAAAGCTGAACCACTTGACCTGAAGTATAAACTCCAAGCAGTTGTCCAATTGTTTCTTTTGTTTTTTCTGGTTCAGTAACTTGTTGAACAAATCGCTTTGTGATAGGTTGTTGCGGGTTTTTAAACACTTCCAAAACAGAACCCTTTTCAACAATTTCCCCATCTTCCATTACGGCAACACGATGACAGATTTTACGAATTACATGCATTTCATGTGTGATTAAAACAATGGTTAAACCGAGTCTTTCATTGATATCAACCAAAAGATCTAAAATAGAATCTGTTGTTTGCGGGTCTAGTGCAGATGTTGCCTCGTCACATAATAATACTTTCGGATCATTGGCAAGTGCTCTTGCAATCCCTACTCTTTGCTTTTGACCCCCACTAAGCTGAGATGGATAGGCATCTTCTCTACCTTGAAGACCAACCAGCTTTATGAGCTCATCCACTTTTTTGATTCTATTCGCTTTAGAGACTCCAGCAATTTCAAGAGGAAATGAAATATTCTCTCTTCCTGTTCTCGACCATAGTAAGTTAAAATGTTGGAAAATCATTCCGATTTTCTGGCGAGCAGTTCTTAACTCTGACCCTTTTATATGGGATACTTGTTTATTTGCTACGGTCACTGAACCATCTGTTGGAATCTCAAGTCCATTTAACATTCTTATCAAGGTACTTTTCCCCGCACCACTGTATCCAATAACACCGAATATTTCTCCTTCTTGTATTTCGAGGTTAACATCCGTAACAGCCGTCACGTCGCCCTGCTTTGTGGAGAAGATTTTTTTTACATTTTTGATTGTAATCATCTAGATGTGTTCACCTCTTTACGATCCGTTTCAATTTGCACTCTTTGCTTCCCTTTTATCCAACACTATGATTCTCTTTAAAAGGTTAACCTGAGCCGCATTGAATGGGTAGATTTATTATTCTAATATAAAATAAATACCTTTCTGCTTATGAGCAGAAAGGCATAAGAAATACAAACCTTTCTCTCATCTATCAAAGCTCAGGAAGCTTCGTGTGAATTGGCACCGTGTCAATTTTATTGACGGTTGCCGGGCTTCATCGGGCACATCCCTCCACCTCTCTTGATAAGAGTAATACGATCTATTTGATATCGGTTCATTTAAATAAATACTTATAATACAATAATTATGTTTGATATCGTACCATGGATCACAAAGAGTGTCAACGCCTAGATTACTATTTCAATAGCGGGTTAAACATTTTATCTCTTCACAAGTATAGCATCCACTTAAAGTGAACTGATTTTAGTTGCTTTTTGAATGGCTTGTTCTAAATCCTCTAGTAAATCATCAATATTTTCAATTCCTACCGATAGACGGATTAAATCTTCTCCTACACCAGCAGCCTTCAATCCTTCAGCATCCAGTTGTTGATGCGTAGTACTTGCTGGATGAATAATTAAACTTTTCGCATCCCCGACATTGGCAACATGTGCCCATAATTCAATACTGTCAATGAGCTTAGCTCCCGCTTCTCTTCCGCCCTTGATTCCAAAAACAATCATAGAACCTGCACCTTTAGGCAAATATTTGTTCACTAAATCTTTGTCAGCACTTTCTTCACTACCAGGATATAGTACCCAACTAACAGCTGGATGTTTAACTAAATAATCATTTACTTTTATCGCATTTGCCACATGTTCCTTCATTCTTACATGAAGTGTTTCAATTCCCAAAATAAATTGGAATGAATTAAGCGGACTTAAAGCAGGACCAAAATCACGAAGAAGTTGAACACGCGCTTTTATAATATATGCTGCAGCACCTATTGCTGTACTGTATACAAGACCATGATAGCTTTCATCAGGCTCTGTAAAACCAGGAAACTTCGGTGAGTTCCAATCAAATTTTCCACCATCTACAATAATACCACCTGTTGTTGAACCATTACCTAGCAACCATTTTGTTGCTGAATGAATGACAATATCTGCGCCAAATTCAATTGGTCGGCAAAGGTACGGTGTCGCAAAGGTATTATCGATAATAAGCGGGATCCCTGCTTCGTGAGCAATTTCTGCTACTTTTTCAATATCAAGAACTTTTAGACTTGGATTTCCAATCGTTTCTGCAAAAACAGCTTTTGTTTTATCAGTTATGGCCGAACGGAAATTTTCTGGATCAATCGGATCTACAAACTTTACGTTAATTCCATACTTAGGAAGCGTGACAGCAAATAAATTATATGTACCTCCATATAAATTAGAAGCAGCGACAATTTCATCACCCGCTTCGGCAATATTTAAAATGGCTAGAGTTATGGCAGCCATTCCACTAGCAACAGCAAGCGCTCCTACTCCGCCTTCAAGTAAAGCGACTCTTTCTTCAAATACTGTTGTTGTTGGGTTATGAATGCGCGTATAAATGTAGCCAGGTTCAGCTAATCCAAACAGATTGGCTGCATGCTCTGTATTTTTAAATTGATATGCGTTATTTTGATAAATCGGTACAACTCTCGCACCTGTTGTTGGATCAGGCTGTAGTCCACCATGAACACCTATTGTTTCAAGACGATAATTTTTTTCTTTTTCGGACATCTGTATCTCCCCTTTATTTTGTATTCGAAGAACCAAAACCAATTAAACCTATTGGAATTACAATATCATACTATAGAACTAAACGTCAATTGAATCCTATAAATTCAATAAAAACAGTTAATAATCTGTCATTTCATTCGAGATATCATAAAAGCGAACCATCTTATCAACTAAATAGGGTACGGATTGAAAAGCATATATTTTATTGACAACCGCTCCATCTTCAATAAAAACTAAACAAGGTACACTTTCCACTACCCACTTTTCTGCTAGTTCACTCATATAATTTAGATTGATTTTTCCAATGGTTATCTCAGGTAATAATTCTTCTGCCACGAGCAGCATTTTCCCAGATACCTGACAGGTACCGCAAAATGGCGTATATAAATATATGAAGCCGGTTCTTTTCTGTTTTATAAATTCATCAAGTTCTTTTTTGTTCCATTCACGCATTGTTTAGACCTCTATTTAAATATTGGGAGTGAATATCGATATTTGCCCTAAGTAAAACTTCTGCAAGATGATGCTTAGGTGTTGTCGCTACTTCTCGATACATTTTATCAATGTGAAGATGCTTAGCTTCAGGAAATTCCTTTTTTAACTGCTTGCGCAGTTTTTCACCTGATTCGTCCGCATCCACCAGAATATAAAGATCTTTATCCGTTAAAACCTCGATCCAATCATCTAATTTTGCTCTACTAATCGTGCCATTCGTACAAAGAATGTCTAATGGCTCATTCACAATCATCCTCACGTTCTTCTTATCTGAAGCACCTTCAACAATAATGATTTTTTCTTGATTTAGCCTATTCATAAGTACCCCCTTACCCGAAAAAACGTAAGCACCATCATGACCAAACAGATTAAATGATTAAAAAAATGCCGAAAGCGCCTAGAAAGGCGCCTTCATTATGATACTTAGTCTTCTTTAGTCATTTCTGCATATTGTTCAGCAGTCATTAAATTGTTCACTTCTGATGAATCAGAAGGTTCCATAATAATGATCCATGCTTTTTCATAAGGAGATTCATTAACAAATTCAGGATTGTCATTTAAATCTTCATTGATTTCTACAATTTTGCCGCTGATAGGCGCATACAATTCCGATACTGTTTTAACAGATTCCACACTTCCAAAAGATTCGCCCGCTTTAACTTCTGTTCCAACCTCTGGTAGTTCAACGAAAACAATATCTCCTAATGCATGTTGGGCAAAATCAGTAATTCCTGCGCGAACTTTATCTCCTTCAACTTTAACCCACTCGTGATCTTCTGAATAACGTAATTCATTTGGTGTACTCATTATAATTCCTCCTAATTTTTTATCAAACGCATAAGCAACATGAGCTGTCTTATTTAGCATGTTCATGCAACTTGTCGCTTAAACCCATGTTTTTTCAAAAACCTCTTCATTAAAACCAACTGTTACTTTTTGATCACTTTTTACAAGTGGACGTTTGATTAGCATTCCATCAGAAGCTAATAAATCCAATAATTCTTTATCTGAAGCTTGGTTTATGCGATCCTTTAGTCCAAGATCACGATACCGTTGTCCGCTTGTGTTAAAGAATTTTTTAATATCAAGACCACTGCTTTGATACATTTCTTCAAGCACCATTCGAGAAGGAGGACTATCAACAATATGTATTTCATCATAAGACAATTCATGATCATCTAGCCATTTTTTAGCTTTACGGCATGTCCCACATTTCGGATACCAATAAAGAGTTAGTGCCATCCAATCACCTCATTTTAGCTTTTCCAATTCATACAGTTTAAAAACAGCTTACCATATCATGTAAAAGAATCGAAGGTATCATACAGTTAAATGATAATATTCGATTTTTATCGAAAAGCCCCTCCCTACGAATGCAATCATTCATACACTTGTAATAAATGATATCAACAAATATTATATCAAAATATAATGTAAAAGTAATCTGTGTTATTTCTTTTTTCATATTTTTTCATACTTTTTCATATTAATCAAAAAAGTAAATCGATCATCCATTTACTTTTTTGTGCAAAGAACCCTTCAGAATGAAGGGCCCTTCTACTTTCCTATACTGTAAAACGTTCCGTAGAAATCAGTTTATCTGCCACTTCTCTTTTTTTGGCGATCACATTAATGGGTGTATGGCGCGTAAACTTACGAAGCACAGATAACATCAGGCGAAGAGTGTCTCCTTGTTCTACCGCAATCAGCGTTTCTTTTGCATCTTGTTCTATTTGATAAAAGGCCTCCTGGCAAAAAATCTGTGTATAAAGGAGCTTTTGGATACTTTTCTCAGCCCCTACTCTATGAATGGATTTTTCTGTCCTCAATACAACGGACTCCATTGCGTAAATATTTGAAAGAATATCTGCTATATTTACTAGGATTTCCTGCTCTTTATCCAAGGATTTTCCGTACTTTTGAGCGGCTAAACCTAATAAAAGAAGTCCAATATTTTTTGCGTTTTTCACTAAATACTTTTCCTGTGCCAATCGTTCATCCAAAGGCTCTTCAGGCATAAGTGTCATTAAATCATCTTGTACCGCTTGTGCCTTTTGTAATAATGGAATCTCCCCTTTTAACGCTTTACGTAAAAAAGTGGCTGGCACTAATAAACGATTGATTTCATTTGTCCCTTCAAAGATCCGATTGATTCGGGAATCACGGTATATCCGTTCAATTTCATATTCCTCCATAAATCCGTAACCACCGTGAAGTTGGACTCCTTCATCCGCCACATAATCGAGCACTTCTGTGGCAAAAAATTTATTAAGCGAACATTCAATAGCATATTCCGCAATGGATCGGGCTACTTCCTTCCCATTCCTCACTTGTTCTGTGGAGAGTGCATTCATCCGATCCTCAAATAATCCAACAGTACGGTATACCGAACTTTCCGCTGCATAAACCCTCGCTGCCATTGTCGCTAATTTTTCTTTCGTTAAATTAAATTGTGAAATAGACTGTTTAAATTGTTGACGCTGATTTGTGTATTGGACTGTCACATCAAATGCTCGTTTGGAAGCACCCACGGCCCCTACGCCTAATTTGTAGCGACCAATATTTAAAATATTAAAGGCAATGACATGCCCTTTTCCAAATTCACCGAGAAGGTTTTCCTTAGGAACAAGAGCATCTTGCAAAATTAATGTCCTTGTCGAGGAACTTTTAATGCCCATTTTCTTTTCTTCCGCTCCAGTTGAAACACCGGGAAAGTCTTTTTCAACAATAAAAGCAGAGAAATGCTCTCCATTAATTTTTGCATAAACAATAAAAACATCTGCAAAAGCCGAATTGGTAATCCATTGTTTTTCACCATTTAGAACGTAATGGGTCCCCTTTTCATTTAGCTTAGCAGCTGCTTTCGCACCGAGAGCATCTGAACCCGAACCTGGTTCTGTTAACGCATATGCCGCAATTTTCTCTCCCGTTGCTAAACAGGGCAAATATTTTTGTTTTTGCACTTCATTACCAAATAGCACGATCGGAAGAGACCCAATTCCTACATGGGCGCCATGCGAAATCGAAAAACCACCGGCACGGGACATCTTTTCAGTAATAAGGGCAGAACTTATTTTATCAAGACCAAGTCCTCCATATTCTTCTGGAATATCTGCTCCAAGCAACCCCAACTCACCAGCTTGGTGTAAAAGTGCCACAGAACGATCAAATTCATGTTTTTCCATATATTCTACTTGTGGAAGTACTTCATTTATAATAAATTCTTCCGTCATTTTGGCGATCATTTTCTGTTCATTATTATAATCTTCTGGGGTAAACACACGTTCAAAAGAAATATCTTCAAGTAAAAAACTTCCGCCTTTTGCGACTTGATTCTTTTGATTTGACATCGATTCCTTCCCCCTTTTCAAATGGTTCGTTAAACTATGAATACTTGTTAGGCATATCAAATTTGCCCGTCGAATTTGCGTCCGGATTTTTATCGAGCTCGCTCGATAAATTACCCTTAAAAAATCCGAGACATCCGCCGGAGGCTCAGGCTTTTCAGCGGGGGTTTGAACCCCTGCTGAATCGGAGAGCTTTTTGCATTCATCCCTTAACTTTAGAAGTGGAGGACTTTTGCTGAATGAAGTTAAATTAGTTCAAATACGCCTGCAGCACCCATCCCTCCACCAATACACATGGTGACAATGCCAAATTGTACATTCCTTCGCTGCATTTCATGTAATAAAGATAAGGTTAACTTTGCTCCAGTACAGCCAAGTGGATGTCCTAACGCAATTGCACCACCGTTCACATTCACCCGATCTTCATTAAGTTTTAGTTCACGGATCACTTGTAGTGTTTGAGATGCGAAGGCTTCATTTAATTCAATTAATCCGATATCTGAAAGCTGCAAACCGGCTAATTTTAGTGCTTTCGGAATAGCTACAACAGGACCGATTCCCATGATCTCTGGAGGCACCCCCCCTACAGCGAACGCTCTAAACTTAGCCATTGGCTTTAACCCAAGTGAGTCTGCCTTTTCACGCTCCATCACCATGACGGCTGCAGCACCATCACTCATTGGCGATGCATTTCCTGCCGTGACCGTTCCATTAACGGAAAATGAGGGCCGTAGATTCGCAAGTGTTTCGATCGTTGAATCCGGTCGGATCCCTTCGTCTTCACTAAATACAATATTGGTTTCCTTTAGCTTGAGGTCCATTCCAACCGAACGCAGCGTCACATCTACTGGGACGATTTCATCTTTAAACTTTCCTCCTTGTATGGCCCTTGCTGCTTTTTGGTGGCTAAAAACAGCATAAGCATCTTGATCTTTCCTTGTAATACCATATTTACCTGCCACTTCTTCAGCCGTATGCCCCATACTCATGTAATATTCAGGCGCCTCTTCTGCTAGTTTGATATTGGGACGAATCACATGCCCCATCATAGGGACAAGACTCATCGATTCAACCCCCCCAGCAATAATCGTATCCCCGTGGCCAATCATGATTCTTTCCGCACCATAGGCAATGGCTTGAAGACCGGAAGAACAATATCGATTAATGGTAATGGCAGGAACGGTATGGGGTAGACCGGCTAGTGCACCAATTTGACGTGCCACATTCATCCCCTGTTCCGCTTCCGGCATAGCACACCCAATGATCACATCATCAATATTTCCTTCGTAGTCACCTGCACGTTTTATGGTCTCTTTCACAACAAGTGCCCCTAGATCATCGGGTCTGACATTTGCCAAGGTTCCTTTCTTTGCCTTTCCTACTGGGGTTCGCGCACCAGCAACAATGACCGCTTCTCTCATTTATTTATCTCCTCTCTGTCCTACTCGCTTCCGATCTAATTTCGGAGCGGTTTGCCCTTTTGGAGCATATGTTGCATGCGTTGTTGTGTTTTAGGTTCTGATATCAGGCTTAAAAAAGCCACTCTTTCCAAATCCAGCAAATATTGCTCATCGACTTCCGTTCCAAAAGGTACTCTGCCACCCGCTATCACATTGGCCAACTTTTTGGCGATCTTCATATCATGATCAGATAGAAAACCTGAAGCTTTCATAGACTGTGCAGCAAGCAGCAAGGTAGCATATCCGGTTTCTCCAACGACAGGAATCTTCTGTCGAACTGGTGGTCTATAGCCCTTTTCATTCAGTGCAAGTACCACTTGTTTTGCATCATAAAGTAAATGATCATTATTTACGCTTAGGCCATCTGACTTGCTCAAATAGCCCATTTCCCTGGCCTCAGCACCTGAAGTCGATACTTTGGCCAAAGCAATACTTTCAAATACCTTATTAGCGATTTTCTGTAGATCAAATTCAACACCTTTAGGGATTGCTTTAAGATGCTTTAAATAAAGTTCTTTGTTTCCACCTCCACCAGGTATGAGTCCAACGCCCGTTTCGACAAGTCCCATATATGTATCCATTGAAGCTTGAATATGGGCTGTATGGAGGCACACTTCAGCACCACCACCAAGGTTCATTTGAAAGGGTGCAGAGACAACAGGCTTGGCACTGTACTTTATTTTCATCATCGCTTTTTGGAATGTCTTGATGATCATATCCAGTTCAAATAAATTTTCATCCTGTGCTTCCATTAACATCATCGCTAAATTGGCTCCAACACAAAAGTTCTTGCCGGTATGCCCGATCACAAGACCTTTATAACTCTCCTCGACAATATCAATCCCTTGAATGATCATCTGCAATATATCGGGACCAATGGAATGGTTGGGGGAATGAAATTCTAATAAGGCTATGCCATCCCCTATATCAATCAAGCTCGCACCGCTATTTTTCTTGATTACACCCCCCTGACCTTTGATTTTTTCCAAGTTCAGTACTTTTGGATTTTCTTCCATGAGATGATATTCACCATGATCGTAAAAATATCGTTCACCATTTTCTTCTTTATAAAAAGACGTATGGCCTTTCAGAAGCATTTCCTTTACCCAGTCAGGTACTTCTCTATTCTGTTCTTGGATCTTATGAATGGATGTTTCTAGGCCAATTGCATCCCATACTTCAAAGGGGCCTAGTTCCCAGCCAAATCCCCATTTCATAGCCTGATCAATGGAAACAATATTGTCGGCAATTTCTCTGACTTTTTCAGCCGAATAGATCAGTACGGGAATCAAAATTTCCCATAAAAGATTTCCGGCACGATCATCACCATAAATAAGCGTTCTTAATTTATTTGGTAATCCTTTAACATGTTTGCTTTG
>Ga0136846_1234840_pt1 | contig 12454 bp, 9 predicted proteins | sample HopSoiMetagenom2_FD_96841 | JGI IMG/M metagenome (GOLD analysis project Ga0136846, IMG submission 96841) | Grasslands soil microbial communities from Hopland, California, USA - 2 Assembly 2016 (version 4) | ecosystem: Environmental > Terrestrial > Soil > Grasslands | place: USA: Hopland...
ATCCATTCCGCAGGTTGTTACATCACTACGCGGATTTCGCCAACACCTTTATCGGTGAGTACACGGGACAGGTGGCCCACTCAAGCGCGGCTTTCGCTTGAGTGGGGATGTTCACACGTCACAGATATGGTGGAACTAACGAAGTACATTCTTCTCATGCCTTGGGGGCTGACGCGTTTTCACCACAGCGGGCAGAGTCATTTCGTGACTTTCTGCTGTCATCATCGCCATCCCTGGTTTACGACAGACGCAAGTTGCCGAATATTCGCGTCAGCGCTGGAGCGAGTGCGGCGTAGTTACGGGCTTTACGTGTACGGGTATGTCGTGATGCCCGAGCATGTTCACCTGCTGCTCAGTGAACCGCAACGGGACACGTTAGCCGATGCGCTGAAATCGCTGAAGCAAGGAGTATCGCGGCGTTTAATTAGCGGTGGTTCACTCGCGAGTGGCCGAGCCGAACATGTCTGGGAAAAGCGGTACTACGATTTCAACATCCGCAACCGCGCGCAGTTTGTGGAGAAGCTACGCTATATTCACCGCAATCCAGTGAAGGGTGGACTGTGTGAACGTCCTGAGCACTGGCCATGGAGCAGTTTTTGTCATTATGCAACCGGTGATGAAGGGCGCGTACAAATCGAATCGGAATGGACGGCGCGGAAGCGTGAAAGAGAGGCGGGAAGGCTCTGTCCAGCGGCCGAACTGCCCCACTCAAGCCAAAACCGGGCTTGAGTGGGCCACCCGTCTATCTATTATCCGCTACAGTTTTCTCCCGCACTGCCCATGCTTTCCGCCATAATGCAGGTTCATTTTTGCGAGTCGTATCGCAATCACCGATTCAGATCGGAGTGCATGGGCCTTAATAGACTCGATTACCTGATCATCGCGGCGTACCTTACGGGAATAACTCTGTTTGGCCTGCAATTCCGAAAACGTCAGCGTTCGCTGAAAGATTACTTCCTCGCTGACCGGAATATTCCCTGGTGGGCGATCGCGCTCTCCATCGTGGCGGCCGAAACCAGTACCCTCACCATCATCAGTATTCCCGGACTCGCCTACGACACCAACCTGCAATTCCTGCAAGTCGTCCTCGGGTATCTCGTGGGCAGAGTCATCATCAGCTTCGTCCTGCTACCACACTACTTCCGCGGTGATCTCTATACCGCTTACGAATTGATCGAGCGCCGCTTCGGCAGAAGACTGCGATCGCTCACCGCGGGATTGTTCCTGCTGACTCGCGCCGCTGCGGAAGGAGTGCGCGTCTACGCCGTCTCGATTGTCGTCACCATCGCGCTCGGGACGGGCGAAATAGCTTCCATCGCCATCATCACCCTGCTCACCCTGATCTACACATTCGAAGGAGGCCTTGCGGCTGTCATATGGACCGACGTGGTGCAGACGGTGATCTATGTTGGCGGAACGCTGGTCGGCGTGGTTACCATTCTTCACCTGGTTCCGGGAGGATGGGGGACAGTACACAGCCTTGCGGAGACCGCGGGCAAACTACGAGTGTTCGATTTCAGTTTCGACTTCTGGAAGCCGTATACGTTCTGGGCGGGCCTGATTGGCGGCGCGTTCCTGACGACGGCCTCTCATGGGACAGATCAACTGATCGTTCAGCGCCTGCTGGCGGCACGCAACCAGAAGCAATCGGTTACGGCCCTGCTCTCGAGCGGAGTCGCGATCGTCTTCCAATTCGCATTATTCCTGGTGGTCGGAGTGATGCTCTTTGCCTATTACCAGGCGCCGTCAAAGACTTTCGGAAAAGCAGATTTTATCTATCCCACATTCATTGTGAGTCGTATGCCGCATGGAATATCGGGACTCTTGATTGCGGCGATTCTGGCTGCTGCCATGTCGAATCTCAGCGCCGCGCTGAACTCATTGTCGTCCAGTTCGATGATTGACTTTTACCTGCAGCGAAATCCTCAGGCGGACGAACGAAGACGTCTGCAATTGTCGCGTATCTCGACTCTCTTCTGGGCAGTTGTGCTCTTTGTTTTGGCGGTGTTGTCACTGCACAAAGTTTCGCGCGTGATTGAGGTCGGACTCTCGATCGCCTCGGTGGCGTACGGGGCGCTGCTGGGCGTCTTCCTGCTCGGTGTTCTCACGCGCCGCGCTAACCAGGCCGGAGCCATGTTCGGCATGCTCTGCGGCTTCGTTGCCGAACTCTACATCTGGTTGTTCACGCACGTCCCGTGGACGTGGTATGTCCCCATTGGCACGGTCATTACGTTTGCGAGTGGTTATCTCGTAAGTTTGTTACGTCCGCAGCAAACCGCGACGAGTTCAGCGTCAGTCTGAGTGCCAGTTTTTTCACGTATACTCACCTGCCAAGTGCATCAGCAAATCCAGGAACGAACGGTTGCAGCGCCGGATCTTTCGCGCGAACTAGGTGTGACGCATGCGACCGCAATCGTGGTAGGCACGATCATTGGCAGCGGCATCTTCCTGGTTCCAGCAGAAATGATGCAGGCAGTGGGCTCAGCCCGCCTGGTTTATCTTGCGTGGCTGGTAGGAGGAGTGCTGTCGTTCGCCGGCGCGCTCACTTACGCCGAACTGGGTGCCATGAAGCCTCAGGCGGGGGGCGAGTATGTTTATGTCCGCGACGGCTACGGACCGCTGGCTGGATTCCTGTATGCGTGGACGACGTTTCTGATCTCAAAACCCGCATCGATTGCAACCATTACGACTGGGTTGGTACGCATTCTGGGAACGTTTGCAGTGTTCTCATTTTTCGGACGAGAGCTGATATCAAGCCCACTGCGGGTGACCTGGGGGCAAGGAGTTGCGGTATTAGCGGCTGTTCTGATCGCAGGTTTGAATTATGTCGGAGTGAAAAAAGCAGGCGAGTTCCAGCTGATTTTTACGCTGTTGAAAGTAGCCATGATTCTTGCGATCGTGGTCATCGGATTCACGTACGCCGGGGGCAACTGGACTAATTTTGCGGGACAGTATGTCGGGGCGACGGGCGGAATTGCCGGCTTTATGGCCGCGCTGGTGGCGGCGCTGTGGGCGTACGACGGCTGGAACGACCTGAATCAGGTTGCGGGAGAAGTGCGCAATCAAGAACAGAGCATACCGGTGGCGTTAATTGCCGGCGTAGCGATTGTGGGGGCCCTGTACATCCTGGTCAACGCCGCCGTGCAATACGTGCTGCCGGCGGCGGCGATAGCTATCTCGCAGCGTCCGGCGTCTGAAGCCACGGCAATCGTTCTGGGGAGAGTTGGCGCCAGCATCGTGTCCGCGGGAATGGCTCTTTCGATGCTTGTAACGCTGAACGGAACGAGCATGAGCGGAGCACGCGTGCCCTTCGCGGTGGCCCGCGATGGATATTTTTTTGACGCGTTGGCTCGAGTGCACCCCAAGTTTCGCACTCCGTCCACCTCCATCATTGCGCAGACTCTACTCGCGGTGATTTTGCTTCTGGTGGGAGGAAACTTCCGCCAGTTTTTCTCGCTGGCGATCTTTGCGGAATGGCTCTTTTACATGATCACGGCCAGCACAGTGTTCATTTTCCGAAAGCGCGAACCGAATCTTGCCCGGCCATACAAGGTTTGGGGATACCCCGTAGTTCCCAGTCTGTTCGTGCTGGCGTCGGCCATCCTGCTTTACTACACATTCAGCGAGAACGTTCGATACTCCGTGATTGGTACCCTGGTAATTCTGGCAGGAGTACCTGTCTTTTACGGATTTGCCCGAAGAAGCCCGCGCTAGGCCGGTTTTTCCCGCCATACTCGCCGTTTTGGGCCGTTTCCCTTTTGTGCAAGCCGTGGGTTACTGAAGGTCATGCGCATGCGACACGTTTACCGCCCCATACTTCTCCCCTAACTTAGAACCTCCGGCCAATCCCCAGGCTCGGGTATCCCTTGGAGTGTTTTTGAATGGCAACACCTGCTGACAGCCTTACCTTAGGGCTCCTGCCGGAGCAGAGACTGAACCGGCGCGCGATCGCAGCCGCTTACAGCGCGGTGGCCTTGGCCATTCTCCTTCTGATCAATCTTGGACTCATCTTTCCGCAGCGATTGCAGTTGGTTCACTATCACATCAGCAGCTGGATCGCCGTCGATCTCAAGCCTTACAAGCACGAAGCCGCGCGCAAGCAGACAGTAGCGCACAAGCTGATGCCGGCTCCAATTCCGGTGACCGCGGCGAAGCTGACGGTTCCACGGGAAATTCGAGTACATGAGCAGGCGAAGCCGGAAGTCGCTGCTCCGAAAATCGAAACGAACGCACAGTTCATGCCCGCCGTGTTGAAGACAAGCGGCGCGCGGCCAGACCTGGTCGTGCATACGGGCTCGTTTGGCAGTTCAGCGACAGTCACGGTGAACGCGCCGGTTGAAAAAGTTCAGACGGGCGGCTTCGGTGATCCGAACGGTGTTCCGGGTCAGGGCAAAGCGAACGCTAAATTGCAGATCGCAAGCGCTGGTTCATTCGATCTTCCGTCCGGCCCGGGAAAAGGCAACGGTACAGGCGGAGCAAAAGGAATTGCGGGAAATATCGCGAGTGCAGGCTTTGGGAATGGCATTGCGTCTCCGGGACGAGGTGACGGCCGCAGCCCGGGAGTTGGCTCCGTGCAATCCGCCGGATTTGCGGCGCAGGCAGCAACGCCTGGCGGTCCCAAGCAAGTGCGGCAACTGGAGTCTGGTCCAGCTACGAACCCGGTAGAGATCACTTACAAACCAAATCCAATTTATTCCGACGAAGCCCGCCAGCTCCGGCTGGAGGGTGAAGTACTTCTCGAGGTCATGTTTAGTTCCACCGGGCAGTTGCATGTGAATCGCGTGGTTCGTGGACTTTGCCATGGGTTGGATGAAGCCGCCATTGCAGCGGCTAACAAAATGCGTTTTAAACCGGCGCTGCGTAATGGAGAGCCGGTCGATTCCACGGCAATCGTGCATGTGGTTTTTCAGTTGGCATATTGAGAGAACCTGAGAGGAAAGTGCTATGCGTGTTTCGAAATGGATGATGGCCGCTCCGCTGCTAATTTCGTTGAGCGCGTTTGCTCAGACAGTGCAGCCGGCGCAGGCTTCGCAATCGGTTCAGCCGGGAACCGGCCCGGTAAGTGCATCTGGCAACACTCCCGCCGCACCTGCTCAGCAAGCGCAGGCGCCCTCCACAATGGACCAGGTGGTCGATCGCATTATTTTGCGGGAGCGCGGGCTTATCGACATGCTGAAGACGCGTACGCCCATCGTCGAAACCTACCTGCAAAACCTGCAGTGGGATGCTCAACTGGGTCCAGTGCCGAAGGATGACCGGTATTTTCTCGGCCGGGTCGATCTTACGTAATCGATCGACCGCAAGAGCTATCTGCAAGACGAAAGCATGGAGAAACACCTGCTGGGCGGAGTCACGAAGTACTTCAAGATGCAGTATCAGCCGCTCGGTTTCTCCTGGATGTTGTTTGCCGATCGCAACGACTTTGACAAGGCGCACTATGAGTTTCGCTATGCGCGGCGAGAGTTTCTGGGTGATGTTCGCACGCTGGTGTTCGATATCACGCCAAAGAAAGGCACTGGGAACGGACGCTTTCTGGGACGCATCTGGGTCGAAGACCAGGACTTCAACATTGTCCGCCTGAACGGCACCTATGCTCCGCGCCCGCGTAATGCTTACTTCTTCCATATGGATAGCTGGAGGCTGAACCTGATCCCGGGATACTGGGTGCCGGCTTACATCTACAGCGAAGAAGGGGACTTCAGTTTTGGAGCGAAGAACAAAGTCGCATTCAAGGCACAGAGCCGTATCTGGGGCTACGACCTGAAGAATGCCAGCAAGGAAGACGAACTCACGCAGGTATTGGTTGACTCGTCGGTGAAAGACGAAAGCGCTGCCGCACAGGACGCTACTCCGGTAGAGAGCATGCGCGCCTTTCAGCAGGAAGCCGAAGATAACGTTCTGGAGCGTCTGCAGCGTTCCGGCCTGGTCGCTCCCGCAGGGGATGTGGACAAAGTTCTTCAGACTGTAGTCAACAACCTGGAGATTACGAACAATATTGATCTGCCGCGTCCAGTGCGGACCCGGATCATGCTGACTTCGTCTTTAGAGACATTCAGCGTGGGAAATACGATCGTGATCAGCCGAGGGTTGATTGACGTGCTTCCGGACGAGGCTTCCCTGGCCATGATTCTTTCGCATGAGCTTGCGCATATTGTGCTGGGGCAGAACCTAGGCAGCAAGTACGCGTTCAACGACCGCATGCTGTTCTCGGACGAATCGACCTATCAGAATCTGGGTTTCCGTCACAGCCCGGAAGAGGAGAATTCGGCCGACAAGAAGGCAGTGGAACTGCTGAAGAACTCGCCCTATAGCCAGAAGCTGGACAGCGCCGGATTGTTTCTACGCGCGCTCTCCTGGCGTGCTCCTCAGCTCACCAGCTTGTTGATGCCTCACCTGGGCAATGGATTAACCGACAACGGCATCGTGATCCGCATGCCGGACGTGATGAACGCAGCGCCCAAGCTCGACGTAAACAAGTTAGATCAGATCGCCGCTCTGCCGCTGGGCGGACGGGTGAAGATGAACGCCTGGGACAATCACGTGGAACTGGTCAAGAGCCAGCCCGTGGCCATCACTTCACCGCGAGAGAAAATGCCGTTTGAAGTGACGCCGTTCTTGCCGCGCTTGGCCCGGATGAACGCCAATCCAGCAGACGCGTCGACCACGGCAGCGGCGGCGAAGCCGGCAAACTAGCACGAAGTTTTCAATACGAGTTGCAGTAAGCGCAGGCCGGGAACCGGAAGTTCGGCTTTTCTTAACACAAGGGAAATCTCAATTAGTTAGGAAGGGGTTCGGTTCCCACCTTCGACCATTGTTCTAGCCACTTCTGGGCCTGAAGCCCGGCGCACGAAATTGGGCTAGGAATCCTCGCAGGTTCTGAATATCAAGCCGCGCGACCAGGGGACACTGACTTTCGTCGTCGCCCACTCGGGCTATGTCTCTGCCAAAGAGAGCCATTCTGTATGCCCACATGTTGGTGCATCCTCCATAGCGAGGTGATTCCGAATGCGGTACCCCTCTCCAGCCCTCAGGGACATCCGTCAAATCGGACCAAAGCGTGACAGGAACATTTCCGGAATTTGCTCTGCCTGTGGTACTGCGTTGCTGGCGTGGCTGGAAGATTCCGAAACAGCAAAGCCTTCTCTTCCGGACAGACTTGATGTGGTATTCAAGGCTCATGTGGCTGAGTGCCATCCGCGACCTGCCACTCATGCACGCAGGTTCCCCGCCGCGTAACGCACTCCCACTCGGTGGCTAACCCGGAATGCGCTGCAAAATTCCGCCTTCATCTGAGTGACATTTGGATTAGCTATCAGGCAGCGGGCGCGGTTTCGTCGACTGAAACTGCGGCTAGCTCGGATGGAGAGTTGGGCGTGAGCAGAGGCCAGCCTTTGCGCAAGACGTAGTCCAGCCACGCGCCCGCCAGTTGTGAAGTCAGGACGGCAGCGACAACGAGCGTCGTGAAGAATTTCGGGCTGATGATTCCAGCATCGAAGGCAACGCTTGCCAACACGATTCCAGGACCTCCGCGGGCGTTGGTTGTGATGGCCAGGTTCACCAGATCCAGTCCGCGAAAGCCTGCGAATCGCCCGGCCAGCGACACGGACAGGATTTTGACGATGCAGCTTCCAAGAATGAACGCAGCCATCATCCATAGAGAGATGCCGCGAATGAGATCGAGTTTCAAACCAACGATGGCGAAGTACACGGGAATAAAAAACCCGAAGGCTACCTTTCCGATCGCTTCCAGCGCGTCTGCGAAAAGTCTGCGCTTCTTGTGAACGACCGCGAACCCGGCGAGAAAGGCAGCAAACACCAGGCTCACATCGAGCGCACCGGCAACTACGCAGTAACCAAGCAAAACTGCCATTGCGTAAGCTACAGGCGCGTGCCTGGCGATCACGTTGAAACGGGCCTTGTTGATTCGCTTTACGACGCGCGGGACGACAGTCAGTCCAAGCGCAAAAAAGACGAGGGTTGCCCCCAGGTGATATGCCATGTGCCTGGGATCGAGAGCGGTTCTTCCCGCCAGAGCTGTGGCGACGGCTAGCGCTAGCCACAAGCCAATGTCTTCCAGTACGGCAACTCCCAAAACTAGTCGTGCGAAGCGGGTGTGGAGAATTCTGAGGTCAGCGAAGATTTTGGAAACGACCGGCACCGATGTGACAGCGACACCAACCGCCAGAATAATGATCAGGGAGAGACGGTTGCCCCTGGGCCCGGCTAACGACGGATGGATCAGCCAGGGACCGAGTACGAGGGCAAGCAGGAAGGGTATGCCAGTTCCGACAATCGTGAGCCAGCCTACTTCGCGGCGCTCCTCGCGGGTGAAGAGTTGTTGAGTTTCCGCGCCGGAGAGGAACATGAGCAGGAGCAAGCCGAGCCAATAAACAAAGTCGAGAATGTCCTTGTGCTGGCTGGCGGCGTGGCCCAATCCTGAGGCGAAGGGCAGCCGTCCGATGAGAGCCGGCCCCAATACGACGCCGGCCAGGATTTCGCCCACAACCTTGGGCTGGCGCAATCTGACGAAAAGCCATCCCAGCAACTGGGCGGTAGCCACCAGAGCTAACAACAGAATAAATATCGCGGTTAGGTCGGCGTTCGACATCCTGAGCGCATCTCCCGCAGCTTGGATGCCGTCGCCCCAAGAACGTTGGCTAGAAAGCTTCTCCTGCGGTGGCCTTCTGGGCACGGGGGCGCAAGATGTCAGAGAGCAAATCGGGCTGCCCTTGAAGCCGCTCTAAATGTGGGTTCTTTTCTCCATCGTGATAAGGGATGGAATAGGTCTTGAAGAACTGCTTGTTTTCCACGATCAGTTCGATAGCCTGCTGGCTGTTGCGCGCAGTGCGAATCGCATCGTGTAATCTCTCAGGGGTCCAGCGGCGTCCGTCTACGGCGATCAGTTTCATGCCCGGACCAAGGCCCGCCTGATACGCCGGAGAGCCAGGAATGACGTCATCGAGTTCACCATCTTTCTTGATCCGAAAGCCAAGCGAGTAGAAGAGATTTATGCGGTCGTTGAGCTTCTCAGCGGCGGCGGAAAAACTATTTGGCTTGTCGGTATATACGAGACGCCATCCACCCTGCTCGATTCCGGCAAGCGGTGCATGCGGTTCGATGGAGTTAACACGATTTCGCAAAAGTGCTGCTCAGTCGAATGGAGCGACCGCGTTCAGGGCTTTCACGACGTCATCGAAAGTGTAGGTGACGACCTGCGGGAGGCCACTCTGCCCACCATGGAATGCGCGACAGAAGTCGTCAAGCGAGCGCGTGTTATGCGTTAGTTGCCGGATCCTGGTGTCCACTTCCAACCAGATCAAGTCGCCCTCGGAGTAGTAGTCGAGACTACGACGCCAGCTCTCCCACTCGGGTCCCATCAGGCGAAGTATCTGTACCGATCTAGCGGTGTCTTCCAAAGGGCGCCAGGCGCGACCGGCAGTGTGGTCCATGGCCGCAGCGGTGAGAGCGAGTGCCTCGCGATACTGCTCGGGCGACCACAATCCGGACCGCGCGGTGAGGATATTGCCGAGATAATCGGTGAGGCCCTCGTAGACCCAGAGCAGTTCCCCGATCATAGGCTCCTGGTAATTGGGCGTAGCCAGTCCCGCCGGCCGCCGGTATTTACCGTTCCAGGAGTGAACGAACTCATGTGGCAGCAGACCAGCCTCGAGCAAGTGAAGCCCCGGGTTGATGAGCGTTCGCTCGCCAACGCTGTTGTCGCTGGACTCGTGATGCTCTACCCCGTGATGCCCTACCTGATCGCTCAAGGTGAGCAGGAAATCGTAGTGTCGATAGTGACGCGCGTCAAAGAGGACTCCGGTTTCGGCCACGAGGTTTTGGTATGCAGTTATGTCCTGCTGCGAGATCGCGAGACTCGCGTCGCTTTCTCCGACCATGTCGATCACGTGCTTCGGATCGTTTGCCGGGGCGAGCGGAACCTGACGAAAGTGACTGCCTGCAATCAGCGGCGAATCCACGAGCGTGGTCAGGGAGACTGCATCAAATTCCGCGCGCTGACCGTCCTGATGCGCAACTCGTAAAGCGGTGCCGAACTTCCAACCTTGTGGCAGGGTGACAGAAGCCGCGACCTGCACCGCATTGGAGCGGGCTCCTTGCGGGTAAAGGACAACTTGATTCCAGTTGAGGTCGAGCAACTGAGTGGAGGCTGCCGCGCCGGTTGCTCCCGCGCTGTCGCTCGTAGTTATCTCGTCCAGCGATGCTGTGATCTCATTTACGCCCACCGGGACATTGATGTGGAAAGCATACATATCGACCGGATCACGTTGCCAGGCGAGCGGCTTCCCTGCCGCTTCAAAACGAAGTCCAGTGAGATTTGCAATAGGACCCGAGGGTCGATGGTTGCCGGGAATCCACTTGGGATAGACCAGAGTGAATGCTCCCTGATCAGCAGGAATCGTCAGCCGCGCGTGGAAGATGTTTCGCGGCGCATCCGTTGCATCCACGTCTGCATGAATGACAGACGCACCGGTTGCGGCAGCGAAAAGACCTGGATCGCAGAGGACAAATAAAAGCAGGAGAGAAGGCAGCAGCTTGCCCAATTAGGTGTCCTTCTTCGACGCGGCTTGGCGCGCGCCTGATTGTGAATAGACTCGGAGGTCCGCGAAATGTCATCCGCGTGGGGCTGGGTGCTCAATGGCACAGAATTCCCGATCCAGCAGCCCGAAAGGTCAGTTGAGCTAATTCGCGTTTCAACTAGTCACTGGGAGCATTGATACAAAACAGAAGCTCTCAGCGTCCGCGAGTTTCCATTTAGATCCCACGGAGCCGAGAGCTTAAAGGAACCGGGCAGCAACTGCAAGACGCTCTACGCGCGCGCTGCTCGTTTTTTGAAGTAAGCAAGTCCCAACCCTGCGATTCCGATCACCATTAATTCCACCGACCCGGGTTCAGGGACGGGCGTGGGCGGCTTCGGGGGTTTCGGGTTAGGTGGACAGTGCTTCTCTTTGGACTCTTCGTCCACAATGCCCAAATCATGTTCATGCTTCTCTTGGGCTGGAGTTTCGCAACCAGCACCTCCGCCGCCACCGCCGCCGGGACCGCTGCCCCCGCCGAAGCCTCCAGCTCCAAAAGGTGGTGGGAACATCGGACCTGATCCGTATATCGGGGGACCTCCGGGTCCAGCAGGCGCGCCACCGGGATTACCGGGTGACGCGAGTAAAGCCGTCTGATATTGCGCGGGGAACGTGACAAATGCGGGCGGGGCCGTAGCCGGGGGTTCGACCTGGTCGAGTTCAACCATGGACGGATCTGGCTCCGGGGAAACGGCCATCTGCTTTCGCACGGAGATGCGATTGGCGCAGCGCGTACGCCCGGTGATATTTCCGTCAGAAATGACCTTTTCGCCTGCCTTAAGCGGATGTTTTTTCCTGGTCCAGAAAATGTGCCCACTCTTGCGATACGAGAGGTAGACCAGGGTAGGCTTCTCGAGCTGACTTACGCGGGCGCGCTCAAAGTGAAATCCTGCGTAGTGTTCCGCAACCGCTGGATCGCGCAAAACCGCATCGCGCAGTTCTGCGGCATCGCGCACTCCTCCGGGGACGACGGAGTAGTTGTACGCGGGGCTTGTCATTTTCCTGGTTGCAACCGGACGGCTGATGGGTCCGGCCAGAACAGCCAGACTCTGGGTGACATTGGATGACCGCTCGGTTGGGAGATTCTGAAATGAACTATGAATACGGTTAACAGCAATCCAAGAAGCAGTACAGAAAACAGCTAAGATTCCCGTCGCAATGCCGACTCGACGAAGCAACCGTATACGACGCCAGGCACGAGACCTTCTGCGACGCACACGTCTACCACCTAGGTAATCCACACACCACTCCTCTCACGAATAACCTGGTCTGGCCTCGGGGAGCAGCACTCATTACGAAGCAGTTACCGTTCCATCCCGGTCTGTCACCGACGTGGCGCAAGTGACAGATTTCCAAGCGCAAAGGGCCAGCTTCTTTTCTCTGTCGGTTGATGTGGACAGTTTATTTCACACCAGAGTAGTAGTTTCAATAGGCAACTCGTGCCATGGCGTTTCAAAGTGGGAACCTCCCGAAATGAGACGGTCGTTAGGAGCCCAGACAGGCGGCTACTTCGAAGACAAAATACCCTGCTTCACGTATTGAACTGGACAGCGGGAATCGGAAGGATGGGAGTGCAAGTAAAGGTTGAAGATTATGAAAAGGGTAAGCCCTGTTTCCTCACTCTGGCTGATGTTGTTCTTCGGGGGAGTTCTAATTTTGGCGCTGCTTGTAACCCTGGTGTGGCATTTTCTCCACTTCGGCAAAGCGCTCTAGTCTCGACACTCTGAGCTTGCTATAGTCGCGAGCACAATATGAAGGCGATACATGATCAATGGCGCGCATCTTTTGTTCTATACCGATGACCCCGAGAGTGACCGAGCGTTTTTCCGGGATGTGCTGGGGTTCCCTTCGGTGGACGTGGG
>Ga0136846_1221936_pt1 | contig 12451 bp, 10 predicted proteins | sample HopSoiMetagenom2_FD_96841 | JGI IMG/M metagenome (GOLD analysis project Ga0136846, IMG submission 96841) | Grasslands soil microbial communities from Hopland, California, USA - 2 Assembly 2016 (version 4) | ecosystem: Environmental > Terrestrial > Soil > Grasslands | place: USA: Hopland...
GCGGAGACGCCCGGGGCGGTGGAAGGCCGCAGCTCCGGGGGACATGCGCCGGCCAGGTCCCGTGCGCGGCTTTCGAGGGAAGAGGGATCCAGCGTGAGCATCCTGAGGACGGGGATCTCCCGGACCGCCACCGCGGGGTCGCGGTAGAGCGCCAGAGTGGCTTCGAGCGCCGCCAACGTCATCTTGTCGGCCCGGAGCGCTCGCGCCAGCGGGTTGCGCCGACAGCGATCCACGGCCCCCGCTCGTCCTGCGAGGCATCCGGCCTGGGGCCCGCCGAGCAGCTTGTCTCCGCTGAAGAGCACCAGGGTCGCGCCGGCCTCCAGACCGTCGGCGACCCGCGGCTCCCCGCTCAGGCCGTACTGGCTCAAATCCGCCAGCAGGCCGCTGCCGACATCGAACAGGTACGGAAGGCCGGCCTCGTCGGCCAACCGCCCCAGGTCCCTCGGCTCGGGCGAGGTCACGAACCCGCGCTGCTCGAAGTTCGAGCGATGGACCGTGAGGATCGCCGCGACCTCGGGACTCAGCGCCGCGCGATAGTCCTCCATGTGGGTGCGGTTGGTGGTCCCGACCTCGCGCAGCCGCGCACCGCTCCGCTCGAGGATGTCGGGGATCCGGAACGATCCGCCGATCTCGATCAGCTCGCCCCGCGAGATCAGGACCGCGCGCCCCGCCGCGTGGGCGTTGAGGGCGAGCACCAGCGCGCCGGCCGCGTTGTTCACCACCAGCGCATCCTCGGCGCCGGTCACCTCCCGGAGCAGGCCGCGGCAGTGGTCGTGGCGGCTGCCTCGGGTCCCGGCGTGGAGGTCGAACTCGAGATTGCTGTAGCCGCCCGCGATCTGGGCGACCGCCGCCAGCGCGGCCGGGGCCAGCGGGGCCCGGCCGAGGTTGGTGTGGAGGACGACCCCGGTGGCATTGAGCACCGGACGCAGCCCGGCCCGACTCTTCGCGGCCACCCGCTCGCGGATCTCGGCGGCCCAGCTGTCGGGCGCGCCCGCGCGACGGGTCCGCGCGGCGGCGAGCGACTCGCGCACCGCGTCCACCACGAGCGTCCGGGGGAGACGCTCCAGCAGGACGGCTACCTCGGGATCGTGGAGGATCCGGTCCACCGAAGGCAGCGTGCGGCGGTGGTCGGTCACCGCGACGAGGGCGCCGCGGGTTTCCGCGGCTGGTCGGACGGCGCCGGAACGTGTCCCTTGGACTGCGGCTTCGGCTTGGCCTGGGATCCCGGGCGAGCGTGGAGCGAATCGGCGGCGGTGCTGTCGGGCGGTTGCCGCTGGGGGACCACCAGGGTGCCCACCGCGTCGGCGGCGACCCCGCTGACGTTCCGGAGCCCACGCAGCGTGATCGCGTATGTCGCGCCGGGCGTCCACGGCCGGGCGACGCGGACGACCAGATGATCCGCCAATGGCGGGCGAGTAGTGAGCGGCTGGTTCTGCGCCGGCGTCCGCGCCCGCACGCCCGGGCGCGCCGCGGGAGCCGCAGCGGTATCCGGCCGGAGCGAGTCGCCGCGCAGCGAGTCCGGCCGAAGACTGTCGGGTTTCGCCGCCGCCGCAGCATGCAGGCTGTCGTCCACCGACTTGGGCAGCAGTGACACCACCGGAACGTGCGACGAGTCGGGCAGCAGCGCCACGATCGCCGCGCCGGGGGCGAGCCGACTGCGGGGATCGGTCGGCTCGCTCAGCTCGATCGTGGCGCTCGCGCTGTCGCCAACGGTTACGGTCCGAATGCGGGGCGGGGTCGTGTCGTGCACGAAGGCCCAGAGCTCCCCCGCGTCGGTGCGACCGCGCGCCAGTCGGACGCTGTCGAACGCCTCGCGCGGATCGGCCACACGGTTCCCGTTCTGATCGAGAACGCCGGCGACCAGGTAGTTGCCCGCGGGGAGGGGGCCGAAGGTGAAGTGTCCCGAGGAGTCGGCGAGCACTCGGTAGGGCAGGCTGTCCGGCAGGAGGAGCGCGACGACCAGCGCCGCGGGAGCCGGCCGGGCCGAGGTCCAGTCCACGACCGTCCCTTGCAGGGTGGTGGACGGCGGAGGACCCCCGGTGGAGAAGGTCACCACCTTGCCCTCCTCGCTCCGATTGCGTTGCAGGTCGGTCACCCCCGGCAGCAGCTCCACCCGGTAGACCCGATCCGCGCGCCACCCCTCGGCGGGGCGCACCGTAATGCGGGAGCGGCGCCAGCTCACGTCGGGCACCCGGGTAGTGGGGGACAGAAGGATGAGCTTCTCGAGGTCGCCCGTCCCGGTGCCGGTGCTGGGAGTCGAGCCCTCGGAGACCACCTCGTCGAAGCGGAACTCCACGTCCCCGTGAAATCCGGGCAGCTGGGCCATCGAGTCGGGTGTGGTCCCGATCAACTGTGGCGGCTCGGCGTCCGGTGGGCCCCCGGGCGGCGGCTCCATGCGGGCGCAGGCGAGGAGGGCGATCAAGGTCGGAGCGAACTTGATCGCCTTCAGCCGCACCCCAGGAGCTCCCGCTTTCGAACCAGCACCTCGCGCTGCTCGCGCCAGCCGACGAGCTTGTGCCGCTCGCGATCCACCACGTCCGCCGGGGCGCGGGAGACGAACTGTTCGTTGCCCAGCTTCTTCTCCTGAGACGCGACGAGTCGCCCCAGGCGATCGACCTCGCTGCCCAGGCGGCCGCACTCGCGGCCGACGTCGATCGCGTCTCCGAGCGGCACGAACACCGCGGTGCCGTCGGACAACACGGCGTGGCCGCCTACCCGGTCGGTCGGGTCGCCGAACGCGAGCTCGGACACTTTGGCGAGACGCGATACCGTGGCTCGCTCCCGGGCGAGCGCGGGATCGGCATTCGTGCCGTCCCGGCTCACCACCACCCGCACCGGCTGACCCGGCTGCACTCCGTACTCGGCGCGGATCCCGCGGATCGCGCCCACCAGCTCCTGCACCAGACCGAACTCGCGCAGTGCGGCCGGATCATCCGCTCGGCGATCGGGCCGGGGCCAGGGCGCGACCGTGATCGAGGCCTCCGCCGGCCGTCCGGGGAACCGGCGCCAGAGCGCCTCGGTAATGAACGGCATTACCGGATGCAGCAGCCGGAGTGCCACATCGAAGGTCTGGGTCGCGACCGCCCGGGCCACGTCGCCGCCGGGAGCGTCACCGTAGAGCCGCGGCTTGATCTGCTCGATGTACCAGTCCGCGAGGTCGCTCCAGATGAACCGGTAGACGGCGGCGGCCGCCTCGTTCAGGCGGAATCGCTCGTAGGCCTCGGTGGCCTCGCGGACGGTCGCCTCACAGCGCGCGATGATCCACCGATCGGCCAGGGTCAGCTCGTCGCGGCGAACCGCCGACGGCTCACCCGCGAGCGGGCGCGACGGACCCTCGAGGTTCGACAGGATGAAGCGGCCCGCGTTCCAGAGCTTGTTGGCGAAGTTCCGGGCCGGACCGAAGCTCGACTCGAGATCGTTGGGATCGAGGATGACGTCGGTGCCCACGGACATCCCCGAGATCAGCGAGTACCGCAGCGCGTCGGCGCCGTACCGCTCGACCACCTGCAGGGGATCGATCCCGTTGCCCAGGGACTTGGACATCTTCCGGTGCTGGGTGTCCCGAACGGTTCCGTGCAGGTACACCCGGGTGTACGGCACTTCTCCCATCATGTGGATGCCGGACATGATCATCCGGGCCACCCAGAAGAAGAGAATCTCGGGCGCCGACACCAGCGTGTGGCCCGGGTAATAGGTCTTGAGGTCATTGGTCTGGTCCGGCCACCCGAGGCTGGAGAACGGCACCAGCCAGGAGCTGAACCAGGTGTCGAGCACGTCGTCGTCCTGCCGGACGGGGCCGCCGCACCCGGGGCAGCGCTCGAGATCGGTGCGGCTCACGCTGGTGCGGCCGCAGCCCGGGGCTTCGCAGTACCACACCGGAATGCGATGTCCCCACCAGAGCTGGCGGGAGATGCACCAGTCGCGGATGCCCTCCAGCCACCGGGCATAGTCCTCGCCCCGGCGCTCTGGGGTAAACTGCAGGGTGCCGTCGCGGTACCGCGCCAAGGCAGGCCGGGCCAGCGGCTCCATTTTCACGAACCACTGCTCGGACAGCCGCGGCTCGATCACCGTTCCGCAGCGGTAGCAGTGGCCCACCGCATGGCGGTGCGGCTCCTCCCGGACCAGAAATCCCGCGGCCTCGAACTCCGCCACCACCTGCCGGCGCGCCTCGAGGCGGTCGAGCCCCTGGAAACGCTCCGGCGCCGCCAGGCTCATCCGTGCGTCGGGGGTCATCACGTCGATGCTGGGCAGGTGGTGCCGCCGGCCGATCTCGAAGTCAGTTGGGTCGTGCGCGGGAGTGACTTTCACCGCCCCGGAGCCGAACGACGGATCGACCGCGTCGTCGGCGACGATGGGAATCAGCCGGTCCACAAGGGGGAGCCGGAGCTCGCGCCCGACGAGATCGCGATAGCGGTCGTCCTCGGGATGCACCGCCACGGCGGTATCGCCCAGCATCGTCTCGGGTCGCGTGGTGGCGACGATCACGCTCCCGCCACCCTCGGCCAGGGGATACCGAAGGTGCCAGAGCCGGCCCTCGGTTTCCTCCTTCTCGGCCTCCTCGTTGGAGAGGGCGGTGAGGCAGCGGGGACACCAATTGATGATGTAGTGCCCCCGGTAGACCAGCCCCTCCTCGTACAGTCGCACGAATGTCTCCCGGACCGCCCGGGAGAGGCCTTCATCCAGGGTGAAATAGGTGCGGGACCAGTCCGCCGAGCAGCCGATCGCCTTGAGCTGCTCGAGGATCCTGGCACCAGTGCGGCGCACGTACGACCACACTCGCTCGACGAACGCCTCCCGGCCCAGGTCGAATCGGGTCAGGCCCTCCTTGGCCAGGAGCCGCTCGACCACGTTCTGGGTGGCGATCCCGGCGTGGTCGGTGCCGGGGAGCCAGAGCGTGCGGCGTCCCCGCATCCGCTCGAACCGCACCAGCACGTCCTGCATCGTGTTGTTGAGGCCGTGCCCCGCGTGCAGCTCCGCAGTGACATTGGGTGGGGGCATCATGACGACGTACGGCTCGGCGGCGGGTCCGCTCGGGGCGTGCTCGGGACGGAAGAGCCCCTGCGCCTGCCACCAGGCGTAGAGGGGAGCTTCGATCTGTGCGGGATCGTACTGGGGCGCGAGCGGCTCGGTCATGCGGTCTGGTCGGTGGCCCGCGGTACCTCGGAGGCCTGGTCGTCCTCCCCTCGTACTAGGATGCTGTTGATGACGCTCTCGATGCCGGGCACCGCCAGCGCGGTCCGGCCCGCCACGGTGCGCGCGCTACGGCTGGGCACCCAGCCCCGGAGCTCGACCACACCCCGGCTCACCGGCACTGCCTGGATCCCGAGCTTGCTGAGGCGGGGCTCCGCCTGAAGGGCCACCCGCACGGCCTGCACCGAGGCCGCGATCGTGAGCTGGGGCGGCGCCGCTTCGCGGAGGCGATTGGCCGCGCGCTGCACCCGACCGCGGCTCACGCCGCCCACCCACGCGCCGAGGCCGATGCCGGCCAGCAGACCGGCACCGGTCCCCAGGGCAGCCCACCACAGCGCCTCTCCTGCGTTCAGCCGCTCGTCGTCGTGGCGCACGCGCATCCTCTTACGATAGAATTCTGGACCTCATTAAGTTAATCGTTTTACGGTGGTTGCGCAGGGAAAATCCGAACCACTCAAAGGCTCGCATGACCGAACGTCCCGCAACATCCGGCGGTGCCCGCGTGGGCCGTTGGCTCCTGGTCTTCGCGCTCCTCGTCATCGGGATCGCGCTCTATTTCGCCTACGCGCCCCGGACGCCGGCGGTGGCGCCCCCGGCATCCCAGGAGGCGCCGTGAGCGCGCCGATCCGAGTCACGCTGCCGGACGGAAGCGTTCGCGAGGTGCCACCCGGGACGACCCCTCGGGCGGTGGCCGAGGCGATCGGCCCGGGCCTGGCGCGCGCGGCGGTGGCAGCGAAGGTGGACGGCACGGTGCGCGACCTGGACCGGCCGATCGAAAGCGATACCCGCCTCGCCATCCTGACCGAGCGCGACCCAGAGGCGCTCGACGTGCTGCGCCACTCGGCGGCGCACGTGCTCGCGACCGCGGTCCGCGATGTCTTCCCGGGAGCCGGGATCGGCTTCGGCCCGCCGATCGAGGACGGGTTCTACTACGACTTCGAGGTGCCTCGGCCGTTCACGCCCGAGGATCTGGCGCGGATCGAGGCCAAGATGGGCGAGGTGGCCAAGGCCGACTACCCGTTCGTGCGCGAAGTGGTGGACCGGGGAGAGGCCAACCGTCGATTCGCCGATGACCCGCTCAAGCTCGAGCGCATCGCCGAGCTGGGTGACGACGAGACCATCACCGTCTATACCGACGGACCGTTCACCGACCTGTGCCGGGGCCCGCACGTCCCCGGCACCGGCCGGCTCAAGTATTTCAAGCTGCTTCACGCCGCCGGGGCCTATTGGCGGGGCGACGAGAAGCGGCAGATGCTGCAGCGGATCTACGGGACCGCCTGGTTCAAGAAGGAGGATCTCGAGGCCTACCTCCACCGGCTGGAGGAGGCCCGCAAGCGCGACCATCGGCGACTCGGCAAGGAGCTGGACCTGTTCATGTTCCACCCCTTCGCTCCGGGCGCGCCGTTCTACACCGACCGCGGCACCACGGTAGTGCGGGTGATCAACGAGTACATCCGCGAGGTCAACCGGAAGGCGGGGTACCAGGAGATCAAGACGCCCCTCCTGTTCAACAAGGGGCTGTGGGAGATCAGCGGCCACTGGGGCAAGTACCGGGAGAACATGTTCCTGGTGCTCGACAGCGAGACCGGCGAGCACGACTTCTCGCTCAAGCCGATGAACTGTCCCTCCCATCATCTGTATTTCGGCACCCGGAAGCACAGCTATCGGGAGCTGCCGGTCGGCTACGCCACGTTCGACGTGCTGCACCGCAACGAGGTGTCCGGCGCGCTGGGGGGGCTCACCCGGGTCCGGCAGTTCCAGCAGGACGACTGCCATATCTATCTCACGCCCACGCAGGTGCCGTCCGAGGTCAAGAAGCTCACCGACATGATTCTCGGCGTGTACGACACCTTCGGACTCACCGCCACGCTCAAGTTCGCCACCCGGCCGGAACAGCGGATCGGCAGCGACGAGCTGTGGGACCAGGCGGAGGCGGACCTCCGCGCGGCGCTGGAGGCCACCGGCCGCCCCTACGAGCTCAAGCCGGGCGACGGCGCGTTCTACGGGCCCAAGATCGACTTCGACGTCTCCGACTCGATCGGCCGCAAGTGGCAGCTGGGCACCATCCAGCTGGACTACAACGCACCGGAACGCTTCGACCTCACTTACGTGGGCGAGGACAACGCCGAGCATCGGCCCGTGGTGATCCACCGTGCCATGGCGGGGTCGTTCGAGCGGTTCCTGGCCATCCTCATCGAGCACTTCGCCGGGGCGTTTCCGGTCTGGCTCGCCCCCGAGCAGGTCCGGGTGATCCCGATCTCCGACGCGCAGACCGCGGCGGCCAGGCAGGTCGCCGAGCGGCTCGGGGGCGCCGGAATTCGAGTCCACGTGGACGACCGGAGCGAGACGCTCAATTACCGCATTCGCGAGGGCGAGGTGTGGAAGGTTCCCTACATGGCCGTCATCGGACAGCGGGAGGCGGAGAGCGACAGCCTGGCCCTGCGGGTGCGCGGGGCGGGGAAGAAGCAGGAGGTGATGGCGGTGGGCGCGTTCCTCACCAGAGTGACGGACGAGGTGCGGACTCGCGCCCTGGCGCCTTAGGCCGCGCGCGAGCAGACCGCCGACCCGCCTAGCCTCTCAGCCTCCTCCCGCCTAATTTGCCCTCGGCTTTCACTGGATGGGACCCGTGAGCGACAGCACTACCCCCGTCATCCTCTCCGCCGTTCGCACACCGATCGGCCGCTATCTAGGCGGACTATCATCGTTTACGGCGCCCCAGCTCGGGGCCATGGTCATCCGCGAAGCGGTGCGCCGTGCCGGCCTGGACGCCGGGGCGATCGAGGAAGTCATCATGGGGCAGGTGGTCCAGGGCGGCAGCGGCCAGGCGCCCGCGCGCCAGGCCCTGATTCACGCGGGACTGCCGGCCTCGGTTCCTGCGCTCACCATCAATAAGGTGTGTGGCTCCGGGCTCAAAGCCGTGATGCTCGCCGCCCAGGCCGTCAAGGCGGGGGACGCGGAATGCATCGTAGCCGGCGGCCAGGAGGCGATGTCGAGCGCGCCGCACTACGTCTTCGGCATGCGCAACGGGATCAAGGCCGGCAACCAGACCATGGTGGATGGGATGATCCACGACGGTCTGTGGGACTCCTTCGGCTGCTGCCACATGGGCGAGTACGCCGAGTATACGGCCGAGAAGGCGGGCGTGACGCGGGCCGACCAGGACGCGTTCGCGTACGAGAGTCACCGGAAGGCGTTGGCCGCCACCGAGGCCGGCAAGTTCAAGGCGGAGATCCTCCCGGTGCAGGTGCCTGGCAAAGGTGGGCCGACGACGATCTCGGCCGACGAGTCGCCCCGGAAAGACACCAGCGTCGAGACGCTCGCCAAGCTCAAGCCGGCGTTCCGGAAGGACGGGGGAACGGTGACGGCGGGCAACGCGCCCGGGCTCAACGACGGCTCCAGCGCGCTGGTGGTCAGCTCACTCGCCTTTGCCAAGGCGCACGGCCTGACCCCGATGGCGCGGATCACGGGGTATGCCACCGGCGGCGTCGAGCCGCGCGAGATCTTCTTCGCGCCGGTGCTGGCCGTGCGCCAACTGCTCGGCCAGACCGACACCGCCATCGGCGACTATGACCTGATCGAGGCCAACGAGGCGTTCGCGGTGCAGGCCCTGGCCGATGGCCGCGAGCTGGGCTGGGACTGGGATCGGGTGAACGTCAACGGGGGCGCGGTAGCGCTGGGTCACCCCATCGGCGCGAGCGGCGCCAGGGTGCTGACCACGCTGCTCCACGCGCTCCGCGACCGCGGCGGCTCGACCGGACTGGCCACGCTCTGCCTGGGCGGCGGCAACGCGGTCGCGCTCAGCGTGGAGCTGGTCTGATGGGCGCCCGACTGCAGGCGCCGACGCTGGCCCCGGCCCGGGGACGCATGCTGCGCCGCGCCTTCGGCGTGGCACTCGGGGCGGCGGTGGTCGCCCTCTCCGCTCAGGTTGTCGTTCCGGTGCCCTTCAGCCCGGTGCCCATGACCTTGCAGCCTCTTGCGGTGCTGGGGGTCGGGGGCCTGCTGGGTGCGGCGGGCGGAGCATCTGCCCTCGTACTTTATCTGGCGCTCGGACTGCTAGGCCTTCCGGTGTTCGCCGGCGGCGGGGCCGGATTGATACACGTGCTCGGGCCGACCGGCGGCTATCTGCTCGCCTTTCCCGCCGCCGCCGCCGTCGCCGGTGCGGTGGCGGCCGCCGCGGCCGACAGCCGGGTCCCGCTCCTCCACGCGCTCGCCGGCTGCACCGTGGGCCTGGCCCTGATTCATGCGGGCGGCCTGGCGCAGCTCGCCGCGCTGGGCCTCGATCCGGCCGTCGCCTTCCGGGTGGGGTTCGTCCCCTTCTTCACCGGCGACCTCCTCAAGGTTGGACTCGCCGCCGGCCTCATCGCCATCCTCGGCCCTCGGCTTCGCGGTCTCCGTTGACCGCGACGCCGTCGCCCGGTCGGCTCTCTCTCCCCAAGGCGATCGGATGGTCGGTCGCCTTCGTCGTACTCACCCTGTTCCTCGCCACGCTGATGGGTGTCGGAACGGCCGCGCTCCTTTCCGGCTCGGTGCGACGCGGGGCCGAATGGCTGAGCCAGGTCACCGCGGGGCCGATTCTGCTCCAGGCGGTGGTCACGATTCTCGCCGGCCTGCTCTTCACCTGGCTGCTGGGCATGCGGGTGCTGCACCTCACACCGGCCGACTTGCGTTGGACGATTCCGCCGACCCGCCTCGGGTTCGGCGCCGGCGTCCTGGGTGGGTGCACGGTGGCCGGGCTGGCTCTTCTGCTCGGCGTGCTCGCCGGACACGCACGCTGGGTGCCCGATGCCGGCACTGGACCCGAATACGCCGGCTCGGCCTTCAAGACCGTCCTCGTCCTCGCGCCCTCGGCCCTCGCCGAGGAGCTGATCTTCCGGGGGGTTCCGCTGGTGCTGCTCGCCGCCGTGGCGGGCCGCGGAACGGCGGTCGTCGTGGTCGCCGTGGCCTTCGCGTTCGCTCACCTGAACAACCCCAACGTCACCGCGCTCGGGCTCGGCAATATCGCGCTCGCCGGCGTGCTGCTGGGGCTGGCGTTCTACGCGCCGGGCGGCCTCTGGACCGCCACCGGGGTCCACCTCGGCTGGAATGCACTGCTCGCCTGCCTCGACACGCCGGTGAGCGGCCTGCCGTTCCGTATCCCCATGCTCGACTACCGAGCGGGAGGCCCGGCCTGGCTCACCGGCGGAGGATTCGGCCCGGAGGGCGGGCTGGCGGCGACCGTCGCGATGACTCTGGGCATCGTCTTGGCCCGGCGCTGGGCCGGAAAGGACGTCACATGAGCCGGGCCGCCGTCATCGGGGCGGGTACGATGGGCAACGGGATTGCCCATGTGCTGGCGCAGCACGAGTGGGACGTCGCCTTGGTCGACAGCGCGCCGCCGGCATTGGAGCAGGCTACGGCGACCATCCGCACCAATCTCGACCGGCAGGTGAAGAAGGGCACCCTGCCGGCCGAGGCGCCGGCCGGCATCCTGGGGCGCATTCACCCCGGCACGGACCTGGAGGCGGTACGCGATGCGAGCCTCGTGGTCGAGGCCGCGAGCGAGAACCCTGCGGTCAAGTTCGCTCTGTTCGAGCAGCTCGACCGCCTGGCTCCTCCCGATGCGATCCTGGCCTCGAACACCAGCTCGATCTCGATCACCGAGATCGGCTCACGGACACGACGGCCCGGCCAGGTGATCGGGATGCACTTCATGAACCCAGTGCCGGTCATGCAGCTGGTCGAGGTGATCCGGGGCCATGCCACCAGTGACGCCACGACGGCCGCCGTGATGAAAACGGCGCGCTCGCTGGGCAAGACGCCGGTCGAGGTCAGCGACTACCCGGGCTTCGTCTCCAATCGGGTCCTGCTGCCCATGATCAACGAGGCGATCTTCTGCGTCATGGAGGGGGTCGCGACGCCGGACGCTATCGACACGGTCATGAAGCTGGGGATGGCCCACCCGATGGGGCCCCTGGCGCTCGCCGACCTGATCGGCCTCGATGTGTGCCTCGCCATTCTCGAGGTTCTGCACCGCGGCCTGGGCGACGACAAGTACCGGCCGGCGCCGCTGCTGCGCCGGATGGTGGCGGCGGGCGACCTGGGGCGGCAGACCGGGAAGGACTTCCACGAGTACGGGGCGAAGGGCGAAGGGGGAAAGGCGAAGCGGGCGTGACCATGGACATCTTCAAGTCGATCCAGGCCTTCGGCCACGAACAGCTGCTCATCTCCCACGATCCCTCGTGCGGCTACATCGGCATCATCGCCATCCACGATACCACGCTGGGGCCCGCGCTCGGCGGGACGCGGTTCTGGCAATACGCCAGCACCGACGAGGCGCTGACCGACGCCCTCCGGCTGGCGCGCGGGATGACCTACAAGGCGGCCGTGGCGGGCATCAACCTCGGTGGCGGCAAGTCGGTGATCGTGGGCGACAACAAGCGCCCCGACCGGGAGGCGCTCTTCCGGGCGCACGGCCGGTTCATCGAGACCCTGAACGGCCGCTACATCACCGCGGAGGACATCGGGACCAGCCCCGCGGACATGGAGTACATCAAGCTGGAGACCGACCACGTGGCGGGGCTGCTGGGTCTTTCCGGCGACCCCTCGCCGGTGACCGCCTACGGCGTCTACGTCGGGATGAAGGCGGCCGCCAAGGTGCGCTGGGGGAGCGACGCGCTGAACGGCAAAACGGTGGCGGTGCAGGGGGCCGGCAAGGTGGCGTACCACCTGTGCCAGCACCTCCACCACGAGCGCGTCAAGCTCATCGTGACCGACATCGACCAGGAGAAGGCGCGCCGGGTGGTGCAGGAGATGGGTGCCACCGCCGTGGCGCCCGATGCCATCTACGACCAGACCGCCGACGTCTACGCGCCCTGCGCCCTCGGCGCTACCGTCAACGACGACACCCTGCCGCGGCTCAAGGTGGAGATCATCGCCGGGGGGGCCAACAATCAGTTGGCCGAGGACCGTCACGGAGACCAGCTGGAGCGCCGAGGGATTCTCTATGCCCCGGATTACGTGATCAACGGCGGCGGCGTCATCAACGTGTACGGCGAGCTGCACCGCTGGCCCGCCGAGCGCTCGCAGAAGAAGGCGGGCGAGATCTACGAGACCCTGCTGCGGATCTTCGAGATCGCCAAGCGGGAGAAGATCCCCACCTATCAGGCGGCCGACCGGCTGGCGGAGCAGCGGATCGCCGCGGTTGCGGGCCTGGATCGGATGTGGATGGAGGGCAGGCGCTGATGAAGGAAGCCCGCCTGGCGTCTCCCGTAGCGCCCGCCCC
>Ga0136846_1207894_pt1 | contig 12450 bp, 10 predicted proteins | sample HopSoiMetagenom2_FD_96841 | JGI IMG/M metagenome (GOLD analysis project Ga0136846, IMG submission 96841) | Grasslands soil microbial communities from Hopland, California, USA - 2 Assembly 2016 (version 4) | ecosystem: Environmental > Terrestrial > Soil > Grasslands | place: USA: Hopland...
ATATTCTCGCTTTCCGCCGCATCCAGCGTCGTCGGCTCGTTGACGAGGCCGAAGGTGGTGGAGGCGATCGGGATCTGTCCCTTCATTCCGGCGGAAGTCCATTGCCGATAGAAGGCGGTGTGATTGCCGCCCACGAGAGCCGACAGGATGAGATCGGGCTTGGCCGCCTGGATCTTGGATATGGTCGGGCCGAAATTGGTGACGTCGAGCGGGAAGAAGTCGATCGAGGCGACCTCGCCGCCATTGTCCTTGACATATTTGGTCATCCATTTGGCGGTGATCTGACCGTAATTATAGTCGGCGGCGATGATATAGACCTTCTTGCCGCCCTTCTTCATGGCCGCGGGCACCAGTTTCTCGACGGTCTGCGCCGGCGTCGTGCCCGTGCAGAACGTATTGCGGTCGCAGACGCCACCCTCATAAAGAACATTGTAGAAATAGAGCACCTTGAAGCGGTCGAAGGTCGGGCGGACAGCCTCGCGCGAGGCCGAGGTGATCCCGCCGTGGACAACCGCAACCTTGTCCTTCAAGGCCAATTGCTGGGCATATTGCGAATACATCTGGATATTCGATTGCGTGTCGTAATGCACGATCTTGACCGGCCGGCCAATAAGGCCGCCTGCCGCGTTGATCTCATCGGCCGCCAGTTGAAGCGCATGCACCATCGGTACGCCGGACGCCGCGATCGGACCGGACTGATCGTGCAGGCTGCCAATCAGGATGGGGTTGTCCGCGCCAAGAGCCGAATGACGGAGGATCATGGGGGCTGTAAGGAGCGTGGCGGAGGCGAGCGCGGAGCGATGCAGGAAGCGGCGGCGAGACAGGTGCATTGAAGAGTTCCCCTTGTTGCTTGTAGCGGGGATACTTAAATCCGCAATATTTGAAAAATCAAGTTATTTTATGCATCGGCGAGAATCTTGAAATCGTAGCCATCCAGCCGCGCGACATGCACGGGATGGCGCCCGCCGACCACGGCCTGGGGATCGCTGCCGCGCGCGGTGCGCTGCTGCAGGATGCGGCCATAGAGGCGTCCGAGCTGTCTGGTATCGAAGCCGCCGGCTTCTTCGACAAGGGCGGCCAGGGAATAGACGCCCTCGTAGCAGGATTGTCCGAAGGCATTGGCCGGTGGCGGATTTTCGCCGTAAGCCATGTGGTAACGCTCCAGGAAAGCTCCGTTGTTGCGCGACCGGATCGATGAAAAATAGGCCGAGCTGACATAGAGATTTTCCGTCTCATGCGGCGCAAGGCCATAGACGATCGTCTCGTCGATCGCCGAGGTGAAGCGCAAAACGCTGGAGCTTAGACCCGCCGCGCAAAAGGCCCGATTGAAAACGATGGCATCGGAACCCAGGAAATAGGGCAGGACAACATCCGCGCGCGTCGTCTTGATACGATCCAGGATTTCATCATAGTCGAGCACGCCGACGGGGACGAAGCCCTCCCCCGTGACGATGCCGCCGGCGCGATGAATAAGTTTCCGGGCGATGGACAGGCTCGAGCGCGGCCAGACGTAGTCACTGCCGCACAGAAAATAGCGGCGGACGCCCGTCTTTTCCGAAAGCCAATTGATCGCCGGCGCCAGGAGCTCGTCGGCCGTCTCTCCGGTGGTCATGACCTGCCGCTCCGGCGCAAAGCCTTCGAATTGCGGGGTATAGACAAACGGCACCGTGTCATTGGCCGCCGCGGCGACGGCTTCACGCGCATAGCTCGGAAGCATGCCGATGATTCCATGAACGCCATCGAAGCGGATCGCGTCCGCCGCCGCGCGGCCGGCGGTCTCGCTCGTCGGCCCGGCATCGATAACCGAAAGCTCGACGGGCCGGCGCAAGATCCCGCTTGCACGGTTGATCTCGTCGACCGCCAGACGGCCGCAAGCCTCGGCAGACGGCGCCCATAATCCCGCCGAACCACTTTGTGGCGTGAGCAGGCCAAGCCGAATCGTGAACAAGACCGTTGCCTTTCATCTTCGTCGCTTCGCCAGGGATTTATGAAAGCAGGAAATGTGCCAACCCTTCTTGGCTGTCCGTTTGCACCCTCCGGACGGCCATAGATCGCCGCAAGCCATCAGATTCAGATCCTTGACAGGCGGCGACAGCGATTGTGCACAAAAAACGACAGGGCCAGATGCTCAGTTGTTAAGCATATTAGCCCAATCGCCGGCTTGATCATTTGAGTTTGAAAATTTATATGGAAAGGAAACTATTGAAAATGAATATATGTACGCGAGGAACAACCAAGTGCAACTGACGCGCCTTATATGCGGCGTCAACCGCAAGCTCGAGCAGGCCATGGAGGCACACCTGAGACCGGTTGGCCTGTCCATAGAACAATACAGGATACTGGAAGCGCTCGACGAACATGACGGCATGTCGATGGGAGAGTTGGCGGCCAGGGTTTTCGTCGATTCACCGACCTTGACCAAGATCATCGACAAGATGGTCGCGTCTTCCGACGTCTATCGCGCTCCCGACGCCAAGGACCGGCGCAAGGTCCTTATTTTCCGCTCGAACAAGGGCCGGGAAATCTTCCTGACACTACAAGGCCTCAGCACCAAGGCCCAGCAAGACGTGATGAACATATTGGGCCACAAGGAAGCAGCCGATCTTTCCCATCTGCTTTCCGAGGTTTTCCAAAAGCTGGACCAATAGGCGTTGCGCGCCGAAAATACCGTGATGTCACCATAAATAGTTTTCAAGCTCTGCCCATTGACAGATAGCCGCCCCACGGCAATCATTCGTATACAAACGAAGGGCGATGAAGACCCTTGGGAACAGAGCGATGACTATCTTGACAAAACGCGGCGGCGACTGCCCGGTTTCGCATGGCGTCTTGCCATTACGAGGGGTGACGATCCATTCTGTTGCCGTCGTGACAGGAAGGGAGCCGTGTTGAAGACTCGTCCGATCGCTCTCGATGTCAATGGGCATCGCCACACGCTCGATCTGCCTCCCGAAACGCCTCTTCTTTACATCCTGCGCAATGATCTCGGTCTCAACGGACCGAAATACGGATGCGGTCTCGGCGAATGCGGCGCCTGCGCGGTGCTGATCGGCAAGCGTGCCGTGCGCGCCTGTACAATATCGGCCGCCGCCGCCGAAGGACGCGCCATCCTTACCCTCGAAGGTCTCGGCACAGAGGATAGATTGCATCCGGTGCAACAGGCCTTCATCGAAAAACAGGCCGCGCAATGCGGCTATTGTCTGAACGGCATGATCATCGCGACGACCGCGTTGCTTCTTCGTGACGCACAGCCGGACGAAACCACTATTCGCGCAGCCCTCAGCCGCCATCTCTGTCGCTGCGGCACACATATCGAGATCCTTGCCGCCGCCCGGCGCGCCAGCGAACTGATGGCCGCCGTCTCCTCCCCGGCAGTCGCGGAGGGCGCACCGTGACCGCACCGCAGGAGACGCCCCGCGCCCGCTATCTCGAGGCGGAAGAAATCCTGCTGGTGGTCAAACCCGGCGACACGCTCCAGCCCGACATCTTCCTCGCTCTTCATCCCGACGGAACCGCCAGCGCCTTCAACGGCCATGTCGATCTCGGCACCGGCATCCGCACGGCTCTGGCGCAGATCGTCGCCGAAGAACTCGACCTGCCTTTCGAACGGGTCCGGATGGTGCTCGGCAGCACGGCGGCGGCACCCGATCAAGGTGCGACGATCGCCAGCGAAACCATTCAGGTGACAGCGATCCCGTTGCGCCAAGCCGCGGCAACGGCGCGGCGCTGGCTTCTCGAACAGGCGGCCCTTCACCATGGCGTCACGCCACAGGCGCTCTCGATCGAAGACGGTATCATTCGCCCGGCGGCATCGGCCAACTGGTCGATTACCTTTGGCGAGCTGATCGCCGGGCGGCACCAGCGGATCGCCATCGATGTCACAGCGCCGATTAAGCCGGTGGAAAGCTACAGGATCGTCGGCAAGCCACAGCCGCGCAACGACATCGCCGCCAAGGCGACAGGGCAATGGACCTATGTGCATGATGTCCGCGTGCCGGACATGCTGCACGGCCGTGTGGTCCGCCCGCCCTATGTCGGCTTCGATCATGGACCGCATGTCGGTCACAGTCTGATCTCCGTCAACGAGGCCTCGATCGCCGATATCCCCGGTCTGGTCGGGGTGGTGTCAATCGGTGATTTCGTCGGCGTTATCGCCACGCGCGAGGAAAACGCCGCCGAGGCAGCCCGCCGGCTCGAAGTCACATGGCGCGACCCGCCGCTTCTGCCTGACCTCAACAATCCGGAACAGGCATTGCGCGACAATCCGGCCAGGAAGCGTATTCTTGCCGATCAGGGCGATGTCGAGCGCGCGCTCGAAGGCGCGTCGCCGCGTTTTGACCGCAGCTACGTCTGGCCCTATCAGATGCATGGCTCCATCGGCCCATCCTGCGCCGTCGCCGATTGGCGGCCGGAGCGGCTGATCGTCTGGTCGGGCACGCAAAACCCCTATCCGATGCGCCGCGATCTGGCGCTTCTTCTCGACATGCCGGAAGAGGCGGTGCTCGTCGAGCGGCTGGAAGCGGCCGGCTGCTACGGGCGCAATTGCGCCGACGACGTAACCGCCGACGCCGCCCTTTTGTCGCGCGCCGTTGGCCGCCCGGTGCGCGTGCAGCTCACCCGAGAGCAGGAGCATGGCTGGGAGCCGAAGGGTGCCGCGCAGGTGATCGACGTGCGCGGCGGGCTCGATCTCGAAGGCGGGCCGGCGGCCTATGATTTCGAAACGCGCTATCCCTCGAACCTGTCGCCGACGCTTGCCCTTATCCTGACCGGCAAAGCCTCGAACGTCACGGCGACGTCGGAGATGGGCGATCGGACCGCGATCCCGCCCTATGCCTTCAGCAATATGCGCATCGCCGTGCAGGACATGCCGCCGATCGCGCGGGCATCCTGGTTTCGCGGTGTCTCGGCAATGCCGAACAGTTTTGCGCATGAAAGCTATATCGACGAGCTTGCCTTCGCGGCCAAGGTCGATCCGGTCGAATACCGGCTGCGTTACCTGAAGGACCCAAGAGCGGTCGATCTGGTCCATGCCGTGACCGAGCGTGCCGGCTGGACGCAGCGTACCGAGCCGGGAACGATGGGCGGCGAAGGCGACCTGCTCTATGGCCGGGGCTTTGCCTATGCGCTCTACGTCCACGGCAAGTTCCCGGGAACGCCGGCCGCCTGGTCGGCCTGGGTCGCCGATGTCGCCGTCAACCGCAAGACCGGCGAAATCGCGGTCACACGCGTGACGGTCGGTCAGGATTCCGGCATGATGATCAATCCGGATGGTGTGCGCCATCAGATCCACGGCAATGTCATCCAGTCCACCAGCCGCGTTCTGAAGGAGAAGGTGGATTTCTCCAGCACCGCGGTCGAGAGCGCCGAGTGGGGCGGCTACCCGATCATCACCTTTCCGGAAGTACCGGAGATCGACGTCCTGATGCTGTTGCGCCAGGACGAAGAGCCGCGCGGCGCTGGCGAATCCGCCTCGGTCCCATCGGCGGCCGCCATCGTCAACGCTGTTTTCGACGCCACCGGCATCCGGTTCCGCGAGTTGCCGCTGACGCCGGAACGCGTGCTTGCAGCCTTTGGCGAAGCAAGCCCTGCCCTTGCTCTGCCGGCACCAGCCCAAAAGCCATGGTGGCGGCGAGGGTCAATGTTTGCCGGAGCAGCTGGTATCGCCGCGGGCGTACTGGCCGGCGGCCTTCTCGCCGCCTCGCCCTGGCGCGGCGCTTATCCGGAGATCACGCGACCAGACCCCGGCACCTACAGCGCCGCCACGATCGCGCGCGGGCGGCTGGCGGCGGCGGTCGGCGCCTGTAATGTCTGTCACACCGGACCGGACGGAACGCCATTTGCCGGCGGCCGCGCCTTCGATACCCCGTTCGGCGTGGTCCATGCCACGAACATCACCCCCGACGCCGAAAATGGCATCGGCGCATGGTCCTATCCGGCCTTCGAGCGGGCGATGCGCCAGGGTGTGCGCCGGGATGGAGCACATCTCTATCCGGTCCATCCCTATCCGTCCTTTGCCGGTGCGACCGACGCGGATCTTCAGGCGCTCTATGCCTTTCTGATGACGCAAGCGCCTTCTGCCGCAAAGACCGAGGCCAACGCCTTGCGCTTTCCCTTCAACATCCGACCATTGCTGGCCGGCTGGAACATGCTGTTTGCGGGCGGGCGGACGGTGCCGAAGGATGTAACGAAAAATGAAGCCTGGAACCGAGGCGCCTATCTCGTCGAGACGCTCGGCCATTGCGGCGCCTGCCACACGCCGCGCAATGCGCTCAGCGCGGAAAAGAAGGGTGACTTTCATCTTGCGGGTGGTGTCGCGGAAGGCTGGGATGCACCGGCGCTGAACAGCGCGGGCCTTGCCCCCGTCGGCTGGAGCCAAACCGCTCTCTACGACTATCTGCGCACCGGCACCGCCAAAGGCCATGGCAGCGCCGGCGGACCGATGGGCGCGGTCGTCAAGTCGCTTGCTCCTCTTCCAGACAGCGATATCCAGGCCATGGCGACGTATCTAGCAAGCTTCTCCAGTCAGACCGAAGAGAAAGCCGCCGAGCAACAGGCGACCGCGCTCGCCGACATGAAGGTGGCGGAGGCCACGGCGGCACGGATCGCACCGGTGGGAGCGCGGCTGTTCGAAGGTGCCTGTTCAGCCTGCCACACAGAGGCTTCGCCGCTCGGATCGCTCACCTTCAACAGCAACCTGCACGCCGTCCGTCCCGACAATGTCCTGCTGACGATGATGCACGGAGCGGAAGCGCCGGCGCTGCTTGCCCAGAAGGCGGGCTCGGACGCCGCCGAGATCATGTCCATGCCGGCTTATGGCGAAAGCTTGAGTGATCGCCAGCTCACCGACCTCGCGGCCTACCTGCGCGCCCGCTTTGCGCCCGACAAGCCCGCATGGCAGGATCTTGATGCTGCGATCGAACGCGCTCGCGCCATCAAGCCGATGGATTGAGGTGAACCCGAATGCATGCAACGACCGGCGCTGATTGAAGAGCTTAGCCGACGAAGGCCCGTTCGATGACGAAGGTTGCCGGGGCATTATTGGCGCCTTCGATGAGACCGAAGGATTCGAGAACAGCCTTTGTATCCTTCAGCATCGCCGCCGACCCGCAGATCATGCCGCGGTCTTCGTCGGGGTTGATGCGCGGCAGGCCGGTTTCCTCGAAGAACTTGCCGCTGGTCAGGAGGTCGGTGATCCGGCCCATGCGCGGAAAAGCTTCGCGCGTCGTCGTCGTATGCAGGCGCAGCCGGTCGCCGACGAGCTCGCCGATCAACGGATCGTCCTTCAGCGCCTCGACCATTTCCGTGATGTAGGTGAGTTCCTCCACGTCACGGCAGGTCTGGACGAGGACGATTTCCTCGAATTTCTCGTAGGTTTCCGGGTCGCGGATCAGGCTTGCGAAAGGCGCAACACCAGTGCCGGTCGACAGGAGATAGAGCCGCTTGCCAGGGATCAGCGCGTCGAGCACCAGCGTGCCGGTCGGCTTCTTGCGCATCAGCACGGTGTCGCCGGGCACGATTTTCTGCAGGTGTTCCGTCAACGGGCCGCCCGGAACCTTGATGGAATAGAATTCGATCTGCTCGTCCCAGAAGGGGCTGGCGATCGAGTAGGCGCGGAAGACCGGCTTTTCGGCGTTCGGCAGGCCGATCATGATGAACTCGCCGGAGCGAAAGCGGAATTCCGCCGGCCGCGTGATGCGGAACTTGAACAGCCGGTCGGTGAAATGCCGGACCTCGGTCACCGTCTGGACAAAAACATTGGCGGGTATCGGAAAGGCCGGCGTGGAACCTGCCTCCTGACCATCGGTGATGACTGCTTCTTCCGTTGACAAGCTCATCTGTCTTCCCTCGCCTTGGTCGCTCATATTCATTTGTACACGAATGAATTTTACTGTGCAATCCATTCCTTGCGCGAACAAGACGATGTTTCGCCACCGTCGAAAGCGGAAGGATGGGGATCGAGCGCTTGAGAGCGGCGGCTCAGCAGATTTTTTGCAGCAGTTCGAGGAACATCATCCGCTCGCCGGAGGTAAGCGGCGCCAATGTTTCCTCGGTTGCCGCGACCGCCGCGCCGACATTCGCGGCGATGACGGCCAGGCCGTCTTCGGTCAGCGACAGCACGACTCGGCGCCCGTCACTCCGGTCCGGCGCTGTTGCGACGAAGCCGCGCTTTACCAGGCGATCCACCACCCCCTTGATGGTGGCGACATCCATCGCCGTCTCGCGCCCGAGCTGGTTCTGCGAGCAGGGCTGGATTTCCTTGAGCTTCGAAAGCGCCGACCATTGCGTCGTCGTCAGCTTGTCGCCTATGGCGTTGGCGAAGATCGCGACATGCCGCTGGTTGGCCTGCCGGAGAAAGAAACCGACCTGCCGATCGACATGATATTCGGGCGCGGCGGATTGTCTGTCATCACGCGATTTCTGCATTTGTCCCGCCCCGGTTCCGCATATATGGTTGCGACAGCGATAAGCTGTTCTAGATTCAAGAGATTAGAGCGACATTGCGCGGTGATGTAAACGCTCGCGGTCCCAAGCCTCTACTTTGAAGCCGGTATTTGTCAACGCCCCGGCTCCTTAAGAACCGGATCAATCGATGGCCGTGGCGACGCGCATCTGTTCCGGCGACAGCATTTTTATCAGAGCTTCCCGCCCTCGCTTGACAGGACCGATAGACGGGCTGATACTCATTCGCATACAAATGAAAATTGGGAACAATGACGGTCAAATATCCGTCCCTGGGCTGATGCCAGCACCACCGGACGAGCGACCGCGTCAAAATGGAGAGTGCCATGGTCAAGCAACGCGTGGAAAGCGTCGCCAACGGCAAGATACGCTGCGATGCCTGTCCCGTCATGTGCTACATCTCCGATGGCCGCTCCGGCGCCTGCGATCGCTACGCCAATGTCGGCGGCGAGCTGATCCGCGTCGATCCGCTGACGATCATTGAAAACACCATTTCCGAAGGCGGCAATGTCGTGCCGTTCCTGGCCCAGCCGGGCGAGAGCGAATGGGATGGCGACATCGTTCACGCCACCAGACGCTTCGTCACGGCTGTCGGCGCCGGAACGACTTATCCCGATTACAAGCCTGCCCCCTTCATCGTGTCGCAGAAGGAAAACGGCGTCGACATGGTGACCGTCGTCACCGAAGGCATCTTCAGCTATTGCGGCGCCAAGGTGAAGATCGACACTGACCGCTTTCTCGGCCCGGAAACCGCAACCGTGCTGGTCGACGGCGAGGCCATCGGCCATGTCACGACCGGGGAATACGGCTCGCAGATGCTGTCGCTTGGCGGCGTGCATCACCTGACCGGTGGTTCGAAAAAGGAAGGCCGCGTCACCTGCGACGCGCTGTTGAAACTCTGTAATGGCGAAGCCGTCGACATGCAGGTCGACGGCGGGGTCAGCCTGACCATCAAGGCGGGCGCTGCACCTGTTATCAACGATGTCGAGGAAAGCCGCATGCGCGTCGGCTGCGGCTCAGCCACCATCGGCATGTTCGCCAAGCAATGGATGGGCCATGTCGATGAGGTCGTCGTTGTCGACGACCATATTACCGGCGTGCTGTCCGAACATCAGGCCGGACGCCTGCTCGACGTGCCCGCCACCGGCATTCGCATCAAGGGCCGGCGCTCGACGCCCGGCCGTTATTTCCAGGTCGCCGAACCCGGCATCGGCTGGGGCGGCACCCACATCTCCGATCCCCTGACGATCCTCGGTGATTTCGACCCGAAGACCGCCTGGCCGGGCATGCGCATGCTGATGGTCTCAACCACCGGCGAGCAGTTTGGCTATTATATTCTCGACGACAATCTGCGGCCGGAACTACAGACCATCCTCCCCGCAGCCTTGCAGGAATCGGTCGAGATCATCGCCGAAAATTGCGAACCGGCCCTCACCTCGGTCCTGTTCATCGGCGGCGCCGGCGGCAGCCTGCGGGCTGGCGTCACCACCAACCCGGTCCGCCTGACGCGCTCCGTCAAGGAAGCGTTGACCCATGTTTCCTGCGGCGGCGTCCCGGCCTATGTGTGGCCGGGCGGCGGCATCACCGTCATGGCTGATGTGACGCAAATGCCCAGCAACGCCTTCGGCTACGTGCCGACGCCCGCGCTCGTCGCACCGATCGAATTCACCATGCGGCTCGATGACTACCGCGCGCTCGGCGGCCATATGGAGGCCGTGATGCCGATCGAGCAGGCGCTTGAAATGGCCGAGCGCAAGGTCACACCGATCGGCCGAGGCCCCTGGCCGACGGAAAGCCGGAATTTCCGGTGGGGCGCCTGACGGCAAAGGGAGCGATAGCATGTCGCGGCCTTTTGCCCGATATCTCGATGGCGATCCGAACGGCCGGCTGCATTTGCAGCACGGACCGATCGATCTCGTCATCGGCGTGGATGACGGCGGCGCGGCCCGCAAGGGCGAAGCCGAACGGCGTGCCCGGGCCTTCGCGGCTGCCATCGCCCGCTTCCAGACTGTCCTTGATGAGCTGGTGAGCGAACTGCCTTTGCTCCGCGCTCCCGCCGAAATGAACGGACCTACGCCTGTTGGCTCGGTCGCACGACGCATGGTCGCTGCGGTCCGGCCATTCGCCGCTGCCGATTTCATCACCCCGATGGCGGCCGTTGCCGGCGCCGTCGCCGACGAAATCCTGGCGGCGATGCTGGAAGCGTTCGACAAGGGCGACCGCCCTCACCGCGCCTATGTCAATAATGGCGGCGACATTGCCGTCCATCTTGACGGCGACGCAAAATTTCAGGTCCGCATGGCGCGCGAAGACGGCGCTTCGCTCGGCGATTTCGCGCTCCACGCTTCCAGCCCCACGCACGGCATCGCCACCAGCGGACGCGGCGGGCGCAGCCTGTCGATGGGCATCGCCGATTCCGTGACCGTCTTGGCGACGAATGCGGCGGCGGCCGATGCGGCGGTCACGCTCATTGCCAATGCCGTCGATCTCCCGGGCCATGCCGCCATCGACCGGGCGCGCGCCGTCGATGTCGTCGACGACAGTGATCTCGGCGAGCGCCTTGTCGTCACCGGCTGCGGCTCCCTGACGGATGCGGAAATCGACAGAGCGCTTTCCCGTGGCCTTGCCACGGCGGAGCGTTTCATCGCGCTCGGCCTCATCGATCGCGCCGGTCTTTTTCTCAGGAACCAGGGCCTGCTCGCCATGCCGGGCGCGGCCCAACCATTTACAGCCACACCTCTTGCAATCGATCAATCCATGGAGCGGTTTTCCAATGCCTGACGTCAAGATCCGCAAGTTCCTCACCATCGTCGAGGAGATTTATCACGAAGGCGGCAAGCCCGTCGAAAAGCCGCTGAAGCGGGGAGCGATCATCGCCGTCATCGAGAACCCCTTCGCGGGCAGCTATCATGAGGAAATCACCGGCTTCATGAAGGATCTGGAGCCGCTCGGCCTCGATATGGCAAACCGGCTGGTCGCCGCACTCGACGGCGACGCCTCCGTCGTTGAGGGTTACGGCAAGGGCATCATCGTCGGCCAGGCTGGCGAACTGGAGCATGGCGCGCTCTGGCATGCGCCGGGCGGCTACGCCATGCGCGAAGTGCTGGGCGGCGCCAAGGCGATCGTCCCCTCCTCGAAAAAGGTCGGCGGCCCCGGCACGCGGCTCGACGTGCCGGTCACCCATATCAACGCCTCCTATGTGCGCAGCCATTTCGACGCGATGGAAGTCGGGGTGCCGGATGGTCCGCGCGCCAATGAAATGGCCGTCGTGCTTGTCATGACCACCGGCCCGCGCGTCCATGCCCGCAGCGGCGGTCTCAAGGCCGAGGACATCAAGGGCGAGGACGGCCTACGTTGACCGCCGAAATCCGCAGGATCACCGTCTTCGTCGAGGAGACGCTAAGTGAGATGGGTCAACCCATCTCGCCGCCGACGCGCAAGGCGGCGGCCGTCGCCGTCATCGCCAATCCTTTCGCCGGCCGCTATGTCGAGGATCTGACGCCGCTGATCGAGATCGGCGCGGAACTCGGCGGCCTGCTCGGCCGCAAATGCGTCGAAGCGCTCGGGATTTCGCCGGCGCAGGCCGAAAGCTACGGCAAGGCGGCGCTGGTCGGCGAGGATGGCGAGCTGGAACATGCGGCCGCCCTGCTGCATCCCTCGCTCGGCAAGCCGCTGCGCGAGGCCGTGGAAAAAGGGGCCGCGCTGGTGCCGTCCTCGAAGAAGCGCGGCGGTCCCGGCCGGCCCCTCGATATCCCCCTCGGGCACAAGGATGCCGCCTATGTGCGGTCGCATTTCGACGGGATGGAAGTGAGCCTCGCGGACGCGCCGCGTCCGGCGGAAATCATTGTGGCCGTGGCCGTCACCGATAGCGGCCGGCCGCTCGCCCGTGTCGGCGGGCTGAAAGCATCCGACGTCGAAGGCAAGGACGGCCTGCGCTAGGAGCATGCTCCAGGATCGTGGCGGCATGAATTCATTTGTATACGAACAATA
>Ga0136846_1215680_pt1 | contig 12450 bp, 9 predicted proteins | sample HopSoiMetagenom2_FD_96841 | JGI IMG/M metagenome (GOLD analysis project Ga0136846, IMG submission 96841) | Grasslands soil microbial communities from Hopland, California, USA - 2 Assembly 2016 (version 4) | ecosystem: Environmental > Terrestrial > Soil > Grasslands | place: USA: Hopland...
CCTCGGATCCCTGGGGGTCGCCGCGGTGTTGCTGCCGTTCCGCACGAGCTTGTCGCACACGCCCGTCGCGTTCCTGTTCCTAGTGCCGGTCGTGGCGAGTTCGTGGCTCGGAGGCGCCGGGCCGGGGATCGTGGCGGTGGTCGTCAGCTCCGCCCTGTTCAACGTGGGGTTCCTGCCGCCCTACGGCACGTTCAGCTTCGAGCGCACCGAGTACCTCGTTGCGTTCCTCGCGTTCCTCACCATCTCGGTCCTCATCTCTTGGCTGGTCGGCGTCGCACGCGACCGCGCGATCGCGGCCGAGGACCGCGAGGCTGAGGTCCGATTGTTGTTCGACCTGAGCCACGTGCTGGTGTCCGAGCGGGCGGAGGGGCTGACGGTCGCGCTCGCCCGTGTGGCGGAGCGGCTCGGGTTCGTGATGGCGACGGTGCACGACACGGCCGGCGCCGAAGGCGAGCTCGCGTTCCCGTTGCGTGTCGGCGACGTCACGGTGGGAACACTCGTGTTCCTCGGCGATCGGGCGCCGATGTCGCCGGCGGAGACGCGCGTCCTGCGTACGTTCGCCGACGAGGTCGCGCTCGTGCTGCAGCAGGAGCGGTTGGAGCACGACTTGCGCGACGCCGAGCTGTACCGGCGGACCGACGCGATGCGCCAGACGCTGCTCGCGACGGCGTCCCACGAGCTCAAGAGCCCCGTGGCGGCGATCACTGCCTCGGTCACCGACCTGCTCGCGCGCGACGAGCTCGACCCCGCGGCGGTGCGCGACGTGCTGGAGGACGTCCGCACCTCGACGGGTCGCCTCGAGCAGCTGATCGTGAACCTGCTCGACCTCTCGCGGATCGAGTCGGGCGCGCTGGTCGCGCGCGAGGAGACCGTCGACCTCGACGATCTGATCGGACCCGCGATCGATGGCGTTCGCGAGCGGTGGCCCGACGTTCGGATCTCGGTCGAGCTCGCCGACGACGCCGCGCGTGTGCGGGGCGACGCGGTGTTGATCGAGCGGGTCGTCACGAACCTGCTCGAGAACGCTGCGCGCGCCGTGCGTGGATCCGCGGACCGTCGCGTGACGGTGACGGGAACGCGCATCGACGGGGCGGTCACGATCTCCGTGGTCGACCACGGGCCCGGGTTGCAGTTCGGCGATCAGAGCGTCGTCTTCACGCCGTTCTACCGGCTACAGGAGGGCTCGACGCCGCTCGGGGCGGGTCTCGGCCTCACGATCTCGAAGGGGTTCGTCACCGCGATGGGCGGCGATATCTGGGCGACGGACACGCCGGGCGGCGGTGCGACGTTCGCGTTCCGGCTGGCCGCGCCGTGAGCGACCCCGTCGTCCTGGTCGTCGACGACGATCCGCAGATCCTCCGCGCCGTCGAGCGAGCGCTCACCGCGCGCGACTTCGTCGTGCGAACGGCGACCGACGGTCGCGCCGCGGTCGGCGCCGTCGCCGACGCCGAGCCGGACCTGGTCGTCCTCGATCTGAACCTGCCGCACATGGACGGCCTGACCGCGTGCCGCGAGATCCGTCGGTCGAGCAGGGTCCCGATCCTTGTGCTGTCGGTGCGCGACGCAGAGCAGGACAAGGTGGCGGCGCTGGATCTCGGCGCGGACGACTACCTGTCCAAGCCGTTCGGCGCGGCGGAACTGCTCGCGCGGGTCCGGGCGTTGCTGCGGCGCTCGGCATCCGCGAGCGGCGGCCGGTTCTCGCTCGACGACACTCGGATCGACATCGACGCGCACACGGTCCGGCGCGGCGCCGAGACCGTTCACCTCACGCCGACGGAGTGGCGGTTGCTCGAGACGCTCGCCACCACGCCGGGCGTGCTGCGGACCCACGCGTCGTTGCTCGAGTCGGTCTGGGGTGCCGACGCCCCGGACGTCGAGGCGCTTCGCGTGTTCGTCAGCCAGGTGCGCCGGAAGATCGAGCCCGATCCTCGGCAACCTCGGGTGATCGGCACCGATCCGGGCGTGGGCTATCGGTGGTTGCTGGAGCCGCGCGCTTAGCCGACGATCGCCGCGCGGAGCGCCTGCTCCGTGCCCGCCGCCGCGAGCGCCACGAGCTCGTCGCCCGGGCCGAACACCGTCTCGGGCTGCGGGATCACGACGTGCCCGTCGCGGAGGATCGCCACGATCGCGGCGTCGTTCGGGAGCCGGAGCTCATAGATCGGCCGGCCTATCGCCGGAGAGTCGGGCGCCAGCTTCATCTCGACGATCGAGATCTGGCCGCCCTCGAGCCGGAGCAGTTGGACGAGGTCGCCCGTCGTGACCGCCTCCTCGACCATCGAAGTGAGCATGTGCGGGGGCGAGACCGCTGTATCGACACCCCACTGGTCGGTGAACAGCCACTCGTTCTTCGGGTGGTTCACCCGGGCGAGCACGCGCGGCACGGCGAACTCCTGCTTGGCGAGCAACGCCGTCACGAGGTTGTCCTCGTCGTCGCCCGTCGCCGCGACCACGACGTCGGCTCGCGCGAGCTCGGCGTCGTCGAGCACCCACGGCTCGCAGGCGTCCCCGAGCATGATCGTCACCTCGGGGATCTCTTGGCGGAGATCGTCGACGATCTGCTTGTCCTGCTCGATAAGCGTGACCTCGTGCCCGCGGGTAGTGAGGTCGCCGGACACGTGCCGCCCGATCGCGCCTCCGCCGGTGACAACGACCCGCATCAGTGATGCTCCGCCGGCTCGAGCAGCGCGTCGAGCTCATCCATGTAGTCCTTGCCCATCGTGACGATCAGGAAGTCGCCTTCCTGCAGCGTGCTGTCGCTCGACGGGATGAACCCCTTGCCGCCGCGCGAGACGCCGGCGACGAGGATGTGGCCGTCGACGTTGAGTGTCGACACCGGCTTGCCGACCAGGTGGCTCGGCACCGGCACGCGCACGCGCAGCAGCTCGCCACCGCCGAGGCTTTCGCGCACCTCCTTGCCGGTGTGCAGCAGCATCAGCTGGAACTGCTTCACGCCCCATGTCGTGGTGGCGACCGTCGGGATGTTGAGCCGTTCGTAGATCTCAGCGCGGCGCGGGTCGAAGATGCGCGCGATGACCTGGGGCACGTGATAGTGCTCGAGCGCGACGCGCGCCGACACGATGTTGGAGTTGTCGCCGCTCGACACCGCGATGAACGCGTCAGCCTGGCGGATCCCCGCCTCCTCGAGCACGTCGCGGTCGAACCCCAGCCCGACGATCGTGCGCGCCTGTTCGCCGGGTGGATACCTGTCGAACGCCTCAGCGCGCTTGTCGATAACGGTGACCTCGTGCCCCGCGTCGAGGAGCGCGTGGGAGAGCTCGGACCCGACTCGACCACAGCCCATGATGAGGACGCGCATGGCCGGGAAGCGTACCCGCGCGCCGAACCGCCTGACAGCGAACATCGCGAGCGGGTGGATCGGATGGGCCCTAGAAATGCCTGCGGGCCGACAGCTGGAGGGAGCTGCCGGCCCCGCAGACGGGCTCGGAGGAAAGTAGGTTCGTTGGTGCTCCGTCTCGCATCCTCCTGCGCCGGGGGTGACGGTCCGACACCGGGTTCAGCAAGACCCTTCTTTCCGTGGATAAGGGTCGGGCCAGAGGCGTGAGCGCGGCGTGAAGGATGCCGAGGACCGCGTGAAGAAAACGTGAACGGCTCGAGCGGCCCCGAAGCGCCCTGATCGCGCCCGACCAGGCGGTAGCGTGTCCGTCGTGGCCATGGATCGTAGTGCTTCCCACGTTGACCAGGTCTCGGTCCGTGCCCTCGCGATCGGCCTCGGTGCGGCGGTCTGCGGCGCGATCTTGGTGGCGCTGACCAGGGATCTTGGCCCCGGGGCGGGGGTCGCGATCTTCATGCTGGCGGTCACGATCGCAGCGGTGACCGGCGGCATCTGGGCCGGCATCGTGACCGCGCTGCTGTCCTCGGTCGCGCTGCCGTGGATCGAGCGGCCGGCGACCGGGTTCGAGTTCGAGCAACTCCGTGACGTCATCGCCTCTGTGGTGTTTCTGGCGATCGCGGCGGTGGTCGGGCTCGTCGTCGGCAACGCGGCTGCCGAGCGCCAGCGGGCGACCGATCGCGAGCGGGAGGCCCGGCTGCTCGCGCTTCTGTCGAGCAAGCTCCTCACGGGCGACGTCCCCGACCGAGTCCTCGACGAGTTCGTCGCGCTGCTGCTGGACCCGTTCGGGCTGGCGATGTGCAGCGTCGAGGTGGTGCTCGACGGCCACGAGATGAACGCGATCGCCCGGCGCGACGGCGTCGAGCTCGGCGGCCCGAGCGAGATCCTCCCCGTCGTCATCGCCTCGGTGCCGTTGGGAACGCTCACGACCGAGCGACCGGCACGTGCGCGCTCGTTCACCCGGCGCGAGCGAGAGCTCCTCGAGGCGGCGACGCGTCAGGCAGCGATCGCACTCGACCGTGCGAGGCTCGACGCTCGCGCGCGGCTCGCGCAGCTCGACGCCGAGACCAACGAGCTGCGCGCGGCGATGTTCTCGTCGGTGACGCACGACCTCCGCACCCCGCTCGCCTCGATCAAGGCGGGGGTGACGAGCCTGCTCGACGTCACGACGGTGCACGACGCGACGCAGCAGCGCGAGCTCCTGACGACGATCCTCGAGGAGACGGACCGCCTGAACCGGTTGGTCGGCAACATCCTCGATCTCGCGCGGATCCGCGCCGGCGCGCTCATCCCCCGCCGCGTGCCGACCGACGTGCAAGAGGTGACCGAGGCGGTGCTCGCGAGGATGCGACCGCAGCTCGGGCGCGTTCGCGTAGAGCTGCAGATACCCGAGGAGCTCCCCGAGATCGCCGCCGACCCGATGCAGCTGGACCAGGTGCTGACCAATCTCGTGGAGAATGCGGCGCGCCACTCGCCGCCCGGCGGCGGTGTGAGGATCCACGTCGGCCGCGAGGGTGACGCGGTTCGGGTGCGGGTCGCGGACGAAGGGCCGGGGATCCCGCTCGCGCAACGCGAGAAGGTGTTCGAGCCCTTCTATCGTGGCCGCGAGGAGCCCGAGCGGCCCGGCAGCGGGCTGGGGCTGTCGATCGCGCGCGCGGTCGTGACGGCGCACGGCGGGCGTATCTGGATCGAGGAGACGGCGGGGGGTGGGACGGCACTCGTCCTGGACCTGCCGATCGAGGAGGCAGCGGCGTGAAGGTGTTGGTGGTCGATGACGAGCCGCAGATCCGCCGCGCCCTTCGCACCAGCCTCGAGGCCCACGGGTACACGGTCGAGACGGTCGGCACCGGCGACGAGGGCGTCGTCTCGGCCGCCGGCCAGCACCCCGAGCTGATCCTTCTCGACCTCGGGCTGCCAGACATGGACGGCACCGAGGTCATCACGCGGGTCCGCGCGTTCTCGGAGGTCCCGATCATCGTGCTGTCCGTTCGTGAGTCGCAGAGCGACAAGGTGGCTGCGCTCGATGCCGGCGCCGACGACTACGTCACCAAGCCGTTCGGCATGGAGGAGCTGCTCGCGCGTTCTCGTGCGGCGCTCCGCCGCAAGGGTTCAAGCGAACCCGACGCCCCGATCCTCACCTTCGGCATGCTGGAGGTCGACCTAGCGAAGAAGCTCGTGTCTCTTGATGGCGAGCAGATCCACCTGACGCCGACGGAGTACGGCCTCCTCGAGGTGCTTGTCACGAACCCCGGCAAGCTCCTGACCCATCAGTGGCTGCTCAGGCGGGTCTGGGGACAGGGGTACGGAACCGAGACGACCTACCTCCGCACGTACGTGCGCGCGCTCCGTCGCAAGCTCGGCGACGACGCGTCGGCGCCCGCGTTGATCGTCACCGAACCGGGCGTCGGTTATCGATGGGTCGCCGACGCGACGTGACGAACGCCCCGTCCGCGCCGGGCCGTAGCATCGGGAGCGGATGAGCACCCAGACGAAGGCGTCGACCAGCTCGGTCGCAAAGCGCGTGCTCCTCGGCCGCGCGTTCTCGAGTCAAAAGCTCGAGCACACCCTGTTGCCGAAGGTGCTCGCGCTCCCGGTGTTCGCGTCGGACGCGTTGTCGTCCGTCTCCTACGCCACCGGGGAGATCCTTCTCGCGCTGACCGTGGCGACGACCGCGCCGATGCAGTACGTGATGCCGATCGCGATCGCGATCGCGGCGTTGATGGCGATCGTCGTCGGGTCGTACCGGCAGACCGTGCGGGCGTACCCGGGCGGTGGCGGCGCCTACATCGTGACGAAGGAGAACCTCGGCATCTTCCCCGGGCTCGTCGCCGCGGCCGCGCTGTTGTTCGACTACATGATGACCGTCGTGGTGTCGATCGTCGCAGGAGTATTCGCGATCGGATCGGCGTTCCCTTGGGCCAACCAACATCGGGTCGCGCTCTCGCTGTTCTTCGTCGTGTTGATCACGCTCGCGAACCTCCGTGGGACGAAGGAGTCGGGAACGCTGTTCGCGATCCCGACGTACGGGTTCGTCGCGTCGATCTACGTCTTGCTGCTGGTTGGGTTCGTGCGCTGCCTCGGTGGATGCCCGGCCGTCGTCCCGGCGTCTGAGGCGGTGGCGGCGCCGGCGGCGGTCGCCGGCATCACGATCTTCGCGATATTGAAGGCGTTCTCACAGGGCGCGACCGCCTTGACCGGTGTCGAGGCGATCTGCGACGGCGTCCCGGCGTTCCGCCGACCGCAGGCCAAGAACGCGGCGGCCACCCTCGCGATCATGGGCGTGATCGGGATCACGATGTTCCTCGGGATCTCGTTCTTGACGGTCCACATCCAGGGCGTCGTTTCCAGCGAGCATCGGTCGGTCGTCGCGCAGGTCGCGTTGGCGGTGTTCGGCAACGGCTCGCTCGGCTTCTACGTGCTGCAGGCGTTCACTGCCGCGATCCTGGTGCTGGCCGCGAACACCGCGTATCAGGACTTCCCGCGGCTGTCGTCGATCCTCGCGCGCGACCGATACATGCCGAGCCAGTTCGTGAACCGCGGCGATCGGCTCGTCTTCTCGAACGGCGTCGTCGTCCTGAGCGCGCTCGCGTGCATCATGATCTACGTCTTTGATGCCGACCTGAACACGCTGATCCACTTCTACGTGGTCGGCGTGTTCACGTCGTTCACGCTGTCGCAGAGCGGGATGATCCGGCGCTGGCGCCGCATGGCGCGGCAGGGCGAGGCGCCACCGAACTGGCGCCGATCGATGACGATCAACATCATCGGCGCGACGTCGACCGGCCTCGTGCTCGTGGTCGTGGTCGTCTCGAAGTTCAAGGACGGCGCGTGGCTCTCGATCTTGATCATGGCGCTGCTTGTGCCGCTGTTCCTCGCGATCCACCGGCATTACGCGTGGGTGCGCTCTGCGGTGCATCGCGGTGCCGAGCGTGTCGGCGTGACCGGGCAGACCCACGTCGTGCTGCTCGTCCGCGAGGTCGACGCCGCGGTCGCCGAGGCGCTCGGCTACATCCGCTCGTTCCATCCCCGCTCGCTGCAGGTGATCACGCCACGGGCGTCAGTTCCCTCGGAACTCGCGGACGCCTGGGCGGAGCTCGGGGGCGTGCACGCGCCACCGCTCGTCGCCGCGGGTCACGGGAGCCTGACCGCCAGCGTCCGCCGCGCGATCCTCGCGATGGACATCGGACCCCACGACGTCGTGAATCTCGTGGTCCCCGAGCTGGTCGGTTCGGGGCTGCCGGCGTACGTGCTCCGGCGATCCGATCTCGTTCGGCTGAAGGCCGCGTTGCTCCGGCTCCCGCACGTCGTCGTGACCGATGTCCCGGTCGTGACGACCCACGAGGGGGTCCGCGGGGTCGATGCCAAGCCGCTGATCCCGCACCGGACCGTCGCGCTGATCTTCCTGTCGAGCGTGAACGACCTCACGATTCGGGCAGTGAATTACGCGAAGTCGCTCGACGCATCGCTCACCAGAGCGATCTACTTCGACCTCGACCCCGAGGCCGCGCATCGTCTGGAGACGGCCTGGTTCGACGCCGGGCTCGAGGTGCCGTTGGACATCGTCGAAGCGCCGTTCCGCGACCTGACCGGGCCGATGCTCGAGGAGGTGCGCCGCTACTCGTCCGATCCGGGCACGGTGGTGAACGTGATCGTGCCCGAGGTGATCGTGAATCACTGGTGGCAGCTGCCGCTGCACAATCAGAACGCGCTGTTCATCAAGCGATTGTTCCTCTATGAGGACCGCGTGGTGCTCTCGAGCGTGCCGATGCTGGTCTCGGGCACGCCGACCACCGAGACGGAGACGGTTTGACCAGTGGGGAGGCGCTAGCATCGAGCCATGAACATCCGCCCCGTCACCGCCGCTGACCTGCCGTTCCTGCGCAAGATGATGTATGAGGCCGCCCGATGGAACCCGGACTGGCCGCGCGAGCCGATGGAAGAGGTGCTCGCCGAGCCGATCCTGCTGCGCTACAGCCAGGGTTGGGGTCGGCAGGGCGACGGCGGCGTGATCGCCGAGATCGAGGGCGAGCCGGTCGGCGCGGCGTGGTACCGCCTGTTCACCGAGGACACACCGGGCTACGGGTTCGTCGACGAGAAGACTCCCGAGCTCTCGATCGCGGTGGTGCCGCTGCACCGTCGCAAGGGCATCGGCGAGACCGTGCTCCGCGCATGCATGGTGCAAGCGCGCGAGGAAGGGTTCCAGTCGTTGTCGCTGTCCGTGGCCGTGCACAACCGTTCGCGGATGATGTACCAGCGCGCGGGCTTCGAGAAGGTGTCGGAGTCGGGCGACGGCGGCGACCACTGGACGATGGTGGCCAACCTCTAACCCGAGAGTTCGGCATCGGAGGATGCGCACGCCTGACGCTCCGGTCCGAGGGAAGCTCGCGCAGGTTCGTCGCGCGACATCGGCCGATGCCGACACGCTCGTCGCGTGGCACGCCGATCCGGAGGTCGTGAAGCTCTGGGACAACGAGACGTTTACCCGAGACGAGATGCTCGAGCGGCTCGCTCGCCCCGACGTCGATCCGTACATCGTCGAAGCGGACGGGCGCCCAGTCGGCTACCTGCAGGCCTGGTCCGACGCCGACCTCCCCGGCGTCGCGGGCTTGGACATGTTCCTCGTGCCGTCAGCTCGAGGTCGCGGCCTCGGTCCGGACGCAGCTCGCGCCTTGGCGGAGTGGCTCCTCGCCTTCGGCGACGTCGATCATGTCACCGTCGACCCCTACAGATTGAACGAGCGCGCGGTGCGCGGTTGGGAGAAGGCCGGGTTCCGTCGCCTTGCGAAGGCGGAGCCGGACGACGAGCACACGCAGCCGTGGTTCGTGATGGCGTACGTGTAGCCGTACACGTCGAGGCCGCTCCCTGCTTCCTTCGGCTCCGCTTCGCTCGCCTCAGTCCAGACCGTCGCTTGCCGCGGCGTCTTCGGCGCCGATCCGGGCTCCCGCCTTGCGCCGTTTCCAGATCCACCAGGCGATGAGCGCCACCACGCCGACGGCCGCGAGGGCGGCCACCGGGGCGAAGTACTTCTCTAAGGAGTGCCATTGGGCGCCGAGCGCCTTGCCGGCGAGGGCGAGGCCGAGACACCAGGGGATCACGCCCAGCAGGGTGAACACGGTGAAGCGGCGGATGTCCATGCGGGCGACCCCGGCGGGGAGGCTCACGAAGGCCCGGATCAAGGGGACGAGGCGGCCCAGGAATACGACGGCCTCGCCTCGGCGTTCGAACCAGGCGTGCGCCCGGTCCACCTCGTGGGGGCGCAACAAGAGGTATCGGCCCCACCGGTCGATCGCCGGGCGGCCACCCCAGGCGCCGAGGGCGTAGGCGAGCCAGGACCCCGCCATGCTGCCGGCGATCCCCCAGATGACCACCCAGGTGACTGAGAGGGCCGCGTCGGGAGCACCGAGAACGCTTGCGGCGAAAGCGGGCGCGCAGAGAGCCCCCGCGAACGCCATCACGACCTCGGAAGGGATCGGGATGCAGATCGAGCCGAGCAGCATCAGCAGGAACACCGCCAGGTAGCCGTTATCGGCGACCAGCCGTTGAACCGTGTCGGTGAAGACGGCGAGCAGGGGGAAACCTTCCTCGTGACCAGCGGGAACCGCCCCGAGCGTACCAATGGCCGCGGATGGAAAGGTCACGGTTCTGTGTTGAGGCGGTGGTACCGTCCGCCTTCGGGAGGCCCGAGGACGGTGGGTTTCCGGAAAGAGGAACAGGAAGAGCATGCCGAAGACGTTGGTCGTGGTCGAGTCGCCCGCCAAGGCGAAGACGATCGAGCGCTATCTGGGGCCGGACTATGTGGTCCGGGCCTCGTATGGCCATATCCGTGACCTGCCCAAGTCCAAGCTCGGGGTCGACCCGGAGCACGACTTCCGGGTCGAATACGAGGTGCCCGAGCGCTCGAGGGAACACGTCGCCGTGCTGAAGCGTGCGATGAAGTCGGCCGACGGCCTCGTGCTCGCGACCGACTTCGACCGCGAGGGCGAGGCGATCGCGATGCACGTCGCGACGCTCCTCGGCGAGGACGCCAGGCAGGCGGATCGCGTCACGTTCACGGAGATCACCCGCGACGCGATCCTCGATGCGTTCGCCCACCCTCGCCGGATCGACGGCCACCTGACCGACGCCCAGGAGGCGCGCCGGATCCTCGACCGGCTGGTCGGCTACAAGATCTCGCCGCTGCTGTGGAAGCGCGTGCAGCCGGGTCTGTCGGCCGGCCGCGTTCAGTCCGTGGCCGTTCGGCTGATCGTCGAGCGGGAGCGGGAGATCGACGCGTTCGTTCCCGTCGAGTACTGGAGCATCGACGTCCGGCTCACCCCCGAGGACCCGGAGTCGCCGTTCGTCGCGCGGCTCGTCCAGGTGCCCGACGGCAAGCTCGCGGCGAGCCCCGACAAGAAGGGACTCGTGCTCGGCGCGCAGGGCGACGCCGAGACGCACGCCGCCGCGCTCCGTGACGCCCGCTACCGCGTCACGAACGTCGAGAAGAAGCAGCGCAAGCGGTCGCCGTCACCGCCGTTCACGACCTCGACCCTGCAGCAGGAGGCCGCGCGCAAGCTCGGGTTCGGCGCGCGGCGCACGATGCAGACCGCGCAGCGTCTGTATGAAGGGATCGACCTCCCCGGCGAGGGCTCGGTCGGCCTGATCACCTATATGCGAACCGACTCCGTGACGATCGCCGATTCGGCGCTCCGCGAGATCGCAGAGCTGGTGAAGTCGGAGTACGGCGAGACGTACACGATCGCGGAGGCGCGCCGCTACAAGACCCGCAGCCGCAACGCCCAGGAGGCGCACGAGGCGATCCGACCGACGAGCGCGATGCGCACGCCGCAGCGGATGGCGACCGTGCTCGACCGCGACCAGCTCCGTCTCTATACGTTGATCTGGCAGCGCACCGTCGCTACCCAGATGGCCGAGGCGAAGTTCGATCAGGTCGGGGTGGACATCGAGGCAACCGCCGGCGCAGCGACGTACGGGCTGCGCGCGACCGGTCAGACGCTGGTGTTCGACGGATTCCTCAAGCTCTACCGCGAGGGTCGCGACGACGAGAAGGTCGACGAGGACGCCGAGTCCAACCTGCCCGAGCTCATCGCCGAGCAGGCGCTCCGGATGCTCGAGGTCATGCCCGAGCAGCACTTCACCCAGCCGCCGCCGCGCTACTCCGAGGCGTCGCTCGTGAAGAAGCTCGAGGAGGAAGGCATCGGCCGCCCGTCGACCTACGCGTCGATCATCTCGACGATCCAAGACCGCGGCTACGTGCGCCTGGAGGATCGCCGGTTCAAGCCTGAGGACGTGGGCTACGTCGTCACCGACAAGCTGATCGAGCACTTCCCGGACGTCGTCGACGTCAACTTCACCCGCTTCATGGAGAAGGAGCTCGACGACATCGCCGAGGGCCAGCTCGGCAAGGTCCAGATGCTGAACGAGTTCAACGGGCCATTCGAGCGCGCGCTCGAGAAGGCCGAGGACTCGTTCGAGCGCTACCAGGAGGACCTCGACGAACTGTGTCCGCTGTGTCCGACCGAAGGACGCGAGCCCGGCAAGCTGCAGGTCAAGCTCGGGCGCTACGGCAAGTTCATCGGCTGCCCGAACTACCCCGAGTGCCGCTACATCCGCAACATGGACGGCAGCGAGCGGCCCGAGCCGGAGATGCTCGATGAGATCTGTCCGGAGTGCGGGAAGCAGCTGCAGCGCCGGGTCGGCCGGTTCGGTCCGTTCGTCGGCTGCAGCGGCTACCCCGACTGCCGCTTCATCAAGAAGGACCCGCCGCGATCGCTCGAGATCACGTGCCCGCAGTGCAACCAGGGTGAGATCGTCGAGAAGCGCACCCGGTTCGGTGTGTTCTACGGGTGCGACCGGTACCCGGACTGCGACTTCGCGGTCAACAACGAGCCGCTGAAGGAGCCCCGCTGCCCGGTCGATGGCTCGCTGCTTGTCCAGCGGCCGAAGTCGATCCGGTGCTGGGGCTGCGGCGCCGAGTTCGATCTCGACATGGTGCAGACGAAGGAGGGCGACCCCGAGGCAGAGGCCGAGGCGCGCGCCGCCAAGTCCGCCGCTCGCGCCGCCCGCGCAGCGGCCAAGGCCGCCAAGAAGAAGCCGGCCACGAA
>Ga0136846_1234110_pt1 | contig 12450 bp, 12 predicted proteins | sample HopSoiMetagenom2_FD_96841 | JGI IMG/M metagenome (GOLD analysis project Ga0136846, IMG submission 96841) | Grasslands soil microbial communities from Hopland, California, USA - 2 Assembly 2016 (version 4) | ecosystem: Environmental > Terrestrial > Soil > Grasslands | place: USA: Hopland...
AAAAGGTAATGCTAATCGCCCTTCTAGCAGCGCCGTTCACCGCACTGGCAGGCGACGGCACCTGGACCGGCTACATCGCCGACAGCAAATGCGGAGCACAGGCCGCTAACGATGGCGCACGTGAATGCACCATCAAATGCGTGAAAGCTGGTGCCACCTACGTGTTCGTGAACGATGGTGATAAAAAGATTTTCGCTGTCGACGATCAATCCAAGGTTGCCGAGCATGCCGGACATCACGTTACCCTCAAAGGCAGCATAGATGGCGACACGCTGAAAGTCGCCAGCATTGAAATGGCGGCGAAGAAGAAGTAATCGCCGACTGCAAGATCGCCCGGAACACTAGGGCTCAGTCCATCACCCGTTTTGCGGTGACCAGAATTTCCGTTACGATGTTCGCCGCCATGACCACGATTCTGCTGCACACCGCACGTGCCTTCACGCCTGCCGTTGAAATTCCTGATGCTGCTATTCTCATTCGAGAAGGCGTAATCGAAGCTTTCGGACCCCGCCAGGGCATGACCCTTCCATCCGGCGCCCAGGAAGTCCGGGCAACTCACCTGACCGCCATTCCTGGCTTCGTGGATGTGCACATTCACGGCGCTGGAGGTCACGATGTAATGGAAGGCACAACCGAGGCCTTGAGCGCGGTGGCGCAGACACTGGCTCGCCATGGCACCACCTCTTTTGTGGCCACAACCGTCACGGCGAGTCCCGAAGATATCTGCCGCAGCGTCGAAGGAATTGCCCGCTTCATCGCCATTCAGCATGAGACCGACGATTTGCGCGCGGAGGTCCTCGGAGTTCACTACGAAGGACCGTTCATCAACGCCGCGCGGCGAGGCGTGCATCCCGAGGAGTGGATTCAATTACCTTCCGCCGAGGTGATGGAGCGCTTTTTCCAGGCCGCCGCCGGTACTGCCCGTATCCTGACCATCGCACCGGAACTTCTCGGCGCGCTGCCGTGCATCGATGCCGCACGCAAATCCGGAGTAGTTGTGGCGATGGGACACACCGACGCTACCTACGAGCAAGCGCGCGCCGGAATCGCACGCGGCGCCCACCACGCTGTTCACGTTTACAACGCCATGCGGCCGTTCTCTCATCGCGACAGCGGCGTGATCGGCGCAGTGCTTACCTCGCCAGAGGTCACCGCCGAACTGATAGCCGACGGCGTGCACGTTGAAGAAGCGGCCATGCGCTTGCTACTTCAAGCCAAAGGCGCGGGATGCGTCATTCTGGTGAGCGACGGTATTTCCGCCACTGGCATGCCGGATGGCAAGTACATGCTCGGAAAATTCGAAGTCACTGTTTCCGGCGGAGTTTGCCGCAACGCCGAAGGCAAGCTTGCCGGCAGCACCCTCACGCTCGATCGCGCCTTGCGAAACATCGTGGGTCTCGGCGCCTCACTGCAAGATGCCGTTCGCATGCTCACCATCAATCCCGCCACACTGCTTGGAATTGAGTTCAAAAAAGGCGCTCTTCGCATCGGCGCTGATGCCGACATCGTTTTGTTGGATGAGGGGCTGCAAATCGCTAACGTCTGGGCGCGCGGTATCCCTCTCAACTAATTGGCGGCGCGAATTTTCAGGAAAGTCCTACGGATTCAAAGGGACATTCAGTTCGTGCGCGAGTTCGACGGCATTGAACGGGCTGCAAGCCACGTAACGCTCGCCAACCTTTAGCGTCGGCACCTTACGCTTACCCTTGTTCGCCTTCAACACGATTGCTTCCGCTTCGGCGTCCAACTCAATGTTAACTTCGCGGAATACAATGCCTCGATGCGTTAGAAACGACTTCACGCGCCTGCAGTCGCCACACCATGTCGTGGTGTACATGATGATGGTTTCTGTTGGAGGTTGATGCTTGCTCATCCTGGGATAAACAGTTTAGCTGCCGACTCGTACGCTACTCTGCTTGCGCGCCACCTGAATGCGAATCAGAGATCGTTGCAGCGCGATAGCCGCGCGACCCCAATCAATCTCAGGATTGCTCGCCGCCTCAGCCAGCCGTTCTTCGGCACGCTTCTTCGCCTCTTCCGCGCGGCCCAGGTCGATTTCTTCGGGACGCTCGGCAGTTTCCGCCAGCACCGTGACACGATCGCCCAGCACTTCCGCGAATCCGCTGATGATCGCCATCGTGCCGTCGGCTCCAGCTTTTGCGCGATAATTCAGCTCACCGATTCCAAGCTCCGTGATCAACGGCGCGTGCCCCGGCAGTATGCCCAACTGACCGTCTGCGCCGGGAAGAGTAACTTCCACAACCTTTTCGCGCAGCAGTTGCCGCTCCGGCGTAACGATAATCAACTCGATGGAATCAGGAAGCATTTCTCTGGTTGATCTCTTGTAACTTACGCGTTCGCCTTCATCTTCTCGGCCTTCTCGAGCGCTTCCTCGATGGTGCCCACCATGTAGAACGCCTGCTCTGGGATATCGTCGTACTTGCCTTCGACGATTTCCTTGAAGCTGCGCACCGTGTCTTCAATCTTGACGTATTTGCCTTCCAGCCCCGTGAACTGCGCAGCGACGAACATCGGCTGTGACAAGAAGCGCTCGATCTTTCGGGCGCGAGCCACGGTCTGCTTATCTTCGTCGGAAAGCTCTTCGATACCCAGAATCGCGATGATGTCCTGCAGATCTTTGTAGCGCTGCAGAATCGATTTCACGCCGCGAGCCACGGCATAGTGCTCGGCGCCGACGATGCGTGGGTCCAGAATGCGCGAGTAACTGGCCAGAGGATCGACGGCCGGATAGATGCCGCGCTCGACGATCTGCCGACTGAGGTTTGTGGTGGCGTCCAAGTGCGCGAACGTCGCCGCCGGCGCAGGATCGGTGTAATCGTCGGCCGGAACGTAAATAGCCTGCACGGAAGTGATCGAGCCCCACTTTGTCGAGGTGATGCGCTCTTGCAATTCGCCGATCTCGGTGTTGAGGTTCGGCTGGTAACCTACCGCGCTGGGCATGCGGCCAAGCAGCGCCGACACTTCCGATCCGGCTTGCACGAAGCGGAAGATATTGTCGATGAACAACAGCACGTCCAGATGTTCTTCGTCACGGAAATATTCCGCAACAGTCAGGCCTGTCAACCCGACGCGAAGACGCGATCCGGGCGGTTCCGTCATCTGCCCATAGATCAGCGCGGCGCGCGATTTTTCGGAATTGCCAGGCACGATCACGCCGCCTTCGGACATTTCCAGCCACAGATCGTTGCCTTCGCGAGTTCGTTCACCGACGCCCGCGAACACCGAAACGCCGCCGTGCTTCATCGCGACGTTGTGAATCAATTCCATGATCAAAACGGTCTTGCCGACTCCCGCGCCGCCAAACAACCCGATCTTTCCGCCTTTCAAATACGGCTCAATCAGATCGACGACTTTGATTCCAGTCTCGAACATTTCCAACGTCGTGGACTGGTCTTCCAGTTTCGGCGCCGGACGGTGAATCGGATAGCGCTTCTCACTATTTACAGGACCAAGTTGATCTACCGGCTTGCCCAGCACATTCATGACGCGGCCCAGCGTCGCGCGCCCGACTGGAACGGAAATGCCCCCGCCCGTGTCGTAGGCCTTCATGCCCCGGACCATTCCCTCGGTCGGCTCCATGGCCACTGCGCGCACGCGTCCTTCGCCCAAGTGCTGCTGGACTTCCACCGTAACGTCCAGTGGCTCGGGCAAGTTGTAGCCTTCGCTCGTAATTCGCAGCGCGTTGAAAATCGCCGGAAGGTGCCCTTCCTCAAACTGAACGTCGAGCACCGGCCCAATGACCTGCACTACATGCCCGACCGCTTTTGCTTTCTCAGCCATGCTCTCTCCTAAACTTGGAAGTGAACGGTTACTTTCTATCTCCTAATAACCAGTCACTAACCCCCCGTCACGATGCTCCGTAAGCCGCGCCGCTTACAATTTCAATGATTTCCTTGGTGATCGCCGCCTGACGAACCTTGTTCATGTGCAGCGTCAATGCTTCGATGACGTCGCCGGCGTTTTTCGTGGCCGATTCCATGGCCGTCATGCGCGCCGCATACTCCGACGCCGAAGATTCCAGCATCGCTCGAAGCACCTGGGTCTCGATATATTTCGGCAGCAGCTTGCTCAAAATCTGTTCCGGACTTTGCTCGTAGATGTAATCCACTTGCGAGTCGGAAGCGCCTTCCTTCTTATCTTTTTCGCTTTCGCCTTCAATCTTCTCGATCGGCAGCAACTTCTCCAAAGCTAAATTGGGAGCCAGAACGCTCTTGAACTCACTGAAAATGATGTAGACGGCGTCGATTTTTCCATCGATATAGAGCTGTGTCGCCAGATTCGCGATCTCCCGCGCCGTCTTGAACTCCACGCGCGCAAGCACATTCACGTATTCGCCGGCGAACTCGAAGCCTGCCCTCTTCAGTGAATCACGGCCTTTTTTCCCAACCGGGATTGTGACGATCTTTTTGCCTTTGTTCGCGCGAAAAAATTCCGTCGCCTTGCGCAGAATGTTCGTGTTGAAAGCTCCGGCCAGCCCGCGCTCGCCTGTTAACACGATCGCCAGAATGTTTTGTTCCGGCCGCTTCTCCAGCAACGGATGGTGCGGTTCCACGATTCGACCCATGATCGAGCGCAACAGCCGCGCAAGCTCCTGGGCGTACGGGCGGGCCGCCAACGCGGCTTCTTGTGCGCGCCGCAGCCGCGCTGCGGCGACAAACTTCATCGCGCGCGTAATCTGCTGGCTGCTCTTCACGGAGCGAATGCGTCGCCGGAAATCGAGAAGTGTTGGCATAGTTGACTAAACTCGCGGCGTTTCGCGAGCAACGTGTTACTTCGCGGCAGCCGCCTCCTGCACCGCAGCCGAAAAACGCTCCTTGAACGATTCCACCGCTTTCTTGATTTCCGCCTTGATACCGTCGTCCAGGGCTTTCTTCTCACTGATGTTCTTCAGAATCGACGATTGGCTGGTCTCCACGTACTGCAGCAATTCTTTTTCGAAGCGCCGCACCTCATTGACTGGAATTGAGTCCAGCAAACCGCTGGTCGCCACGTAGATGCTGAGCACCTGCTTCTCGACCGACAGCGGCATGTACTGATCCTGCTTCAAAATCTCCGTCAATCGCTGTCCGCGTTTCAATTGCGCCTGGGTAGCCTTATCTAATTGGTCCGCGCCAAACTGCGCAAAAGCCGCCAGGTCGCGATATTGCGCCATGTCCAGCCGCAAGGAGCCGGCCACCTGCCGCATCGCCTTGATTTGCGCGTTGCCGCCTACGCGGCTGACGGAAATGCCCACGTTGATGGCTGGGCGAATGCCCGCATTGAAAAGGTCCGCTTCCAGATAAATCTGACCGTCGGTAATCGAAATCACGTTTGTCGGGATGTACGCCGAAACGTCGCCTGCCTGCGTTTCAATCACCGGCAGGGAAGTGAGTGATCCCGCGCCGAGCTTGTCATTCAATTTCGCGGCGCGTTCCAGCAAGCGCGAGTGAAGATAAAACACGTCGCCAGGAAACGCTTCGCGCCCTGGCGGACGCCGCAGCAACAGGGAAATTTCACGGTACGCCTGAGCATGCTTGGAAAGATCATCGTAAAAAGTAATCGCGTGCCGCTTCGTGTCTCGGAAGTACTCGCCCATCGCGCATGCCGCATAAGGCGCAATGTATTGCACGGAAGCAGGCTCGGAAGCCGAAGACGCCACGATGATCGTGTAATCCATCGCACCCGCATCGGTCAGCACCTTTACGACCTGCGCAATCGTCGAGCGCTTTTGCCCGATCGCGCAGTAAATGCAGATCATGTCACCGCCCTTCTGGTTGATGATGGTGTCCAGAATGACGGCAGTTTTGCCCGTCTGGCGGTCTCCGATGATCAGCTCGCGCTGTCCGCGGCCGATCGGAATCATGGAGTCGATGGCTTTGATGCCGGTCTGCACCGGCTCTCGCACCGGTTGCCGATCCAGCACGCCGGGAGCGATTTTCTCCAGCGGATTCCGCTCTTTCGTGGTGATCGGGCCTTTATCGTCGACGGGCTCGCCCAGCGGATTCACCACGCGCCCGATCAGCTCGTTGCCTACTGGCACCGACATAATCGTGTTCGTGCGCTTGACAGTGTCGCCTTCCTTCAACTCCACCGTCTCGCCGAGCAGCACGGCGCCGACTTCTTCCTCTTCCAGGTTCAGCGCGATCCCATAAATGTTGTGCGGGAACTGCAGCATCTCGCCGGCCATCACTTTTTCCAGACCGTGAATGCGAGCAATGCCATCGCCCACGCTGATGATCGAGCCAACCTCATCGACCGATACGGTCTGCTCGTAATTTTCGATCTGCTCGCGCAGGATCTTGCTGATTTCGTCCGCTTTTATATTCGCCATCCAGCACCTGTAGCCGCCGGGCTTCACCCCCGGGCAGCCCAACTCAAATTTTCTGCTGCCTACCGCCTAAGCGATTTCTGTCTTTCTACTCTGCAGTCAACTCCGCGCGCATCTCATTCAATCGATTGCGCAACGAGCCGTCGTAAATCGTGTCCCCGATTCGCACAACTGCTCCGCCCAGCAGCGCGGGGTCGAGGGAATATTTGGCCTCAACGCGCTTACCAGTCAGCCGCTCCAGCGTAAACGCAAACTCTGCTTTTTGCGCTGCACTTAACTCGATCGCCGAAGAAATCTCCGCCTCCGCAATTCCTTGCCGGCGTCGCACTACCTCCTGAAAAGCAGCGATGATCTCCGGCAGGATGTGCGCGCGCTGATGATCCAGCACGACGAACAAAAAATTGCGAATGATCTTGCTGCCGCCGGTTCGCGCCAACAGCTTTTCGATCACGCCGTGTTTTCCCGCACGATCGACAGCCGGGCTCGTCAGGAAATTTCTCAGTTCCGCGGATTCTGAGTACATCGCCCCTACATCCGCGAGTTGCTTGTTCACCGCGTCCGCAGCGCCTTGCGCCAAAGCGATGTCCGCCAATGCATTCGCGTATTGGAGGCTCGCAGACTTCAATTGGGCCTCTCCTCAAGCGTTTGCATGAAATTGGCTACCAGCATTTCCTGCGTTTGCGGCGTCAACTGTTTCGCCAGCAGGGACTCGGCCTGATCCACCGCGAGATTCGCCGCGAGAGCCTTCAATTCCATTCGAGCAGCGCGCTCGGCAGCCTCGATCTCCGCCTTCGCGGCCAGGCCAATCTTCTGTACATCGTTTTGTGTGGCGTTACGAATGCGCTCGGCCTCGCCGACGTCCTCGCGCTGCGCGTTGGCGCGCAGCTCCGCCACTTCCTGCTGCAGTCGCGCAAGTCTGGACTCCGCATCCTTGAGCCGGCGGTCCGCTTCAGTTTTGGCAGCAGTCGCTTTCGTAATCGCCGAACTGATCGTCTCGGCACGCTTGCGGAATATGGGCGGTGTTAACTTTAGAAAAACCCAGCCGAGCAGCGCCGCAACAATCGCAAAGTTGATCCACTTGAAGATTTCAACGCTGTGCTCGTGCGCTGCGTTCGCAGTTTCTTCAGCCGCCTGTGTTCCGACGGCAAGAAATAAAACCGTCAGCAGCGTCATCGCAACAAGAACGCCCCACCGAAAGCGCTTCATCGAGCCTCACTCACGGGGCTATTTGGCCGTGGAGCCTGCAGCACTCGCCGGGCGATTTCGGCGGCCAGCTGCCCCGCGCTTGCTTCCAATTCGCGTCGAGCGGTGGCCACTTCTCGCGCAATGCCATCCTTTGCAGCCGACACCTGGGTCGCTGTCTTCGTGCGCACATCCTTCAGCTGCGCAGCGCGCTCATCGAGTAACTTCTTGCGGGCAGCTTCCTGTTCCGCATACACCTGAGCCCGCGCCTTCTTGAGCGCTTCTTGATACTGCTTCACCTTCTCAGCCGCAGCGACCTGCGCCGATTCTGCCGCCTTTTGCGCGCCGGCGGTACGCGCCTCGCGCTCCGCCATTATCGCGAGCAAAGGCTTGAAAAAGAGGAACCGTAAAACGATGTAGAAAACCAGAACGATCAGGGCTGTAGGCACAGCCTGAAGGAAGAGTTCCCCTAATTGGTGAACAATTTCTTGCATTTAGCTTGTATCGCCTGAACCTCAGGTTGGCAGTCTCGCCGTGTACCCGACCCGGGAAGGGCTGCACGGTGGGCCTGAAGCTGCCGAGTGAAACACTATTTTATAGCATTCGGCGTCGCACATCGTCAATTCGCCGGAGCCGAATGTTTTCACTGATCTTCTGTCTGGAGAGGATGTACAGCGAGGAAACGATCGCTCGATTTAGTACGAATTAGCGCGGCTACGAATTAGTCCGAAAGTTACGGCTTTAGAGTTGTCGAAGGTGCTGCCTGCGGTGCCGCAGCCGGCTTTCCAGCCGCAGGCGCACCCGGAACGGCCGATCCCGGAGCTTGGTCGTATACGTACCGAATCACCAGAGGAGTATTGTTGCGTCCCACCGTCATATGTAGCGTTTCGTAAAGCTGCGTCCCGTCATACGACAACTCGTACGTTCGGCTCATCTTTCCGCCATGCGGATCTTTCTCGTCGCTCACCAACCGCGTGCCTTCCCAATGTGCGCCAATTTCCTGATAATTTAAATCCTTCGATTTGTGCAGCTTCCGGCCGTCCGTAAAGAACGCGCGCTTGCGCTCTTGATCGTCGAACAGATCGACCTCCACATCTCTCTTCGCTTCCGCAAGTCTCAATCCTTGCGAAGGCCGGACCAACTCTTGCATCTTCTGGCGCTCCTCATCGCTCTCGCCTCGCGAGCCCATTCTCCTCCCGCCATAGCCGCCACCGCCTGGGTACCATCCGCCGCCCGGATAGCCGCCACCCATCCGTCGGTTTCAGCCACCCCCACCGCTCCCTCTCGACTGCTGCATTCTCTTGCGCGGATCGTCGCTGTCCTCCGGATTCAATTTCCACGCGCCGAATATCGAAGTCCGCGGCTGGACCGCTGGCTTATCCAGCTTCTGCGGCGCCGCGGTCGGCCGCGAATCGGACGGCTGAGCCCCGGGCAATGGTCCCGGAGGCGCCTGTGCCCGCACCAAACCCGGCAAAGCAAGACATGCCACACTCAGTGCAGCCATTACAGTCCATTTGGTTTCAAACATAGTGAGTCCTGCTGAACGACACCTCTCGTTGGTGTGTTCCGGTCCCTGAATGTGAAAGTTCCCGTGACCAACGAGTAGTCAACACTATTTAACGGTCCTTACATGGATGCTATAACCGCTGATGCAAGGTTGCTTCACTCCCGAACGAGGCATGGAAACCAGCAAGTCTCTGAACGGGCGATTGCGACCGCGGTTGATCATTACCGACGACAATATGGGGTGGGAGTGGCGAAGCCTGGAGCAGGGCGGATCGCACCAGGGAGCGCCAATCCGGCCGGATGTTACCGACCCTGGGTCGCTAAAGCGTTTTTTATTGTGAACTTAGGTAGAAATGTTATCGAAGTTGGCCGTGCGATTGCGCTACGATTCTGATATCAAGCGGAAAATTAGTCGGATCCGAGATGATGCAATTTCAATGTGGGTAGGAGGAGAGACGTGAAGATCGCACAGGTGTTTCTTTTGTCGGCAGCCGGGATGATGGTCACGGCGGGGATGGCGGGCGCGGGAGTGGCCGCTGGTCGCAACGCTGAGCCGGCACAGGCGGCGGAGCAGAGCGGGATCAGCACAATTTCCAGGACGACAAAGGCATTCAATTATCGCGCGGCTGGTGGCGCGACAGAGACTTTGATGGTGGGCACGGATTTGATGCGTAGCGCGTCGGGGACGGTGAAGGTTGAAGTAAAAACGAATCGCACCGAGCTGGAGGCCAAGTTCACCGGACTGGAGGATCCCTCGCGGTTCGGACTGGAGTATCTGACGTATGTGTTGTGGGCCATTTCGCCGCAAGGCCGCGCAGTGAATCTCGGCGAAGTGGTGGAGAAGAGCGGTAATGCGAGCCTGAAGGGCGTCACGGACATGCAGACGTTCGGGATGATCGTGACCGCAGAGCCGTACTACGCGGTAAGCCAGCCCGGCGATGAGGTGGTGCTGGAGAATGCGTTACCCGCTGCGTTGCAGAGCCGGGTAGAAAACATTGATGCGAAATATTCGCTGATTAGCCGGGGATCGTATGGCTCGGCGAACACAAAGATCGAGAACGCCATTTTCGGCGTGGACCGTAAAGCGCCAAGAGAATTGTTCCAGGCACGGAATGCGGTGCGCATCGCGAGCAACGCGCAGGCCGATAAGTATGCTACTTCGACGATGACCAAGGCCGAGAGCCAGTTGAAGGTCGCCGAAGACGCCTATCGTGCGAAGCGCGACAAGAAGGTGATCATCGGGGCTTCGCGAAACGTGATCGAGACGGCGGAAGAAGCGCGAGTGATCGCGATCCAGAAGAAGGGCGAAGAGGAAGCACGGCTGGAGGCCGACGCGGAACGCAAAGCTGCAGCGGAACGAGAGGCGAAGGCGCGCGCGGATGCGGCGGCGGAAACTTTGCGCAGGCAGGAAGCCGATCAAGCGCGTGCGGCGGCTTTGCAGGCGCAGGCGGATGCGGAAAAGATGAGGAAACAGGCGGAGGAAGCCGCGGCTGCGGCAGCGAAGAATCAGCAGGACGCAGAGGCCGCGCGCGCGGCAGCATTGGCGCAGCAGCAGGCTGCCGAGGCGCAGGCTGCAGCGGCGCGTGCAGCGGCAGACCAGGCTGAGAAAGACAAAGCCCAAATGCGTGCGCAGTTGCTGGCGCAGCTCAATGCCGTACTACAGACCGAGGATACGGCGCGCGGCTTGATTGTGAATATGTCCGACGTGCTGTTTGATTTCGGCAAGTACACGCTAAAGCCGGAAGCGCGAGAGAAGCTGGCGAAGATTTCTGGCATCGTAATAGCGCATCCGGGATTAAACCTGCAGATTGAAGGGTACACGGACAGTGTGGGAAGCGATCAAGTGAACCAGCAGCTTTCTGAGCGACGCGCGGATACGGTGCGTGATTATTTGATTCAACAAGGCGTGCCGGGATCGGCGGTAACCGCGAAAGGACTGGGGAAATCGAATCCGGTGGCCTCGAACGATACGGCGGAAGGGCGGTCGAAGAACCGCCGCGTTCAGCTGGTGGTAAACGGCGAAGCCATCGGTAAGGCGGCACCTGGGGCGGCACCCGGACAGTAACGCCGCAAGCGATTCGGAGACTGTGTCAAAGACGGGGCGGATCTTTCGCCTCGTCTTTTGTTTTTAGGGTGACACGCTGTGTCGAAATGGATGGTGTCCATTCAATAGCTCTGTTCTACGTAATTGCATGATTCTAAAAGGCTTTAAGCCGCCTAGATTCAGCACTTGTGTAACTGCGGATTCTAAAAGACTTGCCGGCAGGTCAGCTAGGCCGCCCCATCGTTTAATTTCGACAGGTGCCAGTGTGAATCCCGCGCTCCGACACCAAGCGCGAAAGCGTTACGCTCGGGGCTCGGCGATGCCTTCGTGGCTGAGTTCTCGCTGCGCGGCGTGAGCGCCGGCGAGATCGTGGTTGCGGCGATGATGCACGATGAGGTGCATCAGGAACATCAACACGAGTATGCCGCCGAAGGTGACGACGATGGTGGCGCCAGTCGGAGTGTCGAGCTGCACGCTAAGATAGCAACCGAGTGCGGAGACCAGCGTGCCCATGGTCCAGCCGATGGCGAGTCGCGGGCCGATACGATCGGCGAAGAGCATGGCGCCGACGCTGGGGACGATGAGATAGCAGAAGACGAGAAGCACGCCGGCGATAGCGACGGATGAAGTCACAACGAAACCGAACGAAGCGTAGAAGAGAAAATCCCAGAAACGCACGCTGATGCCGAGGTTTTCGGCTTTGTCGTGATTCATGGAGATCAGCAGGAACTTTTTGCGGAAGACGTAGTGAAAGATGCCAACGAGCGCGTAGAGGATGGCGGTCTTGCGAACTTCGGGCCAGGAGACGGCAAGGATGTTGCCGACGAGCATGTCTTTGAGGTGCTCGGTTTCGCCCGTGGCCTTGCTCATCAATAGGATGGCAATGGCGGACGCGACGGAGTAGGCGATGCCGATGAAGGCTTCTTGCGGGATGTGCCCGCGACGAGTCCGGGCAAAGGCGAAGATGGCCGCGCCGCAGAAGGTGAAGGCGAGGCTGATCCAGTAGGAGCCGCGCCCGTGCGGGTCCATGCCGACGACGATCGCGACCGTAGCACCAAGGGCGGCAATTTGAGCAAGCGCAAGATCGACGAAGATCACCCCGCGCTCGACGACGTGCACACCGAGATACGCGTGAATGCCTGTCAGGATCAGGCTGGCGACGAACGGTGCAATGAGAAAGGCAAAAATCTCCATTAAAGGATCTCCATGCTACTTGGTTGAGTCGAAAGCTTGCTTGAGCTTCGCGATGTCGTAATCGAAGAGTGAGAAGTAGTCCTTGATTTCTTTTTCGCCGCCGACCGAAGGCGGAAGGACGAGAACCTGTCCGCCGGTTTCGCGGGCGACGGCGTTCGGTGTTTTAAGGTCGAAGTAGGGTTCAACAACGATGATC
>Ga0136846_1227865_pt1 | contig 12449 bp, 7 predicted proteins | sample HopSoiMetagenom2_FD_96841 | JGI IMG/M metagenome (GOLD analysis project Ga0136846, IMG submission 96841) | Grasslands soil microbial communities from Hopland, California, USA - 2 Assembly 2016 (version 4) | ecosystem: Environmental > Terrestrial > Soil > Grasslands | place: USA: Hopland...
AGATTTGTTTTGCAGGGCGTTGAGTAGTAAGTGCATCGCTGATTGTACTCGGTGCATTATAGATGGATTATTAGGATGGATGGAGATGCACTTGCATGTTGGGTACGTGTGGCCGACGTAGTGTTAGCTAGCGAGAGAGAGAGAGAGGATCGATCGGACCGCGTCCATCTAGAAAAAAAAGAAATTTTCCCGCTCACTGATGGCGCCGCGGAGACGGCCAATCAGGATCGCACCCATCTCAGCCGTACGTTCACAGCCGAAATATCATCGACGAGCAAACAACCCTAAGCCGCCTAGCATCACGACCCGGCCCATCGCGCCGCAGCGCAGCGCAGAGCTACCCCTTTCTCCTCTCCAAACCCGCCGCCGCGCGCAAACCCTAGCTGGTCGGCGGCTACATCTCGACCTCGGGCGGCTGCTACTGCTCATCACCGACCTTGTTTCCGCTCCTTCCGCCGCCGGAAAAGGCGCACTGGTGCCCCACCACCGCCTCCTGCTGCCATGCGAGGGAGTCCTGCCTCACGCACGTGCCTGCCTCCGGCCGACGGCGAGGGACCACGCCTGCTCCTGGTCGCCGGCGGGGAAGGAAGACCAAGGCAACCGGGAATAGCCTCGATCCCGCGCCGCGCTACCCTATTTCCGCCCTTCCCTCACCAGATCGACCGCCAAACCCTAACCCTAACCGGACTATGCTGTCGTGGCCGGCTTGTTCGCTGGCGCGCGTGCAGCCATGCGCGCGGCACCGTCAAACTCGCCGGACCGCGTCGCAGTTCTAGGATGCCGGCGGCAGGGTGCCGACCATCTCTTCCACTGGCGCTAGCTGACAGTAAGAGGGCGTCAACCATCGGCACAGTCAGAAGAGTGCAATGCCCGATGTCCCTTCCTAGAGGGTCAAGGTATCAATTCCCCTGGCCGTGGTTCCAAATCTTCTTTGTTTATCAAACTGAAATAATCATATCAGTAATTTGATTTCTTTGTTTATTTGTATTTGAGTGTAATAAATCAGTTGTGATTTCTCTCTTTGGGTGTCCATGTATTAATTCGCCATGCTTAACTAATAGTGGTGCCAGAGCCACCAAATAGTTGAGTTGCATCATGATTTGGTATGAGACCTACTTCTAATTGTTTCCTTATTAGGAAGTTAATCTTTTTGTTGCATTGCTAAGGGATCAACCTGTGTCTGATTTATGAGAAACTATAACAACTAGCTTATATCTTTTTATTGTTGCGTGTGAAAATCTAACTACTAGTGTCATACATGAAAGAAATTTTCTACTGGCTTATCTTAAATTCCTTATTATGTTTTAAATACCCGATGTAAATTTCAAGTGTCTGTGTGGTTCATTTTTATTTGGTGGTGATATCTAGCTTTATTTTAATTTTGAGCTTGCTGGACCACGTCGTTCACGTGGTTGATGGATAGTGCAGCACACCGGCGATGAGGCGCTAGGCACCAAGATGTGTTATTGCAAGAAACCCATGGGATGGTGGCATTTTATCTGGTCCGATCCCCACTCGATTTTGGTCGATTCGGACCTGTCCACGATCAGGTGAGTGCAATCAAGATGCTGGTTCGATTAAATCCCACCTAAGCTGACTCAGTTCAACCTTGTATTGCTGGAAAACGTGTTATAGAGCTGCAAGTTAATTTTTGATTCTGCAATATATTGATCTGAAAGTTTAGTTTTTATTTAGCATAGAATTTGAATATCACACTAGCTTAGTTCCTCACTGCCGTCCAGGTGGGAGTCTCTTCAGGATTCGAAAACAAATAATTTTTGTGGGATGCAATGCAGTACCACATGCATATTGTACCTTTATAGCACGCACACACAACATTGCCTATTTTATTTATGTGCATATATTTAAGTGAACAGGTGAGGAGGAAGACTAAATAAATATGTTCTACTAATTAGGAACATTTCTCTGATGCTAATTGAGTTTCTGTTGCGTGTTCAAGCTAAATAAATATTGATCATGCTAATCATGCACTGGTCTTAATCTGCCATTAATTGTTTTTTCCGTTGAGAGTTATTGCTTTGATTAGTAGCAAATACATTGAGTTGGCTATGTACTAACTAAGTTTTCTTGCCATGGACAGCTAACTCTAGGGGGATATCAACGATGATTACGCCAAGGGAACTCCGGATGGAGCCTCCCAGCTTCCCAGACCAAGAGCCAAGAGGCATGTTGAACTCGCCGGTCTGTGTCGCGCGCATGGCCTAGGGCTGCTGGGGACGATTTGGTTCTAGGACGCAGGCGACGGGGGTGCCGACCATCTCCTCCATTGGCGCTGGTTCCCACAGTAAGAGGGCATAGACCATTTGGCGCCGTCGGCAGACTGCTCTACCCGGCGTCCCTCCCCAGAGGATCAAGGTATGAATTCCCCCAACCCCAGATCAAATCCTCTTCCTCTCCAATTTGACATCGGTTTTTTCGGACACATCTGGGGGAGTGGATGTGTTCCCAGAGCAATACAATCGCCTGTCCAGTACCTTGTTCTGCTACATCACGGGCCTCTTCATCAAAGTCGTGCTCCTATTCTGATTCATTGCTACCTGCAAACTTTCATTTCAAAAATAAAATAGACCAATTGTTAGTTATCGTGATTTGTTAGTTAGTTATATGTGTAAATCTAATGATTATCAAACTAGAATAACGATACTAGTATTTTGATTTATTTTTTGGTACTTCTGTGCAATAAATCAATGGTGATTTCTCTCTTCCTGTACGTTCTAGGCAATCTGGGCGCGCATGTATTAATTCAACATGTTTAAATACTGGTGCCACAACCACAAAATATTTGAATTGGAGAATGATTTGATATTAGACGTACCTCTAAGTGTTTCTTTAGGTAGTCAGTCTTTCTGCTACATTGTTAAGGGACCAAGCTCTAAGATTTTATTAAGTTTTTGGTGATTCCTTTGCTGAACAAAACAATCAAGTAGTGGATGATTTAAGCGAGTCTATAAGAAGCACCTTAATTGTGTTTGTTGTTGCATTTCAAAATCTTACTACTAGTGTCATATATCAAAGAAAAGAAACATGCTATGTTGTTATCTTAAATTTCTCATTACATTTTTGTACTTGATGTTAATTTCAAGTTTCTTGCCGTGTGAATCTGTGTGCTTCATTCTGATATCTAACTTTATTTATTTTAGAGCCTGCTAGACTACGTCGCGTGCGTGGTCAAGTGATGGCGCAGCTCGCTGGCGACGGTGCGCTGGGCACCAAGAAGCATTGAAAGGGAACCATAGATGGGTTGGTGGCATTTCATCCGATCAGGTGGCTACCTGTTGCCGATCGATTTGGATCATTCAACAAGCACGCGAGCATAATCAAGCTGCTGGTTCGATTTTGTTCGACCTAGTACATCAGCTGATTCTAACTGACCTTGTATTGCTGGAAATTTTCTATAGACCTTTCAATTTTCGATTCGTCAATATACTGATCTGAAAGTTTATTTTTCGATGTAGCATCTTACTTTAGCATCACAGTAGATTAGTTCCTCACTGCCTTCCTAGTGGAAGCCTATTTAGGAAAAAATTGGGGATGCAATGCATTACCAGATGCATACTGTGTAGTTTTTTAGTAGACACTACCTATTTACTTTATGTGAATATATATTAAAGTGAACAGATGAGGGAGGACTAAATAAATATTGTATGGATGACATCTAATTAGGAGCATTTCTCTCATGCTAATTCATTTTGGCTAAATAAATATTGCTCGTTCTGATCATGCACGGGTATTAATTTGACATTTATTTATTTTCTGTTGAGAGTTATTGCTTAGATTAGTAGAAAATGCATTAAGTTGGTTGTGTACCGATTGGGCCTCCCTGCTGCCGGATCAAGAGAAGAGAGGCATGTGGAGCACCCCTGCCCTGGCCTAGCTGCGATCTAAGTCTACTAGCTGTTGCTAAATGTCTTCATCAAGTTGGTTCTTCTTAGCGAGGTAATAGATCCATCATTTTTTCTAATGTTTTCGTGTGTGATATGCTAGTTAGTTCTTTTCATAACTACAAGACACGATTCAGCGAGATGTTTAGTAATCAAGCTCTAGGAGGTTAGGTAATTTTTATCTATTCCTTTGCTTAACAATAAATCAAGTGGTGGAACACTTTGCTCTATGTCTGGAGCAGTTAAATTCATCTCGGTACATTTGTATGACGACAGCTACATCGTGTAAGCTACCTTCTCTATTTATTAAGTGAAGTTTTTGTTTCTACTTTGTAAACATGGCAGTTGCAGCTTATTAATGTGACAAGTACCATTCGGTGTGTTTCATTGTATTCAGCTTAATCATTGTTTACCTGATGGGTAGAGAGGATATCTTTGAGAGTTCCTTGCACTGTACAGCCTAAGAGTGTCTAGTACATGCATCTCATTTTTGTCTTTGTAGTCGGCGTCAAACAAAGAAAACAAGCTAAGTTCGATATCTTAGTGTCATCTTCATATTTAGCACAATAGTATTTTTAAGAAGACTCTCATTAGTCAAGGAAAGCTAATTGTACGTATACTGGTCATACTTGTTCACGCATGCGTGCTTTCTGATGGAAGCAACGAGAGTACCTGCTCTTGCTATTTTCTCATGCTTCCTTGTTGTTGGTTTCTTCCATCAATGCCTGGCCTATATGTCTGATATATGGGTTTTATCGCTGCATTGATTTGACTTGCATTATTACCTTGAATGTGAATCTATATGCTTGGCCTCTAGATTGCTATGCTGGTATGTACTTTATCTTTTTGTTATTGAATTTGTGGTATAGATGTCCATAACAGGGTGAAGGTCATGGCAAAAATTTGAACACTATTGTTGATTGAACTTCTATTTGTTAACTAGATCAACTAGTACTTCCATTTTTGAGAAAAAACATGATTGTCCTTGTTTTTTCTTGTCCTGGATTATTTGCTATAGGATTATTTGTTTATTTTGAGCTGGCTAGTTTTCCACGTGAGCTAGCTAGTTAATATCACTGCATCAATTTATTTAGTATCATGAGTAATCAACATAATATATTCCCTACTAGCTGCTGCTCTAATCATTTCTTTGTTTTCCGTCGGCATGCTTGTGAACATGTGGTTTTGGCACTAAATAAGATCGCCTTTTTGTATTTGCAGGAGGTAGCAGTGGCCTTCTTCCTCTACGTCTTAGTGGTCTAGGTGAGCACGTCTCAGTGTATTAGGTAGTTGAGTAGGTAGTTGTAGCTCGTCTGGAGCAGATATCCAAAGTGTCCCCTTTTTTCTCTCGTGTGACTGATTTAAAATAATAAATGTTGCCTAAGATGAAATTGCAGCCTGTTATTTGGTTCATGGTTGCTTCTTGCACTTGATAAGAATCATCAAAAGTGAATATTTGCATTGTATAGCCATTTCGGTAAAAATGCACTCGCTTTACATTTTTTATATATCTTAGCGAGGACATATTAGCATGAAGTTCTATTAACCTGTTTGCTATCAGCCATAAGAAACGTGCTTGTATATGGCAGGGATGACCAAATCAGTCCTCGTGCTGCTATTTGGAAGGGTGGAGCTGCTGGGAGTGTAGCCCTTGCCGACTGAGATGAAGAAGCAAAATGAGGTGGTCCAGGATGTCCCGAGTAGCGAACCATCAATCTGGGCATCATTAATGGTCGCGCCAAGACGCTCAGAATGTCTAATGTTGCACTAGCTGACTTGTTGAAAAGAATGCTATTTTAATTGCTCTCTGCATCTAGGCCCTATGGTTCTGGTATGCAATTCTAATTGCTATCTGAACAGAAAGTCTTATTCTTGTTGACATATATGTGTAGTTCATATATTATCATGGTTCTCATAAATTTACGGATGTTGGTTTGATGTGACCTAATGCTAGTTGTACCTTGTGTTGTCATGCTCTAACCGCTGGTTTCTTATTTAATAGGTGTTATGTCTAATTGATGTCATGTTGATTTTGTATTGTTAATTGTGGGCTTGTTGCACTTGTCGGAGCTGAGATGGACTACTAGATCAGGGTGGTTTCTCATTTTGTTTCCCTTGTGTAGCTTGTCAATTCGTATCGACACATGCCTAAATCTTCACTTTGTGTTTAAATAAATTATTACATATATGTGCAGAGCCTATTATCAATATCCACCGTGATTTCTTATTGTGTGGGACAAGTTGAAACCCTCCAAATTTATTCTTGCTAAATATTTTTTTGAACCGACACTCATTTTTTTGTTATTCTTGTGCAAGGATGTCAAGAAGGCAGGCTATATGATGGAGCCTGCAGCTGGATGCATCTCGCAGCCTGTCGAGGTTCACTGTGTCTGAACCTGAGCTTAGCCTGACCATGATGTCCAGCCTGGACAGAAGGTAGCTCTCTACCACCACCCCAAGATGGCCTTTTTTTTCATGTTTCGTTGTCCTCAAGCCTTTTAACTTAGCATGTTCGAGTTCAAACTAGCTTGATCCTTTTGATATACTATCTTGCATTAGAACGATTAAGTAAAACTTGATATCAGAAAAGCTTTTATTTGTGGAACCAGACCATTGATGATATCGATAATGTAGCCACACTTATTTATCCTATAATTTTGGGTAGCACCGTAAATTGGTGATGTTCCTGTAGCTTTGCTTGGGTTTTCTTGGAAGAATATTGCAAGCTTGTACTACTAAACACATCATATCCTCCTTTGTCTCGTTATGCATTACTAGTGCATATCAAGCTGTGAAAAATTGACTTCATACAAACTATTTGTGTTAAATCTGCTATGTTGTTAGAAACTTAGAATACTTGCTTGCCTATGTATTCTTGCATCTTGCATGTTGGCTCTGCAGCTGCAAGATTGCTCCTGTACTGTTGCCTTTTCTTAGGAACTAGTTACCTCGCCATTGATATGGATTTGCATGTATGCCTTAGATACTCTGGCTGCACCATCGACCTGACCTGCTTGCTGCATAACGAAACATGGATGTCCACCATCTATTTCTAATGTTGGTAGGAACCAATTTATTGATGCTAGTGTAATACCAAATACCTACAGCTCTTTTTGGTATTGAAACTTTTCTAAAACCTAAATATTATGATGCCTAGGCAATCAATACTTCATTTTGGGAAAAAGGTCCGGACCACCTTTTATAATAATGCAAAATAATATAGGTTTTCTAGTACAATTTTATATAATACTGTAGTTTTGAAATTTTCTGTTAGGTTTCATTGATGTTCTTTTTATCCCTTGCTCAGGTACCAGATCTCTCACTTCTTGATAGTGAGCTTGTATTCATGTAGATACAAGACAATCAGTAGTATAATTCTTGATGAATAAACTTTGGGTACTACTGATAAGCACTAGTCTTGTTAACATTGAGTGCTTGGTATTGCATTTAAACTTTGTTCATATGTACATCTAGCTCCTTGATGCACCCTTACTAGTTCCCATTCTTTATGATTTGGTCTCAATTTGGCAGGAAGAAGGTGATCTCCTAAATGGTGGTGTTGGAGCATGTGAAGGTGCAACTGGCATCCCATCCATATGAAGAGGAAGGACATGCATTGGATGCTGGACTAGGTTGAGGAAGGTTCCATGGCCGCCAGATTGGCAAATCGGTACTTCCTGGCTTTCCAGGAGGTGATGGCCATGAAGAGGGTTCGCCATGCATGGTGACAAATGGTGAGCTCTTCCAGGTGATATCGGTACTTCTGATGAACCTTTTGTCGAAAATGTTTGATGTCTTGCTATTGAACCATTGCATATGCAGGCATTAATAACTGAATCATTGCATATGGACAAGCCAAGCTTCTTCTGCGACTAGTGCATGCTATAGCATTCTGGTCTTAAATTTCCCAGAATAAGTCATATTCTACCTCGGTCTGGCAGCCTGGAATACAATAAGACTCCTTTTTCTAGGCAGAGGTCATGCTCCCATGTGCAGGATTCTGCCTTTATTCACCGCATATCTACTGTTTTTTGGCGTGGCACTCTGTTTTGCTGCTAGTATGTGTATGCTCATCTTGAATTTTCATCCTTATTTTCCTTGTCATGTTGGTCGAGGAAGCATTAGGCGATCTGCATAGCAGCGTATACAATTTGCATATCATAACTGTATGTGTGATCACAACTCTGTGGTCTGATATGCATTGTTTGTTCACAACTGTATGTGTGATCACAACTCTGTGGTATGATATGCATTGTTTGTACTTGGCTCTCTAGGTAGACACACAAGTTATTTTCCCCTGGGTAGTTAATTGTTTAGCTGTAACTTGTTTTAATTATAAGTCATATCAGTCAATATGTGTGACGAATTTATAAAGACTGCTACATGTATTCAATTATCAACACCCTACATTAGTTGTCTTGCGTCTAGTTTTCTTGTCTTCGGGATGTATATGTATGACATCTATGTCTCATACATTCTATAAATTGAAATTATAATGTGCACACCCTTTGTGGAAAAATAAGGTCAAAAGAGTTATTGGATGAACGGGCAACAACCTCCTTTTACCTATCATTAGACCCACGTCAGTATTTGTGCTTTTTTATGTAGCTTAGAAACTGTGAAACACACAACTTAGGAGGAATTGTTCCTTCTTTTGTCTAGGTTGATTTAGGAACATTAGTACCTTCTTTCCGCTAGGTATCAACTAGTCTCTTTTGTTGTTGATGGACCGGTGTTTGTGCATAATATTTCTCTCTCTTGTACATACCCTCTGCTTGTCTGGTGTTGCTTACATAGGTATACAGTATATTACTACAAATGTCATTGGTATTTGTACTAGTGTATATGGGTATCATAGCTTAGAGAGTATGCATGTAAGATGGAAATAAGTGTGCATAGGCAGTACATGTACGAAATAAATGAACCCTGTGTTTGTCTGGAGCTGCTTGTTATGCATAGTCAATATTGCCGAAAGCTGTACATATTTTGGGCCAAAGCGTATATGATTATCCTAGTTATGCATGGACTTTTACATATATGCAAATGATTTCTTCTGAAGGTGACACTTGCAGGGTAGCTCCTATTTTGTTTTGTTTGGTCATACAATGTACTAGTCATTTCTGTTTGAGTTTCCACTATGGTTTACTTGCTAACACATTGCATCTATCTATGGCCACGAGTTCTGGTGTCTACTTGTTGCGTATTGAGAAGTTGGGTTTCTGTGCTGCTTGCGCTCCAGCGGCTAACACGGCTTCCTTGGTCTCTGATGCAGATGGTCTACTACTGCAGCAAGGTATAGACACTATTCATCATCTCTATGTATAATTGTATTATAAGTTCATGATCACTAGTACCCTGTAAAGTCAGAGACTAGCACTTTCTATGTATATACCTATGTTGCGTTGTTTTGGGATCAGCTCATTACTGACAGTGCTAGGATCCATATGGATGGGTTGATATGCAGATTTATGTAGACCGACATCTAGCTATATATCAAGAAAAAGTAAAATTAGGGAGGTTACCTGACTGATAGTATTGAGCTGTAAGTTATTTTGAGGATATTATGTACCATTTGTTATCAACCGATGACTGTATTGCTCACACTTTATATTCTTGGGTGCGCACCTTGGGGCATTTATGATTGGTATACATTGAATTAAATGTGGAGACTTTCCTTTGGTAGATGGAGATCCATTGATCAAGATGACCGACGAGAGCCGTAATGGATCGCAGAAAGAGAATGGCATGGCCATGGAGGCGATGCCAGAAGGTAGTCTTCTTCTAGTCTTGTTTCTCCTCCATGCTTCTAGTTCAAATCAAACTCGCTTTTGTATTCTGTTCCAGGTGTTTGTGCATGTGCTATGCTCATATCAGGGAAACTGAAACACTATTGATCATCTAAACATGGTGATCATGCTGAATCTAACCTCAACTATCATGTATGGTACAATAGGTAGCCACTTGTTACTACATCTGTTCTCAGCAATGAACGATGATTTACTTACTGTCCATGTGACTGGCATCATTAACTGATATAGTTTATTAAAATGAAGAAACTTGTTGCTGCCTTCCGTGATGCCAATGCTGGTCTAGAGTTGATGACTTTGTTCCCCTTTTAATGCCATTTTTTCTCTCTTGCTCAGTTTAACGCATGCATTGCACATACATGATGAAGGTCTAGATAACTAGAATGTAATAAGGGGATGGTTATGCTTTACTTATTGATTCAGACTTGTCAGTTGTATGCTGTATGGCAGAATTTCATTTGGTTTCCTAGGAAATTTTTGGTAACTATTATTAATCATCCTGGTGCTTGTGGTGATGGGGGACCTTGTTGTCTTGGCAACATAGAGCATGTAGTGGATGGAACTGGACGAAGGGAGTAGCAATGCTGGTTTGAGGATGGAGTTAGTTGAGTGCAACCTTGAGAAGCACAGCCAGCCAGGCATCATGGTTACCAACATCATGGTAGCCAAGTACTTGTTGGCCCTCTACTACAGTGACTTCGCAAGGTTTAATTCCCTCAGACATGTCCCATTTTGTTGTAGTTATACTCGTTTGGTCTTGCGGTATGTACACATGCATTTGAGATGAAAATTTCTTGTGATTTGGGTGTTAAATAAACATCCATGTTTTGTGCATTTTTTGGTGTAACTGGAATGTATCCTGACATGCTTCCCGATCAAATTGGAATAGTGCTAGTCTCTTAGACATATAGCTATCACTGTTTCTGACAAAAGTGCAGCTATCCTACTTTGAGTGGTAATCTTTTCCAATAATAGGCAATAATGCTGGAACATATTATGAAATAGAGTCATTATAGGAAGTCTACGTGATGGAATAGAGTATAAACCATTTTTTATGATTCTGTATACTCACTTGTTGCTCAATTAATATTTCAGAATAATATGCTTACTTTTTTTGGTTAGAAGTGACAAAACTATTGCTAAATATAAGCTTCAATTGTTGTCTCTTCTGTTTTGTCCGTGTAGATCTAGTTGGTTCAAAATGTTTGCAAATAGTGAGATGTATTCCTTCCTTTTCTTGGCCATGTGCTAGGCAGCTGCTAGCTAGCATGTGCACACACCACACCATGCAATTACGTGTTAACCCATGCAAGAAGACGTTTTGAGTAGATAATTAACAAGATACCTCCTCCATGTACTTTAGCTTAGGCACCGGGAGTTTTGAAATGTGCACTTGTCCAAATTCATTTGCTCCTCCGACGTGACTATTGCTTGGTCAATCTCCTTTGCAGTTTCATATTTGTCATTGAAAATGTGGTTCTTGTCTAGTGTACTTTGGCACTTGCCCTTCACTTCATGATCTACCTGAATAGAAGTTGCTAAAAACTAGAAAATATTTCATTTTTTTTAAAGAACAACAAAGGGTTTGTTTTTGCACTTTTGAGACTACAAAATATGTACAATGGCCATATAAGAGTCATGTAGAGTCAAGAGCGGTAAGATGCACTAAGACAAGAACAAATAAAAATAGAACACTAACCCTTCATGCTAAGTCGAGGCGGTTGATGGTATAAATCCATCATTCCTAAGTCTGTTAAGTGGTCCACCTTCTTCTAGTTATCAGTCAATGTGTGCTTATCTAATTGTTGTTATGTACCCATCCATTTTTTTTGGATTACTTAAAAATGAAAAATATCTATGTGATAGCTCTCATTCCAACTGGTATGGCCCAACAATAACTTCTTTATAGAATCTCTAATTGCAACTATTTTTTGTTTCTTAGGGATATATTTTGTGATTTCTATAACATGGTAATATGTTCACTTATTCTCTCTTTCATATATGATGCAAGAAAATTCATAACTTCAATTTCTGTTGATTTTCCCCTTCGACTTTGACTTTGCAGTATTGATTCTTTGCAGGGCATCCAGGGAGAAGTGGAGCAGGCCGGGAGGAAGCCATGGCGGCCGGATGTTCTGGCTCTGGTAGTGTTGTTGTCGTGCTCGCTGTGGCCTCCTGCACCTCGCCCGCAGTTGTAGGACTGGTTAGCCATCGGCGTCAACTAACTCGCCTCCACTCCCGTCGTCGTGCAAACAACTTGGACGGTCATGGTGCTTGCGAGCTTCCATTTTTACTTGGTCAGACTACTTACTAGTCATTTCAATTGTTATATATATGCAAGATGGCTATACTGATTTTTGTTAAGTCCCTTGTAATGATAGGAGCTTTTTGATTTGCTTCTATGGGTATAGAGATATGCTGGTGATGAGGTTCAAAATTTGTTACTGGTGTACCTTCGAGTGTGTACATTATGTTCTTGGATGGTGTTTGTCAGATGTGTCTGAATTGATCATGCACACAACCCCAGTCTATTTTCACTGGGATTTGTTTTTGTTGAAATTTTTCAAAGCATAGCTGCATTATATCGCTCTCTATGCCCTGCATACCTTCTTGTGCATAGCATAAACACCTCTCATTATGCTTGTCAGACTTGAAATGGTTACTATAGTGCTTGTACTGATTAGGAGTTAAGCAATGTAGTTTTGAGGTGTTCCAGAATTTATGTTAGGTAGCTCCAGTG
>Ga0136846_1241508_pt1 | contig 12449 bp, 16 predicted proteins | sample HopSoiMetagenom2_FD_96841 | JGI IMG/M metagenome (GOLD analysis project Ga0136846, IMG submission 96841) | Grasslands soil microbial communities from Hopland, California, USA - 2 Assembly 2016 (version 4) | ecosystem: Environmental > Terrestrial > Soil > Grasslands | place: USA: Hopland...
AGCTGATCGACTACAAGACCGGCAGGGCCAAGACAGCCGACGAGCTGCGCGAGGACGTGCAGCTGTCGCTCTACCAGATGGGCGCCCGCGAATCGTGGGACCTGCAGACGGCGGCGCAGAGCTACTACTACGTGCTCGACAACGAGAAGGTGCCGGTGGAGCACTCGGAGGAGGAGCTCGACCGCGTGCGCGGCACGGTGTCGACGATCGCCGAGGGGATCCTGGGTCAGGAGTTCGAGCCGACGCCGTCGAAGGAGATCTGCCCGTTTTGTGATTACAGGATCATTTGTCCGGCGGCGGAGAAGTAGTGGACAGTGCACAGTGGGACAGTGGACAGGTTTGGGCCTAAGCCCTGTCCACTGTCCTACTGTCCACCGTCCACTAGCTGTTCTCCGGCCCCCGCTGCCGCAGAAACCGCTGGAAGTCTCTCGCGATCGCGTCCGCCGACGGGATGTCCTCCGGCGTCGGGTCGATGTCCTCGACCTCGTCCATCGTCTCCTCGAGCTTCTCGACGAACGCCTTGACCTCCGGGTCGCTGTCCACGGCCGCGTCGACCTGGCGCTGGTAGTCCTCTGAGGCTTCCTCCAGCGCGCTGCCGTCAACGGCTACGCCGGCCAGTCCCTCGAAGCGCCGGACGAGAGCCAGCGCTGCCTTGGGGTTGGGCGCGGCCGCCACGTAGTGCGGCACGGCGGCCCAGAGGCTGGCCGACGGCACGCTGGCCCTCTGGCACGCGTCGTGCAGCACGCCGACGATCCCGGTCGGGCCCTCGTAGCTCGTGCGCTCGAGACCGAGGCGATCGATCAGGTCCTGGTCACTCGCCAGACCCGAGATGGCGGTGGGGCGCGTGTGCGGCACGTCGGCCAGCAGCGCTCCCATCGTCAGCACGAGCCGCACGCCGAGTTGGCTTGCGGCATCGACCACGGCGCTCGCGAACGTGCGCCAGCGCAGCGACGGCTCGACGCCTTGGAGGAACACGAGGTCGCGCTCGGCGGTCGGGATCCGCGCGGCCGTCATGACCGTGGCCGGCCAGTCGATCGTGCGGGCGTGGCCCTCCACCAGCCGCACGGTGGGCCGCACCGCTGTGAAGTCGAAGAACTCCTCGGGATCGATGCGCGCGATCTCCACGGCGTCGAAGCTCTCCACGAGGAAGCCGAGCGCGGCCGACGCGGACTCGCCCGCGTCGTTCCAGCCCTTGAACGCGCAGACCAGGACCGGGTCACGCAGCACCGGCTTGTCGTTCCAGATCAGCGGATCCACTGACTTCACCGTAGCGGAGGCCGCAAGCTGCGTCCGACGCCCGTTCCAAGATGCTCCCCGTGGAAGCACGTGTCCGAACCACCGTGGCGGAGCTGCGCCCGGGCGCCGAGGTGGACGGCCCGTTCGCCTGCACGCGCAAGGAGCGGCTCACCGCGCGCAACGGCAGCGCCTACCTTGCGCTCGAACTGCGCGACCGCAGCGGCGCGATCACCGCGCGCGCGTTCCGCGAGGCGGACTTTCTCGCGGGTCAGTTCGAGCGCGGCGATCTCGTCTGGGTGCGGGGGCGGGTGGAGCGCTTCCGCGACGAGCTGCAGATCGAGGTCAGTGAGATCAGGCGGGCGGAGACCGACCTCGATCCGGCCGAGTTCCTGCCGAGCGCCTACCGAGACCTCGACGAGCTGGACGGCTTCCTCGAGCATCTCGCGCGCGAGGTCTACGACACCGACTACCGGCGGCTGATCGACTCGTTCATCGGGGATGACGTGCTCCGGGCCGAGCTGCGGCTGGCGCCCTGCACGCGCTCGGGACACCACGCCTATCTCGGCGGGCTGCTCGAGCACACGGTGGCTGTGGGCACGCTCGCCCAGGAGACCTGCACGCTGCACCCGAGGCTCAACTCGGACCTGTTGATCAGCGCCGCGCTGGTGCACGACATCGGCAAGATCCGCGAGTTCGAGCTGGGTGCGGAGATCGCCTTGAGCGACGAGGGGCGCCTCGTGGGGCACATCGCGCTCGGGCAGCAGCTGGTGGCCGCTCGCTGCGAGCGCCTGCCCGACTTCCCAGACGCGAAGGCGCTGGCGCTCTCGCACTGCATCCTCACCCATCACGGTGCGGACGGCGTGCCGGCGCGGCGCTTCGGCTCACCGGAGGCGCTGGCGCTCTACCGGCTCAACGCGCTCGACGCCGGTGTGAAGGGCGCGCTGGAACACGGGTTAGCGGCATGAACGTCCGCGACGCCGAGCCCCAGGACTTCGACGTCGTCACCGAGTTGCTCGAGCTCCTGGGGCGCGCTGTGGTCACCGACGCCACGCGCGACCGCTGTCGCGAGATCTATGCGGCGCAGGTGTCCGATCCAACCGCGAAGCACCTCGTGGCCGAGAACGACGCCGGCGAGGTCGTGGGCTTCTGCTCCCTTCACTTCCGCAATCGGCTGAACCACACGACCGCGCAGGCGTGGATCCCGGACCTGTTCGTGCGCGAGTCCGCCCGCCGCCAGGGCGTGGCCCGTGCGCTGCTCGAGGCGGCCGAGGGCGCGGCGCTCGACCGCGGCTGCTGGGACCTCACGCTCGAGTCCGGCTACCAGCGCACCGAGGCGCACCTCGTGTACGCGAACTTCGGGATGCGCGACGGGGGCAAGTACTTCCGCAAGCTGCTCGGCTGACCTCGCTAGGGTGCCCGCGTGCCGCTGAACGAGTCGGACCCGTCCGTGCGTCTCAAGCTGGCCACGCTCGACGCGGCGATGCCGGCCCGCGACGCGATCGTCTTCGGCGACATGTGGGTGGTCGAGGGCGGCTACACCCTGCGCTGCCTCGAGCTCGGCTGCGAGCGCGCCACGCTGATCGACTCGTTTGAGACCGACGGCTGGCTCGAGACCCGCCGCGCCAACCCGAGCCTCAACTTCTACAAGGGCGACTTCTCCGATCCGCTCTTCATGTCGAGCCTGCGCGAGCGCCACGAGGTCGGCGTTGCTTTCGACGTGCTGCTCCACCAGGCGCCGCTCGTGCACACGCTGCACCTGATGGCGGAGAAGGTCGACCGCGCGCTGTGCATCGTGCAGCCGATGCTGCGCGAGCAGGAGCTGCCGAACACGCTCGTCTACCTGCCCGGCACTACGGCGCCGGCGGAGATCCACCCGCTCGAGCCGGGCGACGCGGTGGCCTCGATGTTCTCGGTGCGCGAGCCGAACCCGGCGCACTGGATCTGGGCGATGACGCCGTCCTTCCTCACGTCGGCGCTGGCCGGCGAGGGCTTCGACGTGACCTGGTCGCAGCAGCTCGACGAGGGCATCCCGAATATGCGCTGGATGTGGTGGGCCTGTGTGGCCGAGCGCAGCGACGAGCCGATCGTCCACTGGAGCGCGCACTACAAGGAGCCCCTGCTCCGCTCCGCAACCTGATTCGCCGCAGACCTACACTGGCGGCGGAGTGGCACGGGCCTGGTGGCCCATCCGGTCTTCAAAACCGGCAGGGCGGAGCAGCCCTCCGCTTGGAAGGTTCGATTCCTTCGCCGCTCCGCTCACTGATTCGAATGGGCTCTGGCGGAGCGCGTCGCCTGGGCTCGGTGGAGGGTGCGTCACTACGGCATCCGGCAGACGATGGATCCGGCGAACTGCTGGCTCGGAGCCGGTCCGACGCTCGTCACAAGGCAGACTCCGTACTTCGTCTGAATCGGGTCGCCTTCCTTAGGCGGGCTGGTCAGCTCGATGTCCTCGAGGTCCTTCCAATTGGTGCCCTCGATAGTGACCATGAACCGCGGCATCGGTGCATCATCCCACCGTGTTTACTCCGGAGAAGTTGCGAAATCGCGGTACCTGACGCAGGGTAGGGGGAGGCGCGGCAGGGGAGCTGCGCGAGCGCTCAGGCAGGAGGCCGATGGAGCCGCCCACCATCGACCGCGGGAGCACCCCTTGATCAAGCGACTGGCCCCGCTGGCAGTTGTCGCGCTGTCAGTAATCGCTGCCGGCTGTGGATCGACGACGGAGATCTCACAGACGAGCCAGCCCGTTGTGACCACCACTAAGACCGTGTCCGCGCACGTCCCACACCTGCGCCACCACAGGCGAGTTGCAAGTACACAGTCCGCGTTCACGAGCTGCCGCGGCTACGTCCAGGTGGGTTCGTCCACCTCGTGCGCGTTCGGCAACAACGTCTTCTACGAGTACTTCGAGTCACAGCCCGAGGGTGACTTCTCGGCGTACAGCCCCACGACCGGCGAGACCTACGACATGAGCTGTACGGGCGGTTCGATGGTCACCTGCACCGGTGGCCAGGGCGCCAGCGTGCGCTTCCCGCTGAGTGCGGTCGAGATCTACACCGACCGCGACGCGGCCGCATATGCGAGCTCACACGACGTCGGTCCGGACGAACCCACTGCTGCGGCGCCGGCCGGTGACGCTCCGTTCTGCAGCACCCACGACTGCATCGACAACTTCGACAGCGGCACCGGTTACATCGTGGAGTGCGCGGACGGCGAGTGGAGTCACTCAGGCGGGCGCCCGGGCGCCTGCTCGTACCACGAAGGCGAAACCGACGTGACCTACCCGTAGCGCCTAAGCGGCGCGCTGCTCGGCAGCGGGCTTGACCGGCTCAGCCGCCGGCTTCGCCCGCTCGGCCAGGATCCACCTCGCCAGCTCCTCGCCAACGATCTCCGAGCCGCGCGTGTTCAGGTTGTAGCCGTTGGCGCAGCGCAGACGGTTGTCGTCGCCGAGCGTTGTGAACTGCAGGAATGGCAAGCCGCGCCGGTCGGCGACCGCGCGGTAGTCCTCCGTGAGGAGGTCGACGATCGGCCACGACGTCGGGTAGGTCCAGCCGAACGGGAACGGCGGCATCAGGACTACGGTGGCATCGGGCCATTCGCGCTGCACCCGCTCGACGAACTGGTCGAGCAGCTCGGACCCGTTGTAGTCGTTCCAGTGGCGCCCGAACGCCCGCACCAGCGGCTTCAGCACCAGGCGGTACGGCAGACGAATGCGGCGCCCGAAGCGGCGGCCGGTATCGACGCGCAGCTGGTTGATGCGCGGAGTGCTGTTGAGGATCACCCGCCGCTGATAGGTGGTGGCCGTGTGTACGAGCACCACGTCGGGAGCGCCGCTCATCTTGGTGACCTTCTTCAGGCGCTCGATGTCCGGCAGCTGCTCGTACATGATCGCGAAGTAGTGGGCGAACTCGGTGGCGACACCCTGCTCGAGCAAGCGCTCGCCCATGACCTTCGGGTAGCCGACCGGGGCCTTGAAGTCGTGCGTGTGCTCCATCGCGCGGATGCTGCAGTCGCCCACATGCATCACGCGCAGTACCGGCAGGCCGGGGCGCGTTGTTCCCTTCCATGCGCGCACCGGATCCTCGGTTACCGCGGGTCCCATCACTGCGCGGTAGCCGCGCTTGGCCAGTCCTCTGAACATCCCTGCCTCCAACGAAAGACTTGCGAGTGCCTGTGTTCAACGTACGGGCGGACGTGGCGCGTTCGCCTCCGCGGGAACGCGTTTGCACAGGTTTCAGACAACCAACCGGTGCGACCGACCGTGCTCCGTTAGAGCTATCACGACTCTTCGGGGACGGCCAGCGACGCGAACGGCGGACGCTCGAGGAGCTCCAAGCGCCGCTCCTCCAGCGAGGACCCGGCGGGCACGAGCAGATCGCTCGCGGAGTCGATCTCGCTTGCGCGCCCCTCGCGCGCCAGGCGAGTGGCCACCGCGCGCAGCACGGCGTAGGCCATCGGCGTCAGGTCGCCGAGCGCCTGGTGGCGGTTCTGTCGCATCTCGATGTCCACCTGCGCGAGCCCGTCGAGACCCACCTGGCTCCAGACGTCGATCAGCATCGCGATCTCCACTGAGTAGCCGGTGCCGAACGGGATGGTCTGCATGAGATCGCGGCGACCCGCGATCTCGCCGGCCAGCGGCTGGCGGATCCCGGCGAGCTGGGGATAGAAGAGGTTGAGGAGCGGGCGGGCGGTGAGCTCGGTCACGCGGCCGCCGCCCTCCGGCAGCGCCACCTCGCCGACCTTGAACGGCCGCCGGTAGAACGCCTTCACGAACTGGATGGCCGGCTCGCCGCACAGCAGCGGCCCGATCAGCCCGCAGACGAAGTGCGGCCCGAACCCGCCGGAGTCGGCGTCCACCCAGCACAGCACGTCGCCCTCGAGCACGGACAGCGCGCGCCACATCGCGTCGCCCTTGCCGAGCGGCGCTCCCACCTCGGGCACCAGCTCGCTCTCCTGGAAAACCTGGGCGCCTGCCTGGGAGGCGACCTCGGGAGTGCCGTCGGTGGACGCCGCGTCGATGACAACGACCTGGTCGACCACGCCGGCCTCGCGCAGCTCCAGGAGGTCGGCCACGATCGCGCCGACCGTGCCGGCCTCGTTGCGCGCCGGCACGCACACCGATACCGACTCCGTGCGCTCGGCCCTCAGCCGCTCGGGCGGGAAGTCACTGTGGTGGAGCGTCCGCGACGCATGCCACTGGCGGGCGCGCTCGAGATCGAGTTCGCGGCCCAACTCACTCCACGATCAGGTGGGTCACCGGCCGACCGAAGCGCTCGCGCGCCTCGTCCACCACTCCCTCCTCCTGCCAGTTGCGCTGCCCCGAGCTGTGGGTGCAGAGCACTATCTCGTCGGCCGGGTAGGTCTGCAGGGCGTCCTGGATCGCAAGCAGCGGATCCGACTCGCCGGTATCGCCGGCGGCGTCGATTCCCTCCTCGTCCAGGCGCTCGACGGTCTCCTGCTCGACCTCTTCGGCACGCGCGATCGCCTCGTCCGGATCCGAGGTGAAGAACTTCAGCTTGCTGTTCAGAGCGGGCGCCACCACGAGCACCTCGGCCTCCTCAGCGGTCTCGCGTCCCACGGCGCTCTTCAGCGCCTGGCCCGAGATGGGCTCCGTCACTAGGGCAATGATCTTCTTGGCCATCGGGAGATGGGTACCGCGGGAGCGCGCCGCGCAAACGGTCACTTCCGCTCGGCAGGGAAGAGCGCCCGCTTCGCGAGCGTGAAGGCGAAGTACAGCAGCACGGCGGCGAACAGGTACGACAGCGCCTTGTCCGACAGCACATTCGCCAGCTTCACCCCGCCGAGTACCCCGAGCGGCGAGAGCACTCCGATCGTCATCGCGTCGCGCATGCGCACGTTGCCGTAGGAGCGCTGCCGCATGGCGCCCACCAGGGCAACGGGGATGATCGCGAGGAGCGACGTGGACTCCGCGCGCAGCTGCGAGAGATTGAGGATCAGCACCAGACCCGGGACGAACAGCACGCCGCCGCCGATTCCCAGCATGCCCGCCGACATACCGGCGGCGAAGCCGACCGCCAGCGTGGCGACGATGTCCCCGCCGCTCACTAGAAGATGATGAGGGCCGCCGACACCACGAGCAGGGCGGCGAAGATCGCCGACAGCACCCTGCCCGGGACCCGCTGCTGCAGAGCCGTGCCCACGATCACGCCTCCCACCGCCGGGATGCCGATCAGCACGCCCTTCAGCACGTCCACGTTCCCGAACAGGCCCTGGACGAGCGATCCGAAGACGGCGATCAGGCCGATCGCGGCAAGCGAGGTGCCGGTGGCCTCGTGCTCGCGGTAGCCGAGCCAGAGGATCAGCAACGGGACGATCACGGTGCCGCCTCCCACGCCGAACAGGCCGCTGAACGCTCCCGCGATGGTGGCGATCGCAGCAAGTCGAAGTAACCGCCCGGACATCGCGGGGCATACTACGGCGAGTGCCTGCACCAACCGCCGAGAAGCTCGCCGAGGCCCTGCGGCCACTCACCGGCGACCCTCGCCAGGCAGCCGTCTTCTGCGACATCGACGGCACCCTGGCGCCGATCGTGCGGCGCGCCGACGACGCCAAGGTCGACGAGCGCACCTCGCGCCTGCTCGGGACCATCGCCCGCCGCTACCGCTGCGCGGCTTGCATCTCCGGCCGCTCGGCCACCGAGGCCAAGCGGCTGGTGGGCGTGGGCGGCATCGCGTACGCCGGCACCCACGGGGCCGAGCTGCTCCTGCCCGGCGAGAAGCGCCCGCTGCTCGATCCCGAGGTGGCGCGCTGGACCGACTCGGTGCGCGGCTTCGTGCGCGACAACGACACGCGCGAGCTGCGCACCCTCCGCGTGCGGATCGAGGACAAGGGCCCGATCATGGCCTTTCATTGGCGCGGCGCGCCGGACGAGGTCGCCGCCAAGGTGCGGGTGGAGCAGATTGCCGCCGCGGCGGAGGAGGCGGGGTTGTGGGTCCACTGGGGGAGGAAGGTGCTCGAGGTGCGTCCGCCGGTGGAGATCAACAAGGGCCGGGCGCTGCGTCAGCTCGTGAACCGCTATCCGGCGCGTTCGGCGATGTTCGTGGGCGACGACGCCACCGACCTCGATGCGTTCGATGCGCTGGAAGAGCTGGTGGCCGAGGGCGCGCTCGACACAGCCGTGCTCGTGGGCGTGGCCTCGGACGAGGGGCCGGCCGCCATCGTTGAGCGTGCCGACCTCGTGGTGGAGGGGGTCGCGGGCGTGCAGGCAGTGCTGCAAACGCTCGCCGCAGCCTGATGCGCTTCACCGACTTGCTCAAGACCGCCGTCCTCCTGTTCTCCGCCTCGGGCACGGTGCTCGCTGCGGTCACGATCCTCGGCGCCACCTCCAAGAGCGACACTTCGCTGATCTATTTCTCGCTGGCCTGGTGGGGCACGGCCACGCTGGCCGGCATCTTTCTCGGCAGGCGGATGCGGGTGACCGAGGGGATCGCGAAGCTGCTGACCGATGCCCGCACCACTCCGATGCTCCCCGAGGTGGAGCCCGGCCGCATCATCTTCAACCGCCTCTGGCTGCTCGCGGTGCTGACGATCGTGGCTGGCGGCGTGGCCTGGCTCGTGCCGCAGGTGCCCGCCGTGGCCACCGGCTACGCGATCCTCGCCGGGCTCGGCTGGCGGCGCCAGAGCAGCGCGGTGCTCGCGATCGAGCAGCGCGACGGCGTGCAGTTCTACGTCGAGCCCACGCCGCCCCTCGCGGCCACGAAGCTAATACGCGCGCCCGGCTACCGCAAGCTCGACACCCTGCGCGAGCCCGCGCGCCGGCCCGGCTCGCCGGTCTAAGTCTGCGCTCTGCGATCTGCGATCTGCGATCCCCGCTTGCGCAACCGATCCAACTCGGGCCACGATCTTGTGTTCGCGACCTGCTCGGCGGTGACCCAGCCCCGACGCGCGCTGGCCACGCCGTAGCGGATGTTCGCCAGCGTCTCCACGCCGTGTGAGTCGGAGTCGATCAGGAGCATCGCGCCCGCCTGTGCCGCCATGCGCGCGTTGTTCTCGTTCAGGTCGCGCCGGTCCGGGTTGGCGTTGATCTCGAGGAACGTGCCGGTGCGGACGGCGGCCTCCACCACGCGCTCCACGTTCAGCTCGTAAGGGTCGCGCAGCTCGATCTTGCGTCCGGTCGGGTGGCCGATCGCGTCCACCAGCGGGTGCTCCATCGCGTGGATCATGCGGGCCGTCATCTCCTTCTCCTTCATGCGGAAGGAGGTGTGCAGGCTCCCGATCACCCAGTCGAGCTGCTCGAGCACGTCGTCGGCGTAGTCGAGCGTGCCGTCGGGCAGCACGTTCACCTCGCTGCCGGCCAGCAGCGTGAAGCCGTCCAGGCTGTCGTTCAGCTCGCGGATGCGCTCCACCTGGCGCAGCAGCTCGTCCGCCTGCACGTCGTTGCCGAATCCGTGCGTGGCAGAGTGGTCGGTGATCGCCAGGTACTCGTAGCCCTGCTCGATCGCCGCCTGCACCATCTGCTCGAGCGAGTTGCGCCCGTCCGAGGCCGTGGTGTGGCAGTGCAGGTCGCCGCGCAGGTCTTCCTGGCGGATCAGCTCAGGCAACTCGTGCTTGCGCGCCGCCTCCAGCTCGCCGCGGTTCTCGCGCAGCTCCGGCGGGATGAACTGCATGCCGAGCAGCTCGTAGACCTCCTCCTCGGTGGCGCAGGCGTGGGTGGTCTCCGTGGAGTCGTCGATCACGCCGTACTCGCTCACGTGGAAGCCGCGGCGCACCGCCTCGGTCCGCATCGCCTCGTTGTGCTTGCCCGAGCCGGTGACGTGCTGCAGCAGGTTGCCGAAGTTCTCCGGCGGCACGATGCGCAGATCCACGCTGATGCCGTTGTTCGTGGTCGCCTTCACTCCCGCGGGCCCGGACGAGTGCACCTCGTCGAGCAGCGGCAGCTCGGAGAAGGCGGTGGCGAGCGCTTCGGCGTCGCTGGCGGTGGCCACCAGGTCGAGGTCCTTCACCGTCTCGGCCATTCGCCGTGCGCTGCCGGCGATCTCCACACGCTCGCAGGCAGGGTGCTCCCGCAGCGCCGTGGCCAGCTCCTCGGCGATCCCGAGTGCCCTCGACAGCAGTGTTCGCTCCTTGGGCCGGCCGTCGGCGCCCGCCTCGAGCGACTGGAGGATGTTCTCCTCGGCCTTGGCGCCGAAGCCCGCGATACCGCGGAGCTGTTGCTGCTCCGCCGCCGCCTTCAGCTCATCGAGCGAGGAGATGCCGAGCTCGTCGTAGAGCTTGCGGGCGCGCTTCGGGCCGAGCCCGGGGATACGCGTGATCTCGACGAGCCCCGGCGGGAATTTCGCCCTGAGCTTGTCGGCCGAGGGAATGCTGCCCGTGTCGAGCAGAAACGTGATCTTCTCGGCGATCGTCTTGCCGACGCCGGGGAGCTCCGTGACGCGGCCCGCGCGGGACAGCTCCTCCACCGACGCGCCCGAGTCGCGGATGGCCTTGGCGGCGTTGCGGTAGGCGATCACCCGGTAGACGACCGCTCCGTCCAGCTCGTACAGATCCCCGAGCTCGTCGAATGCAGCAGCAATTTCCGCGTTCCTCATGATCTGGAACTACTCTACGCCGCCGTGTCAGGCCCCTGGCTCGTCCTCCCGACCTACAACGAAGCCCCCAACCTGGAGCCGTTCGTTCGCGCCGTGCTGCCGCAGCTCGCTGCCGCGGCTCCCGAGCACCACGTGCTCGTGGTGGACGACTCGTCGCCCGACGGCACCGGCGAGATCGCCGACCGCCTGGCCGCGGAGCTGCCGCAGGTACAGGTACTGCATCGCCGGACGAAGGAGGGACTCGGGCGCGCCTACCTCGCGGGCTTCCACTACGCGCTCGACGCCGGCGCCGACTTCGTGCTCGAGATGGACTCCGACTTCTCCCACGATCCGAAGGACCTGCCGCGCCTGCTGGAGGCCGCCAAGGACGCGGATCTCGTGCTGGGCTCCCGCTACATCGACGGCGGCGGGGTTACCGATTGGGGTCTGACCAGGCGGCTGATCAGCCGGGGCGGCTCCTCGTACGCACGTCACGTGCTGGGCATACCCGTGCGCGACCTCACCGGCGGGTTCAAGTGCTTCCGCCGCGAGGTGCTGGACGCGCTCGACCTGGAGAGCATCCACGCGGACGGCTACGGTTTCCAGATTGAGCTCACCTACTGCGCGATCAAGGCAGGCTTCCGCGTCGTCGAGGTACCGATCGTCTTCCGAGATCGCCAGGCGGGGGTGTCGAAAATGAGCGCCCGGATCGCCGTCGAGGCGGTCTGGAAAGTGCCCGCGCTTAGGATGAGGCGCCCCTGAGCGGGGTCACTATACTTTTTGTAGCAAGCCCCTTCCGAAGAGGAGATTCCAGTGGCAGGAAACATCCCGGACGTCACAGACGACAACTTCCAGGCTGAGGTCCTCGAGTCCGACACGCCTACGCTCGTGGACTTCTGGGCGCCCTGGTGCGGTCCCTGCCGGATCATCGCTCCGAGTTTGGAAGAGCTCAACGAGGAGCTTGAGAACTTCCGCGTGGTGAAACTGAACGTGGACGAGAACCAGCTCACGGCCGCCAAGTACGAGGTCATGTCGATACCGACGCTGATCGTCTTCAAGAACGGCGAGCCCGCGAAGAAGATCATCGGCGCGATGCCGAAGAAGCGGCTTCAGCAAGAGCTGGAACCAGCGCTCGCCTAGGCCCGCTCCAGCCGGATCCCCAGCGGCAGCCCTTCGATCATCACCGGGTCGGCGGGGGACGCGCCGTCGTAGGAGAGCGACGTGGCCAGCGTCTCGCCGGTGACGTACTTCTCGTGGGCGCGCACGGCGTCGAGCAGCTCAGGCGCTCCGGCGAGCGTGAGTGAGATACGGTCCTCCACGTTGAGGCCGGCGGACTTGCGCGCGTTCTGGACCGCGTGCACCACCTCACGGGCCAGGCCCTCGCGCTTCAGGTCCTCGGCCAGCTCGAGGTTGAGCGCCACGGCATGCGTGCCGGAGCGCTCCACCTGGTAGCCCTCGAGCGGCTGCAGCACGAGCTGCACGTCGGCTTCGGTCAGCGGATGCTCGCCGCCGTTGATGCCGATGCCCACGGTGCCGCCGGCGCGCAGCGTGGCCGCGGCGGTTGCCGCATCGAGCGCGGCCACGGCCTCTGCCACCAGCGGCATGTCCTTGCCGAAACGGGGCCCGAGCGTGCGGTAGTTGGGCTTCAGCTCCCAGCGGCCCAGCTCCTCGGCTTCGGACACGTAGTGG
>Ga0136846_1216624_pt1 | contig 12448 bp, 11 predicted proteins | sample HopSoiMetagenom2_FD_96841 | JGI IMG/M metagenome (GOLD analysis project Ga0136846, IMG submission 96841) | Grasslands soil microbial communities from Hopland, California, USA - 2 Assembly 2016 (version 4) | ecosystem: Environmental > Terrestrial > Soil > Grasslands | place: USA: Hopland...
CCAGACGGCGAGTACCTCACGAATGGACCGCGGATCAACCTGCTCACCGAGAGCGGCAATCGCGATCCCATCGCCGGCACGCCCTACCACAAGCACGTCGCCGTTCGCCTTTCGCTCGCGCCGGCTCACGAGGCCGCAGCCTGCCAGATGCAGTCTGAACGCATTCACGCAAGAGCAGCGGCGGGATGACGACTGACGGCCTTGCGCGCTCCGCGTCAGGCGGCACGGAGCGACGCCAATGCTCGCTCGACCTCGGTCTTGACGAGATGCTTGCGATAATCCGCCGACGCGTAATGGTCCGCCAGGCACTCGGCCTGTTCGCTTGCAAGTGAGGCGGCGCGCGCAATGGTGTCACTTGATAGCGGCTTGCCGATCAGATGTACCGCCGCCGACGCCGCGGCGAACGCGCGCCCGGTCGCGCCGGTAATGGCGATCGCCGATTCCGAAACGACGCCGTCGTGCAGGTTCAGTGCAACAGCGACACCGACGACGGCGTAGCCGCTCGCGGGATGGCGGATCTTGCGATACCGGAACTGGGCGCCGGGATTGGGTCTGGGAATGTGAACCGCCACCAGCACTTCTCCCGGCCCAAGTAGGGTGGTCATGATCTCGACGAAAAAATCCTTGGCCGCAACACGCCGGCGGCCGGCGGGCCCCGCCAGCTCCAGTTCGCCGTTCAGTGCAATGACGACCGCGGGCCAGTCGGCGGCAGGATCGGCATTGGCCAGCGAGCCGCCAATCGTGCCGCGATTGCGCACCTGCGGGTCGGCGATCAGGTTGGCAGCCTGATGGAAGATCGGCAGCACCTCCCGCAGAGGCTTTGAGGCCAGCAATTCGGCATGCGTCGTCAGCGCGCCGATCCGGACATGATCTCCGAGTTCGATTCCCTTTAACTCGTCGATCCCCCGGATATCGATCAGCAGCGCGGGGGACGCCAGCCGTAATTTCAATGTCGGGATCAGCGTATGACCGCCGGCAACGAGCTTGCTGCCGTCGGGGTCGTTCTGCAGCAGGCCGATGGCCTGGGCGAGCGTGCTTGCGCGGACATAGTCGAATGACGCGGGGATCATCGGCTTGCTCCGGTACGTGCGGTCTGGATCGCCAACCAGACCCGCGGCGGCGTCATCGGCATGTCCAAATGCTTTATGCCGAACGGTGAAAGCGCATCAAGCACGGCGTGAACCATGCACGGTGGTGCGGCGATCGATCCGCTCTCGCCGATGCCCTTGACGCCAATCGGGTTGGTGGGGGAGGGCGTCTCCTGAAACAGTGACCGGATGCTGGGAACGTGCTCGGCGCGCGGCACCGCATAGTCGAGCAGCGATCCGGTCATCAGTTGCCCGGTATCGGGATCGTAACTGACTTCTTCATAGAGGGCCTGCGCGATGCCCTGCACAACGCCACCGTGAATTTGTCCGGCCGCAAGCAGTGGATTGATGATCGTGCCGGCGTCGTCCACGGCGACATAGTCGAGGATTTCCACAATCCCGGTCTCCGGATCTACGTCGACATAGGCCATATGAATGCCCGAAGGCGCGCCCATGCCCTTGGGATCGTAAAACACCGTCTCGTCGAGGCCCGGCTCCATTCCGTCCGGAAGCTTGTGGCCGACATAGGCCATCCGGGCCACCGCGCCGAACGTCAACGGCGGGATGTCGGTCCCGGGCACGGTGAACTGGCCGCCCTGATAGGAGATATCTGCTTCATCCACTTCGAGCATGCCGGCGGCAATCTTCCTGGCTTTGGCGACGACACGGGTGGAGGAGACATGGACGCTCGATCCGCCCACCGCCATGGAGCGGGAGTTGAAGGTGCCGTGGCCGGCCTGGACCTGCCTGGTGTCGCCCTGCACCACGTCGATGTTTTCGATCGGAACCTGCAGCACGTCGGCGGCGATTTGCGCCAGCGAGGTGACGTGACCGTGGCCCTGGCTCATGGAGCCGGAGAAAATGACGACCCGGCCGCCCGAGTCGACGCTGACGCGCGCGCTTTCCCAGCCGCCGCGGTTGAAGCCGAGCAGCGAGAGGCGGCGCGACGGCGCCATGCCGCACATGTGGGTATAGGCTGCCACCCCGATGCCGCGGTAGCGGCCCTTGGCGCGCAATTGATCGCGCTCGTTGCTTCGGGCGTCGTAATTGATGGCTTCCATCGCCTTGACGAGGCAGCCCTCATAATTGCCGCTGTCATAAATCGTGGCGGGTCCGTTATAGGGTCGATACGGAAAGTCGGCGGGCTGAATGAAATTACGCCGGCGCACTTCGACCTGATCGAGATCGAGGTGACGGGCGACCGCGTCGATCGCCCGTTCGGCGATGTATGCCCCCTCGGGCCGGCCATATCCGCGATAGGCGTCAACCGGCACGGTGTTCGTCACCACTACCCGGGAGCGCGCGGTATAGTGCTCGATCTTGTAGGCGCCGGTTCCGAAATTGATCGTGTTAACGGTGGGGCCGCCTGATGCCATGTTCGACAGATAGGCGCCTACATTGCCCAGCGTCTCGACTTTCAAGCCGAGTATCTTGCCGTCGTTGCGGAAGGCGATCTCCAGCGTTTCGGTATGCGCCCGGCCGTGGTTGGTGGATTGATGGCTTTCCGAGCGCGATTCCCACCATTTGACGGGCACCCCGAGGAGCCGCGCCAGATACGGGCAGAGCAATTCCTCCGGGTAAAGGTGCATTTTTGCGCCGAAACCGCCGCCAATATCGGGCGCGACGATCCTGAGCTGATGTTCGGAAATGCCGACCGTGTCGGCGATCCACCGGCGGTGCATGTGGGGCACCTGGCTCTGCAAGTAGAGCGTGAGGGTGCCGTTGACGTCGGGCTCGGCCAGAATGGAACGTGTCTCCATGCAGGTCGGAATCAGGCGGTTGTTGGTGACGCGAAGAGTGATGACCTGATCGGCCTCCTGCGCCACCTTTCCGTAGTCGCCGCCACCTATCTTGTAGACCGTGGTGATATTGTTGGGCACATTGTCGTGGAGCTGCGGAGCGCCGTCGCGGATCGCGGCTTCCTCGTCGATCACGGCAGGAAGGATTTCATAGTTGACGTCGATCAGTTCAACGGCATCGTGCGCCATGGCCTGGGTTTCGGCGACCACCAGTGCGACGCATTCGCCGACGAAACGAACGCGGTCGATGGCAACGACAGGCCGGTCCGGTACCTTCGTCCCCGGTATGATCCAGTTGGGAACGATCGCGCCGATCTTGCCGGCGAGGTCGGCGCCCGACAAAGCCAGGCGCACGCCAGGTGAGGCTTGTGCCGCAGATAGATCGACTTGCCTGATGACGGCGTGGGCATGGGGCGATCGCAGCACCGCCATATGCAACATGCCCGGTGACTTGATGTCGTCGGTATAACGGCCCTTGCCGGTGACGAACTTGAAATCTTCGCGGCGCCGCAGCGGCTGGCCGACATATTTGGTCGCAGTTGCTTCACTCATGGCGATGCGCCTCCGAGGCAAGGGATTGAACTGCGCGGACGATGTTGGTGTAGCCGGTGCAGCGGCAGATATTGCCGGCGAGGTGGTGGCGGATCTCACTCTCGGTCGGGTCAGGGTTTTGCGCGAGCAACTGCCGGGCAGCCATGATCATTCCTGGCGTGCAGAAGCCGCATTGCAAGGCGTGGTGCTCATGGAAAGCCGCCTGAACCGGATGCAACGCGCCACCGGCGGGCGCGAGCCCTTCGATCGTCGTGATCGACGCACCGTCCGCCATCACTGCAAGAACCGTACAGGATTTGACCGCCTGTCCATCGATATCGACGGTGCAGGCGCCGCATTGCGAGGTGTCGCAGCCGACATGGGTTCCGGTGAGACCGAGATCTTCCCGCAGCAGGTGAACCAGAAGCTGGCGCGCTTCGACAGAAGCGGTGTGGCGCACGCCGTTGACGGTAATTGTCACGACGTGGCGCTTTTGATCGGCATCAATCATGCTTTCCTCCGGGGCAGGCAGCGTCAAGTCATGAGAAGCTGAGTTTGGTGATATCGATCGCCACGAAAACCGGATCGGGAAGCGCGGTGCCGTCGGCCTTCCTGCGCAGCGCCTGTCGCTTCGTGGCCACCTTGATTCCATCGAAATCTCTATGTTGGGACAAATAGTGCGCCGTCGGTGCACCGCCGGCGACAGGCGCGCTGTAGTCCAGGCGGCAAATCAAGCCTTCGCCATTGATATGGAAAACCTGTTCGGCGCAGTGCGTTGCCATGTGATCTGGAAACGTGACCTTGAGCCGCCGGCGCTTTTCGCCGCTCTCATCCCAGGGTTCAATTTCCTCGGCCTGGACGCCGGGCAGCGCGAAGATGAAGGGTGTCGTGAGATAATTCCACATCGCATACCCGCTGAAATAGGCGAGGTTCAAATCGTCCCACGGCGTTTCGACGGTATGACCGTCAAAGGCGGCGCGTGGATTTCTGCGATCCTTGACTGGTTTACCGTCGATCGTTTCGATCACCGTATGATCAGGCGTGCACGAACTGCGCATGGCCTCGCTGAGGAAGGGCCGGTAGCTGATCCATTGATTGCCGGTGGCAGCGGTGACGTGAACGTTCTTGAGGGCGTCAGGCCAGCCCTTTCGCGCCCACAGGCCGCCGGTGATGGACATATCGGCCTCGATGGTTTTCAGTTTATTCCAGCGCGCGATCCCGCCGTGGGCATCGATAACAAGGTCACGAAGCTCGCTCATGCACATGGCCTCACTTGTTCGAAATGGGTGGTTCCGCCATGCCGGCGGCGGTCCTTGACGAAGCGAACATGTCGCTCGACAGGTAGTAACTCTAATGATAAGAGTGACTAGGAGGCAAGCGTTTTATGAAGTCCAAGAGCTTTGATGGAATGACGTGCTCGATCGCCGGTGTGCTGGAGGCGATCGGCGACCGCTGGGCTGTATTGATTCTGCGCGACCTGTCCCTCGGGCTGAGGCGGTACGAGGATTTGCGCCACTCCACGGGCGTGACCAATGCGACCTTGGCCGACCGGCTGAAGCACCTTGAGGATCATGGATTGATCGAGCGTCGCCGATACCAGACCCATCCCGAACGATACGAATATGTTTTGACGGCGAAGGGCCGCGACACCATCCTGGTGATGCAGGCGCTCCTGCAGGTGGGTGACAAGTGGGCGGTTTCCGGCAACGCCGGGCCTCCGCTCAAATTCGTCGATCGAAAGACCGGGCATCTGGTGAAGCTTGCAATGGTCGACAACGAGACCGGTCAACGTGTCAAAGCCCAGGACCTGCAGCCGCAAGCAGGTCCCGGCGCCGACGAGCTGATCCACTGGCGTTTGACGCATTTCCCGAAATAGCATGCCAGGAATCCGGCTTGCGGGAGAAGCAAGCCGCGGCGTTTGCTGATGAAATGACGATAATCATCTAATTTGCCGGCGTGGGACTGACATGACTTGCAAAATGCAAGTCATGTTGTACTCTGTCTTCAATCAATAAGCTGGCGCGTGGCGCCGAAGAGGGAGGTGCGTAGTGTCCGAGGATGCATTGGTTACGCGCGAGCAGCGCGGCAATATCTCCGTGTTGACCATGGTTTATCGGCCCTACAATTTGCTGGGACCCAAGCTTATCAATGCCATCGTTGAACAGATCGAACAGGCGCAGAAAGCCGAGAGCCGGGCGATTGTCCTTCGCAGCGGGCTTCGGCATTTTTCCGCCGGCGCCGACCTCGATATCTTCGACAAGCGGGTGGAGCAGGGCAGTGGCGATACGGGGGGTGAAAACCGCCGCCTGAGCGGTGTCGAGTTTCTCCGTTTCATGGAATTGCTGCCGATTCCGTTGATCGCGAGCATTCATGGCGTCTGTCTTGGCGGTGGCCTCGAACTGGCGCTGTCCTGCGATTACATCATCGCGGCCTCGTCGGCGAAGATCGGTTCGGTAGAGGCCACGCTTGGACTGCACCCGTTGCTGGGCGGCATCCAGCGTCAGGTGCAGCGGATCGGTGCGTTGCGCGCCAAGGAAATGTCGATGCTGGCGCGGCGCTATGATGCGCCGACGCTGGAAAAGTGGGGCTTGATCAATCTCGCGGTTCCCGAGGAGTCGCTGGAGAAGGCGACCATGGCGATTGCCGAGGAGTTCGCGCAAGGCCCGACGCTTGCGCATGCCGCGACCAAGGAACTGGCCTACATCGCCGTCAATGACGGAGTGGCGGCCGCCGACGAGGCGATGGCCAGGGTACAGGCGCCGATCTGGGCGTCGGAAGATCTGAAGGCCGGGCTGGCCTCGTTCCGAAAGAATGGTCCCGGCCTTGCCAAGTTCGCGGGGCGCTGATCATGGCCGGTCCTCTCAGCGGAATTCGCGTCGTCGACTTTTCCCGCGTGCTCGCAGGCCCGCTGTGCGCGCGGACATTGCAGGATCTCGGCGCCGAAGTCATCAAAATCGAGCCGCCAAGCCCGGATGTGTCGCGTTTCGCATTTCCCTCCACCGACGGCATGTCGGGTTATTATGCGCAGCAAAATGCCGGAAAGCGCAATGTCAGCATCAATCTGAACGTTCCCGGCGCCTATGAGCTGGCGCTGAAGCTCTGCGACACCGCCGATATCGTGGTGGAGAATTTTCGCGCGGGAACGCTGGGCTTCTTCGGCCTCGACTACGAGACCCTGTCGAAGCGCAATCCGCGGCTGATCTACGCATCGATCACCGGTTACGGGCAGGGTGGCCCGTGGCGCAGCCGGATGGCCTACGCTCCGACGGTGCAGGCTGAAGCCGGCTTTACCGAAAACAGCGTGCGGCATTATGGCGAGGCCTTGAAAGAGCCGCGCACCGACAGCCTGTCGCATGCCGACGTGTATGCCGGTTTGCAGGCGGTGATCGCTATCCTCGCGGCGCTCCACAGCCGTCAGGCAACAGGTCAGGGCCAGTATATCGACGTCGCGATGGCTGCGACCCTGCTTGCGGTCAACGAACGCGCGCATGTCGATCTGTCGGACGACGATATCGGCGCGGAGCCTGCAGTGCTTGGCGCCACCGATTGCTCTTTCTTCACCGGTCCGCAGGGAGAGCATTTCACCGTTGCCACCAGCATCGTCGGCAGCCGGACGTTCCCGTCCTGGCTGCGCGCGATGCGCCGTTCCGATCTGATGGACGATCCGCGGTTTTCAACTGCGGCGGCGCGACGGCTGAATTTTGGCGCGTTGCACCAGATCATTCAGTCCTGGATGCTGACCTTCCCCGATATGGCGACGCTCGACGCGCAGTTCGACGAGGCCAAGATAGCGATGGGCGAAATCCGCTCGATCAAGGAACTCACGAAGTCGGACTGGAGCGACTACTGGGGCGCGGTCCAACTCGTTTCGAATCGCAGCGGCGGCGAATACAAATTGCCGGGCCGCCCCTGGCATTTTTCCAGGGACGAGCTGACCCCGATCGGGACACCGGCTTTCCAGGGTGAGCACAACAGGGAGGTGTTTGCCGAGTTGGGTGTCAGCGAGCCGGAATTGCAGAGGCTCTCCGAAGCGGGTGTGCTCGTTACACACCATCGTGTGCTGACGCCGGAAGTTGCGGCCAAGCCACGGGAGTCGGCGGGGCAGGCGGCCTGACCGTGGTGCCGCTCTGGGCATCGCGCCTGGCGAAGGGATCCGTCCGTCGAAGAGGGATGGGCGGAAAGCAAGGATCTCCTGCTATAAATGACCGGGAATCACAGAGGCAATAGTCGGCGAGACACCATTTGAAGCGTTCTTTCAATAAGGAATGTTCCATCTCCCGGGCCATGGAGGTGGTCGGCGACCGCTGGTCGATCCTGCTCCTTCGGGAAGCCTATTATGGCACTCGGCGGTTCGACGAATTTCAATACTATCTTGGCGTTGCGCCTAACATTCTCAGCGCACGGCTGAAGAAGTTCGTCGATCTCGGTATGATGACGCGCGAGCGGCTCCCCGAGCATGGCGGTCGCCACGAATATGTATTGACCAAAAAAGGGCGCGATTTTTTCCCGACTTATCTGGCTCTGAAGAAGTGGGGCGACGACTGGCTTGCCGAGCCCGAAGGGCCACAGGTGGCTTTCAGGGATCGCAGCAGCGGGCGGCCAATTGAGTATCCCACTCTGATGTCAAGGCGCGGCAAGCCGCTGGAACTCGAGGACGTCGAGATTGTTGCAGGCTCCGGCGCCGTGCCCTTCAACCAAAAGCGTTTTGGGACGCAGCCACCGCACGCGAAGGCCAAGCCGAAGGGCGGCAATCGAGTTGTTCGGAAATCCGCCACTTAGTCATCTGGAATGCAAATTCGTCACTGCCGCTGGTTCCTGGTGATGCAGGCTCCATGCTGATGCACGCGGACAATCGAAGTGTCGATCATCTGGACAGCGGCATCGTGGGCAGCGGCAAGCGCGTCTATGATGCGGCCCCAGACACCGGCCCGCCGCCACTGAACGAAGCGGTTGTAGCACGTGGTGTACGGACCGAATGCCTTGGGCAGATCACACGCCAGGGGGCTCCGGATCGCAAAAAACCCGGAAAATTCCATTGAGAACGCGTCGGTCGTTTACCCGGGGAACGCCACGTGGCTTGTTCGGCAGCATCGGCTTGATGGCAGTCCATTCATAATCCGCGAGTTCGTAGCGCATGATTCGAGCCCCAGTTCGGGAGTTTGAATCACGGGGGTCTGGCAAAGCGCAACGCTTCTGGCCCGGCCCCGGTTCGGCGCTTACAGGCTGGAGCGGACATCGACCTGCCGACAATCCCCGATGAAACCGTCGAAAATGACCCGAAGCGACATCCTGATCCTAAGCACACTGGCGGCGAGTTACGCACCGTGATGTTATGGGCTGTCGGCACCGAGGAGGACATTGCAAAAGTTGGCCGCGCGGCCGATGGATCTTCGGCAATCTTCGTTTGAAGCGAATATGATTTTCAAGGGATGCGGAGATGATCAATGCCCGCCTCTAACGAAAATGGGTCCGTTATATCGCCTGCGATGGATGACACTCGCGCGGATGCTGAACGGGTGAGCCGGTGTTCAATCATTCTCGTGCACGGTACGTGGGGCCGTGGGATTTTCCCGAAGATGCCAGACCTAAGTCGCGGCTACTTCCGTGCGACCAAGGGGTGGTTTGAGGAGGGGTCGCAGTTTTGCTCAAGATTAGATGCCGCTCTCAAGAACGCCTCGCTCGATTGGCCGATCCGCGCATTTCCTTGGAGCGGGGCCAACTCCGTTCATGCCCGCGACTGCGCAGCGAGAGACCTATCCGACCAACTGAGAGAAGATTTGAAGGACCCCGACACTACAGCGGTCATTATTGCCCACAGCCACGGAGGAAACGTGGCGTTGCGTGCCTTGCAAGATCTCGACCCCAAGGCAGGCCGGATCCGGGTCATCACTTTGGCGACGCCATTTCTTAGGGTGTTTGCGCGCAGGTCCCTGCAATTGTCAAGTGATGTTAAGCTCCTTATTCTTTCTGCAATCTGGATAATGCTTCTCGTAAGCCTGCTAGCACTCGACTTGGTCTGTCAAATGCTAGGTCTAGAGACTCCGCTTACTACGAGAAACGAGCTGGTGGTCGGGATTATCACGGTGTTGAGTGGAGTGGCGGCCTTTTTCATTATGGAATGGTTGAGTGAAGTGTTTACCAACCCGCATGCGGCGCTTGCCATCGAGGAGTTGACTCATTACGACAATAAAGGCACGGCAGCGCCGCGCATGCTTGTTATCCGTGGCGTGGATGATGAAGCCTCGTTATCGCTTGCGGCAGGCTCCATCGGCTCGCGTTTGAGCTTCTTTACCCTAGTTGCAGTGTTCCCGACGATCTCCACGGTGGGTTGGCTCGTTGTTACCGTCTCGCAGCCGTTTGGTTTCAGGCTGGGATTATGGGCGGCAGGCCTGGTGCTCGTGGCTCTTCCCCTTGGCGCACTTGCATTCTTCTTTCTTACCGGTGCATTTAGATCCTTCTTCTTCGGGCGAGAATTTCTGGTCAACGCGATGACCTGCGACATTGCAGTTGACTCAGTACCGGATACGTTGGGCCAAGTGGAGGCAATCACCCTCAGGCCGATCGAAGCAGCTTCGTCCAAACCGAGAGCCTTAGAACGGCCTTTTAGTTTGCGATGGATGTTGGAAATTTTGCTGTTGGAATTCCGCAAGATATACTTTCATCTTTTTCAATCCACTAAAGGTCCGGCACGCAGTAAGCCGTCTCGGCAACTGCGGCACGGGATCTACAATCATCCCAACTGTGTGGATGAGATCGTACGATGGCTTCGCCGCGTCACATGAAACAGATCGCGGCCATCGAGCCAACGCGCCTTAAAGACCGCCAAGACGCTCGCCTTACTTGCCGTAGTCGCTGCTCGATACAGCGGCGAGGTGATCGAGTAGGTCTTCACTTCCGTTAGTGGCCCATCGCGACCGATACCGCCCGCCGCTCGGACGTCGGCTGTGAGGGGTAGACCGGACGCGGTGATCCCTAGCCTCGATGGCGCATTGTGACCCGGAGCGCCATAAGACGCTGACAGAGCATGGCCCACCGACGAAGGTCCGGTTTTGACGATAGCTACCGTCGGGGCGCCTAAGAGGCAGTTCTCCACCAACTAAACTGGGTTCCCCTTGGTCTTGCGTCGGTCGAGGCAAAGCACGAACAGTGCTGCCAGCAACGCCATTGTCGACGAAACAAGCATCATTCCGAGCAAGACGAATGCCGCGTTCGCCTCGTTTAGAACGGTGCTCGTAATTCCGGACATCAGGGCCCCGCCTGCGCCGGTGAGTGCACCTGAAAGCCCTGCGGCGCTCCCAACCAACTCGGGTCGGACTGACATCGCACCGACATTGCTGCTCGGCATCGATATCCCGTTGCCGACGCCGAGAAACACGCACGAGCCGAACAAGGAAAACTCGTGCACGATTCCGGCGAGTAGCAAACCCAGGCCCACGGTCAATCCGGCAAAGGCAACAACCCTGCCGGCGACGATCATCGTTATGAGTGGTAGTGCGCAGCAAAACGCCCCGAAACGAAGCTGCCAAGAATGAAGCCCGCGGCGGTGCTTCCCATATAGATTCCGAGTGTCGCTGGCGACATCTGCAACACCGCCGTTGCAACAAGAGGCGCGGCAGCGAGAAAGGCATAGAGGGCACCCATGGAGAAGGCCATGCACAGCGAGTAGCCCCAGAAAAGCCGAGATCGAAACAGACTGGGAAATGATTTGAACTGCTTCGTAAACGTCTCGGACGGATTTTTGTTGGTCTCGCCAAGATCGAACCAGCACAAGGCAAGCACTGCCGTGCCAAAGACAAGGAAAGCGATGAAGTTCGCGCGCCAGCCAAAAAGGTGATCAAGCGCCCCTCCGAACATCGGGGCCAACATCGGCGCGATCGCCCACGCGATAGACAGATAGCCCATGAGGCCCGCTGCCTTCTGCGCAGGTTCAGTATCCCGTATGATCACGCGCGACAGCGCAAACCCGGAGACGATTGCAGCTTGTATCGTGCGAAAGAGCAAAAAGGTCCAGACATCCGTCGCCAGCAGGCAGCCGAGCGACCCAAGGATATAGATCACAAGACTCACCAGGATGACCGGTCGCCGGCCAAACCTGTCGGAAAAGGGCCCGATCAATAGTTGGAGCACTGTCGTCATCCCGGCATAGCCGGCAATAGACATGCTCGCGAGCAGCCCATAGCCGGCTTGGAACTCGGCGGCGATATTCGATAACGACGGGAGGAACATGTTCAGTGAGACGACGGAGAGTCCGCTGAGCAGCACGAGTGTGAACAACCTTGGCGGTGCGGAGGCAGCGGAGATCATCATTTACCCCTCGGCAAGGCAGCGCCTCGCCCGTCATTTGCGTCTTGCCCAATAAAAAAGCCCCCGAACATGGCGGGGGCGCACGGGGTAACGATATGGAATGCCGTTACGGGCCCATGCGCGCGTCTCCTACTACTACGACGATCGGAAGTGTCATTTCGGCAAGCCTCAGATTTTCGAATGCCCAGCGCGTAGCTACCTCTGCTCTAACGCGCGCGCTGGGCAACTTTCGCTACCCTACTACGAAGCCGACGATTATCAAGCATCCGTCGCTTGTCGGTGGCATGTCTCAACGTGGCCCATCGCGACATTTGCTGCGGTTGCACAAGGGCGGTCGGTATCGGAGGAAAGCGGACATCGCCGACGGTTTATGAGTACACGGCCTGGTGGAATGCGTGGACGCGGCGCCCGCGGGCATCATACTTCAAGCATCAAACCGACACAGGTTTGCCCTGAAGGGCGTCGGATTTCTGCCGCGCACGCGGGCTAACGGTTCTCGACATGGTCGAGCCTCTCGCATCGTTTTCGGATGAAATGTTCCAGACATCCGAGCGAGATGGCGTGAGACACCAACGACGTTGGAGAGCGTCGGCAGTGTAACGGCGAGTCCGCAGGCGGCCCCAATGCCACAGTTCCGCTATCGCGCTGTTACGCATGCAGGAGAGATCGTTGTCGGTGAAGTCGATTCATCATCGCGCGAAGAAGTCGTGCGGCGCATCGAGTATC
>Ga0136846_1226336_pt1 | contig 12447 bp, 12 predicted proteins | sample HopSoiMetagenom2_FD_96841 | JGI IMG/M metagenome (GOLD analysis project Ga0136846, IMG submission 96841) | Grasslands soil microbial communities from Hopland, California, USA - 2 Assembly 2016 (version 4) | ecosystem: Environmental > Terrestrial > Soil > Grasslands | place: USA: Hopland...
CTACGCGTGCTCGACTCCCGCGGCGTAGACGATGCCCGGCGTGTTCTCGAACCGCTCGCGGTAGAGGCTCGCGGCGGCCTGGTTCAGGGCCTGGTGGTCGAGCACGGCGGCCAGGGCTCGCTCCTCGAAGTCGCCGCCGACGATCGGCACCGAGTTGATCGCGGCCACCGGCGGAACACGCAGGCAGCGCAGCGGCGCGATCAGCCCGCGTCGCGCAGCGTCCTGCAGCGGCAGGTCGTCGACGGAGGCCGGGAAGACGTCGGACACCTGCTTGGCGATCAGCTGCTCGGTCGCCGTCATGCCGATGTAGATGGGCTCGGGGAACGCGCGGATCGCGCTCGACGTCTTCTCTCCGAGCGCGGTGTGCGCCTCGTCGCAGATCACGAGCTGATACGCGTCCCGCGAGAGCGAGGCCTGGTGGCGCGCGAACCACGCGTACGTCTGGATCGTGAGCGGGTTGCCGCCGCGCAGCGGCTCCGTGCCGCCCTCGATCGGCGGCGAGAAGCGGTCGCCGTACCCCTCGGTGGTCAGGTCGCGCTGGAACTGAGAGACGAGCAGGCGGCGGTGCGTGAGGATGAGCACGCCGAGCGTGCGAGCGGCTTCGACGAAGCCGGCCGCGGCGATCGTCTTGCCCGAAGCGGTCGGATGGCGGAAGCGATAACGCCGCACCGCGCCCGGATCGGGCCCGCGGAAGCCGTCCTGTTCCTCGTCGTCCTCGTCGAGGACGTCCTCGGACGAGTCCTCCTCGGGCTCCGGCTCGTCCTCGACCGCCTCGACGACGGCGCCGTTGCCGTTCGCCTCCTTCTCGTGCGACGCGATCAGCTCGGTGAGCATCCCCGCCAGCGCGTCGACCTGGTGGCGGCGGAGCTCGGTGCCGGAGGCGAGGTGCGGCCGCGGCTCGGCGAGCACGCGCTCGAGCCCGAGCATGAGGCCGTACTGGACTTTCCAGCCGGGCGACGGCTCGCGCCGGCCCGCCTCGATCTCGGCAAGGGCGTCGTCGAGCGCGCGCCGGCGGGACGTTCCGGGCGCGAGCGAGACGGCCGCGTCTTCGCCCTCCCGGAGGAAGGGCTCCCCGGCCCAGGCTTCGGCTCGGAGGGCGGCGGCCGCCAGACCGTCCGTTGCCTCCGACGCTGTCGTCGGCTGCTCTTTGATCTCCTGCATGAACGCAGCGCTTACACGGGCGCTGCACTGTCAGAAAAGGGCGACCCCGCAAATCCCCAAGGCGCGGGTCGTGTCAAACAGTATATCGGCTTACCCCCCGAGGCCTCCGAATACCGCAAATGGGTTGGAGGGGGCGACCTCGTAGACCAGCTCGCCGCCCGGCTCCACGTGGCCGTGGACGCGCTTGGCGAGCTCGACGGCCTGCTCGCGATCGGACGTGCCCGCGATGACGAACGTGAACGTCCGCGAGACGTCGAAGCCCTCGGACCGGAGCTGGTCGGCGAGCTTGTCGGCCTCGCCGAGGCTCTCGCACTCGACGCGGACCTCCCAGGGCGCGTAGCCGCGGCGCAGGAGATCCTCCTCGACGTCGCCCGCGTCGGGCTCGTCGTCCCAGCGCTCCTCGTCGTGCAGCCAGCGTTCCGTGACGAAGCGCTTCGGCGCCAGGCCCTCTTCCTGCAGCTCCTGCTCGACGACGCGGCTCGCCTGCTCGGCCTGCATGCCCGTCGCCGCGTAGACGAAGATGGTGTCGCCGTCGCGCGACACCGCAAGCCGCTGCTCGCGCAGCTCGTCGGCGAGCTCCTCGGCGTCGCCTTTCGTCACGCCGAGCCGGTCCAGGAAGCCGCGGGCGCCCTCCTCGTCGGGTAGCTCGATGCGAATGCGCCAGTCGTCCTGTGCCATCAGGCGGGTGCTCCGGCTCTCATCTCGGCGAAAGTGTTACCGAATTGGCGCTCCGACAGGCCGATCTGGTCGAGATGCTTCGTGATCCCGCCGAGGAAGAACGGCCAGCCGGCGCCGAGCAGCAGTCCCGTGTCGACGTCGGCAGCCTCCTGGACGACGCCGTCCTCGAGCAGGCGGTGGATCTCGTCGGCGACGGCTTCGAGCACCTCGTCGACGATCTGCTCCCGCGTGCGCGGCGCGTCCTCCAGCACGAACGGCTCGCCGCCGTCGGCGAGCGCGGCCAGCGCCGGCGAGAGCGGGAAGCGGTCGGGAAACGCCTCGTGCATCCGCTCGAGCACGTGGTTGGCGACGCGCGGCCCGACCATCTGCAGCAGCACGGACGGCGCCATCGGCATGCCGAGCGACATCACGGCCGCGTCGACCTCTTCGACGGGAGTGCCGTGCTCGACGGCGTCCATGATCACGCGCGTCATCCGCGTCAGCACGCGGTTGACGACAAAGCCCGGCGCGTCTTCGACGAGGATCGGCCGCTTGCGCAGCTTCTCTCCGACATCCCATACCGTCGCGAGCGCCTCGTCGGACGTCTCCTCCGCGCGCACGACCTCGAGCAGCGGCATCATCGCGACCGGGTTGAAGAAGTGCATGCCCGCGACGCGCTCCGGCCGGCGGAGGTCGGCCGCCATCTCCGTGATCGGCAGCGCCGACGTATTCGTCGCGAGGACGCAGTCGTCGCGCACGACCTCTTCGAGCTCCGCGAACACCTGCTTCTTGATCCCGAGCTCCTCGAACACCGCCTCGAGCACGAGCTCGCAGTCCTCGAAGCCGGCGTAGGTCGTGCCGCCGGTGACATTCCCTTCGATCTCGGAGATCGCCTCGTCGACGATCTCCCGCTTCACATCGCGGATGACGATCGGCACCTGCAGATGCTTCGCGAACAGCGCCGCGATCTGCCGCGCCATCAGCCCGGCGCCGACGATGCCGACCTTCTCGACCTTGGCCGGGTCGGCCCGAGGCTTGTGGGGATGCTTTTTCGCGCGTTGCTCGACGAGCTGAAAGGCGTAGATGGACGCCTGCGCCTGCGGACCGGGCAGCAGTTCGCCGATCGCCTCCTCCTCCCGCGCGTAGCCCTCCTCCACCGACCAGCGTTGTGCGCCTTCGATCAGGTCGAGCGCGGCGTACGGCGCCGGAGCGGCGCCGTGGACGGCGTCGTCGACGTCGTTCCGCGCGCGCCGGAAGACCTTGTCGGCGTCCGACCAGTCCGCCGCCGGGCGTTCGAACGGACGGTCGGCGAGCGCGCGTGCGAACGCGAGCGAGTCGTCGACGAACTCGACGGCTTCGAACAGGCGGTCGGCGATCCCGAGCTCGGCGACGTCGGCAGCTCTGAGCATCCGGTTCTGCCGTAGCGGGTTCGTGACGATGACCTTGATCGCCGCCTCGGGCCCAACGAGGCGCGGCAGCAGCTGTGTGCCGCCCCAGGCCGGGAAGAGGCCGAGGAACACCTCCGGGAACGCGAAGTGGCGCACGGAGCTCGCGATCGTTCGCGCTGTGCAATGCAGTGCGAGCTCGACGCCGCCGCCGAGACACGCGCCGTTGATCGCGGCGACCGTCGGGAACGGCAGCGCCCGTAGCCGGCCGAACAGCTCGTGCCCGGCCCGCGCGCCTTCGACGGCCCGCTCGCGCGTGATGTTCGGGAACTCCGTGATGTCCGCCCCCGCTGCGAAGAAGAACGGCTTGCCGGTGATGACGGCGGCGCGATACGCGCCGCGCTCGAGCTCGTCGAGCGCGCCCTGAAGCGACTCCAGCGCGGCCTCGCCGAAGAACGTCGGCTTCGTCCAATCCTCTCCGTTGTCGATCGTCACGAGCGCGACGTCGCCGGCGCGCGTGACCTTGAACTCAGTGGCCGGCGCCAAGGTTCTCCCACAGGAGGGCCGCGCCCATGCCCATGCCGACGCACAGCGCCGTCAGTCCGTAGCGCACGTGCGGGCGCTCCTGGAAGCCGTAGGCGAGCTGCGCCATCAGGCGGACGCCCGTCGCCGCGAGCGGATGGCCGCAGGCGATCGCGCCGCCGTAGGGATTGAGGCGCTCGTCCCCGGGATCGACGCCCATCCCGTCGCACCACGTCAGCACCTGCACTGCGAACGGCTCGTTCAGCTCGAACAGGCCGATGTCGTCGAGGCCGAGGCCGGTCTGGCCGAGCACGCGCTTCGTGGCCGGGATCGGCCCGATGCCCATCAGCTCCGGCTCCACGCCCGCGAACGCGAAGGCGACGAGGCGCATCTTCGGCGCGAGGCCGAGCTCCAGCGCCGTCTCCTCCGCGGCGAGGAACGCGGCCGTCGCGCCGTCGGTCAGGCCGGCGGAATTGCCGGCCGTCACGCGCCCGCCCGGACGGAACGGCGTGCGTAGGTTCGCCAGTCCTTCCATGGACGTGTCCGGCCGGAGAAACTCGTCGCGCTCTGCAGACTTCCAGCCGTCGCCGGTGAAGACCGTCATCGGGACGACCGTCTCGCGCATGACGCCGTTCTGCCACGCTTCGGCTGCGCGCTGCTGCGAACGCACGGCGTACGCGTCGGCGTCCTGCTTCGTGATCTGGGGAAAGCGGTCATGCAGGTTCTCCGCCGTCGCGCCCATCGTCACCGCCGACGTGTCGACGAGCCGCTCGGCGACGAAGCGCGGGTTGAAGTCGACCTCCTCCGCCATCGGGTGATGGCCCATGTGCTCGACGCCGCCCGCGAGGACGACGTCGCAGGCGCCGTATGCGATCTCACCGGCGCCGGCGGTCACGGCGGTGAGCGCACCGGCGCACATTCGGTCGACGGCGAAGCCCGGCACGGACTGCGGGATGCCGGAGAGGAGCGCGACGTCGCGCCCGAGCGTCAGCCCCTGGTCGCCGACCTGCGCGGTCGCGGCGAAGATGACGTCGCCGATTCGCTCGACCGGGATGTCCGGGTTCCGGCGGATCAGCTCGCGCACGACCTTGACGGCCATGTCGTCGCCGCGCGTCTTCCAGAAGATGCCCTGCGGGCCCGCGCGGCCGAAAGCCGTGCGGACGCCGTCGACGAACACGACCTCGCGGCGCTCCATTGCCTTGATCCTATGCCGCGTTTTCGAGCCGGGCGCGCAGGTCTTCGAGCTGCCAGCAGTCCGCTTCGAACGGCTTGCCGTCGTACTGCAACAGCACTCGGCCGCCGGTCTTCAGCTTCCCGTCGCGACAGGCGTCGAGCAGGCGCCGGTACGTGTCGAGCCCGTCGCCGGGGGCGTAGACGGCGTCGTCCGGCTCGTCGTCGTAGCGCGAATCGTGCCGAGACTCGGGCAGGTAGGGGAGGTTCGCGACGATGAGGTCGACCGGCGCGGGCACCGGATCGAGGAGGTCGCCGCGCAGAACGTGCACGCGGTCGGCGACGCCGTTCTTTTCGGCGTTCGCCCGGGCGAGCTCGACAGCATCCTCGCTCGTGTCGGTCGCCCAGACTTCGATCTCCGGCTTGTTGATCGCGAGGGCGACTGCGATCGCGCCGCCGCCCGTGCCGACGTCGGCGATGCGCATCGGCACGCCGTCGATGCGCTCGAGGGCGGCGTTCACGAGCGCCTCCGTCGTCGGGCGCGGCGTGAAGACACGCCCGGGCGCAGTCTCCAGCTGAACGTCGCAGAACGTCGTTTTCATAAGCTCCGGCCGTGACGGATTGGGCGGAGCACGCACGGCGCGAACAGGAACGGTACCGCGACGGCGAGGATCGACTGCCGGGTGCAGAGGATCACGACGCTCGCCAGCGCCAGTTGACGCGGATGGGCAACGCCGCGGCCGGAGCCGGGATCGCGGAGCTCATGGGCGGCAATACGGAGGAGGCGCGGGAGTGGTTCGCCAAAGCGGTCGAGCGCTACCGCGAAAGCTACGAGCACGCGCCTCCGGGGAGCTGGGGGCGGCCGATCGGAATGCTGAAGGCACACGTGCTCGCAGGCGACTGGGAGGGTGCCGCGCGCGACGCGGAGTGGACGCTGGAGCAGGGAGCGGCCACGGCGGAGTCGCCGATCGGGCGCTATGCGGCCTGCCTGGCCTTGCTCGCGCTGGGCCGCGACGAGGAGGCACGCGTGCTCGCCGACGGGCTGCGCACGGATCCCGACTTTCCTGCCGCAGTCGGCGACGCGCTCGCGATGATCGCGGCGCAGGACGTGCTCGGCTACATCGAGGCGATCGAGGCGGTGCTCGAGTCCTTCGAGGCCCGCGACGAGTACCTCGAGGACCTGCCCGCCGCGGACACCGTCATGGTGCTGCAGCAGCTCGCCGCCCGCCGAGACATGAAGGCGGAGCTCAGCTCGCCCCTCCTGCCCTGATCAGTCCTGGTCGGCGGGCGGGTGCGCGAACAGGGTCAGGACGACCTTGTCCGCGGACACGTCTTCCTCCGCGCGCGCCCTATCCAGGAAGTCGGTCATCAGCCGGAGCGCGTGCTCCATCGACAGCCGCACCTCGAGCTGCGCGCCGCGGAACGCGCCCGCCTCCGCATAGCTCGCGTGCGCGCGTTGGACCTGCTCGATCATGGCCGCCTGCAGGTCGCTAGCGCCGCCCGCGGCCAGCAGCTCGGGGGCGACGCGGAAGACCCGCGCGACCGCGCGGTACGGCTTCTCGCGCCCGCGCCCTTCCACGCCGGCGAGCTCGATCAGCCCCGCCCTCAGCAGCATCCGCACGTGGAAGTGGAGGTGGCCCGGGTCGACGCCGAGACGCTGGGCGAGCTCCCTGTTCGTGAGTTGCCACTCGGCGTCCTGGCCGAGCATTTCCAGGACCCGAACGCGGAGCGGATGGCCGAGCGCCTTCAACTGCTCCGGCTTGTCGAGTATGAGCGTGTCCTGCACTGCCCGGCAGGACTTCTACATATAGATACGCCTCTGTCAAGCAGGAAGCTTGGCTGCAGCAGCGCGATCCAGGATTACAACGGTTCTCCCGTCGTCGGCTCGCACGAGGCTCGCGGGCGTCTCCTCGCTCGGCTCGCCCGCGAACGCACGCGCGGCGGCCTCGGCCTTTTCCTCGCCGGCGAGCAGGAAGATGATCTCGCGCGCGGCGCGGAGCGCGGGCAGGCTCAGCGTCACGCGGTCGACGAACGGCTCGAGCCCCGGCTCCGCCGGCAGGACCTTCTTGCGCTCTCGCAGCGTCGGGGCGTTCGGGAAGAGCGACGCGATGTGCCCGTCGGGCCCGACGCCGAGCAGCAGGAGGTCGAGCTGAGTGTCGCCGAGCTCGCGCTCATAGTCGGCGGCGGCTGCTTCCTTCCCGAGCTCACCCTCGATTCGGTGCACGGCGCGCGGCTGGCGGTCGATGCGGTCGAGCAGCGCCCGCTTGGCCAGGCCGTAGTTCGACTTCTCGTCGTCGGGGGGCACGCACCGCTCGTCGCCCCACCAGAGCTCGACGTTGCTCCAGTCGGGCTCGCGCTTGGCCGCCTCTTCGTACGCCCGTTCCGGCGTCTTCCCTCCCGTGAGCACGACGTGCCCGCCTTCGCGCGCGGCCCGCGCGAGCCGCTCGGCGACGACGGCCGCAAGCTCGCGCTCGTCCTCGACGACGACGAGGTCGAGGTCGTTCACTGCTCGCCGGCGGCGAGCTCTCGACTTCGTTCCATCGCGGCCTGGATCGCGTTGAGGAACGCCGCGCGCACACCTGCCTGTTCCAGCTCGCGGATCGCGCGAATCGTCGTCCCGCCGGGTGAGGTCACCGCCTCCCGGAGCTCGACCGGGTGCATTTTCTCGTCGCGGAGAAGCTTCGCGGTGCCGAGCATGGTCTGCACGACGAGCTGCGTCGAGGTCTCGCGGCCGAGGCCGAGCAGGATGCCCGCCTCGATCATCGCCTCCGCGAGCAGCGCGAAGTACGCGGGGCCCGAGCCCGAGACCGCGGTGACGGCGTCCATGTACGTCTCCGGCACGCGCGCGACGGCGCCGAGATGGGTCAGCACTTCCTCGGCGAGGTCGAGGTGCTCGTCGCCCGCGTGCGCGCCGGCGCACAGGCCCGCGATCCCCTCGTGCACGAGCGCAGGCGCGTTCGGCATCGCGCGGACGACGGGCACGCCGTTCGTGAGCCGCGCTTCGATCTGCGACGTCGGGATCGCGGCCGCGACCGAAAGAACGGTTTGCTCCGGCGTGATCAGCCCGCCGACCTCGCCAAGCAGGACGTCGAAGTCCTGCGGCTTCACCGCGATCACGATCAGGCCCACGCCGGCGACGGCGCTGGCGTTGTCGAGCGTCCCGTCGACGCCGTGGCGCTCCTTCAGCTCGGCGAGCCGCTCCTCGCGGCGTCCCGTGACGACGATGTCGGCGGGCTTGCGCCAGCCGGAGCTGAGCAGGCCGGCGAGCAGCGATTCGCCGATCTTGCCGGCGCCGAGGATCGCGATTCTCCGGTTGGCGGCCATGGCTCCGGAGTCTAGGTGTCGCCGCGCCGCGCGGAAATCGTCACGCGTTTGTCACGGATACGGGGGCGGTACGGGGTCAGACCCCGTCACGCTTTTGTCACACGTACGGGGCCAAACCGGGCCCGCCCCTAAAGGCGATCCAGCGCCGCCCGGTAACTCGCGAGCGTCGCCTCGTCGCGGAAGACGAAGCGCGCAACCTCGACCGACGGATGCGCGGCGAGGGCCTCCTTCGTCGCCGCGACAGCCACCGGCGCGGCGAGCTCGGCCGGATAGCCGTATGCGCCTGTCGAGATCGCCGGGAACGCGACGGACCTGCAGCCGTGCTCGTCGGCAAGCTCGATCGCCCGGCGGTGGCACGACGCGAGCAGCTCCTCCTCGCCGCCGTCGCCGCCGTGCCAGATCGGGCCCACCGCGTGGAAGACGTAGCGCGCGGGGAGGTCGCCTCCGCGCGTCGGCTTCGCGTCGCCCGGCTCGCAGCCGCCGAGACCGCGGCACTCCTCGAGGATCGACGGGCCGCCGGCGCGGTGGATCGCACCGTCGACGCCGCCGCCGCCGAGCAGCGTCGGGTTCGCGGCGTTGACGACGGCGTCGACGTCCTGCCGCGTGATGTCGCCGATCACGAGCTCGATCACGCGTACGCAGGACGCGGAAAGCGCGTCGGCCGCTCGGCCGGCAACGGCATCAGCCCGTGCTTGAACGCGGTCGCCAGGTAGACGCTCGCGAGCCCCGCCCACTCCCCGTAGGGAGCGAGCAGCTCCGCGGTCTCGTGACCCTCGACCCAGCGGCCGCGCAGGCGCGACATGAGCTTGATCAGCGACAGATCGCCGACGAGGCCGCGTTCGTGCCGGCCGAGACCCTCGAGGCAGACGACGCCCGCCGACCACGGCCCGAGCCCGCGCTCGCGCTCGATGAACGCGGCGGCGCGTTCGGTCGGCAACGTCCGCAGACGCTCGAGATCGATGGAACGGGAGATACGGACGAGCGCCGCGGCGCGCCGCGCATGCAAGCCGAGCTGACGCAGGCGCACCGGCGCGACGCGCGCGAACGTCGCCGACGTCGGCGGCTCGCGCAGCGTCGTCCCCTCGACCCGAGGACACAGCGCGCGCACGATCCCCACCTCGAGCTCGCGCGCGCGGCGCGACTCGATCAGCTGCCCGCAGAACGCTCGCAACAGCGACTGCGCGACGGTCGGGAGGCGCAGCTGGCGCATCCCCTGGAACGCACGCGTCGTCTCGCCGATCAGCGGGTCGCGCGCGAACCGGCGCAGGAACTCCGTGTGGTCGGCATCGACCGGGACGACGAAGCGCAGCTGCTCGAAGCCGCCGTCGCTCTCGGCCCGCAACACGACTCGGCCGTCGACGAGCTGGCGCACGGAGCCGACCTCGACGCCGTCGCCGACCCGCAGCGTTGTCGTGAGCGTGCCGTCGCGCAGGTAGCGCGTCGCGTCGCTCGCGTGCTTCAGCGACTGGGCGAGCGAGAAGGGGCCGGCGGGGCGAACAACCCGCTCGAGGGTCAACGCTTGCCGGCTGAGGCGTTCTCGGCGTCCACGCCGAGATCGTATGCGCGGCGAAGGATGGGCTCTGCCTCGTCCTCGCGGCCGCGCTCGCGGAGGAAGCCCGCCCACTCGAGCGCCGCTTCGCCGGCATCGGCCTTGCGGCCGTGCACGGTGAGCAGATCCACGGCACGCCGGTACGCGTCGTGCGCGCCGACGTCGTCCCCGGCCAGCGCCAACGCAGTCGCGAGCGCGTGCACCGCCGAGCCCTGCTCGCCGCCGTGGAAGTCGCCCAGCAGCGCGAGTGCCTGGCGCGCGCACTCGACCGCAGCGTCGGCCTCGCCGTCGAGGGCGGCGAGCTGCGACTGGCCGATGCGGAGCATGCCCAGGTCGGAGTGCTCCGGATGCGAACCGAGGAGTCGCTCCGCAAGCTCGAGGTTCTGCCGTGCGCTGTCGGCGGCCTTCTGGCGGAGCTCGACGCCCGCGGCGAGCACATACGCGCGCGCGAGCGTCAGAGAGTCGTCCGTCGCCTTGAGCAGGGCGATCGCCGACCTGATGTACTCGAGCGCCTCCGACTGCCGACCCTCGACCGCGGAGAGACGTGCGAGCGACCAGTACAGGCGGACGCGCGTGTACGGATCGGACTGGTCGTCGGCGCGCGCGAGCGCAGCGCGGACGACCTCCGCCGCGCGCTCGTACTCGCGGGCGTCCGTGAGCGCGTAGCTGAGGAAGGTCGCGTACCGAATCTGGACGGTTGCGTCGTCCGGGACATCCGACTGGACGCGCCGGAGGCACTCGTCGAAGACGCGTACGGCACGCTCCGGCGCACCGAGCGCGGCGTACGACTGGCCGAGCGTCGTGTAGAGGTCGGGGCGGAGATGCGGCGGCGGAGCCGCGTCGTCGCCGAGCACACGCTCGAGACGCTCGACCGCCTCGAGGTGGCTGCCGCGCTGCGCGAACAGCAGGCCGAGGATCGTCTCGGCGCGCAGCGCAGAGGCGACGTCGCCGCCGGCGGTCGCCTCCGTCCGGATCTGCTCGAGCTTCTGCTCGAGGTCGGGGCTGCCGCCGCTCAGGCGCAGCTCGAGCTCGGCGTCGGCGAGGCGGAGCTCGCGGTCGTCGACCTCACGGATGTCACGGCCCGTCTCGAGGTACTCGACGGAGACCTTGAGCTTCTGCGCCAGCTTGCGTAGCGCCTTGACCGAGGGGCTGCGTGCACCCGCTTCGATCCGCGAGATGTAGGCATACGAGACCCCGGGCGACGAGAGGTCGCGCTGAGACAGGTCCCTTTGCAGACGAAGGCGCTTCAGGCGCGCGCCAATCGTCTCTGCCGAGCTGGCTTGAGACACGCTGGACGGGATCATGAAGCGGACGTCAGACATATGTCAAATAGTCAATCGACGCTTCCTCATGGCAACATGAGCCTCGTTCTGCGGACGCTTGGGGGAAGGAGGGAAAAGCCATGTTGCCGTGGGGTAGCTAGATCGAGACGTTCCGCGACTAGCCGGGGGCGGACGCGCGTCCTCGCCCGGTTTACTCTCGCCTGATGGCTTCGGGGCTCGCGCTCGCGCTGTACGGGCTCCTGCTCGTTCCCGCAGCGCTCCTCGTCTGGCGACGGCCTGTCGCGGCGCTGTACGCGTGGCTGATCGGCCTGGCCGCCCACAACGCGGTGATGGCGGCCCTGTACGGCGCCGGCGTCCGTGGGGGCGCTCTGACCGCCCTCCAGGCCTGGAAGGAGATCCTGCTCGGGGTCGCGCTCGCGCGCGTGCTCGTCGACGCGGTCCGCGCGCGGCGGCTCGCGTTCGAGATCCGCACGGTCGACGTGCTCGCCGTCGCGTTCGGCGTGCTCGTCTGCGTGTACGCGGTGCTGCCGCAGTCGTCGCTCGACGGCTCCGCGGACCATTCTGCGATCGGGCTCGCGCTCAAGCACGATCTGGTCCCTGTCGGTGCGTACTTCCTCGGCCGCTCGCTGCTGCTTCGCCGCGAGCAGCTCGTGCCGATTGCGTGGACGCTGCTCGGAGTCGCCGGCGTCGTCGCCGTCGTCGGTCTCCTCGACGACTTCCTCGTGCCGATCTCCTGGTGGCGGGACTCGGCCGTCGTCGACTACTTCCACAAGCAGCTCGGCTACGACTACCACGGCACAGGGGGTCTACCCGAGAACTTCATCTACAACACGGGGTCCGACGTGCACTTCCTGCGTCGCCTCGTGTCGCTCTTCCTCGGACCCCTTGCCAGCGCGTACCTGTTCGTGGCGGCGTTGCTCGTCGCGGCTGCGCTCAGGCAGCGGCTGCGCGTGCTCGTCCCGCTCTGCGTCGTGATCGCCGTCGCCCTGCTGTACACGTTCTCGCGCTCGTCGTTGCTCGCACTCGCGGCCGGCTTGGTCGTGCTCGCGTACATGCTGCGGCGCTGGTGGCCGGTCGCCGCCGCCGTTGCGACGCTGGCCGTCAGCGTCGCGTGGGTGCACGTCTTCCCGCACGTTGCGCCGGAAGGGAAGTGGACGAAGCAGGATCTCGTGCTGCAGCACAACATCGCGAAGCAGCACCCCGGCGCGACGGGGAACGCGGGCAGCATCAACGAGCCGTCGATCCACAGCCACTGGATCAGCCTGCGCGAAGGTGTGCGCACCGTCGTCCACCACCCGCAGGGATACGGCCTCGGCAACGCCGGTCAGACCGCGTCGCGCACGGGCACGCCTATCAGGGCCGGTGAGTCGAACTACACGGAGATCGGCGCCGAGAC
>Ga0136846_1242410_pt1 | contig 12446 bp, 14 predicted proteins | sample HopSoiMetagenom2_FD_96841 | JGI IMG/M metagenome (GOLD analysis project Ga0136846, IMG submission 96841) | Grasslands soil microbial communities from Hopland, California, USA - 2 Assembly 2016 (version 4) | ecosystem: Environmental > Terrestrial > Soil > Grasslands | place: USA: Hopland...
GACGCAACAGAAGCTCGTGAACATGATGCTCGAGCTCCAGAAGGCGCAGCTGCTCGCGCTCCACATCGGCCGGCTGAAGGACGAGGGCCGCGTCGCGCCCGAGCACATCAGCATGGGCAAGCTCAACAACGTGCGCGAGGCGCTCGCGATCGCCCGCGAGGCGCGCACGATCCTCGGGGCGAACGGGATCAGCTCCGAGTACCCGGTCATGCGCCACGCCGAGAACCTCGAGTCCGTCCTGACCTACGAGGGCACGAGCGAGATCCACACGCTCATCCTCGGCCAGGCGATGACGGGCGAGAGCGCGTTCGCGTAGGCCGCCGCGCGGTCAGCCGAGCGGGCGCGCCATGCCGCGCGCCTCGCGCAGCCACGCCGCGAAGAGGTCTGAGTCGACCTCGTCCGGGCCGCTGACGACCGTGTGGCCCATGATCGAGCCGTGCGCCTTCATGCGCCCCGAGGGGTCGTCGAGCGAGCCGCCGTTCCAGAAGCCGAACAGCAGCTCGCCGCCCTCGGTGGCGCGCAGGTAGCAGACCGGGTCGCCGGTGACGAACCACGTCGGCGCGCCCCAAATGACCGCGCACGACCCGCCCTCGAGGTAGCGGTCGCACAGCGCGCGGATCGCGGCTGCCGCGTCGGCGAGCGCGGGCGGAAGTCCGGAGAGGTACTCGTCGACGGTCGGCATCGCCGCGCCAAGCTACCGTCCGCACCATGGCGGTCGGCATCCGGTACATCGTCGACGACGTCGACGCCGCGATCGCGTTCTACACCGAGCGGCTCGGGTTCGAGGTCGTCATGCACCCGGCCCCGCCGTTCGCGATGCTCGCGCGCGGGGACCTGCGGCTCATGCTCAGCGCCCCCGGCCAGGGACCGGGCGGCGGTGCGGCGATGGCCGACGGCCGCCTGCCGGAGCCCGGCGGCTGGAACCGCTTCCAGCTCGAGGTCCCGGACCTCGACGCACAGGTCGAGGCGCTGCGGGCGGCCGGGGCGACGTTCCGCAACGAGATCGTGCAGGGCGTCGGCGGCCGGCAGATCCTCGTCGAGGACCCGGCCGGCAACTGCGTCGAGCTCTTCGAGCCCGGCCCGGCGGCGCGGTCGGCCTAGACGGGGGCGTCCGCGGCAGTTTCGCGCCGGCGCTGCTCGCGCACGAACTCGTACGAGCCGACGAACGGCCCGACCGCCCCGATCACCGCGACCGCCACCCCGAGCCGGAGCGGGATCACGCGCGCGCGGACCGCGGCCAGGCTGAGGAAGCACATCGCGATCCAGCCGAGACCGTGCGCGAGGCCGAACACGAACTCGAGCGGGTGAAGCCCGTGGATCAGCCACACGGCGAGGAGGATCGCGTAGACGGTCGAGTGGGCGAACGACAGGCGCTTGAGCGTGCCGAACGACAGGCTCCGGCGCGGCGCGCGCGGGCGCCGCACGGCGTCCAGGACGGGCGGAGCCTCCTGGCTCACGCGGCCCGCTCCGCGAGCAGCAGCTTTGGGATCTGGCGCAGCTCCTCGTGCGCCTCCGCCGGCCAGTCTGCGACGTCCGGCGGCCACCACGCGTAGGCGTCGTGCTCGTGGTCGGGCGTCACCTCCGCGCCGGCCGGCAGCCACGCCGTGCCGACGAACATGACGAGGTCGTGCGGAAGCCGAACGAGCGCCTCGACGCGCAACCGCTCGGCGGGCACCGACCACTCCTCGCGCAGCTCGCGCGTGAGCGTGTCGACCGGGTTCTCGCCGACGTCGACCGCGCCGCCGGCGCCGAGCGCCCACCGCCCCGCCCACGACGCGAGCCACGCCGCGCGGCGGCCGGCGAGCCAGCGCCCCTCGCTGTCGCGGGTCAGGCACATGGCCGCGACCGAGCAGGACGCGTCGCCCTCGACGAGCCGCAGGGCCCAGCGGACCGGCTGCAGGTCGAGCACGAGGCGGCCGTCGGCCTCCGCGTGGCCGAGCAGGCGGGCGGCGAGGCCGTCGTGGCTGGGTGAGCCGCGGTCGCGCAGCGCCTCGATCGCCGCATCGGCCGCGTCGGCGCGCTCGCGCGGCGGCGCGTAGTGCTCGTCGTGCCAGCGCGCGTCCACCTGCTCGGGAGCCCACGGGCCACGGGCGAGGATGGCGGGGACGCTGGGCATCGGCTCTGAGGGTACGGTCCCACCGCCATGCGCGCGCGCAACCGCTGGGGGTGGGGCTTCGAGGACGCCGCGATCTCGACGGCCGACGCGCGGGCCGCCGCGCCCGGCCTCGTCGGGCTCCTCGGCTTCGGCGAGACGGAGCCCGAGGAGCCGGTCGCGCCCGAGGCCGTCGAGCTCGTCCGGCCCCGCATCCAGTGCCCGCCGCACCTGCGCGGGATCTGCACCAGCGACGACGCGGCCCGGATCGCCCACGCCCACGGCCAGTCGTACGTCGACACGGTGCGCGGGCTGCGCGGCCGCCACCCGCACGCGCCGGACCTTGTCGCCCGTCCGCGCGACGAGCGCGAGATCGAGGACGTGCTCGAGTGGGCGAGCGGGGCGAACGCGGCGGTCGTCCCCTACGGCGGCGGCACGAGCGTCGTCGGCGGCGTCGAGCCGCGCGTGCCCGACCGCTTCGACGGCGTCGTCACGATCGACCTCGGGCTGATCGACGCCGTCCGCGCGGTCGACCCGGTGTCGCGGGCGGCGCGCATCGGCGCCGGCGCGAGCGGGCCGCGCATCGAGGAGCAGCTCGCCGGCCACGGGCTGACGCTGCGCTTCTTCCCGCAGTCGTTCGAGCTCTCGACGCTCGGCGGCTGGATCGCGACGCGGGCCGGCGGCCACTTCGCCACGCGTCTCACGCACATCGACGACCTCGTCGAGTCGGTGCGCGCGGTCGGGCCGGCCGGGCACTGGGTCTCGCGCCGGGTGCCGGGCTCGGGCGCCGGCCCGTCGCCGGACCGGCTGCTGCTCGGCTCGGAGGGGATCCTCGGGATCGTCACCGAGGCGTGGGTCCGGGTCCGTCCGCGGCCGGTCCACCGGGCCGGCCGCCCGGTGCGCTTCGACTCGTTCCTGCGCGGAGCGGAGGCCGTGCGCGCGCTCGCCCAGTCCGAGCTCGAGCCCGCGAACTGCCGCCTGATCGACGCGCTCGAGGCCGCGCAGACCGGCGCGGGCGACGGCACGCAGGCGCTGCTGACGCTTGGCTTCGAGTCAGCCGACCACCCGGTCGAGCCGTGGCTGGAGCGCGCGCTCGCCATCTGCCGCGAGCACGGCGGGGTCTACGAGGACGGCGGCGGCGACCGCGCGCTCGGCGCCTGGCGCGAGGCGTTCCTGCGCATGCCCTACCTGCGCGACGTGCTCATTCGCCTCGGCGTGCTCACCGACACGTTCGAGTCGGCGGTGACGTGGGAGCGCTTCCCGGCCTTCCACGCCGCCGTGACCGACGCGGTGCACGCGGCGCTCGGCGAGCCGTCGCGCGTGACGTGCCGCCTCACGCACGTCTACCCGGACGGGCCGGCGCCCTACTTCACCGTGCTCGCGCCCGCGCGCCGGGGCGAGGAGGAGGACCAGTGGCGGGCGATGAAGCGCGCCGCGAGCACGGCGATCCTCGATGCGGGCGGGACGATCACGCACCACCACGGCGTCGGCCGCGACCACCGTCCGTGGTACGACGCCCAGCGCCCCGACGCGTTCGCGGCCGCGCTGCGGGCCGCGAAGGCCGCGCTCGACCCGGCGGGCCTGCTCAATCCCGGAGTGTTGATCGACCCGTAGCGCGTGCCTCCGTCCGCGGCGGGTCCGGCGCAGTTGGCGTCGGGTCGGTCGCGGGCTCGGCGCCATCGGCCGCGCCGTGGAACAGCGGCTCGTAGTCCTCGGAGAGCTGCGCGCGCACGTAGGCCAGGCGGTCCGTCGTCGCGTCCTCGAGCGTCGTGAGCACCGCGCGCGCGTGCGCGCGGGCGGTCGCGTCCGGAACGCCCTCGCGCTCGCCCATCCGGTGCACGAACTCGTCGGCGCCGAAGCGCTCGGGGCGGCGCGCGGCCTCGCGGATGTGGTCGGCGAGCGGCGGCGGGAGCTGCCGGGCGAGCGCGTGCGTCTCCTTGCGCGTGATGCGCTCGGCCAGCGTGCACAGCGCGGCGCGCGTCGCGCGCTCGGCCTCGGCCGGGCCGACCCCCGCGCGCAGCCCGACGCGCTCGATGAGGTCGGTCGTGCGCGCCGGCTTCATGCGCCGGCCCGGCCACCACGCGACCTCGCCGAACAGCGACGTGAGCGCGGGCACGAGCATCGAGCGCACGACGAACGTGTCGACGAGCACGCCCGCCGCCATCACGAACGCGAACTCGCGGAACGAGCGGAGCGGGACGATGGCGAGCAGTGCGAACGACGCCGCCAGCGCGAGGCCGGCGGCCGTCACGGCGCGTGCCGCGGCCGGCATCGCCACGGCGATGGCCTCACGCAATCGGTGGCGGCGCCCCTCCTCCCAGATGCGCCCGGCGACGAACACGTTGTAGTCCGAGCCGAGCGCGACGAGCAGCACGGCGGCGGCGAACGGCACGTAGTACGTGAGGTCCTCGTTGCCGACGACCTCCTGGAACAGGAACGTCGTGATGCCGAGGCTCGCCAGCAGGCCGAGCACGCTCGAGGCGACGAGGTAGAGCGGCGCGACGAGCGCGCGCATGAACACCACGAGCAGGATGACGTTCACGGCGATCGCGACGACCGCGACCCGCTTGAGGTCGTCGAGCACGCGCGTCACCGTGTCGTCGGCGAGCGCGGTCTGGCCGCCGAAGCTGAGCCGCACGCCCGGCCCGAGCCCGGCCTGCCGCGTGAGCCCGGGCATCGCGTCGCGCAGGTCGCGGAAGCGGTCGATCGCGTGGGCGCCGAGGGGTTCCTCGTCGAGCACGACCGCGTAGCGCGCGCCGCCGCCGTCGCGCGCGAGCGTCACGGGCGGCGCGCCCTGGATCTGCTCGCGCGGGCCGAGCACGGCCGACACGCCGCGCTGGCGGGCAATGAGGTCCTGCAGCGTCGCGAGCTGCGCGCGCCTGGCGGCGATCCCCGGCTGCTCGAGGTCGACCTCGGTCGGTGCGAGGATGCCTGGCGCGAAGCCCTGCTGCGCGGCGTCGGCGGCGCGGCGCACCTCGTTCTTGGCCGGCAGCGACTGGATGAAGGTCAGGCCGAGCTTCGTGTCGCGCACCTGGCTCGCCGCGAAGGCGAGCGCGGCGATCGCGACGATCGCGATCACGAGCGCCACGGGCGGCGAGGCGGCGATCCGCGCGACGAACAGCCGCCACGGGGCGGTGCCGTGCTCGTGCGCGAGCTCGGGAGCGCGGCGCATGGCGGTGACCGGGCGAGTCAGGCGCAGGGCGAGCCGCGCGAGCGGGCCGCGGCGGAAGAACGGCGCCGAGTCCTCGGTCGACTCGGCGCCGGGCCGCGCCGGCTCCTCGGCCACCCGTCCCTGCTGCACGTGCGCCTCGCGGGCGGCGCGCTCGCCGTCCTCGCGCACGCGCTTGCCGAACAGGCGCCCGCCGAAGAGGCCGACCAGCGCCGGGACGAGCGTGATCGCGACGACCATGCTGATGACCGTCGTCAGCGCGAGGCCCGGACCGAACGCGCGGAAGAACTCGAGCTTGCCGGCGACGAGCGCGGCGGTGCCGGCCGCGACGATGAGCCCGGCGGTGAAGACGATCGGCGCCACCTCGACGACCGTCGCGCGCGCCGCGGCCACCCGCGGCTCGCCCAGGCGCAGCCGCCGGCGCATGCCGGACAGGAAGAAGATCGTGTAGTCGGTGACCAGGCCGAGGAGCAGCACGACGATGATCGGCTGGACCTCCTTGGGCACGGTCACGTTCGCCTGCTCGCCGGCCCACGGCAGGATCCGGATGGCGAGCAGGAACGTGATCGCGGCCGTGACGAGCGCGACGAGCGGCGCGCCGAGCGACCGGAAGGCGATCGCGACGACGACGAAGATCAACACGATGCTCGCGGCCTCGATGATCGGCAGCGAGTGCTCGATCTCGTCGAACTGCGCGAGCCGCGCCGGCCCGGCGCCGGTGACGCCCACGACGCTGCCCCGGGGGCCGCCGAGGGCGCGGTTCGCGTAGCGGTGCGCCTCCGCCGTCGAGGTCTCGAGCGACAGCGACGGCGGCATGAAGAGGTACGTGACGCCGGTCGTGCCGTGCTCGCGGGCGGGGATGCCGCGCGCCGCGTTCGAGATCGGCAGGGCGGCCCGGATATCGCTCAGGGCCGGGTCGTCGTGGGCGAAGACCGCCCGCGCGCCGAGCAGTTGGCGGCGCAGCGCGTCGCGCGACAGCCCGCGCGGATTGCGCTGGACGACGGCCGTCTCGGTCGACAGCGGGAACCCGAAGCGCTTCGTCGCGCGTGCCTGCGCCTGGCTCGCCGCGCCGTTCTTGGCGGCGAGGTCCTCGAGCGGCGCGGTCGGCGCCGACGCGAGGTCGGGCAGTGCGATGGTCGCCCACACGACCGCGGCGATCCACGCCAGCGGGATCACGGGCCGGAGGAGGATCACGACCGCGGCGTAGGCGCGCGCGATGGGATGCCGACGCTGGTTCATGGGCATGGGCGGGAGAGACCGAGGCCGGGGGCAGGGAGTTGCCCGCACTCAGGGGGGCGCAAACGCCGGCCCGCCGGCGCCTATGACGCCCCGGAAAGCGGGTCAGCGGTAGCCGGTGCGGGCGAGGAAGCGCAGCAGCGCGCGGCGGAACGGCGCGCTCACGTGGTGGCGGCGGAGCTCGCGCGCGAGGCGGCGGTCGCCGACCGCGCGCCGCCCGAGCAGCCGCTCCTCGGCGGTGTAGGCGGCGAGCTGCGGGCGCAGCGCGGCCCGGGCGATGGTGCGGTTGCCTTCGCGCCGGCCGTCCGCGATCGCGTCGGTCGAGCGCATCAGCCGGTCGAGGCTGCGGATGTGGCGCCGCACGACGCCGGGGTGGCGGCGGGTGACGTCGACGAGGCCGCCCGACCGGAGCTGGAGGATCTTCGTCGGGAGCTGGAAGCCGGCGATCCGGGGCGCGAAGCGCTCGTAGAAGCGCAGGTCGCCGGTGAGGAGCTCGCGCCGCCGGTCGTGGTCGATGTCGACGATCCGGTAGCTCTCGCCCCAGTGGCGGTCGAGCTCGCGGTACTCGCCGGTGAAGGGGTCGCGGCGCATGATCGCCGTCTCGAGCGTGCAGCACGGCGTGAAGCCGTCGGAGCGGTCGACCAGGACCTCGGCGTCGCCGTCGCCGTCCAGGTCGGCGGCGTTGAGCTCGAGGAACCGGCCGCCGCTCGGGTCCTCCGGCGCGCAGCCGAACCGGCACGGGCGCAGCGGCCCGTGGAAGGCGATCGCGTCGCCGCGGGCGATCGTCAGCCGGATGCCGGTCGCGTCCGTGATCGTGTTCTCGCTCGCCGCGCCGATGGCCGTCACCGTCGCCGTCACCGGCCCCGACGAGGCGGTGACCGAGACCGGCGCGAGGGCCGCGACGGCGATCGCGGAGGCCGTGGCGAGGATCACCGGCCGACCATACCGACCGGGGTACAGTTCACGGCGTGGGCGCCGAAGCGAAGAACTTCGAGGCGATCGTCAAGGCCAAGGGCGATCACAACAAGCACTGCCCCTTCCCGCCGCACACGGTGCGGATGAACCCGTTAGAGATCGAGCGGATGCAGTGGGAGGAGGGCGACACGATCGCCGGCCTGGTGCTCGAGTCCGACCCGAAGCTCGGCACCGGCGCGTTCCGCCTGGTCTGCGACGGCATGGAGCCGCCGGAGCTCGAGACCGAGGACTTCGAGACGATCACGGCGCCGGCCGAGCCGCTCGAGATCCCCGCCGGCCCGGCGCGCGAGGGCGACCCGCGGTTCTGAGGGCTTGACGGTCGGCCAGGCCGGCCGCGCTACCCCACCTCGAGCGCGCGGCCGAACGCGCGCTCGAAGAGGTCGCCCTCGCGCCCGGCGGCCCAGATCGCGACGCGCGCGTCGCTGTCCGAGACGAGCGCGAGCCGGACGCGCCCGTCGTCGAGCGAGACGTGCGCCTCGCGGACGAGCTGGTCGCGGCTGCGCTCGAGGTCCTCGGCGACCCGCAGCAGCGCGGCCATCCGGTCGAGACGGTCGTCGTCGCCCTTCTCGGCGATCGACTGGAACGGCCCGAGCGACGGCATGCCCTTGCGGTGGTAGCGGACGGCCTGGCCGATCAGCGCGACCTCGCGCTGGGCGAACCCGGGCAGCCCGGCGTTCAAGATCAGATACCGCGAGTGCTTGTGGTGGTCGTCGTAGTCGACCGTCATGCCGATGTCGTGCAGGAGCGCGGCGGCCCAGAGCAGCTCGCGCTCGTTGCTGTCGCCGGGATGGACGCCGGCCGCGGCGAGCTCGTCGAAGAGCCCGAGCGCCAGGCGCGCGACATGGGCGACGTGGGGGTTGTGGTCGGGGCTCATCCCGTACTGGGCGGCCAGGTTGACGACCGACGCGCGGCGGACGTCGTCGAAGAACGCCTCGCCGCCGCTGTCGCGTGCGAGGTAGCGCTCCAGGAAGACGCCCTCGCGCAGGCCGGCCTCGGTGACGTCGACGGCGTCGAAGCCGCCCTCTTCGAGCACCGCCTGCACGACCAGCGCGCCGCCGAGGATGATGTCGGCGCGGCCGGGCTTGATGCCGGCGACCGTCCCGCGCTCGGACGGCGGCAGGGCCGCGAGCTCCTCGACCAGCGCGTCGAGCGCGTCGCGCGTCAGCACGAACCCCTGCACGCCGAACTCGGCGATCTCGGCCTCGCGCTGGGCGGCGGCGGCGAGGTTGCGCATCGTGCCGCCGATGCCGACGATCCGCGACCCGGACCGCGCGATCCACGGCGCGCGCTCGAGCGCGCCCGCGACGAACGCGCGCAGCTCGCGCAGCTGCTTCGGCTTGGCGGGCTTGTCGTCGGCGAGGAAGCGCTCGGTCACGCGCACCGCGCCGAGCGGCCAGGAGTCGAGCTCGCGCGCGAGCCGCCGCTCGACGTGGACCAGCTGCATCGAGCCGCCGCCGATGTCGAGCATCACGCCGTCCGACAGCGTCGTCGAGTTCACGGCCGCGAGGTAGCCGTAGCGCGCCTCCTGCTCCTTGGAGAGCACGCGGACCTTCAGACCCGACGCGGCCTCGGCGCGGTCGAGGAACTCGCGGGCGTTCGTCGCGTCGCGGATCGCGCTCGTGGCGACCGCGTCGACCTGGTCCGGCCCCAGGCCGCCGGCGCGGCAGAAGTGCGCGAAGACCTCCATCGCCGCCTGCGCGCGCGCCATGCCGGCCTCGCCCAGCCGGCCCGTCGCCGCGATCCCCTCGCCTATCCGGACCGCCTCGTAGATCTCATCCGTCCGCTTCCACCAGCCGTCGCGCGCGGTGAAGACGACCAGCCGGAACGAGTTCGACCCGAGATCGACGACGGCGAGCTGCTGCTCGTCTCCCGGGTTCATCGCGCGGGAGGCTATAGAGCGCGGGTCACGCGAGGCGGATCGCCGGCGCGCGGATGGAGGTCCGGGTCCCTCCGGTCAGCGGCGGACGTGCACGACGACCGCGACGCTCGCGCCCTGCGAGTACGTCGCCGTCGACGGAACGAGGACGCGGTACACGCCCGCGCGACGCAGGCGGACGCGCAGGCGGTAGCTCGACACCGCCCCCGCCGACCGCATGAGGACCGAGCGGACGTCGGTGTAGCCGCCCTGGCGGTTGCGACGCTGGAGCGTCGCGACGGCGTCCGGGCCGGCGGTGACGACCGGCGAGACGAAGCCCGAGAACCGCACGAGCGCGCCGGCGCGCGGCCGGCGCGTGCTCGTCCGGATCGAGACCTTGCGCCGCACCGCCACGAGGTAGCCCTGCGACGCCTCGCGCGGGCGGCCGGGGATCTCCGGCGCGACCACCGCCCAGTACGCCTTGAAGACGGGCAGCACCGGGAACGCGAACTCGCCACCCGGGCCGGCGGTCGTCCCGGCGACCATGGCATAGGTCGCGCCCTGGAAGGGGGCGCGCTGCTCGAACAGCTGCACCGCCCGGCCGGCGTCCGCCGCGCCGCCGGGCAGGACGCCGCTCACGGTGAACGGCTGCGCCGGCAGCAGGCTGCGCTCCGTGAACGCCGGGACGATCTCGACCGTGGGCGCCTGCGCGCGCGCCGTCCCCACGAGAGCGAGCGTGCTCAGGAAGGCGCCGGCCGCTGCGGCGGCCCGCGTGCTGCTCGTCCTCAGCACCAGCGCCGAAGATGCCCACCCCGCCGCGCGGCGAAACCAGCGGCTACGCCCCGGTCTCGATGATCTCGATTCTGTATCCGTCGGGGTCGCGGACGAAGCAGATCCGGTTGCCGCCCTCGCGGACGCGGTAGGGCGGCTTCTCCGGCTCGATCCCCTGCTTGCCGAGCTCGGCGAGCGTCGCGTCGAGGTCGGCGGCGGTGATCGCGATGTGGTTGTAGCCGGTGCCGAGCTCGTAGGAGTCGACGCCGTGGTTGTACGTCAGCTCGAGGCGGTCGTCGTCGCCGGGCAGCCCCATGAAGACGTTGATGGCCTCCTCGCGGATCGGCATCCGGCGGCGCTCCTCGAAGCCGAGCGCCTCGTAGAAGGCGACCGAGCGGTCGATGTCGCCGATGCGATAGCAGGTGTGGATGAGCGCGGGCATCGCGCGGATCATGCCAGTAGCGTGTCGCGCATGGTCGTCGAACGCGCGATGAACAACGACTACCTCTCGAACACGTACCTCGTCGGCCAGCCGGGCGGGGCCGGGTTCTTCGTCGACGCCGGCGGGCCGGTCGCGCCGCTCCTCGCCGCGGCGGAGCGCAACGACATCACCCCGACGCACGTGCTGCTCACGCACCACCACGGCGACCACGTGCAGGAGCTCGGCAAGCTCACCGACCGCTGGCCCGACCTCCAGGTGCTCGCCCACCCGGACGAGCCCGTCGACGGCGTCACCGGGACGATGGCGCCGGGCGAGATCGTCGAGGTCGGCGACCTCGCGGTCACGCCGTTGCACACCCCCGGTCACACCAAGGGGATGCTCTCGCTCCTCGTGGAGGGCAACGTCTTCACCGGCGACACGCTGTTCAAGAACTCGGTCGGCGGCGTCCGCGCGCCGGGCTCGACGAGCTACGACGACCTGCGCCGCTCGATCATGGACACGCTCATGGCGCTGCCGCCGGAGACGGTCATCCGCCCGGGCCACACCGAGCCGACGACCGTCGCCGCGGAGTGGGAGGGCAACGCGTTCATCCGAGTCTGGCGCGGCCTCGATCCGGAGGGCGACGAGCCGTGCACGGCGCTCGGCGATCCGGCGACGCTCGTCCTCTGGGGCGACGACTACGACGGGGGCCACAAGGCGTGGGTCCGCTGGACGGACGGGCGCGACGACATCGTCCCCGGCTCGCGGGTCGAGCGCAGGTGAGCCGTGAGCGCCGGCGCTCCGCCCTCGACGGATCCGGACCCGGCGCGAAGCTCGCGCCTCGCGGCCGACCCTGACCGCCTCCGCGACGAGACCGACACCGAGCGTCTCGACCGCAACCTGATCGAGCTGCTGCAGGAGGTGCGCGTCGTCCAGACCGGCGTGCAGGTGCTCTTCGCCTTCCTGCTCACGGTGCCGTTCTCCTCGCGCTTCGACCAGATCACGGGCTTCCAGCGCGGCGCCTACTTCGCGGCGCTCGTGGGCACGGCGGCCGCGTCGGTCCTGCTGATCGCGCCGACATCGGTGCACCGGATCCTGTTCCGGATGGGCCAGAAGGCGTACATGGTCGACGTCGCGAACCGGCTGGCCATCGGCGGCCTCCTCAGCCTCGCGGTCGCGATGGTCGCCGCGATGCTGCTCGTCTCGGACGTCATGTTCGGCAGCGCGGTCGCGGTCGCCATCGGGACCGCGACGGCCGCGGCCTTCGGGTACGTGTGGGCGGCGGTGCCGCTGCGCCGCCGGCGCGAGGTCCTCGCGACGCGCCGCGCGGAGAGGCGCCGCTGAGCCCGGTGGCAAGCGCCGGGACGGTCCGCGCCGCGCTCTTGCGCGGCATCGCCGACGCGGCGCGCGCGGCGCTCGACGCGCGCGCGGCCTCGATCGCGCTGATCGACGAGCGCACCGGCGACCTCGTCTTCGAGGCCGTCGCCGGGGGCGGCGGCCCGGAGCTGCTCGGCGCGAGCTTCAGGGCCGACCAGGGGATCGCCGGCCACGTCGTGCAGACCGGCGTCCCGCTCGCGATCGACGACCTCGAGCGCGACCCGCGCTTCGCTCACGACATCGCGATCGAGACCGGCTACCAGCCCGACGCGCTGGCGGCCGCGCCGATCCAGCTCGACGGGAGGACCGTCGGCGTGCTGTCGGTGCTCGACGCCGGCGCTCCGCCGGCGGCCGGCGTGCCGGCCGCGCTCGAGGCGCTGTGCGCGCACGCCGCCGCGGCGCTTGCGCTGAGCGCCGCTCTCGCGCGCTGATCGGCCAGGCGCCCCCCGGTTCGTACCATTGGCCGCCATGGCCAAGGAGCCGATCCCGACCTCGCGCCTGCGGCGCTCCGCGACCGTCGGGCGGCTGGCGGCCGAGCAGGCCGCGCGCC
>Ga0136846_1219090_pt1 | contig 12443 bp, 10 predicted proteins | sample HopSoiMetagenom2_FD_96841 | JGI IMG/M metagenome (GOLD analysis project Ga0136846, IMG submission 96841) | Grasslands soil microbial communities from Hopland, California, USA - 2 Assembly 2016 (version 4) | ecosystem: Environmental > Terrestrial > Soil > Grasslands | place: USA: Hopland...
GCCCGCGCCGCCGCCGAGGCTCGCTGGCCCGTCGCCGCCACATGCGGGATGGCCGCCGGGAGGCGCCTTGCACGAGCGCCCCGGGCCGGGTCCGACCCCGCCGCCGCCACCGCCACCGCCGGGTGGCACACTCCTCTTCCAGGAGAATTTCGAGGACGCGAGCCTCGCTTCGCGTGGGTGGTACGATAACACGAGCGTGGTCATCTCGACGGCGGAGCACATCACCGGTAGCAGTGCGTCGGCGCAGTATCACTTCCTCCCTGGCGCGACAACGCCTACAACTGGCGGCTCCCAGCGCCACAAGTTTGCCGCCACGAGCTCGGTGTATTTGAGCTACTACGTCAAGTACAGTGCAAACTGGGTGGGCTCGAACCATCTCTACCACCCGCACGAGTTTCAGATCATGAGCACTCTCGACGGCGACTACGATGGTCCGTCGTTCGGGTGGATGGTCCTGTACGTCGAGCAGAACTATCAGAATGGTGGCATCCCGCGCCTGGCGATGCAGGACAACAAGTCGATCAATTACAGCTACGGTGCGCTGCCGCATAACCTGGTGGGAATCACCGAGGATCGCTCGACCGGCGGATGCAATGGTATGGTTGAAACCAACATGCCGTCTGAATGCTTCGATGACGGATCGAACTACTACAACGACAAACAGCTTCGCGGCCCGGTGGTGTTCCAGCCCAATCCCGGACCAGGCTACAAAAACGACTGGAACTTTGTCGAGGCCTACTTCCAGCTCAACACGATAGTTAACGGTGTCGGCCAGGCCGATGGCGTTATGCAGTACTGGTTCAACGGTACTCTGATCATTGACCGCCACGACATTCTTTTCCGGACCGCCGCGCATCCAAGCCTGCAGTTCAATCAGTTCCTAATCGCCCCTTACATTGGCGATGGGTCGCCCGTCGATCAGTCCATGTGGGTCGACAACGTCAGAATAGCGACGGCTCGAATTCCTTGATCGGTACGTGCAGGCACCGGCGCTCAACGTGCTGGGTGCTTGCAGCGTATTGCTAAAGCGTTGATACGAGCTTTCTGGCGTGGAAGGCTTCAGCAAAGCCATCTCCGGCACGTGATTCGATTCCGCGCAAGCGAAGTATGGACGTGAATGTTTCTGGACTGAACCAGTCTTTGCTGCGCTGAGTCTGGAATACTTTCATCAGCGACGTGATCTTCCGCTCGGCGATTTCCCGACAGATCGGGATGTAGTAGTTCGGCTGGCCGACGTCACCGTCCCATTTCGGGATCTCATATTCCAGGATCACGTGATTTCTGAACGTGTTCCACGTCAGGTCGGAGATGACCCGGTGGTCCTGATGGCGGTCGTCTCGATAATGGGTGAACACGACGTCAGGTCGAAAGTCTCTAGCCAGCACCTCAAATGCGTCTTTGATTTCGCCGAACTGACTCGGAAAGTAGCCATCGCGAAAACCGTGGAACTCAGCTTCCGCTTCCGAGGATGGCCCGAGGAAGGTGCGCGCGCCGAGCGCCGCTTCCCGCGCGCGGTCTCCACACGCGCTCCAAACCACCCAGCGGAACTCCGGACGCGGGTTTCTTTCAGCGAGCTCGATCAAGGTGGCCCCGCACCCGATCTCGATGTCGTCGGAGTGCGCTCCAAGACACAGTATCTTCAGCGGTTCGGTTGACTGCGGTATGGAGACGGGCTTCACCGTCGCCGGACCTTAGCGGGTCTAAGAGCGGTGCTCCTGTCGATCGAGCCGCGGTGAGCAAGGCTATGACTGAGTGGCCGGAGTAACTCCGCTTTCCCCAGCGCTTCCGCCGCACTCCGCACGACAGCAAATGGCAGAGATGCCCTCTCAGCGATGTCGAGCAGCGAGTGGGTACCGTCAGAGAAGTTGAGAACCCACAGCAGGCTCATCTCGAACTCCTTCGGTGAGCTGCCGCCCGTGTTTTTGTAGAGGCCACGCCTGCCGAGCTGGGGTTCGCACATTGGGTTCATGGTTACGTACGTGCGATTATGCTCGAGGACTTCGATGATTTCCAACAGTGTCGCGAGCGAGTCGTTCAAGGATGCAGCGCTGATAAAGTCCAGATTGTCGTCGGACGTATGGTATTGGGCATACTTACCGTTGGGCGTCCGGGTAAGGCAACCCACAGGAAGGTCGATGCCGGGCGAGCAATACTGTCGCTCGTCGTAACCGTAGGGTACAAAGTCGTCGATTGTGTGCGGACCATGTTGAGCAAGAACGTGCGATGCGGCGCGATCGATAAGCGCTGTCCGCCGGCGGCTACGCTTGTACGAGACATGTCCGCGATCCCCGAGGCACGACAATACCAGGCCCTGTCTAATCGATTGTATGTGGTCTTGATGCAGTGCGAGCCACGTTATCGACCCGATCGTTCCTGGAATGAACAAGAAGCGGAATGTGTGATGCCGCTCCTGACTGGCGAGTTGGCGAGCGAGGAATGCAGAGACGGCGATCCCCGACAGGTTGTCGTTTGCGAGTGAAGGATGGCAGACATGGGTGCTGATGAGGATCTCGTCAGTCGTCGATCCTGGCAGGACCAGTTCGCCGTAAGTCAGGCTCCCCGGACGAAGCGTGCTATCGATGCAGACCTCGTAGTCGCCGTCAGTCATCTGCTCCAACACGCGATGCGGCAAACAGAATCCCCAATCCGCCTTGTAGTAGGAAGTGCGGTAGGGTATGAGGTCCGGCTGTTCCGGGAGAGTGTGCAAATGCGAGCGCAATTCCAAGAGCGTCATCCGGGCGTGCACCGGGACGCTGTAACTGACTACGTGCAAATTCGATTTTCGAAAATCGACTATCCGTTGGCCCGACGCATCGGCTATCCAGGCGTCCGTGATGTTCCATTCATTCGGAACAGTCCAGTCGAAGACCCGGGTGCCGGACTCAACCTCAACGATTGATAGTGGTAGAATGCGTTGCAGCTCGCGAAGTGTCGCGCGAACACCGTTACCAGTGATACTGCGGCAGATCGGGTAGAGATCTCCCATCAGCGCTAACATTCCTTCGCCGCAACCCGCTTCGGTGGTGTAGGAAGTGTTCACACCAGGCTCGGTTTCGCGAAATCGGGATACGACGCGTCGCGTGGGTGGAGAATGGGGTCAGACACCGGCCACCTTATCGAGAACGCCGGGTCATTCCAGCGCACGCCGCGCGCGGAGGCGGGTTCGTAAAACTGCGACATCTGATAGAAGACCTCGCAGTCATCTTCGAGTGTAACAAATCCGTGCGCCATGCCTTCGGGGACGTACAACGCACGGGCGTTCTCGCCGGAAAGTGGCACGCCGAAATACTCCGCGTAAGTCGGAGAATCATCACGCAGATCGATTATGACGTCCCATATCGTTCCGCGAGTGCATCTAATCAGTTTGGCTTCGGCGAATGGATCTGCCTGCCAGTGCATACCGCGCAGCGTTCCGCGGCGCCGGTTATACGAGATGTTGCACTGACTCAGTTCGGTGTTGAGTCCCATCCTCTCGAATTCACGCCGACACCAGGTTCGCGCAAAAAAACCGCGATCGTCTTCGTGGCGTTCTGTCTGAACGACGAAAGCGCCGGAAAGGGGAGTTGCCCGGAATATCACGGAAAGACTGCCACCTCGGGGATTGGAACCAAAAACTTTCCACCCCACTGCCTGATGCCCGCCAGCTGCGACATGATTTCCGATCTGAGATTCCACGGAAGAATGAGAACGTAATCCGGCTTCGCGTCCCACAACCGTTCGGGCGCCAGGATCGGTATATGTGTTCCCGGGAGGTACTTGCCGTGTTTGTGCGGATTGCGGTCAACGGTGAAATCCACGAAGTCGGTTCTGATTCCACAGAAGTTCAGCAGCGTGTTGCCTTTTCCAGGCGCTCCATAGCCGACGACTTTTTTGCCTGACGCCTTTGCTTCGATCAGGAACTCCAAAAGCTTTCGCTTCGTCGCGTGGACTTTCTTTTCGAACCCGGCGTAATACTCGATCGAGGCAACGCCTGCCTCTTCCTCGACTTGGCGCAGCTCGATCAGCCGCCGCGTTGTTTCCTTGGAGTGGTCATCGGCATGGCGCGCATATATGCGGATGGATCCGCCGTGCGTCGGCAACTCCTCGACATCAAAAATGGGAAGGCCATGAGCCAAAAAAATTCGCTCGACCGCGTAAAGCGAAAAGTATGAAAAATGTTCGTGGTAGATCTGGTCAAACTGATTTCCATCGATAGTTCGCAGCAGGTGCGGGAACTCGATGGTGACTACGCCCGAGGGGGCTAGCAGGATTGTTATTCCCGCTACGAAATCATTGAGATCGGGAACTTGTGCGAGGACATTGTTGCCCAGAATCAGATCCGCTTGCTGACCGGCCGCGGCAAGTTCTCTGGCCAGGTCAGTACCAAAAAACCTGACGAGCGTCGGGACACCCTTCGCCTCTGCAGCCTTTGCGACGTTGGCGGCCGGTTCGATGCCCAGCGACTGGATTCCTCGCTGAACGAAGAACTGCAGCAGGTAGCCATCGTTGCTTGCGATCTCGACTACGCGGTTGCGGCGTGTGAGCTCTAGCTGTGCAATCATCTGCTCGACGTAGCTCTTGGCGTGATTCAGCCAGGAATCGGAAAATGACGAGAAGTACGCATAGTCCGAGAAAATCTCTTCGCCTGACACATACTCCTCGATTTGCACGAGGTAGCATTCGTGACAAACCCAGACTTGAAGTGGGTAAAAGCGCTCCATCTGGTTCAACTGGTCGTAACCGATGAAACTCTCGCAAAGTGGAGACATTCCGAGGTCTACGACCCGATTGGCAAAGCGTGTCCCGCAAAAACGACAGCTCCCGGAGGTCGGCCGGCCGGTGCGCGGCGAGAATTCGGAGTGGAGAGGGATTCGGTCGAGGACAGCCATTCGCAGTACAGTCTCCCTTGTGGACGACGAGTTTCCGAGCGCGATGAAGCAAGCTCGCGGCAGGTTTTGGCAAATCGCTCGCCAGCGTTGGATATAGTTTTTGGGCTCACCGATTCGCCTCAGGTCGCGTCGCCGGCAATTTCAACCGCGCTCGCGCGCGAGATCGCGGCAACACGAGCGTCTCGGTGTAGCTTGCAACCCCAGACCTGTCGGCTCCGCGCAACAGTGCGAGGTAAGTAGATCGCACGTTTCTGCGGGCGTCGTTGGACAGACTTGGCCTACTATAGACGCGCTCAAGTACCAAAGAGGCGGCACTGGCGCTGAATTTACGTGCGTGGTTCAGTCAGTAGGCTCCTGCGATTGCCACGCACCTTGTGTACACGCGCATCATGTGGACGGCGCCGCGCAACAATTTGCCGGGCAGCGACGTGCCGATGCGGTTAAAGCGACAGTTTACGGTGGTCTCACGATTGCCTTCAGTCGCGCCGAGCACAGATCAACTCAGCAAGCACAACCGTCGACTAAGGCCGATCAAGAGGAATATCGATGGCGACTCTCAGCACGCCGCAACCAACGCTACCCGTCTCGCAACCGACCCTTCCGGTCTCAATGTGGGCACGTTCGCTTCAACAGCGCGCGCACGATCTGATCCCGGGTGGTGCTCATACCTACGCCAAGGGCGACGATCAATATCCGGAGCTGGCCCCGCCGTTCATCGCGTACGGACGTGGGTCTCATGTCTGGGACCTCGATGGCAGCGAGTATATCGAATACGGAATGGGTCTGCGTTCGGTTGGTCTCGGCCATGCCTTTCCCGCGGTTATCGAAGCTGTAAAACGCGAGTTGGCAAACGGAACGAACTTCACCCGACCCAGCGCGCGCGAAGTCGAAGCTGCCGAAGTATTTCTTGACTGCGTGACCACCGCCGAAATGGTAAAGTTCGCCAAGAACGGCTCGGACGCGACAACCGCCGCTGTGAAACTCGCGCGCGCGTTTACCGGTCGCGACTATATCGCTATTTGCGGCGACCAATCATTCCTTTCCACCGACGACTGGTTCATCGGGTCGACGGCAATCGCGGGAGGAATCCCGCGCGCGGTGCGAGAACTTACGCTCAAGTTCAACTACAACGACATCTCCAGCTTGGAGAATCTTTTCGCCTCCCATCTTGGTCGCATCGCCTGCGTGATCCTCGAAGCCGAGACCTCGATCGCACCACGTCCGGGTTTTCTCGAGGAAGTACGCGCGCTGTGCGACAAGTTTGGTGCTCTGCTCATTTTCGATGAGATGATCACCGGTTTTCGATGGCACTTGGGGGGCGCGCAACGTATACACGGAGTGACCCCCGACTTATCGACGTTTGGCAAGGCGCTCGCGAACGGATTTGCGGTCGCGGCGCTGGCAGGTAAACGCGAGATCATGGAACGAGGGGGACTCCGACATACTGGAGAGAGAGTGTTTCTGCTTTCCACGACACATGGTGCCGAGACGCATTCTCTCGTCGCGGCGATCGCCACCATGCGCGTTTATCAACGGGAACCTGTTATCGATACTCTGCACTCGCGCGGCGAAAGATTACGAAACGGCTTCGAGGAGGTGGCTCGACGTCATGGCATTCACGATTATCTCCAGGTTCGCCGAAAAAGCTGCAACCTCATTTTCGCAACCACAGATCTCGCCCTTCAGCCATCGCAGACCTATCGAACTCTGTTCATGCAGGAACTGATCGCCGGCGGAATCCTGGCGCCTTCATTTGTGGTCAGCTACTCGCACACCGAGCGCGACATCGATCGTACCATTGATGTCGTTGATTATGCTGCAAGCGTCTACGCGCGCGCGCTTGACGATGGACCGCTTCATTATCTCAACGGCTGCCAGGTAAAGCCGGTGTTCCGCCCATTCAACTAGGTGAACCATCGAGCGTGACAGCCGTACTGACTGAATTACGCGCCGCCGACGCTGCGAGCCGCGGTCCGAGAAGCATCAGCGAAACGTCGCGACGAGCCCCAACAATTGGCGTCATTTATCCGTCGGGCTGGGGCAACCTCGGCGACGAAGCGATTCTTCAGGCGACGTTCGCAACTCTGCGCGCGCAATGGCCGAATGCGCGTCTGCATGCTTTCACGCTGAATCCGCAACGAACGCGCGCAAACCACGCCGTCACCGCCGATTATCTCACCGGCATTAGTCGACCGATGTTTTTGTCGGCTCGAGACGATGGACCGTTTGCCGTGCGCGTGGCGAGAGGTTTAGCCCGCCGTGTTCGGCGCGTGCCTATTGCTAGCAGCGTCATGAGAACCCTAGCGGAATTGACCGCGTCGACGGTTTTCGAGACGATGTCGCTGCGCACGGCTTGGAGCTTTCTCAAGGAAGCTGATCTTCTGCTGGCGGCTGGCGGCGGGCAGCTCGATGCGGCGTGGGGCGGTGCGATGGGTCAGCCGTATGCGCTGGCACGATGGGCGTGGTTGGCGCGGCGCGCCGGTGTGCCCTTCGCTTTCCTCAGTGTTGGCTACGGTTCGGCGCGGGGCAAACTGAGTCGGTGGCTGTTGCGCTACGCAATTGGCCAAACGACATACTGCTCCGTTCGCGACGCTGGTTCTCGTTCCCTTACGACGCAACTGGGGATCTCGAAGGATCTCCCGATAATTCCGGATCTAGCGTTTGGACTGAAGCCGGCGCCGCCGTTGCCACGAAACAGGCCTGGCTACGATGTCGCGATCAGCCCAATGGTATATCTGCGGCCGGGTAACTGGCCAACTGCCGACGCAAGTGCATATGAACGGTTCGTAGACTTGTGGGCCGCGATCGTGGTTGACCGCGTAGGTCGCGGTGATCGCGTGCATCTATTTGTCACCGATCCTGCCGATATGAAAGCCGTCCTGGATGTCTGTGCTAAGCTCGACGCCAGGACGCGTGACTACTGCTCGATCAATGAGCACCGCACACCAGACGCGCTCCTAACATTTTTCCGCCAAATGGACGTTGTGGTTTCCAGTCGTCTCCACGGAGTTCTGCTGGCGATCAATACCGGGCGGCCCGTGCTCGCGATCTCCCATGAGCGCAAGGTACGCGCAGTAATGGGCGATGTCGGATTGACAGCATATTGCACTGACCTGCCGACGGTTAGTGCGGAACAGGCATGCGCTACCTTGCGCGAGCTGACCAAAAACCTTGCCTCATGCGAGCGCAGGCTGGCGGAGTACGTAAGCTGGGCGCGGGCAGCAATTCGCCAGCAGGACGAGATGCTGCCGCATCTAATGAGGCGTCGGTGAGCGAGCAACCATTCGTCAGCGTTGTCACCCCGTTCTTCAATACGGGCGAGTATCTCGCCGAATGCATTCAGAGCGTTCTGTCCCAAACCTACGAGAACTTCGAATACATTCTGGTCGACAACCAGAGTACCGACGGCTCATCCGAGATCGCCGCCTTCTTTGCGTGTCAGGATAGTCGGATAAAGCTGGTACGCAATCGGCGATTTCTCGATCAAGTACCGAACTACAACAATGCACTTCGTCGGGTAAAAAGCGAAGCGCGGTATGTAAAGATGGTGCTCGCGGACGATTTTATTTTTCCCGAGTGTCTGGAGCGGATGGTGGCGGTCGCCGAGGCCAATCCGTCAGTTGCGATTGTCAGCTCGTACTACCTCGAAGGCCGATTCGTGTGTGGCAGCGGGGTCGAGTGGCCAACGGAAGTAATACCGGGCAGGGTCGCGAGTCGAATGCATTTGCTGGATAATCTCTATTTGTTTGGCACTCCAACAAACCTGCTATATCGCGCCGATCTGCTCGCCAATCGTCGGCCCTTTTTCTCGGAATCGTCCATGCACGAGGACACCGAACTTTGTCACGAGGTTTTGTCTGAGGCTGATCTTGGTTTTGTGCATCAGGTTTTGACTTTCAGCCGACGCGGAAACGAGGGCGTGTTGACCGCGATTCAAAGCTTTCATTGGCGGCGGCCGTTCATCTACACGATTCTCAGGAAGTACGGGCCGGCTTTTCTCACCGAGGAAGAACTGCTTCATCGACTGGGTCCCGCGCGCGCTGATTTCTTGAGAATTCTCGCTGAAGGCGTCATACTCAAACGCGAGCCCGAGTTCTGGGACTATCATCGGCGTGCCCTCGCGACTATCGGGGAGGACCTGCCGTCGAGGCTGCAACTAGCTCCGCACATTGCACGCGCTACGGTGAAGGCGATGGTCAAGCCAAAATGGATTATTAACGAGCGATCGAGAATCGCTCGAATGCGGCAGCGCACGGTGGGCGCATGATCGAAGCGATAAAGGAGATCGCGCGCAACCGCGAGCTACTCTACATGATTACCTGGCGTGAGATCAGAATTCGCTACAAGCAATCGGTGATGGGCCTGCTTTGGGCTATTCTGATGCCGCTGATCATTACTGGCGCGGGAATCATGGTAAGGATTGTTGCGGCGAAGGTTTCAGGGAATCCGATAACATCCGCGGATATTGGGGGGATCGGCATAAAGGCACTGCCGTGGGCGTTCTTCGTCTCGGCATTACGCTTTGGCACGACCAGTTTGACTGGAAACAGCAATCTGGTCACGAAGATCAAATTCCCTCGTCTGCTGTTTCCGCTGTCGTCAGTGCTGACATCGCTCTTCGATATGGCAATTGCGTTTCCCGTGTTGGTGCTCCTGTTGCCACTTAGCGGCGTCAGGTTCGCCGCCACCATGGTGTGGATACCGGCGCTGCTGGTGACGCTGGTGATGTTCACCGCAGGACTCTCGATACTGTTCGCCGCAGCAAATCTTTTTTTCCGGGACATCAAGTATATCGTGGAAGTGATTCTTACTTTCGCAATTTTCTTCACGCCCGTGCTCTACGATGCGTCGCTGGCGGGAAAATGGCGCTGGGTTTTGATGCTGAATCCAGTCGCTGTTGTGCTGGACGGATTGCAGGCGACGATAGTCCGCATGCGTCCGCCAGACGTGGCATGGCTCGCCTACAGCGCGGTTGCCGCGACTCTCTTGCTCTGCGGGGGCGTAGTGTTCTTCCGCCGGCTGGAACCTCGTTTTGCTGAGAGTATTTGAATGAGCGAATACGCACTGCGCATGCAGAATGTATACAAGCGCTTTCGCCGCGGTGAAAAACACGACTCGTTGCGCGATCTCGTTCCATCGCTGGTGAAACGGGCCGTGCGCGGTGACCGAGAGCGTGCATTGGCGCCGGAGGAATTCTGGGTTTTAAACGACATTTCCTTCGACCTGCGAAGGGGAGAGACACTCGGCATCGTCGGGCACAACGGCGCGGGCAAGAGCACAATGCTGAAGCATCTCAGCGGAATCATGGAGCCGACGCGCGGCAGTATCGAGGTCAACGGTCGCCTGTCTGCTTTGATCGAGGTCGGAGCGGGGTTCCATCCCGACCTCACCGGGCGCGAGAACGTGTTTTTGAACGGTGTCATACTGGGCATGACCCGGCAGGAGATAAAGCGCAAGTTTGACGAGATCGTCGCCTTCGCCGAGCTCGAAGACTTTATTGATACGCCGGTCAAGCGCTATTCGTCGGGCATGTTTGCGCGGCTTGGTTTTTCAGTGGCGGCGCATCTCGAGCCCGACATTCTGGTGATTGACGAAGTGTTGAGCGTGGGAGACTTCGCATTTCAGCGGAAGGGGCTCGACAAAATGCGGGCGGTCGCCAAGGGCGGGGCCACCGTAATTTTTGTATCGCACAACCTCCAGGCCGTCGCAGAATTCTGCGAGCGAGGAATTCTGCTCGAGCGGGGGAGGGTGATCGAGGACGGACCGACCGATCAGGTCGTTCGCCGGTATCTCGACACGGCTGCTGTCCACTCAGACCGCCAGGTGGCGGGCCCGGCCCGCATCACGCGCACAACAATTTCCACTGCTGACGGTCAGACGGGTCGCTTCATCGCCGGGCAACCGGCGCGGATTTCGGTATCCGTCGAGGCGCTGTCGCGGGCAGAGAAAGTTGCCGTCGTTCTTGATGTGTTCAACACGGATTTTTATGAAGTGTTCAACACTTCCAGCGAGAGATTGGGCCAGGAACCGGTTTCGCTCGATCCAGGGCAGCGCGCTGAGTGCACCTTTGACGTCGAGCTGAATCTTGGGCCGGGCACTTATTATTTGGGCGTGTATCTCTATCGCTACGATATACAACGCGAATACGATCACATTTTTCCGGCAACATCCTTTGTCGTGACCAGCGACCGCGACACCCGGGGGGCAGCGAACTTGTTTCCGGTCTTATCGCGTTACGCCGTTATTGCGCCTCCGGAGTTAGCGCGGCGCGTCGCGAACTGAGGTTTTCAGTTTGAGAAGTCCTTGGCCAGGCACCATCGCATTGGTGGTGCTCACGGCCTGCAGCAGCACCAGCGATCAAATTCGGTTGAATGCCGTCACGATTGCGCCCACCGCTGCCACCATCCGAATTGGTGAAACTGTGGTGTTCCGTGCGAATGGGTCATTTGAAAACGGCACCAGTCACAGCATTAGTGACGTCAGCTGGCAAAGCAGCAACCCCTCGGTCGCCACGATTAATGACTTCGGGACCGCAGTTGGAATCAGTGCCGGCATCGTGAAAATCCGCCTACAAGCGAACGAACTCAGCGACTCGGCGACGCTGACAGTATCAGCGGCGCGCGCTTCCGCCACGGGCCCCTTGCACGTAAGCACAGACAACCCGAGGTATTTCGCAGATCCGGCGGGTCACATTGTCTACCTCACCGGTTCGCACTATTGGAAGAACGTTCAGGATGATGGAGCGTCCAATCCTCCGCCAGCGTTCGACAACGTTGCGTACCTGAACTTTCTGGAACAGCACAATCACAACTTCACCAGACTCTGGCTTCAGGAGCAGGCGCGGTGGAGTGACGAAGTCAGTTACAGTCATTGGTTCTCGCCGACGCTCTATGAGAGAACCGGGCCCGGGACGGCCGCGGATGGCGGTCTCAAGTTCGACCTGACGAAACTCAACGCTCAGTATTTCGCACGACTGCGCCAACGCATAATGGACGCCGGAGCGCGCGGAATTTACGTGTCTGTGATGCTGTTCAACGGCTGGAGTGTCGAGACTAAGCCAGGGAATGCGAGGGCGAATCCGTGGCTGGCCCACCCGTTTAACGCCGCAAACAACGTCAACGGGATCAACGGTGACCCGAACAACGATGCGTCAGGTCGCGAAACGCAGACGCTAACGATGCCGGCGATCACGGCTTTGCAGGAAGCCTATGTCAAAGCAGTCGTCGACGCTGTCAATGACCAGGACAACGTCATTTACGAAATCAGCAACGAGAGCGATCCGTCCGGCGATGCCTGGCAGTACCACATGATCGACGTCGTACGGTCTTATGAAGCCCAAAAGCCTAAGCAACATCCGATCGGCATGACTATACCATGGCCCGGATCGAACGCAGAGGTTCTCAACAGCTCGGCGGACTGGGTGTCGATGAACGGTGACGTCAGCAACCCGATAGTAGCCGACGGCAGGAAAGTCGATCTCTCCGATACAGACCATTTGTGCGGAATCTGTGGAGACGCCGCCTGGGTGTGGAAAGCGTTCGTTCGAGGGCACAACACGCTATTGATGGACGGCTA
>Ga0136846_1231866_pt1 | contig 12443 bp, 10 predicted proteins | sample HopSoiMetagenom2_FD_96841 | JGI IMG/M metagenome (GOLD analysis project Ga0136846, IMG submission 96841) | Grasslands soil microbial communities from Hopland, California, USA - 2 Assembly 2016 (version 4) | ecosystem: Environmental > Terrestrial > Soil > Grasslands | place: USA: Hopland...
CTCATCCGATCCTCCAGGCCGAGAAAGGCGGCGCCCCCGCCGAGCGGAGGCGCCTTGGGCTGTAATGTGCGTCAGACGACGCCCTTCACCTTGCCCATCAGCGTGTCGATGAACTGACCCCAATAGGTGGTCAGATCGTCGTAGGCGCCAGGCCCCTTTTCATCCATCGACATAGCCTTCCCAAACGCCATGATCATCAGTGAGAGGCCTTCGACGGCGCGCCGCGAGGCCTTCACCGCATCGTCCCCGGAGACCGCGCCTGGATCCATGGTGCCGAGCTCATGCAGCGGCTTCCAGAGTTCCTGATAGAAGCGGTGGCGGGTGTTCAGGCGGATGATGACCTGGCGGTTGATCACCTCAACCTCGATGAACATCTTGCCCGGGAAGTCGACGGATTCGACCACGAACGGCAGGTCGCTGATCCGCTTGATGTACTCCTCTTTCTCGTCCGGCTTGTCGTGACCCGTGTCCTTGGCCAGGCGCTCGTAGGCGTCGCGGCGCTTCTTGTCGTCACCTGGCTGGGGCGGACTTTTCGGCAGCGTGGCCTCCACCGTCTTAACCGCCTCGGTAATCGCCGCGTGCTCGCCTGAATGGGTCTGCGCCGCCCGGGCGGCCTTGCCCCAACGGTTGTCGAGCAGCTTGCGGGCCGCCGATACATGGACGGCCAGACGCGCCCGGATCTTGTCACGGAGCTCGCCGTGCGGTTCGACGCCGCGCTTGACGTTGCGGACGCCGAAGAACTCGTCGAGCTCGGGCGTGAAGGCAACTTCAATGCCGATGAACCGGTCCGCTTCCTGAACGCCGCGCGGGAAGATCCTCGGCACGTTGGTGTAGGCGATCTCCCGCCGCGACCGCATGAAGCTGACGGCGCCTTCATTGTCGGGGACCCGCAGCCGCCGCGCGAGCTCGTCGCCGCCGCTGCCGCGCCGACGCGTCACCTGTTCCGGGTAGAGCGTCACCGTCAGATAGGCCTTACCGCCCCCTTTGACATGGATGGGCTCTCGGTCGGTAATCACGAGCGCCGGATAGTGGTTGTGCCCGCCACCCTTCGGCTTTTCCGAATCGGCCTTGGTGAGAACCTCGTCCGCCCAGGTTCCGGTCATCTGGAACAAGGGATCGTGCGCCAGTAGGCGCTGATCATTGATGGTGATCGCGATGCCACCATCGATGAACTCCCGGAACGTACGGGAGATGTCCTTCTGCACTTCGACCAGCAGCAGGTTCAGGTTGGCCGCCCAGCGACCGTGATCGAGGCGGTCAACCGAGCTCCACAGCACGATCGTGCCCGACCCTTTCGGGACGTACTTCGCGACTTCGGGCGGCGGCGCCCGTTCAACCGGCTCGTCGATCCCGAAGGGGTTCTCCTCGCCGTCCTCCTCGGCCTTGATGCAGGCTTCCAAGTCAAAGCCGACGTAGCGCCAGGCCGTCTCGCTGGCCTGCCGTGACCAGACCTGGATGTGCTTGGCGAAGTTCAGCGCCGCGAGCTTTGCGCCCACCCCGTACTTGCCGATGGTGTCGGTCCGCATCCAGCGGGTCGAGAAGCCCATCACCAGGTAGTTGTGCAGGGTCTCGAAATCCATGCCGGCGCCGTCATCGACGAAGGCGATGGCGCTGACCTTCTCCTTCCCCGCCCCTTCAATCAGCTCGATGGTGATGGTGTTGGCGTTGGCCTCGATGGAATTGTCGACCACCTCGGCGATCGCCGCGGAGAGGTCGTAGCCAGAATCGCGCAGCGACATGAGCGCCTGCCCGGTCTGGATCATCGGGATGCGGCCGGCGGCCGCCTTGGGATCAGTCTTCAGAGACAAGGTCGTCATGTTCATCTTCCTTACTTTAGCGCCACCGCCACTCGGGTCGGTCGACACGCTCGGGGTTGTGGGCGGCCAAGGATGACCGCCCGATGGAAAGGTTCGCGGCGGCTAAGCTGCCTTGGCCACGCCGACAAGCTGGGCCAGCGCCAAGCGTTCGACGTCGACCTCAATCGCGCAGTAGGGGCAGGTTTCGTGGACGTCGACCGGCCGCGCGGGGTGAACGCGGTTGCGCAGGCTGCTCCCACCCTTCAACCGGTCGTACCAGAAGGACTCCAGGTGAAAGGCGTGACGCGCCGACCTGCAGCGCTCCCAGACGACGTGCGACGCCTCGTCCAGCAGTTCGTGGCCCAAGAGGCGCCCGCGCAGGCAGGTATCGGAGCGGCCGACGTAGAACGGCCGGCCCTGGTCGAACAGCATATAGGCGCCGATCGTCCGTGGCGGCACGAAGGGATGAATCCAGGCCGGCGTGGCGGGCATCGCCATGCGCGCGGCGCGCGTGAAGCTGAGAGCGGTGTCCATAACTAGGCCGCCTCGGCGAGGAGCGAGGTGGCCGCGTCCCGGATCGTCTTGCGTTCGGTGGTCAGGGTGCGGCGCGACACGCCCATGCGAAGGGCGCTCTCGACGACGCTGTAGCCGAGGCGCCAGTCCTCGAGGCAGCGGGCAGTGCGGACGGGCTGCTGATCGCCCCACGCCTTCAGCTGGGCATAGGCGTCCGACCAGACGAGGCCGGTTTCCGGCGAGCCGCCGAACGCCGCCGAAGGGGGATCCGGCAGGATCCCGGAGGCGTTATCCAGCGTCTCAAGCTCTGCGAACCGCGCATTGGCGCGGCGGCGCTGGCGCAGGACCACGCTGCGGGCGTCCTTCAGCGCGTTGACGAGCAGGAAGCTGTCGGCGGGGCGGGCTTCGTTCAGCACCAGCTCGATCGCGTGATCGGCGGCCGCGTACTCGAGCGAGTTCACGGGGCGGCGGTCGCGCAGGGTCTGGAGGGTCTTGATGACGCGCACGCGCGCCGGGGAAAGGCCATCGGCCATCTGGGTTCGTCTCCACATTTTGGCGGGCCCGCCCCTTCAGGGTGCAGATCCACACGGGTGAATAGCTAGACTATGGGCGTCGAACCTTGAGCTTTCAAGTTCCAACAGTTGGAAAGGGACCAGCACTTCGAAAAGTGCGCAACCCGCCCTGCGCGAGGCGCGGCGATTCGCGCGGATCTAGCGTCGCAGCCGGCCGCTCAGCTGCGCCGCCTCTTCCCGTCAGAGTGCCTTAGCGGTGTCCGTCGCGCGCTCGGATGCGGAAGCGAACGTGAACATCCGTGTGCAATCCGTGCACACGCGCTCCTCTAACTATTTGAAAAGATTCAACGCTCCGTCCAGTCCATCATGGGGGCAACGCTAAGCTTATACGATAACAAGTTATTTTTATTCATCTATTTGGAATTTCTAAAAGTCGCGGCAGCGCTATACCGTGTGGCCCGAATAGGCCGAAAGATAAGGGAAATGAGAATCGGCGGAAGCCGATCCGGGCGCATAATCACGCGAAAATTGCACACGATGTAACAATGTTGCATCGCTGGGTTCTGATGGCCCGCTCACCTTCTCTGTTTGTCGGACGTGGTGTGTCGACGGCCGAGGTCCGCCCAGGCCACCAGATCTGCGACCGCGTAGACGACACGCCCGCCGAGCTTCCGGTACGTTGGCCGCCCGCCCACGACGCGATATTTCTCGAGAGTTCGCGGAGAGAGCTGAAGGAACGCGCCAGCGCCCTTCCTCGTCAGGAAGTGGGGAAGCGCGTCGTGGATGCTTGGAGCGGCTAACCTGCCAATTGTCCTGTCATCGCCCGCCACACTTCTCCAGCCACGGCCTCAGCGCTAGCCATCATCGCCACCGCTTGGCTTGATCATTTCGCCGCCGATCGAAGAGATCGCACTTTCGCGCCGGAGCGGGCCGGATCGGCTCAGCCTCAGCGGATGGACCGCTGAATTGCTGCGGTTGCCGAGCGCCGCAGCCTAAGAGGCTTGCTGGCGCCTAGCCCGGATAGGCGCTGTCGCCGGTAGCCGCCTCCGGCTCCGGCTCGGCCGCGTCCTCGCCCTCCTCGCTGGCATGGGCGGCGACCAGGGCGACGCGAGCGCCGATCTCCCCCGAGAACAACTCGAGCATAACCCCGCCCGCCGGCAAGGCCGCGACCTCCGCCGCCGCCGCCGGCAGCTCGGCCACGACGCGTTCGGCCACCTGGATCACGCGGCGCACGGTCGCCGGTCCCGCAAGTCCGGCCGCCTCGGCCATCCGCCGCCAGTGGCGGGCGTAGATGTGGCGACCGCGTTGCTGGCCGCCGACGTCCTGGGCGTGGTTCTGGGTAATGTTGGTCCAGGCAAGGCCGGACATCAGGTCGTAGAGCGGCGCGAGTGTGGGGCGGTCCGGCCCCAGCAGCAACGAGTAGTTCTTGGCATGGGAGTCGACGTTGCCGATCGCGATGTTGAAGATCACCGCATCGAGCAGGCGGGTGATCTCGCGCGCGGTCATGTGCGCGCGCACCAGCGCGAACATCTCGGCCAGCGATGGCCCCTTCACGCCGGAGCGGTTGTGCTCGTACTTGGCGGCCGGCGGCCGGCCGAGCGCCTGGCAGAAGTCCTCCTGATGCAGGCGCACGACCTGGCCATCCTCGAGCGCACGATCGTAGCGCTCGACCAGGAGATAGGACCGCTTGCCGGCCACGCCGGTGGTCACCGGGGCGACCGGCAGGCCGCAGCGGCGCGCCAGCACCATGCACAAGGCCTCGTTCTGGACGCTGCCGGGCAGGCGCGGATTGTCGGGCTTCAGGATCACGGTCGAGGCCGCACCATGCACCGGGATGGCCAGCACGCCGTCCGGCCGGGCCAGCGGCAGCTTCTCCTGCGCGCCGGCTAGGCTCATGGAGACGCCGTCCTCGCCCACCAGGAACGGCTTGACCGGCAGCTCCTCGATGATCCGTTCGAGGTCGCCGGCCTGGGCCAGCGGCACGAACCCCGGCGCTTCGCCCTCCCGCGGCGCGCCCAAGGTCAGCGCGCCCGCGAGGTCGCGGCCCTGCTCGGCGATGAGACTCAGGATGTCGTCGCGGGCGACGCCCAGGGCGCGGGTCATGGCCCGCAGCGGCTCGCCCTCCGGCAGGAGGTTCATGAGCCATGGGACGGCGACATCGGGACCGTGCTCGGCTGCGGTCAGCGGCATGGTCAGCGAGATCGGAAACGCCCCGGGCGCCGCCAGCCAATCCGGCTCGTAGCGCAGGTGCGGGCCGTCCCCGGCCGTCTCGACCGTGGCCACGAGCCGCCCGCCGGCGAACAGGGGCAGGCTCATGGCCGCGGCGTCGGCGAGGTGGTCGCGACCTCGGCGGTGTCGGCCAGCATCATCCCGGCCGCCCGCGCAGCCGCCAGGGCTTTGCCCAGCTGGGCTGTCGGCTTGCCCGCCTCGAGCTCGACGATGAACCGCTCGCCCACGCCGACCGCCAGCGCGAGTTCGCGCTGCGTGAGGCCGAGCCCCTTGCGGGCCCGCGCCAGGGTGGCGCCGAAGTCGGCGGCGGAGATGATGGGCGTGAACATATCTTACCGATCGGGAAGATATGGCGGTCGCCGACGCATCGCAAGTCCAAATCTTACCGATCGGGAAGTTTCACCACTCTAGAACGCCGATGATTGGATAATCTTCCCGCTCGGGAAGCCGGAACGAATTTCCCGCCCGGGGATCTGAAGGGCCGCGCGCCCTCCGGGCCCCCCAGCGGGGCCGGCAACATCGCCGCTGACTATCGCCATCCGATCAGCCACGACCCCGAGATCGACGTGACCGGCAACATGCGGTTCTTCGCGCGGCGAACGCGCTGCCAGCACGCGACGCGCCCGTCCCAATCGGCCGACACTGGGCTCACGGCTCCGACGTCGTGAAGATCGGCGAACTCACCAATGGCGCGCCGGGTCCGCCCGTCACCAGACAGGTCCGCGCGTTCGGCACGGGATTGGCGGACTCCCCGCGAAGCTGCCGCACGGCCTCGATGAGCAGCCCAACGCCATGGACGAAACCCTGGGCCAAGCTTGGCGCTGCCGCAGCCGGTGCAGCCCGCGGTCGTGATCAGGCCTCGACCGGCTGCGACGCGCCCAGTGCAGCCGTGTGCAGCTCGTCGCTGGTATACCAGCGGACGTCGTAGAACCTGGCATCGTCAGCCAGCGCCGCAGCCAGTCGGGTCAACACGTCGAGGTAGACCTCATGATATCGACCAAAGAGGTCGGCGATCCATGAATTCTGCTCAAAGACTATCACATACGTGTCGATCAGCGTGACCTGGCACCACAAGCGTCGGCGCTGTTTGCCCGCCAGGATATCGAGTTCCCAGCCGTGCTCGTGCGCGTAGATCGGCTCGCTCATCTCACAGCCCAACCGGGCAAACACGTCGGCAATAGCGTTCGCCACGCTCTTGCCCGCGAACTGGACAATTTGGGGCCCCTCCTCGATCTGGTCGTCAGGCAGATCGGTCGTGAACGTCGCCCAAGGCCGGACCTTCATCTCGATCCTGCCTCGCCATCGATCTGATCGACAACCGCACCCGCGCCGACGACACCACTACCAGCAACTGCCTTGAGCGGCAGCGGCGCACCACGCCAAAGCCGCCCCAGTCGATCGTACTTCTCCCAGCCGAGCGCCTCGCCACTCCAACTCCCGCCGCCGAACTCTGCCGGAACTTTCCCGCCGCCGTACTTCGGGTCGACCTTGTAGTGAAGCTCCAGCATGTCGCCTGTGCTGATCCCTTCAGGCTTCAGCAGGAAGAACGGACTATCACCGATAACCGAAGGCACCGGTCCACCACCAAGCCATGGCGGAAGTTTCGTTCGGCGCGGCAGATAATGATGGCCGATACCCGCGTACGGGGTGGCGAAGTAGTCGGCGAGCCCGGGCTCAACACCGCGGGCCAGATACTTCTCAGCGCCTTGTGCTTCGGCCACCTTCCCTAGACGGGAGAGCGTCTTCGCTTCAGCGCCTCCGTAGAGCACGGATCCGGCGTCGAAGAGAAACTCACCCTGATTGAGACCTAAGTCCGCCTGGCGTCGCATCTCGCCCGCGAACGTGCGCGCTATGGGAGTCGCCCTGGGATCCACGCGAACATCAAAGCGCTCGACGCTGTCTCGTGCGTTGTCGACGACTGACCGGGGATCAGCGACAGCATTCCTGACCCCGCTGAACAGGCTATCCGCGCCCTCAAACACCTTGTCCCATGCGGCTTCCCCGCGCGGGCTGTGCTCCGCGTCCGACGGATCGAACAACCTCGACGCGAAAAGGACTCCATCCGCGACATCTCTCGCCGTGTCCCAAGCGCCTCGAGCCACCCCAGGCGCAAGACTCAGGTTTCTCACCAAGTCGCCAGCAGCACCCTTCACGACCTCGCTGTGATCGAACCAACTACCGGCGGCGCGCGAGTATGTTGGCGCGGGTCCTCGCACACTCGCCTTCTCTGCCTTCGCTCCGCCAGTCTTCGATGCTGGGCGTGACGTCGGCGCGGCCGGCGGCTTCTTCTTCCCTGCGAGAAGATCGGCACCGTAGCGCATGACGTCGCCCGCAGTCGGCAGATCCAGATCCTCGCCTGCTCGAAGGGCTCGACCGTAGGCTTCCCGCGCGACAACTGCAGCTTCCTCGCCAAGGTGAGCAACTTCGCGCTGTCGACGCTTGTAATAGTCCGCCATCGTTTCGAGCACGCCACCGCGCGCTGGCCGATACCCCGCCATGTCCACCTCGTCATGTTGAGAACGCCGTCGCGCGCAGCAGGCGCGCTGGTGCCACCAGACGTCAATCTCCCACATTCGGCCTGCGGAGTCAAGAACAAACAGTGAACATTAGGTCGTTGCGCGCTACCGAAGTCGTAGGCTTGCGAAGCGCGGGCGACGCGACTCGGGTGGGGGCAGCTCCAGCGGTCCCAATCGCGCGTACGCGGGAGAATGAAAACGAAAGAAAACGCGAACATGCGTGTGCAATTTCTGCACGCGACGCCTCATATCCGATTGATTCTATTGATCACTCCGTCCAATCCATCATGGGAACGCATGAAAATATCGTCATAACATATTGATTTTTGAGAGGTTTACTCTCTCGGATTCATCCCGTACCCGGCTGGGCGAACTCAATAGCATTTTCAGGCGCTTACGCGAAGGCGCGGTCTTGCTCGTGGGGGACGAACGGCGGCGGTGGGCTCCGTTGAAGCCCGCCGCCCGGTCGAGCCGACGCCGCGGGATCGCGGGCTATCGGCCTCTCCCTTCCCGTCGTCGGAACTGCAGCGGCGACATGCCCTTCCAGCGCTTGAAGGCGCGCGAGAAGCTGGCGGTCTCGGCGAAACCGAGGATCTCGGCGACGCGCTCGATCGAGAGGCGGGAGTTGTCGAGCAGATAGACCGCCCGCTGCTCGCGAACCTGGTCAAGCACCGAGCCGAAGCTCAGGCCCTGGCCGGCGAGCCGACGATGCAGCGTGCGCTCCGACATGCCGAGTTGCCGGCCCGCCTCGGCCGCGGAGGGCAACCCGCGGCCGGCGCGCACGAGGAGCGAATAGAGCTGGCCGACCATGTCGTCGCTGACGCTCGCCTCTTCGATCAGCCGGGCGCAAAGACTCCGGTAGGTCTCCTCAAGCAGCGGACTGGCCATAGGGAGCGGGGCCTGGGCCGCTTCGGCCTTCAAAATCCATCGAGTCACCGGCGCTCCGAAGATCACCGGCGCCCCCAGGACCTGCTCGCAGTCCATCCAGCCGGGCGGCCTGTCCAGCACGCTCTCGATGCGCGCGATCGGCAGGAGGCTCGGGCTCATGTCGGTGAGAAAGCGGGTCGCCGAGGCGAGGGAGCGCTCGTGGCAGAACTCGCGGAATTGCGGCGCCACCAGGCTGTCGTCGGCCGTCATCGCGACGAGCGCCCCATCCTCGTAGAACAGGGCGTACTGCATCAGCGAGTAGGTCAGGGCCTGGAACGAGGCCATCACCTGGAGCCCGTCCTGGAACGTGTCGGCGGCCAGCACGGCCAAGCCCAGCGGCCCGTAGGTCATCAGGCGGTAGCGGAGGCCTGTGCGGAACCAGGCTCCGGGAATGTGGTGGGTCGCGTCGGCGAACAGCTCCTGCAGGCGCAGTTCCTGGGCGCCGGACACCTCCCCGTTGGGATCGTCGACCACGGTCGCCGGAATGCCCGCCTCGGCGAGCAGCGGCTCCCAGGCCAGCCCCTCGGCCTCGATCGAGGAGCGCATGATCCGCAGACTGTGGTTCGACAGCCGGATCGTCGCGAAGGATTCCAGTCTCAAACGCGCCGACTCCGCAAAGCACCCACCTCGACGGTGGCAGGATAAGTCAAAAACTAGGCGGTGCGCGACATTATCCAAGGCCAGGCTTCGTGCGATCACTCACCATCGGCGATCGACCTCAAGAGTCGGCGGCCAAGGGTTGGAGACGACGATGAACCACATGGCCTCAGTGGAGATGGCGAAGGCCGGCCCGCGCCCGTTCGCGGCCTGGGACCGCCAGCCCTACGTCAAGCTGGGCGCGCTGGGCGCCGAGCTGCCGCCGCCAGGCATCGTGGGCGAACTGCAGGCGACGCTTCACGCCTTCGCCGAGCGCACCATGCGCCCCGCCGGCCGCGCCCTCGACCGCATGAGCGCCGAGGAGGTCATCGCCGACGGGTCGCCCCTGTGGGACTTCTGGCGCGGCTACCAAAGCCTGGGCATCGACATGGCCACGCTAGCCACCTTCACGCCGGAGGAAATGCCCTTCGTCTTCACCATCCTGTTCGAGGAACTGGGATGGGGCGATGCGGGCCTGGCGATCTCGGCCGGCGCGGGCGTCCTGCCCCACTATATGGCCGCCAAGTTCGGCAATGACTTCGTGGGCCGCACCTATCCCGAGCCGATGATCGGCTGCTGGGGAATCACAGAACCCGACCACGGAAGCGACTCGATCGATCCCGGGCGCCAGATCTTCCACCCCCAGGGTCAGTATGGCCGGCCCAACTGCGTGGCGAAGATCACCGACGGCAAGGTGATCCTGAACGGCCAGAAGTCGGCCTGGGTGTCCAACGGGCCGATCGCCGAGTTGGGCATTCTCTACTGCGCTGCCCAGGTGGGCGACGGGCCGCCCGATCCGCAGCGAGGCGCCGTGGTCGTCGTGCCGCTGAACGCTCCGGGAGTCTCGCGCGGCAAGCCGCTGGAAAAGATGGGCCAGCGCGCCCTGCCGCAAGGCGAGATCTTCTTCGACAACGTCACGCTCGACATCGACCACCTCCTGGTGGCGCCCGAGGACTATCTGAAGGGGGTGTACGCGATCCACGCCGAGGCCAACGCCCTGATGGGCGCCAGTTTCGTCGGCTGTGCACGGTCCGCGTATGAGCACGCCTACGCCTACGCCCACAGCCGCCGTCAGGGCGGCGTGCCGATCATTCGCCACCAGGACGTGGCCAAGCGGCTGTTCCACATGGCGCGCAAGGTCGAGATCGCCCGCGCGATCTCGCGCCGGGTCACCACGTTCAACCTGGCCAACGACATGCCTTCCCTGCCGGCCGCCATGTTCGTGAAGACCACCGCGACCCAACACGCCTTCGAGGTGGCGAGCGACGCGGTGCAGATGCTGGGCGGCAACGGGGTCGCGCGGGAATATCCCGTGGAGAAGATCTTCCGCGACGCCCGGTCCTCGCTGATCGAGGACGGCTGCAACGAGGTTCTCGCGATCAAGGGGGGCATGGGGATGATCGACCCCGACCTGCTGCAGCCGACCGCCTGACCTGAACCCATCCCCTGTGGACGACCCCACGCAGCGCCCCGCGGCCTGCGGCTGAGGAGACTTGCTTGAAACAGACCGCCCTCATCGCCGGTGTCGGCATGACCCGCTTCGGCAAGCATCTGGACCGGAGCCTCTCGAGCCTCGCGCACGAGGCCATCGGGCAGGCGCTGGCCGATGCCGGTGTCGAGGCGTCGGAGCTGCAGGCCGCCTGGGCCGGAACCGCGGCCGCCCCGGTGATCACCGGCCAGGTCTGCATCGCCGGCCAGATGATCCTTCGCGGCCTGGGCGTCGGCCGCATTCCAGTTGTGAACGTCGAGAACGCCTGCGCCACCGCCTCGACCGCCTTCCAGCAGGCCTGCACGATGGTGACCCTCGGCGTCTATGACGTGGCGCTGGCGTTCGGCGTCGAGAAGCTGCACCACGCCGACAAGGCCCGCACCATGCAGGTCTTCGCCGGCAGCATCGACACCGAACATCCCGAGGCGGCCCAGGCCTATGTGGACGCCGGACGCCCTGCCGTCAGCGACGAGCGCCAGCGCTCGCTGTTCATGGACATCTACGCCCGCATGACCCGGGACTATGTGGCCCGCACCGGCGCGACGCCGCGCGACTTCGCCGCCGTCTCGGCCAAGAACTCGCGCCACGGGGCGCTCAACCCGCTGGCCCAGTTCCGCGAGGAACTGACGATCGAGGCCGTCTTGGCCGCGCCGCTGGTCTCCCCGCCCCTGACCCTGCCCATGTGCTCACCGATCGGCGACGGCGCGGCCGCCGCCGTGATCGTGTCGGAGGCGTTCGCGCGCCGGAGGGGTTTGAGCCAGGCCGTCCGCGTGCGCAGCGCGCTGGTGGCCAGCGGCTTCGATGAGGCCCCGGGCGAGGCCGGGGTCGCCGAATGGGCCGCCGCCCGCACCCGAGAGGCCTCGGGCGTGGCCCCGGAAGACCTCGACTGCGTGGAGCTGCACGACGCCACCTCGCCCGCCGAGCTGATCTACTACGAGGCCCTGGGCCTCTGCGCCCCAGGTCAGGGGGCCGCGCTGCTGGCCAGCGGCGCGACGGGCCTGGGCGGCCGCGTACCTGTCAATCCGTCCGGCGGGCTGGTGCGCAAGGGCCATCCGATCGGCGCCACGGGCCTGGCGCAGATCTTCGAGTTGACCGAACAGCTCCGGGGCCGTTGCGGCGCCCGGCAGGTGGAGGACGCGAGGCTCGCCCTGGCCGAAAACGGCGGCGGCTTCCTGGGCCACGACGCGGCGGCCGTCGCCATGACCCTGCTGGAGCGCCAGGGATGAACTCCGAGCTCCGCACGCCGGTTCAGATGGTCCGCGACGGGACCGTCCAGTGGCCCGACGTCGACATCCTGACGTTTGTCGACGCCGACGCCGGCGGGCGACTCGTCGAGGAGCGGCGCACCTACCAGACCCTGCTGGCCAATGGCGAGGCGATCGCCGGCGGCCTCGCCGCCGAGGGCATGGCGTCCGGCGCGGCCTTCGCCATCATGATGCCGAACCACCCCGAGTTCGTCGAAGCCGTTCTCGGCTCCGAGCTCGCCGGAACCGTCTTCGTGCCCGTCGATCCCCGCACCCGCGGCGAGAAGCTGGCCTATATGCTGCGCTTCGCCGAGTGCCGCGGGGTGCTCGTCGCGGGCGACGCCCTGCCGCATGTGCTGGCCGTGGCCGGCGAGCTTCCGCAGCTGGAGTGGATCTGGGTGCTTGGCGCGCCGGCGCCCTCCGACGCGAAGGTGAGGATCTCGGGGTTGGCCGAGGTCATGGCTCGCCGGCACGGCGCTCCGGCCCCGCCCACGCCCGACCTCGGCCGCACGATGCAACTCCTCTATACGTCCGGCACCACGGGCGACCCGAAGGCCATCGTCTCGCCGTATGGACGGTTC
>Ga0136846_1213297_pt1 | contig 12442 bp, 20 predicted proteins | sample HopSoiMetagenom2_FD_96841 | JGI IMG/M metagenome (GOLD analysis project Ga0136846, IMG submission 96841) | Grasslands soil microbial communities from Hopland, California, USA - 2 Assembly 2016 (version 4) | ecosystem: Environmental > Terrestrial > Soil > Grasslands | place: USA: Hopland...
ACGGTCCGCGCCCGGTCCGCCGTCATCCGCATCGGGAAGGTCGCCGGGGCCGCCATCACCACACCCGTACCGGAAGGCGCCGGCAAACTCGTGCCGGTCACGGTGGGCGCCGGCACCGTGTACGCCGGCTACCACGTCACCTACACCCCCGTCACCGGCGACCGCGTCACGGTTCTGCATGACCGCGACATCTGGGTCGTCCTCGGCAAGCTCGCCTGAACGGGGGAAGTCATGCCTGACACCGGCGCACCATGGTCCATTCCCTATCCGCTGAAAACCGATAAGCCCGACGACCCCACCCAATCGGAAGCCCGCGCCCGGCAGATTCACGCTGATCTGAACACGCTCCAGACCAGTGTGAACGCGCTCCAGGCCAGCTTGGATACCGCTAAGACGACGATCCCCAACGTGCAGACCGGGCCGCTGGGGATCACTGGAACCAACGTGAGTTCAGCTACGGGGTCGGCAACGTTCAATCGAGCGTTTCCCAGCGCACCGATTGTGGTCGTCAACCTCGCCGCCTCGGCCGGTACCTCCAAGGTGTGGGCGGCTCGCGCTATCGTCGTGTCGGTAACGGCGGTCACGGGTTGGCTATTCACCAGCGACGGCAGCGTTGCCACATCGCTGGCGACCACTCTCGGATATATCGCGGCACTCGGCTCCAGCGTCGGGCCGACGCGAGACGCGCGAGCGGCAGAAGGCTGGCACGAAGTCACCGGAACATGTCACACACCGGGATGCCCGAAAGAGGATGAGGCGGTGCCGCACATCTACGTTCCCGACGATCCGATCGAATGGGGCTGGTCAGGCGTGACCTGTGGTGGATGCGGAGTGGAGATCACTGACCTCACGGAGGAGATGAGCTGATGTCCGAGGCCACCGACTACTACGCCATCCCTTATCCGCTGGCGTCGGATGACGCCGAGGGCGACGCGCAGATGCAGGGCATCGCGGAACGCGTGGAAGCCATCCTACGTGCCGGATTCACCGTGCCGGACGGATCGGTGACCATCGGCAATCCCGCCGTCGCGGCCGGCCCTAGCGCCGTGGTGCAAGGACTTCTCGGCACCGACCTGTTTACGTCGACACTCGCATTGACGTCGGGTGGGAGTGGCGGCCTGGTTCTGACGGTCGTCAAGAATGGCACCGAGGTCAACCGGCTGCATGTCGCTCAAGACGGCTCGGTTCAGGTGCGCGCCGGCAACGTCTACCGACCGGTCCCTTTCGCGATAGCCACCGGATCAGCGCCGGTAACCCTTACGGCTCAAGCCAGCACTAGCGCGGTAATCAATCTTCCGGCCGGCAGATTCGTCTCTCCCGCCCAGCCGTTGGTTTACGCCACGGTCTACGCAGGCTCCAACTACTACGCCTACGGCCTCGCCACGTCGATCACCAGCATCACCGTGGGGGTGACCCATCGGGATAACACCGCCGGGACGGCGAACTTCTACGTGCACTGGATGGCCGTTCAGATGCTGCCCACGGTCGCACCGGGATTACTGGCGGTCGAGCCGGAATACACACACCACACCACGTGCCATACCGAGGGATGCGACAACGCGAGAATTCCTATCCCCGTGGTCCTGGACGCGCCCACCGTGATCTGCGGCGTGTGCAGCCAAGTCGTTGACGACATCGTGCCCATTACTGAGACGTGATCGCAGGCCACCTGTAACAATCACTACGAGCCCCACTCCGGTGTACATGGCCCCGGAGTGGGGCTCTTTTTGTCGTCTACGCCTACTCCCAAACGTCACCCGTCCGGGATCACGTCGTTGTACCCCGCAGTGGGATCACCAGCAGCGGCGGCGGCTTGATGACTAGAGGGGCATGGGGCCGTCGCCGCACCCCTTGGCGACCACAAGGGACAGTGCAACGGGTGCAACAGAGGATGCAACGCGTTGCAGCCCAGGAATATCCAGGGGACACACTGGACATATTGGGGCACACGCCAATGCCAACAATTGTGGACAGATGTGCGCGATGTGACCCCTGTATATTGGTCTCCTGGCCCGTCTGGAAGTTCTCGTGATTTGCCCCCTATCGCGCAAATGCCCGATTAGCGTGAATCTCCGGAGCGTGGCCCGACTGCGGCAACCCCCGTTGTTGCAGGTCATGCGGCATGAGGAGACTTCCACATGGACGACGCGAGCATCGTTCTACCCCCCGGCCTGGGCAGCATCTACTTCCGCAAGGACACCGGCAAGTGGCAGGCGCTTCGGCCCCCCAAGCCCGGCGTCAAGCGCGACAACAAGGCGTTCGAGACGAAGACCGAGGCGGCGATGTGGCTTATCGGTCAGTACAACGTGGCGAAGGCCGAGGAGGATACGAGTTCGGCGGAAGGTGGCGTGAAGTTCTGTGACGCCGTGGTCACGTGGAACGAGGAACGCTCGGCGAAGAAAGGGACCAAGGATCAGGCTAAGAACGGACTCATCAAGGAGGTCACCGCGCACAAGTTCAGTGCCGTGGCCATGGGTGATCTACAACCCAAGCATGTGAGCAAGGTTCTCGATGACATGGCGTTCGGCTCCCGGAAGCTCAACGTCGGTCGGCAGTTGTCGGCGTTCTGCGGTTGGGCGTACGCCAACGGCTACACCAAGAAGCATCTGTTCCTGCTGTCTGAGGGACCGAGCATCCTCTCGCGCGTCAAGAAGCGTTCGGATGAATGGCGCCGCGAATCCACTGACGTCGTCTGGACCCCCGACGAGATCATGCTGTTCATCGACGCGGAGGAGAAGCCGTACTACAAGCTCGCGTTCGCGCTGCTCGCGGTCAGCGGCGCACGGTGCGGTGACGTCGTCGGCTTGGAGTGGAACCAGCAGAACCTCAACGACATGCATCCGTGGGGCTGGTTCCAGAAGAACGTCACCACCACGAATAACGATCCCTCGATTGAAGAGGTCGGAAAGGGCGGCCAGCGTCGGCGGGTCTACTACGGCTGCGGATTTGCGACCTACCTTCGCAGGGCACAGGATGAACAACGCGCATACCGCGAGGACTGCCCCAACTGGGCGGGAGACTGGGTTGTCGACCGGCGGCTGAGATCCCGGCAAACGATGGGGCGGTTCGGTCTTCACCTCAGTCCTGGCAGCCTGGAGAACCACGTAACCGAGCACGCCGCGCGAATTGGGCTGACTCATGCTGGTGGCCCTCACGTTTTCCGACGCAGCCTCTCGACGCTCGCAGACGACCTCCGCTACACCAAGAGCATGCGTCTCGATGTGCTCGGCCATAAGCCGGGCGTTGCGGACAACTACGTGAAGCAGACTCCCGAGAAGCGCCACGAGTTCGCCGAGCACGTGAGCAAACTTCTCCTTCCGTCGTACATGCTGGAGTAGTCGGCGTGTAGCACAGACGCAGGAAGCGCGGGCCACGTTGGGGATCATCCTGACGTGGCCCGCGCTTTTGCGTACGGTGCCACCTTCTCTACCAGCGAGAACGCGAATCGGTGACACCTTCTGATGATTTTTTCCGATGCGGGAGACATCGGCGTTGATCATCTCCTGAGGAGGGTCCTGCGGGCAACGAATCCTTTGGGCTACACGGGATTGCGCTGCTTTCCCTGCCACCCGTCGTGGTGGCTATCTATGTGACTCCTGTGGTTTCAGTGAATCGCTGTCACCCTGTGTAACGATCGACCGAGCCAGGTGGATGTGGTCAATTCCTGAACATCCCTGGTCACGTGGGTGTCTGCTGAGCATCGTCATCCTCTGAACGATTGCGGAGGGTCAGCATGAAGATTACTTTTCTTTCGGTCCGGGAAGTGGCTGAGCGCTGGCGCGTCAGCTCCATGACGGTTCGCCGCCTCATTGAGAACGGTCAGCTCAACTCCGTCCGGGTCGGGCACTGCGTGCGCATCCCCGAGCCTGAGTGCGAGCGCTACGAAGAGATCAGGCAGACCGCCCCGGTCGAGGTACCCCGATGAACGCGCCCGAAGCACACGTCGACCTGGACGGCACCGGCTTCGAGCTGGTCCGCAGGTACGCGTCGGCCACCCGCGAGATCAAGAGGTGGACCGAGTACCGCGCCGAGCTGCGCGAGTACCTGCTCAAGCTGGTCGGGGACGCCGGCACCGCCCGGCACATGGGCCTGCCCGTGCTCACCGTGATCCGCACCAGGCCACGCCGGTTCAACTTCACGGCCTTCGCCAGTGACCACCCCGACCTCGCGGAGCAGTACCGCGAGGCACCCGCCGAGGATGAGATCCGCATCCAGGTCGGTCGCCTTCCCGTCGAGGAGGGCGGATCGTGACCCTGCCGTTCGAGCCCGTGCCCGCCGAGCCGGCGAAACCCAAGCCCGAGCGTCCGCCGCTGAGCGCGTTGGGCATGCTCATCACCAGCAACATCGAGCTGGGCGTCATCACCAGCCGGCGCTCACTCCAGGCCACCATCGGGGCCAGCGAGGTCGGCTACCCCTGCGCGCGGCGGTTGGCCTACAGGCTCACCGCCACCCCCGGCTGCAACCTGGGTGACCCGATGCGCCTGCTCATCGGCACCGGCGTACACCTCGCCCTGGAAGAGATCCACCACCGGCTCGACCGCAGCGCGGGACGCTTCCTCACCGAGATCCCCACCGTCTACCGCGACATCCCCGGCCAGGCCGACCTGCTCGACACCTACCTGCACACGGTCATCGACTGGAAGACCTGCTCCAAGGATCGGTTGGCGAAGTACACCAAGGACGGACCGCCCGCGAACTACCGCGTCCAGCTCCAGATATACGCCGCAGGACTCATCGAGGCCGGCTTCGACGTGCAGCAGCTCGGCATGGTCTTCATGCCCTACGACGGCGCGCTGTCCAGCACCTGGGTCTGGGAGACCAAGCCCGACCCCACCGAGGCCGACGCCGCGATCGACCGGCTCGACAGCTTGCGCGGCAAGGCACCCGCTGACGTTCCGGCCACGCCGGACCGGCTCTGCGGTTACTGCGCGCACTACAACCCGGCTAGCACAGATTTCAACCGGGCGTGCCCCGGCAACACCCGAAAGGAACCAGTCCAATGACAGATCCATGGACGCAGCCCGAGCTGCCGTTCGAGGGCGGCCTGCCGCCGAGCACCAACGAGTTCGACCTCAAGTCCCTGGTGGGCTGCGCCATCCTCATCGCGGTCGGCGGCTGCCACGCCGACATGCTGACCCGCTTCGGCGTCAAGCCCGTGGTACGCGGCGCCTGCGTCGTCCTCAATGGACCCGACGCCGGCAAGGAATACATCGACGTCCTGTTCTTCAACTCCCGCGTCGTGCGGACCCTGCGGGGAGTGCCCGGCCGAGCGTTCATCGCGCACGTCGACATCGACCAGACCACCACCAACCCGGCTGTGGTCCTGCTCGACCCCGCCCCGGAGGAGTACGAGCTGGCCCGCAAGTGGCACGCCGACAACCCCGAGCGGACCGCCGACCTGATCCGGATGATGGTCTCCACGTTCAGTCAGGCCGAGCAGGCGCAGGCGGCCAACCAGCAGCAGCGTCCCGCTCAACAGCAGCAGCCGGCCCGATCGGCGCCACCGTCCGCCCCGCCCACCGGACCGAACTACGGACGCACGCCGCCACCGTCGGCGCCGCCCACGATCCCGCTGGCGAAGGACATCCCGCCCAGCCCCACCAGGGCGTCGGTACGCGGCGAAGCGTTTGAACCGATCCCCGGCGATGAGCCCCCGTTCTAGGAGTCAAGCCATGGATGACCCAACGTTCACGGTCTGGTTGCAACGCGTCCTCGCCATCCTCGTGCTCACCGTCGTCATCGCACTCTGCGTGGCGCTGGTGGTCTACGTCTGGGGCAAGGTCCTTTAAGGAGAGACCCGGTGGAACTAAAAGATGTTGTGCCGGTGGGGATCGTCGGCGTCTTCCCGGCTAACGAGATCGACGCTACGTCGCCCCACTTCGAGCCCGAGCACTTCAAGGATTTGACGGACCGGCTCGCTGAACTGGTGGCCGCGCGGGGTGGGCACCTCCTGCCCGAACACCGGTCGGTTCGACGGCTCGATGACGTGACGGCCGGGGGTCGGGTCGTGTCCGACGTGATTGCCGTACGCCTGAGCGCCCTGGCCACCTGGCCCGGTGCCGCCGAGGATCTGGCCGCCGCCGACGACGCGGGGGAGGTTTTCCCGTGACGACAACGAAGGGAACGAAAACGATGATTCAAATACCCATCAATTTGAACGACGCCAAAGCCCGCCTGGCCGACTTGGAGGGCATCGCCACCGCGACCGGTTGGGAGCGGGCTGCGATCGTGTACGCATTCGTAGACCGGCCGGGTAGCGGAAACAAAAAGTCTTTGGTTTCCCGAGTTAGCGCGGCGGATTTTGCGAGGTTGGGCATCGTCGGCCTTACGTCTGAGCCGACCGTGGCGCATTACCACGGCGCGTGGGCATACGCGGTTGCCAACCACGATGCACCTGATGTTCAGCCTGGTGGTCTCGTTGATTTGCCTGAACTCGTGTGGCCGCCTAATCCCGACGTGGGCCGAGTGGTCAAAGACCCCGAGCGACGCGAGATGATCCGCGAGGCGGCAAGGGAAGCCGGGATGACGGCCGGCTCCAAGGCGCTCGACATCGCCGCGAACCCCCGGTCGCTCACTGTGGCCATCAAGTCCGACACGATCACCGCGAAGGCGGCGGCCGAGGCGCTGGCAGCGACGCCGGCCGGTCGGGTCGAAGCACAGAAGGCCCTGGACAAGGCGCACGAGGGGCACGGGCGGGTGCCACGGGCGACCCCGGACGCCTACTCGGGTGACCGGTACGACTTGGTGGCCGCCATGCGCAAGATGCAGCGCGCTGGCAGTGAGCTTCTGGACACGGTGCCCAAGGTGCAGGCCGACATCACCAGCGTTGAACGCGATGCGCTCGTGTCGTTTGTGACCTGGGTCCGCAACTACGCCGAGGCGCTGGATGTGGTGGTACGCAACGAGCCGATCGACGTACAGCTTGCCGCGTTCCTCTCCGAGGGTGGCGTGTGATGGCGCCGCGCCGAGCGTCGAGGGCGTCGCTGATATTCAACTACGCGCTGGCGCGCGGGCTGGACGCCGAGTTCGACTACGCCAGGATGTGCTACGACCTGGAGATTGAGCCCGGCAACGGCACGCGTCAAGCGGTACGTCGCGCCGCTGAACTGGCTGCCGCACAGGGGTTGTGTCTGACGTCGGCGTGTGTGGCCAACGGGTACCAGATGAGGCTCACAGCCTATGACGCGGACGCGGCGGTCGACTCCATGCTGCACGTGGGCCGTACCCGGCTCGGCGTTCACGGTCGTGAGCGGCTGTTGGGCGAGTTCGTGGAAGCCCACGCCCAGGCCGGCGACGACGCGGCGATTCTCGCCGTGGTCTCCAAGCACACGCGTGAGGTCGAGGAAGCGACCGTCCGCATGAACGAACAAATCTACGAGCAGTTGATTTGCCGTCGCCGCGAGGACCGAAAGCGTACGAGCTGATCACATCGGTCCGGGCATCATGGGGGTGACGGCATGGATCTTGAGGATTTCCTGTCCAAATTGGAGGGAGTGAAGCAGCTTCCTTCCGGCTTCGCCGCGCGGTGTCCGGCCCACGACGATCACGTTGCCTCCCTCTCGGTCAACGAGGGCCGGGAGGGAGGCATCGTCCTGATCTGTTTCGCCGGCTGCCAGACCGAGGATGTGGTCTCGGCGGTGGGGTTGACGATGCGTGACCTCGCCGGGGCGCCGCACGTCGTGGAGACGTACGCCTATGTGGATGAGGAGGGTTCCCCGCTGTGGCACGTGGAGCGGTGGGCCAACCCGAAGACGTTCCGTTGCCGGCCGGGGTTGCCGCCCGCAGCTCAACGTCTGCTGTACCGGGCGGACTGGTTGCGGTGGGCACGCGAGGAAACGGAGACGATCTATGTCTTCGAGGGCGAGAAGGACTCCAACCGGGCCGCCGACCTGGGGCTGGTCTCCACCTGCAATGTAGGTGGGGCTGGCGCCTGGCTGCCCCACTACGCCGAGCAGGTCCGGGGTTGTCCTGTCGTGGTGGTCGCGGACAACGATGCTCCCGGACGTAAGCACGCCAGGGAGGTCGCCGCGAGCTGCGCCACCACGGCGTTGTCGGTGGTCCTGGTGGTGCCCCGTTACGGCAACGATTTCTCGGAGTTGTTGGATCTCGGCTGGACCATGGAGGCCCTGGACCCGCTCCCCGAGGAGGAGGAGCTGGGCGTGGTCTGCGCGGCCAACGTCCGCACCCGTCCGCACGAGTGGGCCTGGCCGGGCTACATTCCGTTCGGCGCGGTCACCATGGGCGAGGGCGACCCCGGCGATGGGAAGTCCATCACCACCACGGACCTGACGGCCCGGTGGTCCAGCGGTGCGCCGATGCCGGACGGTTCCCAGCACGGTGGACCGTTCAACGTGGTGATGATCAGCGCCGAGGATGATCCGGAGGCGACCATCGTGCCGCGTCTGCGGGCGGCCGGCGCTGACCTCAGCCGCGTGTTCCTGGTGACCCATGGTGTGGGCGACCCGAGCCGCCCGTTCACCATCTCGTTGGACCTGCCGGCGTTGTCGCGGTTCGTGATCAAGCAGAACGTGAAGGTGATCACGCTCGACCCGCTCATGGCGTTCGTGGCCGACGACACCGACAGCCACAACGATCACTCCGTGCGCCGGGCCATGCATCCGCTGTACCGCCTGGCGCAGGACACCGGCGCGGTGGTCCTGGTGATCCGCCACCTCAACAAGGGATCGGGCAAGGCGGTCTACCGGGGCGGCGGCAGCATCGCGTTCATCGGGGCGGCCAGGGCGGCGTACACCATCGGCAAGGACACCGAGGACGCCGACAAAAGAATCTTGGCGTGCGTGAAGATGAACATCGCCGCCATGCCGCCTAGCTTGTCCTTCTCCATCAGTCAGACAGAGGCGGGACCATTTCTCCAATGGCACGGGGCGGTCAACGTGAATGCTCAGGACCTGGTCGACGGTCGTCGCAGTTCCGAGAATGAGGAGATCCTGCAATTCCTCAACACGGTGGTGGAAGGCGAACCATTGACATGGAAGGAGATCGTTAAATACGGGTCCGACCTCGGCTACACCGACAAGATGCTCAGGTCCCGCAGGGATCGAAGTCGGTTGACAAAGATCGTAGGCTCCGAAGGCAACCGGTCAGTCCGTTGGGGCTACCTCAACCACCAGGTCAACCACTTGCCCGACGCCGCCCATATGCCCCCACTGACCCCCACTGACCCTGCTTTTGGGTGGGACAGTGGAAAGGCAAACGGTCCGGCCAAGCCATCTGCCTCTCCCATTACCCCACCCAAAAGCGGGGTCAGTGGGGAAGGTGGCGGGCAAGTGGAGCCGTCCGGGCAGATGGCGGTTTCGTCGCCGGACATGGACGACGATGACTCCCGCGAGCAGGCGCTCAACGCGGCACCGCTGGTCTGCTCGATCTGCACAACAGAGGAGCTGGTCAATCGGTACGGCCACCCGTGGTGGGTGGTCCGCTGCCTCAACCACTCCCCGCTCACCTACGGGGAATAGACGTGTGTCAACCGTGGGCCATCCGTTGGATAGGTGATTACCCGACCGACCTGGTGCCCACTGCACAAACGCTGGTCTGCGACAAATGCAAAGCGTGGACCTGGTGGGCGAGCCCACGTCAAAAGAAGTCCGGCCGGTGCTGGGACTGCGTCCCCGGCGTTTCCTTCTGGCGGTCCACACCCGAGCACGAGACCCGCGTCATCAAGCTCCTCCTGGCTGCGTTCCCCGGCGCGGAGATCAGCCGCTACGTACGGCCCCGCTACCACCGGGGCGAGTACCGGGGCCGGGAGGCCGGACCGTGCACCCGCTGCCGGCACCGCGTACGCGTCTACGGACCGGACGGCCACCGCTTCTGCCTGGAATGCCAACCACGAAATGAGGAGGATTCATGAACGACACCACGGCTCAACCCCGGCGCCGATGGTCCGCCGGCTTCACAGCTACTGAGCTGATTGCCTATGGGCTGTTCGCCATCGCCGGCTCGATCGTCGGGCTCGCCTTCGCCATCGCCTACGTCGGCATGGCCGTCCTCAGCTTCATGGGCGCGCAATGGCAGTGGGCCTGGGAGTAACTAGCGGAAAGGCACGGGGGATGAGCTGTAAAGACTGTGAAGCGGAAGGCATGGTGACCCGGCGCCCGGCGCCCTATCCGGGACCACGGTGCGCCACCCACCACCGGCAGGTCGTCAAGGTGCGCCGCGAGCGTGGACACGAACGCAACGTCCGGCTCGTCTACGGGCTGGGCGATGGGGAGTACGGACGGCTGTACGCATTCCAGGGTGGGCGGTGCGCCGGCTGTCGTCGCGCCACCGGGGTCACCAAGCGACTCGCCGTCGACCACAGCCACGCCACGGGTGAGGTGCGCGGCCTGCTCTGCGGTCCGTGCAACCGCATCGTGGGCTGGTTCCGCGACGATCCGGCCACCCTCCTGCGGCTGGCCGACTACCTCACCAACCCGCCGGCCCGGCTGATGAGGGAGGCGTCATGACCTACGACGAGATCCCCGGCTTCTCGGCGGGCGACAAGGCGACGATGCAGATCAGCGTCGAGTACCGCGAGGTCGGTGCCGGCGTCAACAACGTGGAGCTGAACTGGGAGAACGTCATACCGGACGCGCCCTCCGTGGTCTACATCCTGCGAACGCTGCTCCACGCGAAGGGAGGCGAGCAGTGAACGTCAACGAATGCCTCATGCTCCACTGCCGGACCGAGGTGTACGAGCACGGCGCCTGCTGTGACGACTGCTGGAACGATCGACGCAATCTGCTGGCCGCGTTGCCCGACCTCTACGTGATGACCTACGCGATGCTGACGCCCGGCTCACGACAGCAGGAGATCAACACCATCCATGTTCCGGCGATCGATCCGGCCGCACCCATCAACCTGGTCGCCCACGACACTCTCGAACTGGGGTACGCGCGGCTGTCGGGATGGGCGGTCTATGCCAGTCAGCGCGCGGGCAAGATCCCACCAGACTTGAAGGTCTACACATCGGGGCGAGGATTCCTCACGGTCGTCCAGACCCTGCTCGCCTACGACCACAAGCTCGCCCTGGGTGGCTTCGCGGGAAGCTACGTGATGGACGTGTGGACCGCCTACCGCCGACTCGTCGTCCAGTGCGTCAGCACCGAACCACGCCACCTCGAACCGCCCTGCCCGGACTGCGGTGCGGCCACCCTCATCACCCGACACGCCGACGAATACGCGATGTGCTTGACCTGCGGTAACCGCTGGCCGCACTCTCAACTGCCGAAGCTTCGTCGGCAAGCACAAAGGATGACAGCGTGATGGCCGCGACGCCGGCAGTACCAGGAGGCGAGACACCCCGCACGGGTAGCCCGTGCACACACTGCCAGCGCCTGTGCGGTTCGCTGGCTGGCGGCTTCGCCCGCGTCGCGGGAAACTCGGTCTGCTCCAAGCCCTCGGAACCAGGCAGGCCGGACTGCTACCACATGATCATGGTGAAGTTCCACCCCATCCGTAACTGTCCAGCCTGCATGGACACCACGCCGCACGAGTACCCGCCCGCACCTATGGGCCGACTCGGTAAGCACGGACCCTGATGGGAACAACCATGAGAGACGCAGAGATAGACATCAAAACCGCAGTGGCGAACATGCGCCCGGAGTACACCCACTGCCGCGACTACGGCCACCACTGGGACTCATTCCAGGTCTACCAGGCAGGTCGCAATTACGAGCGGGTGCTGCGGTGCACCTCCTGCTCCACGCTGTGCCATCAGCTCATCCAGATCAAGGGTGGCCGACTCGTCGGGGGCCGGCGTTACACCTACCCCGAGGACTACCTCATCGTGGGCATCGGCTATTTCAGCGCGGACGACCGGGGCGTCGTACGACTCGCGTCCATCAAGGACGACATGCGAAAGGCGAGTTGACGTGGACGAACTCAAAGTCTATTCCTGGTGCGACCAGTGCTTCGCCGAAGGTGAGCAGCGGGTGGAGGCGGCCGGGAAGTTCCAGATGGCCATCGACCCGCACGATCGCGGCCGACCGCACCGCCCACGCCTGCTCGCCCTCTGCGAGCAGCACGCCAAGCCGGTCATGGAGATGCGCGAGATGCTGATTAAGCTCGGCGTACCCGTCGACCAGAAGTCGGCTGATGTCAAGGCCACACCGAAGGCCACAACGCCGAAGGAGCCGCGCCCTCCGCAGCCGACGACCGTGGAGCAGCCGACCCTGCCCGACGTCTCCACCGGGCAGGATAAGATCCACGCCCCGTGCCCGATCTGTTCGGAGGTGTTGCGGCGAACCTCGATCGTCGTCCACCTGCAAGGCAGGCACGGCTGCCGCGCGGTCGCCCAACCTAAGAAGTGCCCGGAGTGTGGTGGACACTTCGACCCCATCAACTCGATGCTCATCCACCGACGCCGCATGCACGACTACGACTACCTGGCCGACGTTGTGGCCACGGCCAAGCGTCGGTGAGGCCACCATGGAAAGCCCCGCCA
>Ga0136846_1218424_pt1 | contig 12442 bp, 10 predicted proteins | sample HopSoiMetagenom2_FD_96841 | JGI IMG/M metagenome (GOLD analysis project Ga0136846, IMG submission 96841) | Grasslands soil microbial communities from Hopland, California, USA - 2 Assembly 2016 (version 4) | ecosystem: Environmental > Terrestrial > Soil > Grasslands | place: USA: Hopland...
CAATACGGCTTTGATGGTGATCTTCGACGGTGAGAAACGAAACGAGGTGTATCTCTCCAGCAGCCTCACACAAAATGCAGTGGTTCGTATTAAAAGGAAATAGTTTAAGGTTTAAAGTTTTAGGTTTAATGTTTAAGGTTTAAAGTTTAAAGTTTAAAGTTTAAAGTTGGGAACGTGCAACCTGTAACAACCTTAAACTTTAAACCGAAACTATTTCCTTCTAATTCGAACCACTGCATTTTGGGTGAGGCTGCTGGAGAGATACACTTCGTTTCGTTTTTCACCGTCGAAGATGACCATCAAAGCCGTATTCGGCGGGTATTTGCCGAGATTCTCCGCAAACATGCTGATCTCGTTTACTGACTTCGTAGTATCTAATTTCACATAAAGATTTAGTCCCCGCACATCCAATTCCTGGTTGCTGAGGATTGGCCGGTCGTTCATGAAAACGGAGATGCTGTCTCCATCTATATCGCCATTGTCAAAAAAGCTGATCCGAACAGAATCCGCACTGACAGTGATCTCTTGCTGAAGAATATTTTTTCTCGCTTTGTATTTTTCAACCAACCCTTTTTCGGTCGATTCTGTGGTAGAAGAAAAATTTCCATTGTTGTTACTCTCACTTCCGCTGGTATTATTCACCACCACATCTTCTGGCAGAGGTGCCCAGATCTTCATCATTGCCACTGTATTTTTTAATACGCTGTCCTGGTTGTTTTCATTATTGTCCAGCGTATAGTTTACGCGAAGATCAGGACAGGTATATCTATATTTTTCGGGTCGATAGAAGAAACCATTCAAGCTGCTTTTAACTTTGGAGACAACGAGTGTGGCCTGGAACTCCATTGGGCAGTCCATTTCGTTTGATGAATTCGCGCGGAAATGAATGACTGGAATATTTTTGATCGATACCTGCCGGGTTGCCTTATCGTATTTCCCCCTTACGAAAAAGCTTTGGTACATATTCTTGAAGTAATATGCAAAGACTCCTTCTACATCATCGCCCTTTTGTTTTATTATTAATTCCGTCAGGTAGTTATTGTGGGTGCCTTCCAATACGGCGTCAGCCCTTCCATACCAGGACCCGGTCACAGACTGGCTGTGGCTTATTAAAAAACAAAGCACGCCAACGATTAATACAGTGAATTTCTTCATCAGTAAGGAGGTTTCAGGTGCCGGTAGGCAATAAGAGACATTTGCTTGAAGATAATAGAAAAAACCGGGCCGTTCTAGGCCGCCGGCATGTATTGGGGAAAATTTAGTGAATGCCCAGAGCTATCATCACATAACAAATGCCGAATAAGAAATCAGCTTTAAATGTCCTTTTTCACCTAAGGTCAATACTCAACATTTAGTTATTTGTAGTTTGTGATGTATGATTCTTCCCGTGGTGTATTCGTTGTGGCTTGAACCCTACTTCAAGTAGCGTTTTATTTCCCGCTGAACGTCTCTGTCTTTAATAGTTTCTCTTTTGTCGTGAAGTTTTTTTCCTTTTCCGAGACCGATCTCGATCTTAGCAAATCCCTTTTCGGTAAAGAAGATCTTGAGTGGAATGAGAGTGTGTCCCTTTTCCTTCATCTTATTTTCGAGCTTGCGTAATTCTTTTTTTTGTAACAGCAGTTTTCTTTCCTGAACCGGATCGTGGTTATTACTTGTTCCGTGAGAATATTCGGATATGTGGAGACTTTTTATCCATAGCTCGCCCTTATGAAAGAAACAGTACGCATCATTAAAACTGGCCTTGCCCGCACGAAGCGCCTTCACTTCGGTTCCGGCTAATACCAGGCCTGCTACATATTTGTCTTCAATAAAATATTCATGATATGCGCTGCGGTTGCTGATCTCCATTCTCAGTTCTTAAATAAAGTAAGCACTGTGCCTAACTTATCTTTCAGCTCTTTCCTTGGCACGATAAAATCCAGGAAGCCGTGTTCTAAAAGAAATTCGCTTCGCTGAAATCCTTCGGGCAGGTCTTTCTTGATTGTTTCCTTGATTACCCTTGGGCCTGCAAAGCCAATCAGGGCGCTGGGCTCGGCAATGTTCAAGTCGCCCAACATGCCAAATGAGGCAGAAATCCCACCAAACGATGGATCGGTTAATAAAGAGATGTATGGTATTTTTGCTTCGCTTAATTGAGTGAGTTTGCCGGACACTTTTGCTAACTGCATTAGGGAAAACGCACTCTCCATCATGCGGGCACCACCAGATTTACATATGATCAGCAGCGGAAGTCTATGTTGAAGAGACAGGTCAATCGACCTACAAATGCGCTCACCCATCACGCTTCCCAGCGATCCACCGATGAATTCAAAATCCATACAGCCAACCACGAGTTCATTCTCGTGTACGAATCCTCTTGCAACACGGATGGAATCAGTGATATCGGTCTTGGCCCACGTTTCTTCAAGTCTCTTTTTGTATGATTTAAGATCAGTGAAATTCAGGAAGTCCTTCGAGCGGATCTCTTCAAATAGTATTTCGTATTCGTTATTATTGAATAGAATGTCAAAATACTCGGAACTGCCAATGCGGTGATGATGATTGCATTTGGGACAGACAAATAAATTTTCACGCAGTTCGGTAACGGTGCAGATGTAGTTACACTCGGGGCATTTACTCCAGAGTCCTTCCGGTGTCTCTTTCTTTTCTGCCGTGCTGGTCAGAATGCCTTTCTTGATTCTTTTGAACCAACTTTGTTTGGCTTCCTCACTCTGTCCTTCTTCACCTGCAAGGTTTGCGTCAAAGTCCTCTTCTCTTGCCATTAAGATGGATTTGGGCGGCTAAGATAGTGTTTTTGAAATATCACGCATTTCCGATCTCGTCATTCAACTTGTTCCTATTGACTTGAATGAAGTCATTTGTACACTTCTTTCGAAAAATCTTTTTTCAAACAACCATTGCTATTGTTCCTGTGCTATTTTTGTGCCGCTTGAAAATAACCAGTATTCTCCTTTTCTTTTTAAATTTTCGCAGATGAAATGGTCTGAATTCTTTACTTCTTCCGTGGGTAAGAAACTGGTAATGGCGCTGACCGGTCTTTTTCTTATTTCTTTTCTTGTTGTGCATGTTGGACTGAATGCCTGCATTTGGGCCAATGATAGCGGCGAGATGTTCAATAAAGCTGCCCATTTTATGGGCGATACAGTTGTGATCCGGATAATGGAAATCGGATTGTTTGTTGGATTCCTCATCCATATTATCCAGGGTTATGTTTTGGAAGCGAAGAATCTAGCCCGCAGGGGAAAGGGTTATAAGATCAATCTTGCTAACAGGGGAAGTAAATGGTATAGCAGGACCATGGGATTGTTGGGAACCTTGTTATTGTTATTCCTGATCATGCACATCAACCATTTCTGGATCCATTCCCGCCTTGGTAACCTGGCTAGTATTCAACCTCTTGGTGATGTGGTGTACTCCAGTAATCCGAACAAGCCTTATCATAACCTTTATGCGTTAATGATAACTACATTCAGTGGTAATGCGCCGGTAGTGGTATTGTATGTTGTGGGATGTATTTCTCTTGCTTACCATTTGATGCATGGCTTTCAAAGTGCGTTCAGAACCCTTGGCGTTCACAATAAAAAATACATTGGCCTTATTAAGGCGGCAGGAGCGGCTTTTTCCATTCTTGTTCCGCTCGCTTTTGCGATGATGCCCGTTAGTATTTATATGGGATGGGTTGAATAGTTCTTTGCATATCGGTACAACTATTGTAGTTGTATTTTGACTTTACAACTTTTTAAGTTGTTTTTTGTAAATACAACCAAAAAGGTTGTATATTGCGAATACAACCAGATGTATGTCAAAAAGCATTTGCCTTCTCCTGGGTGATGTGATCAACTCAAGGGGGATTAAAAACAGGAAGCAATTTGAAAAGAAATTCCAGGCGGCACTCGAGGAAATTGCCCGTCGCCATAAAGACGCATTTACCCTCCCAGTGAAACAATGGAAGGGAATTGATGAAATTGCAGGCCTCATTAAAACCCCTGGCGACATTTATAAAATCATCACCACGATGAATGAACTATTAGACCCTGAGCAAATGCGATTCGTGATGGCCGTGGGGCAAATTGACGTAAGTAGCAAATCAAAAGATATTTCATTACTCGACGGACCGGTGTTTCATGAGGCGGCAATGAAAATGGGGGAAATAAAAAAAGAGAAGTGGTTATTTGGAGTTGCAGGAGATGGTAGTCTTGAAGCAAAGGCGTTACATGTTCAAGTCAATAGTTTGTTGCTGATAAGAGCCGGCTGGACAGAAAAGCAACGTAAGATCTATTACCTGTATGCGAAGAATGAAAACCAGGAAAAAACCGGAAAGCAATTAAAAATAACGCAACAATCGGTTTCGAAAACACTGAGACTAACCGCCGGAACACAGGTATTGAATTTGGAAAATAAATTAACCGAATGGGCCAATGCTGTATTTGCAAATAGATAGCATCAATTGCTGGCAGGACTACCTGATCATTATAGCAGCTTACATCCTGCTCATCCTCACCAGTGGTAGAGTGGTCAATATCTTGTTACAACAAGTAGCCAACAGGACGCTGTCTCAGGCGGCAGATGAAGATCACCCTGAAGCAATGCAAAAGAAACAAAGGCTGGCGGCAGGAAAAATTATTGGCAAATGTGAGAACATTCTCATACTCTCATTCATTTTGTTGGAAGCCTACACTGCCCTTGCACTTGTAGTAACAGCAAAGACACTTATTAGAAAAGATGAGATCGAAAGAAATGAGATGTATTTTTTGGTTGGGACGATGACCAATGTGAGTTATTCGGTCCTGGTTGGCTTTCTGACAAAGTTGTTGATCAATGTGCAGTTTTAAAAATATTGGAACAAATTGATATGTTGAATTCAAAAATTCCTTCAGGCGCGCTGAATCAGAAATGGACGAACTACAAATCGACCTGCAAGCTGGTCAATCCCGCGAATAAGAGAAAATTGGAGATCATTGTGGTTGGCACGGGCCTCGCCGGCGCTTCCGCAGCAGCTTCATTAGGTGAACTTGGTTACCAGGTAAAAGCCTTTTGCTACCAGGATTCTCCGCGCAGGGCGCACTCCATTGCGGCGCAGGGAGGAATTAATGCGGCAAAGAACTACCAGAACGACGGCGATTCTGTCTTTCGCCTGTTTTATGATACTATCAAAGGCGGTGATTACCGCTCCCGCGAGGCCAACGTGTACCGGCTCGCGGAGGTTAGTGCCAACATCATTGACCAATGTGTTGCACAAGGTGTTCCCTTTGCCCGCGAATACGGCGGCTTATTAAGTAACCGCTCATTTGGCGGAACGCAGGTGCAGCGGACATTCTATGCTGCCGGGCAAACTGGACAGCAGTTACTTATTGGAGCATACCAGGCATTGGAACGGCAGGTTGCGCTCGGTAACGTGAAAATGTATTCGCGTCATGAAATGCATGATGTGGTGATTATCGATGGAAAAGCCAGAGGCATTATTGTGCGCGACCTGGTAACAGGTGAATTGGAAAGCCATTTTGGGCATGCGGTTTTGTTGTGCAGCGGCGGATACGGAAATGTATTTTACTTGTCCACGAACGCTATGGGTTGCAATGCAACTGCTATTTGGAAAGCACATAAAAAAGGGGCCTACTTTGGAAATCCCTGCTTCACACAAATTCATCCTACCTGCATTCCAGTTTCAGGTGACCATCAATCGAAGTTGACACTCATGAGTGAATCTCTTCGCAATGACGGGAGAATTTGGGTTCCAAAAAAAGCCGGAGATAACAGGAAGCCAAATGAAATAAAAGAGGATGAAAGAGATTATTTTCTCGAAAGAAGATATCCTGCATTTGGAAACCTTGTTCCGCGGGACGTAGCATCAAGGGCCGCAAAAGAAAGATGTGACGCCGGTTTCGGAGTGGGTAGTTCTAAACAGGCAGTATACCTTGATTTTGCAGATGCCATTAAAAGATATGGAAGAATTGAAGCAGGAAAGAAAGGCCTGGAAAATGCTGCCGAAACGCTCATCATCTCCCTTGGTAACGATGTAGTGAAAGAAAAATATGGAAACCTCTTTGATATGTACCAAAAGATCACAGGGGAGAATCCATATGAAGTGCCAATGCGAATTTATCCCGCGATCCATTATACCATGGGTGGTCTTTGGGTGGATTATGAACTCATGACTACAGTGCCCGGACTTTTCTGTCTTGGAGAAGCAAATTTCAGTGACCATGGCGCCAACCGCTTAGGCGCGTCTGCACTTATGCAGGGATTGGCTGACGGATATTTTGAAATCCCTTATACTATTGGAAATTTTCTGGCTGATGAAATCAGAACCGCTACTATTCCGGTTACGCACGAGGCATTTGTCCAGGCTCAGAACGTAGTAAGAGAGCGAATCAATAAGTTGATGGGCATAAAAGGGAACCAGACCGTAAATAGTTTTCATAAACGCCTTGGCAAGATCATGTGGGACAAATGCGGCATGGCCAGGAATGAACAAGGTTTGAAACAAGCCATCCAGGAAATTCGCGCCTTGAAGGAAGAATTTTGGAAAGACGTTAGGATACCTGGTACCATTAAGGAGATAAATGATGAATTGGACAAGGCCAATCGCGTTGCCGATTTTCTTGAGCTTGGAGAATTAATGTGCCTGGATGCACTGCACCGAAATGAAAGTTGTGGTGGTCATTTTAGAGAAGAATACCAAACTGAGGAAGGTGAAGCAAAGCGGGACGATTCAAAGTACACGTATGTTGCAGCCTGGCAATATCACCGGGAACATAATTGGGAATTGCATAAAGAGGATTTGCAGTTTGAAGTTGCACATCCTACACAACGGAGTTATAAATAGCGAGAGATTTTTATTTGGATTTTTTGCGCGGAGTTTATGAATCAAGAAGAGCCATGTTATTTGTTTGCCTATGGAACGTTGCGGAAGGAGTTTGAATGGCCGGTGAATAAAAAGATAGCAAGGTTTATCGAGTGGATTGGTGATGGGGAGATCAGTGGCAAGTTGTATGATATGGGTGACTATCCTGCTGCAATCCCTACTGAAGAAAATGAAAGAAGCGTGATCAGCGGAGCTATTATGAAGATTAATCAGCCTGCAATTGTACTAAAGATGTTGGACGATTACGAAGGTTGTATTCCAGGCAATGAAACTGAGTCCGAATATTGTCGGAAAAACGAAAGAGTGGTTTTAAAAGATGGGAGGATACTGTACGCGTGGGTTTATTGGTATTTGGGTAAAGTGAGTGACAGTAAAAGAATAAACGAAAAAGACTATCTAAATTATCTTAAAAAAATTCCCGGCAAGACGGGATTATAGAAGAACATGGAACATTACAAAATGAATCTTACTCTCCAGGTCTGGAGGCAATCGAATGAAAAGAGTGAAGGAAGGTTTGAAACTTATGAAGTGAAAGACATTTCTTCAGAGATGTCATTCCTGGAAATGTTTGATGTATTGAATGAGCGTTTGATAAATGAGGGGAAAGATCCCATTGCCTTTGATCATGATTGTCGCGAAGGGATTTGCGGCGCATGTTCGATGCACATTAATGGAAGACCACATGGTCCGTGGCATGCTACTACAACTTGCCAGTTGCACATGCGTGAATATAAGAACGGTGACACAATAGTCGTGGAGCCGTGGAGATCGAAAGGCTTCCCGGTTTTGAAAGACCTGATGGTGGATCGTTCCGCCTTTGACCGGATCGTTGAAGCAGGAGGGTACATCTCCGTCAATACTGGAAATGCAGTAGATGGAAATGCGATTCCGATTGAAAAAGACAAGGCCGACCTTTCTTTTGCAGCCGCGGCCTGTATTGCTTGCGGCGCTTGTGTGGCCGCCTGTAAGAACAGTTCCGCAATGCTTTTTCTGTCAGCTAAAGTTGCACATCTTGCCCTTTTACCGCAGGGTGTGCCCGAAAGAAAAAAACGAGTAATCAATATGGTGGCCCAAATGGATAAGGAAGGGTTTGGGTCCTGCACTTTTACCGGCGCCTGCGAAGCGGTTTGTCCTAAGGAGATCTCGATCACCAATATCTCCAGGCTTAATGCTGATTATATCTACTCTGGTTTATCGCTCGAGAAGTAGATCAGCGCGAATACACTCAGCAAACTCACTGTTGGGGGAAGAGTTTATAGGCCGCGAACTACAAATTCGCGGTACGCGGGACCGGCTGCGACTCTTGAATAACAAGGCTTTCACCATTTTATACGGGCAATAAAACCTAATTTTAGACGCTTATAGAAAAACCATCTGTGTTTGCCCAGGATCCTCATTATAATTCTTTTGTACACAGCGTTTTGCCAGGATTTGAGATCACAGGTGCCGGAGCCCCGGAAGCCCACATCTAATCTCAGGCATAAATGGATTTCTACCCACCCCAACAAGGTGCAGATTGATTCCCTCAGTGTTGTACCCCAAACCTTTTCCATTACCGCATTGCCAGATTCGCTTTATGACCTGGATCCAATAAATGCCACTCTCACCTGGAAAAGCAAACCCGCCCTTGATAGCGTTTATGTCACTTACAGGGTTTTTCCAACCAGGTTGAATGCCGTTGCGAGGAAATTTAATTACGACAGCATCTCCAATTATTTCCTTACCCAGCCATTTACTTTTGATAATAACGCAGCGCGACAACAAGACCGCTTTTTCAATTTCGGCAACATCACTTACAATGGAAGCTTTGGCCGGGGCATTTCATTCGGTAATACACAGGATGCCGTGGTAACATCCAATCTGAATCTTCAATTGAGCGGGTACCTGGCTGATAGTATTGAGATCGCCGCAGCCATTACAGACAACAATATTCCTATACAACCAGATGGGACAACGCAACAGCTAAATGAATTTGACCGCATCTTCCTTCAGTTCAAAAAGAACAACTGGCAATTAAATCTTGGAGACATTGATATCAGGCAAAACCAAAATTACTTTCTAAATTTTTACAAACGATTGCAAGGTGCATCCTTCGATTTTACGGAACAGCTTTCGAAGAATTCGTACAATCGAACGCTTGTCAGTGGATCTGTTGCAAAAGGAAAGTTCACACGTAATATTTTCCAGGGCGAAGAAGGTAACCAGGGGCCCTATCGCCTGCAGGGAGCAAATAATGAATTCTTTTTTGTGGTCCTCGCGGGAACTGAACGCGTATATATTGATGGGGAATTATTGCAAAGAGGAGAGGATAGAGACTACGTGATTAATTACAACACGGCCGAAATTACATTTATGCCCACGCGCATGATCACGAAGGATCGAAGAATTCAAGTGGAATTTGAATATGCCGACCGCAATTACCTGAACGCGAATTTGTATCTCTATAATGAAACCAACCTGAATAACAAACTAAAAGTAAAACTCGCCGCTTTCAATAACAGTGACGCAAAGAATTCTCCTATTAACCAAACTTTGTCCCAGCAACAAAAAACTTTCTTAGGCGCTCTTGGCGATAGTATTCAATATGCGTTTTCCCCTGTTTCCAGCATCGATACTTTCAGCGTGGGAAAAATCCTATATAAAAAAATAGATACCACATTTAATGGAGGAACGCATGATTCCATTTATGTCTATTCTACAAACCCGGACAGTGCCAAATACAGTTTGACGTTCATTGATATTGGCCAGGGTAATGGAAATTATCTCCCTGATTTCAATGGCGCCAACGGAAAGGTGTATAAATGGATTGCGCCGATCAACGGGCAACGACAAGGAAGATTCGAAGCTGCGAGTTTCCTGGTTACCCCTAAAAAGCAACAGATAGTAAGTGTTGGCGTCGATTATAATTTCTCAAAAAGAACTTCTTTGTTGACAGAAGTGGCCATGAGTAATTATGATGTGAATACCTTCTCCAAAAAAGATAAGGGTAACGACAAAGGTTTTGGCGCCAAGATCAATTTCAAGAGTGCGCGTCCGCTGAGTACGAAAAGAACATTGACAACTGACCTCGGATATGAATATGTTGAAGCAACGTTCAAGCCGATAGAACGACTGCGCAATGTTGAGTTCACGCGCGATTGGGGATTGCCACTGGTGGTCGCTCCTGCGGACGAACATATTTATAATGGATTAATCGGGGTAACCGATGTCAAGAATAATTTTCTGCGCTACCAGATCACAGGATATGTTAGGAGTGACGATTTCCAGGGAATCCGGAATGTGATCACCCATAATCAAAGCGCTGGTAACTGGCAATTCAATAACCAACTAAGTTTAACGAATAGCAATTCCCAGTCTGACAAGGGTTATTTCTTTCGGCCACTACTGAATGTTTCAAAAACCTTTCCGAAGCTTAATCATTACACGGTGACCTTGAGCTATTCCCTTGAACATAATGAGATCAGAAATAAGAAATCCGATTCAATCAATGCGCTGAGCTTTTCATTTCAAACCATGCAGGCAGCTCTCAAGTCGGACATCTCCAAGGAAAATAAATGGGGCATCATCTATTTTAATCGCACCAATCAATATCCTTTCGGAAAAGACCTGGTAAGGACTGACCGAAGTAATAATATCAATTTCTTTGCAGACTTAATAAAGAGCAGTAAACACCAGTTCAGGGTAAATGCTACCTATCGCAACCTGGAAATCCTGCGACCCGATGCAACTACACAAAAAGCTGATAATAGTTTGCTCAGTCGAGCCGAGTATATAGTGAATGAATGGAGAGGGTTTCTCACAGGAAATGTTTTATATGAAATTGGATCCGGGCAGGAACAAAAACGCGATTACAGTTATGTGGAAGTGCCCGCAGGGCAGGGCGAATACACCTGGATCGATTACAACAACGATGGCATTCAACAACTGAATGAATTTGAAATAGCGGCATTTCCGGACCAGGCAAAATACATTCGCATATTTACGCCCACCAATCAATTTATAAAAGCAAACTACAATACATTTAATTACAGTATCGGGCTCAACCCAAGGTCGATCGTAAATCTGACCCATGCGAGTGCGCTACAAAAATTTGTGGCCAGGATCAACATTCAATCGTCATTACAAATCAACAAAAAGGAAACAGCAGATGGACTGGTACAATTCAATCCGTTCAAAACGCCAATCAGTGACAGTTCACTGATCACCCTGGCGCAGGTATTTGTAAACACCTTTTCTTTCAACCGTTTCAGCTCCAAATGGGGATTCGATTTCAATAATTCAAGGAACGCAGGAAAGGCATTGCTTACTTACGGTTATGAAGCCAGGACGTTAAATGAATGGAATCTTCGCACGCGTGTTAATTTCACAAAACTCGTTTCATTCGATATCACGGGGAAGAAGGGCACAAATTCTCTCAATACTCAGAACCCAAAATTCGACAACAGGAATTACAGGATTCAGCAGTATTCCGTTGAACCCAGGGTAACCTTCACACAGGGAGCGAATTTCAGGCTGATCCTTGGTTATAAATACACGAACAAAGAAAATCAACAAGGATTTGATGAAAAGTATTCTTCTAATGCGCTTAACACCGAGGTGAAGTATAATATTTTGCAGAGCGCCTCAATCCAGGCAAAATTTACTTACGGAAATATTTTATACAGCACAGGAGATCCTGTGAACGGTCTTAATTCAACTGTGAGTTACATTATGCTTGATGGCCTGTTACCGGGCAAGAACTTTTTATGGAACCTGGACTTCACGCGACGGATCTCGAACTTCCTGGAATTTAACCTGCAATACGAAGGAAGGAAACCGGGCGAGGCAAGAACTGTTCACATTGGAAGAGCCGCGATAAGAGCGTTGTTATAATAATTCATAAGCTGTGCATAAATAAAAGCCCCGGCAATTTGCCAGGGCTTTTGTATATATGCAATTTTAGTAAGTCTTGCTTAACTGAATAATCCACCTTTCTTCAAATCTCTTGTTGCTTCACCGATCTTAAAACCATTGTGATAGATTTCTATCTTATATGCACCTGGTTGGAATTTGCTATTTTGCTTCCATGCAAATTCAACGTGCCTTTTCTTACCTGCTTCAATTTGTACAGGCACTTTTGCAGTATAGAATTTTTCACCTTCATCGCGTGACGTAAATGTTCCTGAACCTAAGGCTTCAACTGTTACAGGTTTGCCATCCGGGCCAGTGATTGCCACATACACATCTGTTTGTCCAGATTGAGCAATGCGGTTGTCAACATCAAAACCAATAACCAGTTTATCTACTCTCTTCGCGGTAGTTGTTTGTTTTTCTTTACCACCATTTTTCTCATTAATTGGCGTAACAGAGATCGCATTTGCGTTCAGTGTTGATCCAACGTCAATCGTTTTTGCCTGCGCCTCCTTTACCTGGTTAGCGGTATCCAACGTTTTCGTCAGCTGCTCTTTTTCAGTTGTTAACTGTGTCTTCTCCTGGGTCAATTGCTGGTTCTCGCCGGTTAACCTTGCCACTTCAGCTTCCAGGTTGCCGATCTTTTCATTCAGAGTAGAGATCAATGTCTTCGCGCGAGCTAATTCA
>Ga0136846_1220549_pt1 | contig 12442 bp, 16 predicted proteins | sample HopSoiMetagenom2_FD_96841 | JGI IMG/M metagenome (GOLD analysis project Ga0136846, IMG submission 96841) | Grasslands soil microbial communities from Hopland, California, USA - 2 Assembly 2016 (version 4) | ecosystem: Environmental > Terrestrial > Soil > Grasslands | place: USA: Hopland...
CTCCCTGCTGGCACGATCCGCTGCCTCCGAGAATTCTTTTGGTAGCATAGTTTTCTCCCCCTAGTTACTTCTAAGGGCAGTATAACCACATCTACATTCAGTCGCCAAGTGGAATCTTAGGTTGCTGGTTTATCGATACAGGTTGGGCAATCGTCTTCTTCCTGAAAACCAGTCGTCCACTGCATGCCTGCGCGCCACCACGGCTCGTAGTCACTAAAGCCACGCAGGTCGGCTAAACTGCGCAAGACCCACCCTAGCATGCCATAAATTTTTGCTTTACCCCAGAGCACTGCCGCCCAACCTTCACCGGCTGGAATGACGTAAATTGGCTCCTTGGGCTGGTAGCGTTCCATTAGCTCACCTTCGGCGAGCCGTATTAGGTTTTTGCCTACAAATTTGCCATCGTATAGGGCCGTCTGTGCCATGCCGCTGAATTTTGTGTCGGCGTTGTCGCCAATAACAAAAATGTCCTGGTCTGCTTGCATGTACTCATCTATTTCTACTTTACCGCGCGGGTTGAGGCGGAAGCCGTTTTCGCGGAAGAACGGATGGTTAGTGACGCCCGCTGTCCAAACAATGCTATGGCTTTGGATTGGCTTGCCATCTACGGTTAGGTCATCTGCAGTCGCACCTTCCACGGTTTTGCCGAGATATAGTTTGACGCCCAATTTACGCAGGCGGCGCTGGATAGCCCGCGACATAGAATTTGGCATGCGTGGCACTAGTTTGGGTGCGGCCTCGATGAGGTCTACATGTACGGCGCGGTGTTTAATGCCGTGGGCTTTCATGATTTCTTTGAGGTAGCCTACCAGCGCACTAGAAAGTTCGATACCAGTGGGCCCGCCGCCAACCACCACGTAGTTAAGGTCTGGCTTATTGTCTTCGACAAGTTGTTTGTGCAAGTGTCGCTTGAAACGCTTGGCGTCCTCGGGTGTCTTAATACTGAAGGAATATTCTTTGATGCCCTTAATACCAAAATAGTTTGGCACTGAACCTAGCGACAAGATTAACTTGTCATAATGGTAGGCCTGGCCTTTTTCGGTGGTGACAGTTTTCTTTTTTCGGTCCAACTTGGTCGCTGTGCCCCAGGCTAAGGTTATCTTCTTATCTTTGAAGACACGGACGACAGGAATACTGGATTCGGCTGACGAACCACCGGTGGCCGTATGGTACAGCGTTGGATAGTATTGAAAAATATCTTTGTTTGAAAGCAAAGTCACGTCGTAGCGGTCACTTTTACAGAGTTCAAGCGCAGCCTTAATGCCGCCGAACCCACCGCCCACAACGAGCACACGTTCTTTTGATGTAGTCATGCTTATGATTATACATAAATCCGACTATTTGTTACGAAGTATCATTTTTTAGAGTTTGTCATATTTCTTACGGCACCCTCTCAGCATATTCGACTACACTTTAACTATTGCATAACCGAGCAATTTGGGTTTAACTGGAGGCAAATAGCCCGCAATGAAGACTGAGAAACAAGACATCAAACTGGTATTTAGCGAATCTGCACGCGATTTTGTGCTAGAGGCTTTTCACAAAACAGTTGATGACGAAGGCTACATTGTAGAGCAAGACAACAAACAGCAGCGCATCCTTACTCTAGATGGGCAAGAGATTAGGAAAGATCAGTTTGCTGGCGTCCGAAAAGGATCAGAGATATATGTCAAATCAGACATTGTCTCATTGATAGAGATGTGTGACGACATTCGAAGTGGAAAGACTGCCCATGCTCCAGTGGTTAGAGAATCTTAAGTCACTAGTACATATAGACCTGAGTAAAGTTAAACAGATCAAGCTTATTAGTGATATCAAGAATAATAAGTTCATTAACTATGAGGATAATCGAAAGACGGTAATTCTAAACGTTAGCCCCGGAGTAATGACAGATCCCACCCAGAAGCAGCAGTTGCTAGAGATAGTAAAATCTGCCGGACTCGAAGATCCTGCTCAACCACTCCTTGAGGAGAAAGCTAGCGAAGAAACGACGCAGTTAGCGGAGTTATACGATGACGACCCACTTATCGCTTACTTTCAAGGTAAGATTCCCAATGATGACATGCCAATTCTAAGGTCTGCCTTATTCATTAAGAACGCGCATGCCCAGGGCCGTCCAGTTGATCGTTATAAAATTGAGTTGCGTGAACGCTATGGAAAGCGTGCTGACATCATATCTAATTTATGTACTGCTGGTTATTTCGAGTCACATATTAAGCCAATGTATGAGGAGCTTGAAAGACGCCCGAATTTCAGTCGAGAAATGTTCATGGAGAACTACGACATTATGATTAAGGGAACTCCTTTCGCTGTCTTTGTACGACGATCGCAGAGCTATTCAGATTTGTCTGGTGAGGTAGAGGGCAAAATCATTACAAATCAACGCTATGGTCGAAAGACGCTAAATATTCATGCAATTGGCGCTGAAAATGTAAGCGTTCTCAACAGCTTGCTCCAAGACGAAACAATTACACAATATTTTAGTGCCGAACCCTCTACCAAAAGAGAGGGCAATATAATGGTTGCCCAAATCTTCTTTTAGTTAGAGATGATGCGGTTGTTGGCATGGAGCCAGCCTTGGACGTTGCCGCAGTCGATGAATTCGGCGTCAGTGCGTATTACTGCGATATCTTTGCCATCCTGGACGTACCAATTAAGGGCGTCAATAAAGTATTTCTCGTGCTGCAGCGCATGAGTGATGCTGCGTTCTACATAAGGCATGATGTCGGGAGTCATCAAAAAGCAGCCCGCATTATTGAGGTTGCCTGGTGCTTCCTCTGGCTTGGGCTTTTCGACTATTTTTTCGTACAGTTCCAGACCGCCGTGTTTGCGTGTAGCTACAATGCCGTAATGGCTTACTAGTTCTTGGGGCACTGGTACGGCCATCATTGCCGCCGCGGTGTTGGCTGCCACGGCTTGCTCCACGAAGTCCACCACTGCAGAACTGCCATCGGCATTATAAAAGACGTTGTCGCCGTACATATACAAGAATGGTTCGTCGCCCAATTCTTCCCGAGCCAGCCAAAGTGGGACGCTCGTGCCATATGGTTGGGTGCTGTCCTGGGTTATGAAGGTAAAGTTGGCCTTGCCCGAGATTTTTTGGACCTGATCGAGCAGCTTGGTTTTACCAGTTTCGTCCAAGTAGTCTTCGAGCTTGGCGTTGTGCCCATAATATGTGCGTACTTGCTGAGATTGTTCGCCAACGATAAGGACAATCTCGGTAATGCCTGCCCGGATGCAGTCGTCGACTATGTAATCAATGACTGGTTTGTCGCCAATTGGCAGCATCGACTTCTCGACAGCCTTAGTGATTGGCAGGCGCCTAGTGCCGAACCCCGCAACGGCAATAACAGCTTTCTTACATCGTCGTTGCTCGTTGGCCATATCTATTGGACGGTAACGGTAACGAATTTTTGAACGTTGATATTGCGGCTGGCATCTTTGGCAGTCACCAGAATCTTAAGCGTGCTGCCACGAGGTATGTCTTTGGAAGCTTGCACCTGCATGATTGCCTGGGCGTTGTTGTTCTGAGTGATGGTCACATGGAGCTGATCGCTGTTGTCACCGGCTACGGCTGCTTGCCATGCAATAGCAGTGCTATCGCTTGTAGCCGCTGTAAAACTGTCAGTCGCATTATCACTGGTCAAGCTGATGATGGTCTTGCTAAGGGTAAAGTCGAATGCGGCAGCTTGCTGTTTAGTGCTGGTGTCTGTCTGGGTTGTGTTTTGGTCATTCGACTGTGAAGATTGCGCACTATTAGCTGACTCATCGGTCTGTTGCTTGGCTTCTTGTTTGCCCAGACCCTTAAGCTGCGGAGTGTCATCTGTAGTGTCTGCGGTGTCCTTGGACTTTTCGACAGTACTTGAGACATTACTAGGCTTGGTTGAATTGTCGCGCACTAACGCTACGGCGGTAATACCAGTAAAAGCCATCACCAGCGCAAAACAAGAAACAAAAATCGCTCGTGAGCGGGCTGTGCCTAATACTGAAGCTACGTAACTCAAAAATTTTACAAGCATAACAAAGTATCTCTACTTGCGGCTAATTATAGCATACGGTAAGCGTTTTGAACAACCTTAAGCGTTTTTATTACCTCTGTTATGGGTAGCCTAAAGCCCGGCTGTCATGCTATGCTTCAAGCTGTATTATGAAGACCTATTTTCGTCGCCTTAGCCTATTTGTTGTCGCACTCCTTGCCTTTGCTGGCACTGTCATGGCGCCTCAAGCGCATGCCGACTCCAGGGACGAAGCATACATGGGCGCTGCCGCCCAAGCTGTCGAAGCTTTATGGTCGTTTATTGATGGTTCGGGTAAGTTGAGCGACGATGACTTTTTTGTCCAGTTTGCCAACCAAGCCTCGATTGCCAAGCATAATATTGATGACGCTTATAATGGCTTACTTGCGACCCAAGAAAAGGATGCTGATTCACTACAGGCAATCTACACGTTGCAAGGCGATGTGCGCACTATGGGTGATCAAGTCGATCGGTGGCGCCAGACAGCGGTACAGAAAGACATGGATGCCTTTGAGACAGTAAATACCCAGCTGGGCGACACCGTCGATAATTATGACCACGACATTGATGCGTATAACGCCGCCGAGCATGGTAAACGCACTATAACCGGTATCGCTTTCTTTGCTGGTATTCCAGCACTTGCCTTTGCCCTTGCTACTTTTATGTTTGCGAATGCCTTGTTCAAGGATGAAAAGACTGGCGAAGTATCCGAAGAGCTACTTCGGCGGCTGCGCTGGTGGATGGCCTACGCTTCCCTTGCCATTTTGATTGCGACGGGCATTCCTGCGGGGCTGTATTTCTTTGCGGCTTGGGAGCCATCAGTTTGGCTTTGGCTTTTGACCCTTCCAGGAATCGCCGCCTATCTGTTTGCGCTGTATCTGTATATTAAGACTAAGCTGTTGATCCATCGCCATCTAAAGTAATTAGTGGCCCATCTACGACTTTTAAGATTTGCCAGTCCTTTAAGAAGTCGCCCAAGTGGTCGTAGACCCGTGATAGGTCACGGATTGGCTTAAAATCATAGCCATGCGTAGCCGTTACGGTTATTTTTTGGCGCCAATGTTGCACTATGCGTAGCTGATATGTGTGTTTGATATGAAAATCACCTGCTTCATGGCCCAAAAACGTTGCCTCGACGTACGTAGTCACTCTGTTAGTCACCTCTTATTTTACTTCATTGTCCCGGAGATACTATCAGCTGTTGAGTATGCGCGCAAGTAATTAATTGACATATATAGTATAATATAATCTGGAAATGTAAAGCTCCCCGCTAGTTCCGAGGTGAACACGGGGAGTTTTTGCCCAAAGTAGTAGAGATATGACTGTTGAAATGTTACCTCCAGCTGAAGCCAACGGACCTAGAATTTTAGGTCTGGCTTTGCCGGGGCAAGAAATCATTGAAGCTACATGTTTTGTCGCCCCTAAAGACACTCCGCTGGTTGAAAAGCCTAATTTATTGCCGCCTCAGGGTATAGAAGATTTGGAATTGCCTAATTCTATGCAGGCAGCCGTGGACGCAACACTAGGACAGCAGATCATGGCTCAGAGGCAGAAATTTTATCTTCCTAGCCTGAAACCCAAGGATCTGGCCATTTACCGCCATGATATTACACGTAGCCTCGACGCAACTTTGGCCAAGACGGATCAGCTGGATATCGTAGACTATCGTCAAGGTGTGAGCCCGCCCGAAGCACGTGATGAGGTACTGTATGGCGTAGAACTAGTCGCTTCTGAATTGTTGCAGAATGCTATGCGTTACGGTGGTGGTATCGGCGGCGTAGACCTTGGCCGCACCCCAGACGGAAAATTATATGTAGCAGTACGCAACCTTAGATACGAACTGCCTAAAAATACTATGCACTTGCGCGAAGGGCGACGTCCACTCATGTTAGGCACTGGCGCTTTGCGTTCTTCTGTTGAGAATGTTTTTGCTGACGATGAACACGGCCGCGGCATAGCACTAATGTCCCGTTTCGCCGAACAGGGAGGCATGCTCCGAATCTTGTGTCCTGAAGTTAAGGGCATCCCTATCCAGGGCAGTTCAGAATTAGCTCCAGTTAAAGAAGTCGTTTCTTATGCTATATTTGGCAAACCAAAGCCAGGTATGAACCTGCATGGTTTTATCGACCTTACCGACGAACTCTAGGAAATAGGATAGTCATACATGACGACGGAATTATCCGGTGGGAGCGGATCTACATCTGATTCGCGCCAGCCATCACTGCCCTCAAAGGCGATAGAGCCGCAGAACGTCGCTGCAATAGTTGCCATTGTATAGTCTTGGTCTTGGTATGGGGTGTAGGCCTCATTTTTGATGAATACGCCATATGTAGTGCCTTTTTTGGGTTGGGATGGTGGGTATACCATTGCTCCACGTATGTCAGGTGAACCTTCAAAGCTTTCTTCGGCCGTATTGATAACAGAGTCATTGTCAATTTTGCCCTGGTTATCGAATTTGGCAAGGATAACCTGAGGCGTATCCCATTTTAGGGACTTACTTTGACCCTGTTCCCTTAGCTCAAAGCTGTCAGTGTTACGTTGGTAGCGCGAAGCAAACGAGAATGATAGCTCGCTCTTGCTACTGCTGTCTCCGGCATTAGTAAACGTAAAGCCACAAGTGGCATAGCGGTCGGCCGCAGTGTGGCGCTTGTCCATCAATGGATCGCTTCGCATGTCTATTGGGGCTTGGCTAGGACTTGGCGCTGCCGAAGGCTTCGTTTCGCTAGGCGTGGGTGATGGCGTCTCTGTGGGGCTAGTACGGGGTGCTTCTGGCGAAGAAGTGCCTGGGTTTGGGCTAGCTGTTGCGGGTGTATTGCCGCCATTGCCAAGGTCTGATGATTCATTATTGTCACAGCTGCTTATGAGCATATTAGCTCCAAGCAATGAGGCTGCCACTCCTACGGCACCGAGCGTTAGAAAACCACCGATCAGACGACGGTTATTGTTTGGCGGTTGATTGGGATTACGGGCGCGGTTGTGTTTGTTCGGCATATTGAACCGATAATATAATATTTGAGCTAATATGGCAAAGTTACTTTGTAGTTCGGCGTGGCAAAGAGATAGTAAAGACGGTGCCCTTATTCTCATCGGAGATAAAGCTAACGCGCCCACCCTGCTGTTCGACAACAATTTTTACCAAGTATAAGCCTAATCCAGTACCCGGAATCTTGCTAGCAACAGCATTGCTGGCTCGGTAAAATCCTTCGAAGACCTTGGCCTGCTCGGCAATAGGAATGCCGATTCCCTCATCAGCTATCAGGATGTGGTGGTTATGCTCATCACCTGTGTACTTGATGGTTACGGTTGTGTTGTCACGGGTGTATTTGATGGCGTTGGAGATAACATTGTTGAGCGCCCGCTTTAACTTGTTGACATCACATGCGATAACAAGCTGCTTTGGCCAACTTTCATCGATGATTATATCGACACCTTTTTGCTTAGCTGCCAGGATTTGTGGGTCGACAAGCTCTTGCATAAGGGCAGTCAGGTCGGCTGGTGCAATTATCGCCTGTTGCTGTTTCATGGCATGGGTCAATTCCAAGATGTCATCAGTGCTCGTTTGCAAGCTGACGGCACTGTTATAGATGGCGCGTATCATGGGCAATGCGCGTGGGTCAGTGACGGTATGTTGAAGGCTTTCAGCCGCCCATCGGATGCCGGTAATTGGCGTGCGCAGCTCATGTGACGCTACGGATACCAACTCTGACCGCAACGTTAATAACTGCTTGCTCTTGCGCCGGCTCCATTCAAAGAATGTGATCAATAACAGCAAACTCAGGCCGCTTAAGATGGGCGGCAGCGTAGCAACGGCAGTCTCTTGGTAATATTTGCTGGCATCAAGGTCAATGCCAACTACGGCAACTACTTTTTTGCCGGACTCGTCAAGAATTGGCGCCAAACCAGATATAAAGGTGCCAAAGTCGTCTTTGACCGGCCCTTCCACTACTGGTCGGCCGGTCGTAAAGATGCCTTTAAACTCGCTAGTAGCATCGTCGTACCACTCCCCTGGTGGTGAGTAGTAGTCACTGGTCGGCTTTTCGGAATCGACGTAAAAGAACAGCCGCCCGTTGCGCTCACCTGTCAGGTATAGGCCGCGGACATTGCTATTAGTGGCTTTGATGTCGGCGAGTTTTGTCTTTAGCTTGGCGTAAACGGCTGACTTGCCGTCGCTTGTTTTGCCTTGTAACTGCTGGACATCATTGCTATCGAGTGCAGCTGCTACGGTCTCGCTACGCTCAAGCAGCATGTTATGTACAGCTTGGGCATGCTGACGGGCGGCAAAGATTGCCAAGCCCCCAGAAACACTGATGATAAGTGCAACCACGTACCACATAAAGAGGCCAAATATATCTTTTTCAGTTTGGCTGGTACGCATATTATTTCAGGAAGCCCACTCTTTCTACTTATGCTTATGATAACCACTGACGAGCCTTACGTCCAGTAATGTGGTAAGATATCAGGCGTGATAATTGCAATTCAGGGTCAGGCTGGCTCATTTCATGAGGTGGCCGCTCGTCGTTTGCACGGCCAGCAGATCCGCGTCCTACCATGCCCAACTTTTGCTGACGTATTCAGCGCCGTTCATACTGGCCGTGCCCACCACGGTGTAGTTGCTATTGATAATACAATCCACGGCGAGATTACTGAGTCTACTGATTTGCTCAAAGCTTACAAGCCACATATCGGCAGAGATATCTGGCTGCCTATCGAACTTTGTCTGATCGGCCATCCGGACGCCCGGCTGCAAGATCTGACTAAGGTCTACTCCCAGGGTGTTGCTTTGGCGCAGTGCCAACAATTTTTTGGCGAATATCTGCCGTCTATCGAGCAGTTGGAGCACCACGATACTGCGGCATCAGTCGAGTTAATCGCCCAAGGCGATAATCCTGCACATGCGGCGATTGCCAGTAGCCAGGCTGCCAAGCATCATGGCATGCGTGTCATAGCATACGGCGTGCAGGATACCCAGGATGACCGCACCAAATTCGTTACTTTCTCTTTTGTCTGATAAGTAGCTGAACCTGCGCTTTACAACTGAGCCTTTGTGCGCAACACTTATGCTTAGTTAACAAGGACTTGCAGATGTCAGACAAACCTTCTTCTAAAACGACTAAGCTATCAGTTTCGTTGGACTTGCGTTGGATCAGCTTGGCGCTAGCGATAGCAGTCATAATAATGCTAGTACTGTGGCGGCCTTGGAACGACACGACTACCGATGCGCGCACCGTTGAAGTAACCGGCAGCTCTACCATAACTGCCAAGCCTGATGAATTTGTATTTTCTCCTAGCTATGACTTCAAGGACGCTGACAAAGACGCCGCACTCGCCCAGTTGAGCAAAAAGAGTGACGAGATTGTTGCCAAGCTAAAATCTTTGGGCGTAGCCGAAAGCAAGATTAAGACTGACTCCAGCGGATATGACTACCCTGTTTATTACGACGATGGCCAGGATGCGACGTACACACTTGACCTAACGGTTACGGTCAGCGATCCCAGGCTGGCGCAAAAGGTCCAGGACTATCTGGTGACTACTGCCCCGACTGGGTCGGTAAGCCCGAATGCTGATTTTAGCGATAAAAAACGTAATCAACTGGAAAGCCAGGCCCGCGATGAAGCTACTAAGGACGCCCGTGCCAAGGCTGACCAAATGGCTAAGAATCTTGGTTTTAAGGTAGGCAAAGTGAAAGCCATTGATGACAGTAACGGTTTTGACGGTGGTATTGTGCCATTGACCGGTGCCCGTGGCATGTCGGCATCTAGCGCCGAGGATACATCAAGCCTCTCGGTTCAGCCGGGCGAGAACGACCTGGACTATAGCATTACAGTGACCTATTACATAAAATAGATCCACATGAAACCAGCACTTGATTTTTCGTTGCCTGACCAAAATGGCGATATTCATACGCTCAAAGACTATGCCGGCAAATGGCTAGTACTCTATTTTTACCCCAAGGATGACACACCCGGCTGCACTACTGAAGCCTGCAATTTTAGGGACGGCCGTGAACTGATCGCTGCCCTCAAGAATACAGATGTAGTAGGCGTAAGCAAAGACACCATAGCTGCCCATCATCGCTTTGCCGAGAAATACAACCTGCACTTTACCCTCCTCAGTGACCCAGAGCATATGACTATAGAGGCATATGGCGCCTGGAAGCCAAAGAAGTTTATGGGCCGCGAGTTTGTGGGCACACACCGTAATACGGTAATTATTACCCCAGATGGACAGATCGCCAAAGTGTTTGAAGGCGTAGACCCTAAGACACATGTGGGCGAGATTATCGAGACCCTCAAGCAATTGCAAGCCTAGTATATTGATTTATAAGCATAAGTATTGTATAATACATGCTTTATGTCACGAGCAAATACATCACGAAACCCTATTACCCGTTTGCGTACCGCTGTCTATGGCCACCGAGAGCGTCGAGCGGCCCTATATGAATATGATCAGCTATCTGCTGAAGCCGGTGCACATGACCCTCACTTCTTGACTGCTAAACCCCATGTGCTAGGTAGCTTTATCGTAGAGCCTTATCGCATATCTGCTGATATGCCTGAACTGGGCCTAAGTCCTGCTGATCCGTATCTAGATGTTTCTTTACCTCCGCTTGATTCTGAGATGTTGTCCCGCGAGGAGCTAGTAAGGTCTCACAATTTGTTGGCTCGTCACGTTGCGGTCAACGGTTTGGCGCGCACCAAGATGACAGGTATCGGCGGCCTAACCAGCAGAAAAATGGCTAGCATGGTAAAACGCGTGTTGGGATTTGAGTATACAGAAGTTGATGCGACTACTATGCCAGAATACGGTTTGCGTTCTGCTGAGCGGATATATAACAGTTTTGTTGGAGGTCGAGAAGATTTTGTGCCTGTGTTTGTGCACCAAACTACTGAAGCGCTATTAGAGCGACATGCGCATGATCCAGAAGTTGCTTCTTATATCGAAAATCCAGTAGACCCACCGTTTGATACTATTCCCGAACTAGATTATTACGCCAATGGCGTACGTTAGCTCGCGAACCTAGGACTTTTCGACCACTAAGCCAGCTATATAGGTTTTCCATTCTTCCTTGCCGCTGGCGTCGGGAAGGTTCTTGCGGAGCTTTTCGATCATACCTGGCTCGTAGAGGTGTTTGATCGCCGCAGCTAAGCCTTCGACATCGTCAGGACTACACAAGATGCCGTCTTTGTCATTACGCACTTGCTTGGCCATTGATCCAACAGTTGTCGCTATGACTGGCAAGCCATGGGCAAAAGCTAGGGTCGCGTTTTGGGTTGCAGTGCCTGACCGGTATGGCAAAACTAAGGCATCTGCTGCGCCAAATAATTCGGGAATCTGCTGGGATGGCACATAACCCGATAAAAGAGTTACCCGGTCGGTAATGCCTAGCTCGGCCATCTGCTGGTCATACTTTTCGGTACCGCCCCATATTTCACCGGCAATGGTAAGGGTTACATCGGGCACCTGAGCTAAGGCCTGCAACAAGACATCTACGCCTTTATATTTACGTACCATGCCAAAGAACAGCAAATGACGTTTCACCTCGCTGCTATGTTTGCCTTTGGCTTTTGCCGGCAAGTGTGGCGGCATTTCAAGCATGGTGATCTCGGCCTTGGTAAGGGTTTTGGCTAACTTGGCCTGACTTGGTGTGTGCACCAAAACGCGGTTTACGCGGCCGAGTACAGCCTTGGTAAGCGGCAGGTCAAAGAAGCGGCGTTCATGCGGCAGTACGTTATGGCATAATGCGACAATTTCGCCCTTGTAACTTTTGCCAAGTGATTTGAGCATGGTCAGATAAGCCGGGGCTTGGATCGACGTCACGAATACAAAGATGACCATGTCGAATTGGCGTAGGCGTTTACCTACCTTTACCCAACCGGCTGGATTTTTCCATGACAGTGGATATTCAACGTTGCCAAAGACTGGCGTCTCTGGCTTGTCGTCAGGCACTTTTTGGACACCAGGATACAAGATGGACGGATACTGTGATGACCAGGAGATCAGCGATACGTCGTGGCCGCTATCCTTTAGCTTGTGAGCAAGCTCCGTAGTGTGGTGGGCGATGCCACCCTTAAACGGATGAGTGGGGCCAACGAGGGCAATGCGCATGAAGTGTTCTCCTGGTTGTGAGTTATTCTTTACGCAAGTAGTATAGCAGCTACCATTCGTAGCTACCTCGATTTGCTGACCTAGTTTTGAGCTACAGTATCTGACGAGCTGTTGGTAGTAATGGACTGTGGCGCCTCTGGCGAAGTAGTCGTAGGCGTCTGGTCTGACCCGGTAGGAGTGTTGCTGCCTGTGTTGTCTGCAGGAGTCGTGGTTGAGGTATCAACAGGGCCTGTAATAATGACATTTAGCGGATCTGTTACCGGAGTATCTAGTTGCAAGCTTGCACTCTGGGGAGTGGCACTTACACTGATGGGACCCAA
>Ga0136846_1229122_pt1 | contig 12442 bp, 4 predicted proteins | sample HopSoiMetagenom2_FD_96841 | JGI IMG/M metagenome (GOLD analysis project Ga0136846, IMG submission 96841) | Grasslands soil microbial communities from Hopland, California, USA - 2 Assembly 2016 (version 4) | ecosystem: Environmental > Terrestrial > Soil > Grasslands | place: USA: Hopland...
CAGCCCGGGTGGTGAAATTGGTAGACGCAGGGGACTCAAAATCCCCCGCCGCAAGGCGTGCCGGTTCGATTCCGGCCCCGGGCACCACATCCCGAAAGCCGTCCATGACCTTTGTTCATGGACGGCTTTTTTGTTTCCTGCGGGCTTTGCGCCCCTCTCCCCTCTTCTCACGCAGCAGCTTCGAGCCGCCACAACTTGAACACCAGCACCCGCCTGTCCGTCGGGCAGGTCCGTGAGACGGATCGCCCCACATGCGGCGGATCTCCATCAGCTACGACAATGCGGCCGGGCTTGGGCATGACGGCGCTTGTGATTTCATTCTGGTCGTCAAAAAAGACCGTTTCTCCAGCCCAGGCGAGATTCCATTCCCTGTTGCAGTACACCAGCACGGTCACGTGATTGGCGCGCGCGTCTTCTTCCGCAATGTCCTGATGCACCCTTCCTTCCGTGCCAAAGGTGTTGGCGCTCAGCATGCATTCGTAAAGGCGCACAGGGTAGCCCAGGCTCTCTTTGACCCGGCTCCAGCACTCTGTAATGGCCTGCAGGCTTTCATCAAGCGCAAGCAGCTTTGGCTCAACATCTTCAGTGAAAGGCTCTTCAGCAAATGCAATCGGGTAGTACCAATGCATGTCCAGTTCGTGCGACTTGAAACGCTCCCAGCGATTGAGGAAATGCATGGGCATCCATGAAACCGTTTCGATCAACCGGTCCTGGAAGTCGCCCGGGAAAAGGCCGTCAGCGACCCTGACATTCGATCCTAAAAACATACGTAAGCCTCGAAGTAAAGCAAAACTGCGGGATTCGGTGATGCCAGCGACAGCTTGCCATCACCGAGCCGCGTGACTAGCGTTCGATGCGGTCGCCGCAGCCGCCGGAGCCCAAAGGCAAGCCGACCTTATGGGGCAGGCGCACGCGTTGAACGGCGCTCCATTTGCTATTGGAGTTCAGGGGGTTGCCCACAGCGGCAACGTCATGAACGCGGTCAGGCATGCCCTTGGCGGTCTGGGCTTTGCTATTGGTGGTGTTGGTTGGTTTTTTCATGAAAGCTCCTGTGAAAGTTAAGGAAAGGGATGCGGGAATTTTGATCCGGGATGGACACGAGGAACCATTCCCAAAGGTTCTCGTTGATAACCGAAAGAAATGGGCAGCAAACCGGGCACCAGCGCTTTTACCACTGAAAGCCGCGTTCTGCCCTGGTCGACAAAGCAGCGCTCGGGCGTGATATCCACGATGACCGGATGTATGCCTTTGGCTGCGAAACGCTCCACCAGTTGCTGCGTGCTGCCGGCCTTCAAGGTTGCCAGGCGCGCTCCGGTTGCGGGCGTGTCCGGGAAGAGGACGCGGTCCGCGCGCCTGAAATAGCGCTTCAGGCCGTAGAGCTCAAAGTGGTGTTCTGTCGTGCCAACCTCATCGGGCGCTCCGACCTCTGGCTTGTGGCCATGGATCCATGCGTAAACACGCGCCTCGGTTTCGTCCAGCGCACCGCCCAGCGCCACGCTGAAGTCCGCGTGAGCCGAGGTGCCCATGGTGGTGAAGTGCTGTGTAGCATGCTGGGCCGCCACCAGGCAGACCTGTGCCCAGGGGGAGTCCAGCTTCTGGACAACGATCCGGCATCCGGTCTGCTCGAGTGCACGGATCCGGTCGCGAATGTCACCCTTGAACCGGGATGAGGGCACCACGCTGCCACCGGCCTGTGCGAGCCAATGCCGCATGAAGGCATCACGCTCAATAACTTCCAGAAGCGCCCTGCGTGTTGCATCTTCAACTGATGTACTTGCGGCGCATCCGGAAGAGGTCACCTGCGTAAATGGGCGCGCCATCATGGCACCGTGCGCGGCCAGGCCGGAGCGGGGAAATACCAGTTCCGCCAGCACGCGCACCGCACGCCCCGTCAGCAAATCGGTCCCGGCCGTCCAGAGATGAATTGCCTGCGCATCGAAGCGCTGGTAAGGAAAGCCAGGGTCGGCGTATTGCCGGTCGCTGTACTTCACGAACTGCCCCGGGTCGACAGCATTTTTCAGCGAGGCAAAACTGCCTGAGACAAGCTGGCGCGGCTCCCTGAAGCCTTCGCGCTCTATAGCTTCTGCGGCCGCCTTGCGAAAAGCCAGCCAGGGATCGGTATCACGGCCCCAGGTGTGCGGCCTATCGTCACCGGCGGTCACGACTTTTGCGCGCGCCAGATGAAACGGCATCGAGAACCGGGCAGCCTCGGAGTCCACCCAGGCGAAGTCCAGATCGGGTGACCGATCAATCAGCTTGACCTGCCCCGGTGTCGGCTTGGCGCCAAAGATGGCGGAGCCCAAAATCAGCTCGCCATCGAGCCGGCACATTTTGGCGACCGTGGTTTCGTAATAGCCGCCAATCGTGGCGAAGCCCAGGCCGAGTTTGGGTGCGCTCAGCCCGCCGTTGTGCAGGGCCGCACCGGCTTCCATGAACAGGTATTGCAGGGCGCGATTGCGGTAGCGCATCGCCGCGACCTGGGTGTCCGCCGCCAGGAAAATCGCACCGGTGGCGTAGGTCACCTCCCAGGGCTTGCCGAACGCCCGGGGCATCAGCTCATGCCCGCCGCCGAGAAACTCCAGGGCCACCGCCTGCTCATCGGGGTAACGGACCCGGTACATGCCGGCCTTGTAGGCCCCGACCTGCTTTTGCAGGGCCACATACACCTGCACAAGCTGCATGCCACCGGCCGAAGCAATGGTGCGCTGCGGCGTCACATAGCCCACGCGCTCATGCTTGACGCGCACGACGCCGGCAAGTGACCAGAGCAAGGCCAGCAAGGAGCGCTCGGGCACCGGTTTTTCGGAGAAGGTGTAAGTGGAAACACGCTCCGCGAAGTAATGCCGCAGCGGCGCGCCACTGACCCGGCGTGTCCCCGCCGGGAGTTTTTTTGCCGCGCCCGGCTTGTTCCAGAGAAAGCGGCGGCAAATCTGGTTCGTGACAGCAGACGGTGCGGCCAGGCCGAACGGGCTGCCCTGGAAGGCGTAACGCGCCGCGTGGGCCGCGGCCAGGTTGGCGTCAATCAGCGCGCCCTGCGCCTGCAAAAACTCGATGAACTGGCCGAACTCCACGGGATCAAACCTGGGCGGAAGCTGCGCCAGTATTTCGCTCACTGTGCGCGTTCCATCGCACAGCTCGAACACCGTCACGAGCAGATCGCGCGGGGCCTGCACTTCGACATCCTGCATCGCGCTACGCACGATGAGCCGGTTGCCGTCCAGCCGCGAGGCGCCCGCCATCATCGGTGACAGACGTGCTGGATCCAGAAACGCCTGCGTCACGTCCACCGGCGCCGCGTCGTTCAGCACGGTGTTCAACGCCAGGGTGGCAGGCCGTGAAGAGACCGGAGAGAAATCTGCGGCGCTCATGGTTTCTTCGCCGGTCCGAACAGGGACATAAATACCAGGGGATAGCCGTCCGGGGGAAGGATGGGATTGGAATTGATTTCGAGCCACCAGACAGTGCCCTCGTCATCGACCACACCATCAATCGAATACAACACCGGCGCCTTGAACCGCCGCATGGCGGCCTCCGCCGCCTTCACGCCGGCAAGGTCGATTTGACGCCGAACATGTTCCTTGATGCCGCCCAGGTCGTTGTCGGTATCTGCGCTCGTGGAGGAAGGTTTGTACTGCCGGCCATAACGGAAATCAATCCATACTTCGCGCCCTTGCTCAAGAACATCGGCTGGCCGCACCTGCTGGAACGTCAGCGAAGCTTTGAGGTTGCCCTCTTCATCCGGAGTCCAGGGTTTCTCCCCCGCCTTGGCCAGGCGCGCATCGATCAGAGCCTGCACGGTAGAGACACCGTCACCCACGATGGTGGGATAAGGGTGGACGTGCGCATAAAACGCCTTGGCGCCCCAATACCAGACCTTGAGGTTGGTTCCGGTGATGAACTGCTCGGCAAACTTGAGGGCGCCGCCGCCTTTCGTTTGTGCGCCTTCATCCTGGGCTAGTGTGGCCGCGCTGCTTTCACTTTCAGATTGGCGGTGCGGCCCCGCGATCTGATACCCAAATGACCCGTTGGAGAGCTTGACGAGAAAATCGCCGTCTACATCCTCCAGCGCCGGCCACGTCGCCGGACACTTCAGGCCTGCATTGTCCAGAAACTTCTTGAACAGCAGCTTGTCCTGGGAAAGATCCCATTGAAGAACCTCATAGGGCATCCAGCCGATAAATCCCGTCACGTCTTTCACAAGCGAGGTGGAATAGGCTATCCGCCCCTGATTCACGACCAGGAATCTCGGCTTGAGCGTGTAGTAGCGATTGCGTAATTTCACCTCCAGGTTGAAGGTTCTCACGTCCAGGTCAACCTGGGCATCGCAACTGTCCGCCCATGCCTTGACGGCACGGAAATGATTCAGCGTAACGGGGATATAGGACATTGATAAAACAAACGGCCGAAGCTTATTGCCAGTTGGCGGCAATCACCGACGCAAGCGCGGTTGAATAATTGGAAGGCAGGCTTGTTTGCCCTGCCGCCGGCGGCGAGAAAGAGGCCATTGCGCTCACCAGGTTCTGCACCTGGCTGGCCAGCAGCGTCTTGCTTCCGTCGGTGGTCTTGAACTCTTCCACCCTGTATTGCGCACCCAGGTACCAGTTCGCCAGAATGAACTTGTCGTCCGTTCCGACAATGCTGGCCTCCAGGTCGTTGTTGACCTGGCGGAACCAGATCTGGTCGGCAGCCACAGAGGACTGGAAGATTGCGGTGTCGGTATTTCCGGCCGTGCTGTCGTTCTCCACGATGGTGTCCAGATTCGAGCCTCTTCCCAGCAGGTAGCTGTCGTTGCCGCTGCCACCTTCGAGCGTATCGGTTCCTGCGCCGCCGTCCAGCGTGTCACTTCCGCCGGCGCCTTGCAGCAGGTCATTGCCATCACCACCGGACAGCATGTCGTTGCCGGTACCTATATTGAAGCTCGAGAGTATTCCGTAAACGCCGCTTCCGCCGAAACCCACCAGGTCCGCTTTTCCGTCACCGTTGATATCCGCGAGGCGGCGCGGGTACTGGCTGTTGTTGGTCCAGCCCTGTGCATACGTATAGAGAGACGGGAAGAATTGCGGCGTGCTGAAGCCTCCATTGGCCAGGCCGAAAGCGATGGCGGGACCGCTGCTGTCAAAGCCCACAATGTCCGCCCGGCCGTCGCCATTCACGTCGGCCAGCTCCCTCGGCGTAGTGTTTTGAGAGGTCCACCCTCCCCCTGCCGCGCCGGAACCGAATGCGCTCAAAGCCTTGTAAATGGTGCCGAAAGTGCCATTGCCGTTGGCCAGCGCAACATATGTACCGTCAGCGGCAAATCCGACGATGTCAGCCCGGCCATCGCCGTTGACGTCAGCAAGCTTGCGAACGGTCTGGTCATTGTTGGTCCATCCGTCTGCGTCGCTGAAGCTATAGGTTCCCGTGAAAAAGTCCTGAAACGTCCCGTTGGCATTGCCGAGGGAAACGTAGACCGCGTCACCACCGAAGCCCACGATGTCGGCCCGGCCGTCCCCGTTAACGTCCGCCAGTTCTCGCGTATAGCGCGTCTGGGTGGTCCAGCTACCGCCATCTGCCCCGGCTCCGAACCGGCTCAAAGCCAGCTGTGAAGCGTTAAAGCCGCCGCTGCCATTCGCAAGCGCTACGTACGTGCCTGAACCGCCAAAACCAACGATATCGGCCTTACCGTCGCCATTTACATCGGCCAGCTTGCGCAGGTACACATCGTTGCTGCTCCAGCCCTGATTGCTGCCGAATTCTGAATTCACCTTCGTAGCAGTACCGTAGCTACCGTTGGCTTGCGCCAGGCTGACGTAAACACCCACGCTTGAAAATCCCACAATGTCGGCACGCCCGTCCCCATTCACGTCGGCCATCTCGCGCGGGTACAGATTGGTGTTACTCCAGCCATCGTTTACAGCAAACGCCGCGTACAGAAGATTCTGGGAACCAAAAGACATTTCACCATCGTCGCCCTGAAGCACGTCGTTGCCGGCGCCGCCACTCAGGGTGTCATTGCCTACACCCCCCCTGAGGGTGTTGTTCCCGCTGTTTCCCGCCAGCACATTATTGAGGGCATTACCCGTGCCATTGATAGCAGAATTGCCCGTCAATATCAGGTTCTCCAGATCGGCACCCAGGGTGTAACTGAAGTCCGCGCTGACGGTATCGGTCCCTGCGTTGGCGTTCTCCACAATCGTGTCCGATGCATCGACTACATAAGTGTCGTCGCCTCCACCACCGGCCAACGTGTCGGCTCCTGCGCCACCGTCCAGCACGTTCGCCGCGGCGTTGCCTGTCAGCATATTGTTCAGCGCATTGCCGGTCCCATTGATAGCGGCTGTGCCTGTCAATGTCAGGTTCTCCAGATTGGCACCCAGCGTGAAACTGGTAGAAGCATTGACGATGTCCGTGCCTTCGTTGGCGTTCTCGACCACCGTGTCCGCAGCATCGACGATATAGATGTCGTTGCCCGCGCCGCCTGCCAGCGTGTCGGCTCCGGCTCCGCCGTCCAATGTGTTTGCACCAGCGTTGCCGGTCAACACGTTGTCCAGAACATTGCCCGTACCGTTAATGGCCGCGGTTCCTGTGAGCACCAGGTTTTCCAGGTTGGCGCCCAGCGTGTAGCTGAAGTTTGCGTTGACGGTGTCTGTGCCTTCGCCGGCCGCTTCGACAACCGTGTCGGACGCGTCGACAAGATAGATGTCATTGCCCGCACCGCCAGCCAACGTATCGGCCCCTGCGCCGCCGTCCAGCGTGTTGGCACCGGCGTTGCCTGTCAACACATTGTTCAGCGCGTTGCCTGTACCGTTGATGGCGGCGGTTCCTGTGAGGGTCAGGTTTTCCTGATTGACACCCAGGGTATACGTGATGGAAGCATTCACCGTATCGATACCGCCGGAATCCGACACCGTGGTCTGCGCCACCACATTGGGTACCCAGTTGGTTTGCGCCACCATGACGGACACCCAGGTCTGCACATAGACAGGCTGGCCACTTTCGTCGTAGCCGTTTTCCGTATAGACGTAGTAGCCCTGGTCGACATAGGTGGTGACGTACTGCCCCTGGTCGACATACGTCGTCGTTGTCGTCGTTTCAACCACGGTATCTCCCGCGTTGTCGACCACATACACGTCATCACCCGAGCCGCCATCTAGCACGTCTGCACCCAAACCGCCGTCCAGCATGTCGTTGCCTGCCGCAGCCTTGAGCGTGTCGTTGCCGGCCAGGCCATAGAGCCAGTCCCGGCCGGCCGTGCCGGTCAGGGTTTCCGCGGAAGCGGTGCCGTTGATGACGTTGACAATGTCCAATGACAATCCCGCACTGATGGAAGCGCCGGCGCTATCGGTCGCTTTGATCGCCAGGCCCAGAATGCCTGCCGCCGTATCCGGCGGTGTTCCGGACAGCGTTCTTGTTGCCGCATTGAAGCTTAGCCATGAAGGCAATGCCGACCCGTTGGTCAGCGTCGCGCTGAACGACAGGCTATCGCCTACGTCCACATCGCCAAACGTACCCGCCGGTACGACGTAGCTGAAGGCCTGCGTTTCGGCCAGTTGCTGGTTCTGCAAGGCGACAAGCACCGTCGGCGCATCATTGGTGTTGACCACCGTCAGATTGAACGCACTGCTGACCGCCGCTCCTGCTGTGTCCGTGGCGGTCACCTGAAGCGCCACGGTGCCTACATGGGCGTTGAGCGGCGTGCCGCTGAAGGTGCGGGTTGCCGCATTAAACGTCAGCCATGAAGGCAGCGCGTTGCCATCGGCCAGTTTGGCGCTGTATGCAAGAACATCGCCGGCATCCACATCGCCAAACGTCCCTGCCGGAACGACATAGCTGAAGGCCTGGTCTTCATTCACCTGCTGGTTCTGCAAGGCAGCCAGCAGCGTCGGCGCGTCATTGGTGTTGGCCACCGTCACGTTGAAAGTGCTGCTGACAATCGCGCCCGCCGTATCCGTGACGGTGACCTTGAGCGCCAACGTACCGACATGGGCATTGAGCGGCGTACCGCTGAACGTGCGCGTTGCCGCGTCGAATACCAGCCACGAAGGCAGCGCGGCGCCATTGCCAAGGCTGGCGCTGTAGCTCAGCGTATCGCCTGCATCCACATCGCCAAACGTTCCTGCAGGTATGGTGTAGCTGAAGGCCTGGTCTTCGTTTACCTGCTGGTTCTGCAAGGCGGCGAGCACTGTCGGCGCATCATTGGTGTTGGCCACCGTCACGTTGAAGGTGCCGCTGACAGCGGCGCCCTGTGTGTCGGTTGCCGTCACCTTTAACTCCAGCAGACCCACATCGGCGTTAAGGGGCGTTCCGCTGAAAGTGCGGGTCGCCGCATTGAACGACAGCCATGACGGCAGGGCGGCGCCACTGGCCAGGCTGGCGGTGTAGCTCAGCACGTCGGCGGCATCAACATCCGCGAATGTGCCTGCCGGCACCGTGTAAGTCCACGCAGCGTCTTCTGTCGCGCTCTGGCTGGCCAGCGTGCCCACCGTCGGCGCGCGATTGCTCATCGACAACAGGTCGTTGGCCGTCCAGACCGTGCCGTCCGCAAACTCGACGCGTTCGATGCGGTTGCCGCTCGCAACGTTCCAGTCGATGAACAGTTGGTCGGAAGCGCCCAGACTCAGCACCATCTGGGTTGCTGTACGGGACACCGTGATCTCACTGGCAGCGATTCCGGGCTGGATAACCACCGTGTCGATATTGCCGGCAGTCGTGTCGACGTCCGAGATGATGTCGTGGCCATAGCCGCGGCCAAAAATGTACCGGTCGTTGCCCAGACCGCCCGCCAGGACATCGTCACCGGCGCCGCCATCCAGGGTGTCGTCACCGCCCCATCCCATCAGCGAGTTGCCGGCCGCATTGCCGGTCAGGACATTGTTCAGCGCGTTGCCCGCGCCGCCGATCGCATCGTTGCCGGTGAGGTTCAGGTTCTCCTGGTTCACACCCAGGGCAAAAGCGACCGAGGAGTTAATCGTATCAACGCCGCCTGAATCCGACACCGTAGTCTGTGCCACCACGTTCGGCACCCAGGCAGTTTGTGCCACCACGTTGGGCACCCACGTCGTCTGAGCCACCATGACAGGCTGCCAGACCATGTTCGGCTCCCCATTCTCGGTGTAGCCGTTTTCGTAGTAATAGCCCTGGTCTACATACGTCGTGACGTACTGCCCTTGGTCCACGTAGGTCGTGACGTACTGTCCCTGGTCTACATACGTCGTGGTGGTCGTGGTCTCCACCACCACATCACCGGCGTTGTCGACAAAGTAGACGTCATTGCCCGCACCGCCATAAAGCGTGTCCGCGCCCGCGCCGCCGTCCAGCAAGTCGTTACCTGCGCCGGCATTCAGCACGTCGTTTCCGGCAAGGCCGTAGATCAGGTCGCGCTCTGCGGTGCCTGTCAGTGTTTCGGCGGCCGCGGTTCCGGTGATCTTGTTTCCGATATCCAGCTGAAAACCCGTCGACACTGAAACTCCGGCAAGGTCGGTCGCCTTGATGACGATCTTGATCGTCTCGTCGGCATTGGCCGGTGGCGTTCCCGAAAAAGTCCGGGTTGCGGCGTTGAATGCCAGCCATGAAGGCAAAGGCGTCCCGTCAGATCGTGTCGCGCCGAGGGACAACACGTCACCCGCATCCACGTCGCTGAAGGTGTTGGCCGGCAGCACATAAACAAATGCCTGGTTCTTCGCTGACTGCTGGCTCAGCAGCGCCTGCGCCGTGGGAGCGTCGTTCACGTTGGCCACCGAGAACTGGATCAAGGTGCTGCCGATCGCGCCATAAGTGTCTTTGGCATACAGGCGCATCTCGAAAGCCGCGACGTCAGCGTTCTGAGGTAACCCGCTGAATTTTCCGGTGGCTGCGTCAACACTCAACCAGGCCGGCAAAGCACTCCCATTGGCGAGCGTCGCCCAGTAAGTCAGCCCGGAGGAACTGCTACTGAACCAGCCGCCGGCTGATTCGTCGATAAATAACTGGTCTTCTATCGCCGGCTGCAACTGATGAACCGGAGCCGATGCAGGAACGGGAGTAGAGATAATCCTCGACATGACCGCAGCCTGGTCCCAAACCGTGCCATCCGCGAAGCGGACGGCCTCAATGCCGATACCGCCACCATCCAGGCGCTCAATGGCCAGGCGATCCGTGCCATCAAGCAGGTTGAGGTACACATAGTTTGAATCCGCGCTGATCCACACCGTGTCGGCCACTACACCCGCTGTGAACTGCACAACGTCATTGCTGATGCCGGCCTCGGCGGATTCGACAAGGATGTCTTGACCGCTGCCGAGACCGAACATGTAGACATCATCACCAGCGCCACCTGACAAGGTATTGGACGCACCGTTGCCAGTGAGTATGTTGGCGAGACTGTTTCCCATTGCGTTGATGGCGGAAGTGCCAGTCAACGTGAGGTTTTCTACGTTGCTTGCCAACGTGTAGCTCACGTTGGAAAAAACCGTATCAATGCCTTCGGAGGCATTCTCAATGACCAGGTCGTCCAGGCTATCCACAATGTAGCTGTCATTGCCGTCGCCGCCCAACATGGTGTCGCGCCCGCCTGACCCATCCAACAAGTTGTTACCGGCATTCCCCTTCAGCGTATTGGCAAGGCTGTTGCCATGGCCCTCGGTGTCGGCAGTACCCGTCAACGTGAGGTTCTCCACATTGGCGCTCAGGGTGTAGTTCACGCTGGCTTCAACGGTGTCGATGCCTTCCGCAAGCTTCTCCACTATCGTGTCGCCCGCGTTATCGACCACATAGGTGTCGTCGCCCTTCCCCCCGGACATCGCGTCCGCACCTGCGCCGCCGTCCAGGCGGTTGTTGGCCGTGTTGCCCGTCAAGACGTTGGCCGATGCATTACCCGTTGCGTTGATCGCCGCGCCGCCAGTGAGGATGAGCTGCTCAACGTTGTCAGCCAGGGTGTAGCTCACGCTGGCCTTGACGACATCATTGCCCCACTGGTTTGCGGTAAATCCCTCATGGCCGTAGGTGTTGAAGTAATTACTACCAAGGAGGTTTTCGCTGGAAATCACGCCCCCCGCCAGGGCGGCCTGGCTCGCCGTCAGGCCGTTTGCGAGTTCAATCACCTGGTCGCCAGCGTTGTCCACGATGTACACATCGTCGCCCGCACCGCCGGACATCAAATCTGCCCCAGCGCCGCCATCAATATAGTTGTCGCCCTGATTACCGTAGAACGATTCGGCCGCATTACCGCCCAGAGCCTCCAGGTCTTCCTTGCCGCCCAGAATGACACTCTCAATGTTGTGCAGATCTCTCGCATCTACATAAGTGATGACTGTGTCGAGGCCGCCGCCAATAGTCTCTATAACCTCGTCCTGATCATTGCCGACGACATAAATATCATTGCCAGCATCGCCTTGCATGCGGTCCGCGCCGCTTCCGCCGTAAAGCCAATCGTCTCCAGCGCCGCCATAAAGAATGTCGACGCCATCGCCGCCGGACAACACATCATTGCCATCCCCACCGTTAAGCACATCGTTGCCATCATCGCCATAGAGCCAATCCGCGCCGGCATCACCTTCCAGGCGGTCATTTCCGTCATTGCCGTGCAACAGGTCAGCCCCGTCGCCACCGCCGAGCGCATCGTCGCCTTTTCCGCCATAAAGCTTGTCGTCGCCCGTACCGCCGTCCACGATGTCATTGCCGGCATCGCCATGGACGACGTCGTCGCCCGCACCGGCAGCAACACGGTCATCTCCTGATCCCGCGTAGATATTGTCTATGCCGTCCCCACCCCGCACCTTGTCGTCTCCCGCGCCGGTGTTGATAAAGCCGCCTATGGTGATATCGTCCGCAGGATTGACTTCCTGCTGCTCGCTGCTGACGTTGAACTTCACGTCGGCAAGTTTGGCCGTGCTGCCGTCAACCCGCGTATAGCTGCCTACGCCGTAGACGGTGTTGCCCTCAATGGTCCGCAACACGTTGTCGCTGGTCAGGTTGATCGATGAAATCCCTCGCTGGGAGAGCGTGGTCAACTCACCGGTGGTCTGTACGCCGTCTTCATTGATGTCCTGCCATACATAGAACTTGTCCCATTGCGCATCGGCAGCGGAGAGTTTTCCGTCGTTGTTGGTATCGAATGCGGTCAGCCCTTCCAAATCGGTGCGGGCTCCCGCTTTGTAACCTTTGAACCGTATCTCGTCACGCGAGGTGATCGCGCCGTCGTTGTTCGCGTCATAGGCAAGCAAGCCATCCAGACCGGACGTCCAGCCCGTGCGTTCCCGGATGCCGTCACCGGTGAAATCGTAGAAAGCTTGAGAATCCCGCGACGAAATGAAGTGAAAGCCGTTGCCGTTGAGGTCCAGCACGACCGGGGCGCCACCTTCTCCTCCACCACCTTCTCCCCCTCCGCCACCCTCGCCGCCGCCTTCCCCACCGCCCTCGCCGCGCGCAGCCGGCTGAACTCGCTGGGCAATCGTCTGCAACTCAGTTTGCGCCTGCTGCAGCGTCA
>Ga0136846_1235486_pt1 | contig 12442 bp, 10 predicted proteins | sample HopSoiMetagenom2_FD_96841 | JGI IMG/M metagenome (GOLD analysis project Ga0136846, IMG submission 96841) | Grasslands soil microbial communities from Hopland, California, USA - 2 Assembly 2016 (version 4) | ecosystem: Environmental > Terrestrial > Soil > Grasslands | place: USA: Hopland...
CCGGCCTACCCCGCCGAGCTGAACCAGGTGTGGACCAACCTGATCGACAACGCGGTCTCCGCCATCAACAGCGCGGGCGGCGAAGGGACGTTGACCGTACGGACGGCGCTGGTGCACGACCGGCTGCTGGTGGAGTTCCGCGACACGGGCCCGGGGGTGCCGGCGGAGATCCGGGGCCGGATCTTCGACCCGTTCTTCACCACCAAGCCCGTGGGTGAGGGCACCGGCCTGGGACTCGACATCTCCTGGCGGATCGTCGTCAACAAGCACCACGGTGACCTGAAAGTCGAGTCCGTACCCGGCGACACCCGCTTCCAGGTGCTGCTCCCCCTCACGGCCGCCGAGCCCGATGCCGACCCCGACCCGGCCGTGGTCCCCGACCCGGCCCAGGAGCCGTCATGACCAAGGACACCGGAATCGATCCCAGCATCCCGCCCAGCGGTGCCGGATGCGTCGAGTGCGACGCCGAGGGCGGCTGGTGGTTCCATCTGCGGCGCTGCGCCCTGTGCGGCCACATCGGCTGCTGCGACGACTCGCCCGCCAAGCACGCCACCGGCCACTTCCGGGACACCGGCCATCCGGTGATCCGCAGTTACGAACCGGGCGAGGCCTGGTTCTGGAACTTCGAGACGTCCGAGCTCTACGAGTCCGGCCCGGTCCTGGCCGCCCCGACGAGCCACCCGGCCGACCAGCCGGCACCCGGACCGGCGGGGCGGGTGCCGGCGAACTGGCCGGAGATCCTGCGCTGAGGCCCGAGCGGCCAGGGCTGTCAGTGGTGCGTGTCAGGATTGATCTGTGCCACAGAACCTGTTCGACACCCCCCTCATCGGCCGCGACGACGAGCTGTCGGACGGCCCCCGGGAGAAGGCCGCCGCACAGGCCCGCGCGGCCCGCGAGACGGCGGTACGTCTGGGCGCCACGCCCCTGCTCCAGGACGTGGACCCCCTCATCCGCCGCGGCCGGCTCACGGAACCCGCCCCCGGCTGCGATCCCGGCACCGCCTCGACGCCCCTCACCGCCCGTGAGCAGGACGTCCTGCGGCTCCTCGCCCTCGGCCGCAGCAACCGCCAGATCGGCGAGGAACTGTTCATCAGCGGCAAGACGGCCAGTGTCCACGTCTCCAACATCCTGGCCAAGCTGGGCACGGCGAGCCGCGGGGAGGCGGTGGCGGTCGCCCACCGGGAGGGGCTGATCCAGGCGGCCTCGTAGGCGCAGACCGAGGAGACCGAGGAGACCGAGGCGGGGCGGACGCCAACAACTCGCCGACAACACGGACCACGGCTCGCCTGGTTGCCGAGGCCCTGGTGCGCGGGGGCGCGGCTGGGCAGGCTAGCTTGCTCGGATGAGTCTCCTTGATGATGTGGCCGAGCGTGACGGCTGGCGGTGCTGGGTGTGCGACGAACCGGTCGACCCCGACAAATCGGTGAACGACCCGCAGGGGCCCAGCGTCGACAGCCGGACCGCCGACCGGAAGGCCAAGGTCGCCGAGCGGCTCGCGCATCGCGGGTGCAACACCCGCAAGGGTGCGGTCAAGGTGGTCATCGCCTGGCCGGACCGCCTGTACGTGGTCGAACCCGCACCGCTGATCGCCGTTGCCGCGAGGTTGGAGCGCAAGGGGGGCCGCGAGATGGTGGGCCGTTGTCCGACCAGGAAGGATGCCCAGGAAGCGGCGGACTGGCTGGTGGACCGGTTCTCCCGGCTGACACCAGGGCTGCCGGTGACCGCCGACGTCGAGGCGGGCGGCGGCCAGTTCCTCGTCATCCTGGCCACCGGCCGCCGCTGACCGGGGATCAGCAGCGCACACTCGGGTCGAGGGGCCAGGTCACCAGGGGCGGGGGCCGGGCCGCTCCCGCCCGAGCCCATCGTGGGCCGGCGGCTTCGCAGCGCCTGCCCCACCAGACGTTCTGAGGCGACTGCGGGCCGACGGGAATGCGGGGCAGCGGCGGGGGGTTCGGACTGTCGCGAGGCCTGACCACCCCTCACGCACTGGAGACACCATGAAGATCGGCATCATCGGCGCGGGCAACATCGGCGGCAACCTGACCCGCCGGCTCACCTCCCTCGGGCACGAGGTGTCCATCGCCAACTCGCGCGGCCCGCAGACCCTCAGCGCCCTCGCCGAGGAGACCGGCGCGACGCCCGTCACCGTCGGCGAAGCGGCGTCCGGCGCCGAGGTCGTCGTCGTCACGATCCCCTTGAAGAACGTCCCCGACCTGCCGTCGGGCCTCTTCGACAAGGCGGCCGAGGGCTTCGTCGTCATCGACACCGGCAACTACTACCCGAAGCAGCGCGACGGCCGGATCGCCGCCATCGAGGACGAGGGCCTGACCGAGAGCCGCTGGACGGCGCAACACCTCGGACACCCCGTGGTCAAGGCCTTCAACGGCACCTACGCCGACGACATCCTGACCAGGCCGCTCCCGGCCGGGGACCCCGACCGGATGGCCCTGCCGGTCGCCGGTGACGACGAGGAAGCCAAGAAGAAGGTCCGCGCCCTCATCGACGAACTCGGCTTCGACTCGGTCGACGCGGGTGGCCTCGACGAGTCCTGGCGCCAGCAGCCCGACACCCCCGTGTACGGGCTGCGTGCCGGCGTCGAAGCCGTCACCAAGGCGCTCGCCGAGGCATCCCCGGAGCGCAAGGACAGCTTCAAGGGCTGACGAACTCCCGGGCCGACGCGTCATGGGCGCGCATGACCGGCCACCCGCGAATGCACCTGGCTCCACTCATCAGCCCCCGGAGATACCCGACGACCCGGTAGGTCCGGCCGGCCAGGCACGGCTGGGAGGCCGACAGCCACACCCCGCGCGAGCGCGCCGCCGCCCACGGCCGCCCGATCAGCGCCCCGCCGCAGCGCGAGGAGCGGCCCGGCGGACTGATCTCCGCGGGTCCGCCGGTAAAGCGCCTCCAGGCGGTCGAACGGGGCCCGGCGGGGGCCGCCTGATCGGCCTGGATCTGCCTGCGCGACTGCTAGTCGTCCGCCCTGACGAACGACCGGATCGCCGTCGCCGCCGCCCCTCGCGCCCACTCCTCGAAGGGCAGCGGCCGGATCAGCAGCTCGCAGCGGGCGGCGGAGCCGAAGGCCGTGGCGGTGAACGCGTCGCGGATCTGCTCGGCGAACAGGTCGTACGCGGCCAGCCCCTCGCCGGAGATGATCACCCGTTCGGGGCCGAGCAGATTGGCCACGGTGGCGATGACCCGTCCGATCGCCGCACCCGCCCGCGTGTACACCTCCCGTGCTCCGGGGTGCCCGGCGTGGGCCAGGGCGACGGCCTCGGCGCTGTCGGTGACCGCGCGGCCGGTGACGTCCCGTACCCTGGCGACGATCTCCGCGTCCCCCGCGAACGCCTGAAGGCAGCCGCGCTGGCCACAGTGGCAGGGCGGGCCCGCCGGATCGACGACGACGTGCCCGATCTCCCCGGCCACCCCGTACGCCCCCGCGACCACACGCCCGTGGACGACGAGCCCGCATCCGACACCCGCGCCGACGGTCACCACGGCGAAGCCGGACAGCCCCACCCCGGCGCCGAACCACTGCTCGGCGACGGTGAGGGCACGCACGTCGTTGTCGACCGTGACGGGCAGCCCCGTCGCCATGGCGGCGAGTTCCGCGAGCGGCAGGTCACGCCAGTCGAGGAACGGCGAGTAGCGTACGGCGCCCTCGGCGCGGTCGACCTCTCCGGCGAGGGCCACGCCGCAGCCCAGTACCGGCACCCCGAAGCCGTCCGCCTCGGTGAGCAGTTCCCGCACCAGTTCCGCGACCGAGGCCAGCACCGCCTCGGGGGTACGGGCGGGCAGCGGAAGGTCCCGGGCGACGAGAACCCGGCAGCACAGGTCGGTGAGCACGCCGAAGATCTCGTCGCCGGTGATCTTGATGCCGATGAACAGCGCCCGTCCGCCGTCGACACGCACGAGGTTCGCGGGCCGCCCCAGCACCGGACGGGTCTCGGCGTCCGCGTCCTCGACCAGGTAGCCGGCCTCGAGCAGCGGACGGACCGCCTTGGTGACGGCGGCGGCGGACAGCCCCGCGCGCCGGGCCGCGTCGGTGCGGGTGAGCGGGCCGTGGGACAGGACCGTGGTGAAGATCTGCGAGGCGGCCGGTGTGTGGACCGGAAACACCTCGGCACGGCTGGTCGAGGGCATGGCCGGAACCTATGCCGCTTATTTTCCTCTGTCAATGAAAGAAACCCAGATGGGATGAACCATCCCCACAGGCCCCTCTAGACTTGCGAAAGACCGTTACAGGCATCCCATTGACACATGATCCATGGTCACGGTTGGGTTCGCCGAGGAACACCAGTACCACGAACGTGAGGCACCATGCCGCTGATCTCCCACTCCCCGGACACCGGGGTCTGGCTGCTGACCACCCCGCGCACGTCGTACGCGCTGCGGATCGACGAGAGCGGCGCGCCGTGTCATCTCGCGTGGGGGCCGCGGCTGACCCTGGCGGAGGCGGGCGCGCTCATTCCTGTGGCCCAGGACATGGCGAGCAGTTTCGAGGGGCGGCCTCCGGTGGGCGAGGAGCTCCCCGTAGACGGCGGCACCCGTTACGGCCCGCCCTCGCTCCAGGTCCGGTACGCGGACTTCTCGCGCGGCTTCGAGTGGGCGCCGACCGGTCACCGGGTCCTCGAACCGGCGCCCGGGATGAGCGAGTTGGTGCTCGAGTTCCGCGACCGCCTCTACCCCCTCGACGTCGCGCTGCACTACACGGTCCGTGCCGACACGGACGTCATCGAGCGCCGGACCGTGGTGCGCAACGCCGGTACCGAACGCGTCGACCTGCTGCGTGCCGACTCCGCCGCCTGGACGCTGCCGCCGCTGCGCGACTACCGGCTCAGCCATGTCACCGGTCAGTGGTCGGCCGAGAGTCAACTGCGGCGCGACACACTGCCGTTCGGCGAGACGGTGCTGACCAGTCGGCGCGGCACCACCAGTCATCACGCCAACCCGTGGGTCATGCTCGACTCGGGCGAGGCGACGGAGGAGCACGGCCGGGTGTGGAGCGCGGCCCTTGCCTGGAGCGGGAGTTGGCGCATCACCGCGCAGCGCACCCCCGACGGGCTGGCCGGCTTCACGGGGGGCGTGGGCCATGAGGGGACGAGCGTTCCGCTCGCGCCGGGCGAGGAGTTCAGCACGCCGGTGTTCGCCGGGCTGTGCGTGGACGGCGGGTTCGGCGCGGCGAGCCGTGCGTGGCACACGTACACGACGACCCATGTGCTGCCCAGCGCCCAGGAGTTGGCGCCGGTGCTCTACAACTCGTGGGAGGCCACCGGTTTCGACGTCGACGAGGCGAGCCAGCTGGCGCTGGCCGAGCGGGCCGCCCTGCTCGGCGTGGAGCTGTATGTCGTCGACGACGGCTGGTTCGGGGCGCGGCGCAGCGACCGGGCGGGGCTGGGTGACTGGACGCCCACTCCGGAGCGTTTCCCCGAGGGGCTCAAGCCGCTGGCCGACGCCGTGCACGGGCTGGGGATGCGGTTCGGGCTCTGGGTCGAGCCGGAGATGGTCAATCCGGACAGCGCGCTGTACCGCGAGCACCCGGACTGGGTGCTGCATGTGCCCGGCCGGGCGCGGACCGAGATGCGCAACCAGCTCGTCCTGAACTTCGCGCGGGACGACGTGGCCGAGTGGGCGTACGGCTGGCTGACCCGGCTGGTCGGGGACCACGGGGTCGACTTCCTCAAGTGGGACATGAACCGCGCCTTCGGCGAGTCGGGCTGGCCGGGGCAGCCGGACGGCAACGACCGGCTGTGGACGCGTTACGTGGCGAACCTGTACGACGTGATCGACCGGCTGCGCGCCGACCACCCCGGGCTGCGGGTGGAGACGTGCAGTGGCGGCGGGGGCCGGGTCGACCTCGGCATCCTCTCCCGTACGGACCAGGCGTGGACGTCCGACAACACCGACGCCGTGGACCGGCTGGTGATCCAGCACGGTTTCGGGCAGGTGTATCCGGCGCGTGCCATGTCCGCGTGGGTGACCGACGTGCCCAACCAGCTCACGGCGCGTTCGGTGCCGCTGCGGTTCCGTTTCCACGCGGCGATGTGCGGGCTGCTCGGGATCGGCGGTGACCTCACGCACTGGTCGCGGGAGGAGCTCGCGGAGGGCGCGGCGCTCGTGGCCGAGTACAAGAAGGTGCGGCATGTGGTCCAGCACGGGGAGCTGTACCGGCTGTCGGGGCCGCTCGGGGAGGAGCCGACGGTCGTTCAGTACGCCGGCGAGGACGCGGCCGAGGCCCTGGTGCTGGGCTTCCGGTACGGCCCTCGGCACGGTCTCCCGCGCATTCCGGTGCGCTTGCGGGGCCTGACGCCCGGCGCGAGGTACCGGGACGCGCACACGGGTGCCGTCCATCACGCGAACGTGCTCGGCGAGTACGGGATGCGGCTCGACCTGGCGCCCGGCGACTGGTCCAGCACGGCTGTGCACCTGGTGCGCGTGGAGGAGTCGTAGCCGGACTGTCCCCCGGTCGGCCGGGGTCGGCCGGGGTCGGCCGGGGTCGGCCGGGGAACTGCGGCGCCTCGGCCGGGCGTTACAGGGACAACGCCCCCATGGGGCACGAACCACGACTCCAGGGCGGGCGCGATGAGCGAGTTGGTCCCCGGGGGCAACACGCCCCTGCCGGGTGGCACCCTCACGCTCCGGGTGCCGGGGCCCTTCGATGTGAGCGCGCTGGTGACGGACGACGGCGGCAAGGTCCGGGGCGACGGCGACTTCGTGTTCTACAACCAGCCGACGGCGCCTGGAGCCAGGCTGCACGGTGACACCCTCACCGTCGACCCCGCGGCTCTGCGCCCCGGCGCCACCCGGATCACGGTGGTGGTCAGCGCCGCCGACCCCGGTACGGCGCTGGGCGCGCTGCCCGCGCCCACGCTTCATGTCACCGGCCCCGGCGGCCACGTGTTGACCCGGTTCACACCTCCGCGCCCGCAGCGGGAGACGGTACTGCTGCTCGCCGAGCTCTACCGGCGGGGCACGGCCTGGAAGCTGCGCGCGCTGGGCCAGGGGTACGCGGACGGGCTCGCGGGCCTGGCCCGGGACTTCGGGGTGGATGTCGCGGACGACGCCTCATCCGCCTCGGCGGCCACACCGGCACCGGTCGGCGCTGCCGCGCCTGCCGCCGGGGCGTGGCCGGGTGCGGTGTCCCCCGGCGCGCCCTCCGGTACCCCGGGCTCGCGCTCGCCGGATCCCGCTGCCACGAGGTTCCTCACCCTCGTCAACTCCGCCCGGGTCGCCGCCGGTTCCCCGGCCGTCTCGCTGGACGCGCGGCTCTGCGCCGCCGCGCGGGCGCACACCACCGACATGGCCTCGGCCGGCCGCCTCGGCACCGAGAGCCGGGACGGCCTCTCCGTCCACCAGCGTGTCCTCGCCGCCGGATACACGTATCTGACCGTCGGCGAGCACCTGGTCTCCGGGCCGCGTACGCCCGAGGAGTTCGTCGACTACTGCCTGCGCACGGAGCAGGCCCGGCGCACCCTGCACGATCCGGCGTTCACCCAGGTCGGCCTGGCGTCGGTCACCGGGTCCGGCACGGGTGACACGTACTGGACCGCCCTCTGGGCCCGGCCCCTCGGGCCCGGCGATCTCGATCGGACAGCCGCCGAGGTCATCCACCTGACCAACCGGGAGCGGGTCCGGGCCGGGCTGCCGTCGCTGGCCCCCGACTCCCCGCTCACCCGTGCCGCGCAGGCGCACAGTACGGACATGGTGGTCCGCGCGTTCTATTCGCACACCGGGCCCGACGGCAGCCGGCCGTGGGACCGGGCGGCAGCGGCGGGGTCGGCGCGGCGGACGATCGGCGAGAACATCGCGTGCGGTCAGCGCTCCCCCGCCGAGGTCGTCGAGGGCTGGATGAACAGTCCCGGGCACCGGGCCAACATCCTCAAGCGGGAGTTCACCCACATAGGCATCGGCTTCGCGGGCGGCGGCAAGGCGGGCACGTACTGGACCCAGCTCTTCGGCGCCTGAACGCCCCTGGCCGGCGAGTTCCCGGGGGCTCCTCAGGCAGTGGGGAACGGCACCGCTCTTGGGATTCCCCTTACCTGCGTTCACTTGGCGGAACGGCACCGTCCGGGACACGATGCCCGTATGAAGGGTGATCTTTTTTCCAGTGAGTACATGGTGCAGCCGGCCACAGCGCCCGGGATGTCCGTCGAGAACGCCAAGTCCATCAAGTACGCGGTCGACGGTGAGATGTTGGCCCGGCAGGGCGCGATGATCGCCTTCCGCGGCAACCTCCAGTTCGAGCGCAAGGGGCAGGGCGTCGGCGGCATGCTGAAGCGTGCGGTCACGGGTGAGGGGCTGCCCCTGATGACGGTGCGCGGGCAGGGCGAGGCGTGGTTCGCGCACGAGGCGCAGAACTGTTTCGTCGTCGAGATCGACCCGGGTGACGTCTTCACGGTCAACGGCCGCAACGTGCTGTGTTTCGACGCGTCGCTGACGTACGAGATCAAGACCGTGAAGGGGGCGGGGGTCACTGGCGGGGGCCTGTTCAACAGCGTCTTCACCGGGCAGGGAAAGCTGGGGCTGATGTGCGAGGGCAATCCACTGGTGATTCCGGTCTCGCCGCAGTATCCGGTGTACGTCGACACGGACGCGGTCGTCGGCTGGTCGGCGAGTCTCCAGACGTCGCTGCACCGTTCACAGTCCTTCGGCTCGATGATCCGTGGCGGCTCCGGCGAGGCCGTCCAACTGATGCTGCAGGGCGAGGGGTTCGTCGTCGTGCGGCCGAGCGAGGCGACCGCGCCGAGGCCCCAGCAGCACTGACGCCACCACCATCGGCGTTCCGAACGTGATCTGCGCCGCACAGGCAACCCCGCAGCCGTCGCCGCCGTCTTGAGCTATGAGCACCCCCGACAACAACGACCACAACTGACGACATCTGAGGCCGCCCCGGCCCGAGAGGCCGGGGCGAATTTTCGGCGCACTATACACACCGCGTATACGCTGAGCGTATACCGAAAGGGTTGTATGTACGGCAAGGCATTCGCCCCCGAGTACCAGGGCGCGCTCACCAGTCTCTCGGTGAACTCCTCCCTGGTCGACGTACTCGCCGCGGGCACCGAGCAGTTGGCGTCCGCCGAGCGGGCCGGGCGGCGCGCGGAGGCGGCCCGTTCGGGGCTCGCGGTCGCGGAGGCGCACCGGCGGCTCGGGCACGTCGGCGACGCCGACCGGGCCTGGAAGGCGAGTTACCGCGCGGCCCGGGCGGACGGGGACATCGCGGCGATGGCGTGGGCGCTGTGGAGCGGCGGCACCCTCGCCCGACAACGGGGCGCGTTCGCGCTGGCCCGGCGACTGCTGGGACTCGCCGCCGAGTTCGGCGAGCGCGGCGGCGACATCGTCGTACGCGGCTACTCGCTGGCGGGGCTGGCCGAGACCGGCCGTATCCAGGGCGACTACGAGGCGGTCGGCCGGCTGCACGAGCAGCTGCTCGCCGAGGCTCGCAGGCGCGGTGAGGCGCGGCACACGGTGTGGGCGCTCGAGGGCATCGCGCAGATGCACCGCAACACCGGTTCGTACGACACCGCGTACGCCATGTTCGAGGAGGCGGCGGAGATCTCCGCGCGGGCCGACGACCGGCGTGGCCACGCCTGGGCGTTGCGCGGCCTCGCCGACATCGTGTCCGTGCGCGACGGGGACACGGAACGCGCCCTCGCGCTGCTCTCGGAGGCGGAGGAGAGCTGCGTGGCGATGAACCTGTCCAGCGCGCTCGCCTACAACCACAAGATGCGCGGCAACGTCCTCTACCGCGCCGGGCGTTATACCGAGGCACGCGACCTGTACCTGCGGGCCCTGGCGGAGTTCCGTGCCATGAGTGAGCCGCGTGGTGAGGCGCTGTCGCGTCTGGGGCTGGCCAAGTCGCTGGCCCGCCTGGGCCACGACCGTACCGAGACGGCCGCTGAACTGGCCGAGCTGGCACGCGAGTTGGAGCGGATAGGGCTGCGGCACGCCCGTGCGATGGTGGCGCGGGCGCAGACCGAACTCGGCCTCGACACGGACCCGGAGGCCGCACGATGACGCCGGGCTCCCGGTCGCTGGCGCCGGCGGCCCCGTCCGTGCCCCAACTCCTCGACCGGTGCCGTGACCTGGTGCGGCCCGCGCTCACCGAGGCCGTCGGGCGGCTGCATCCCTGGCTGGGCGAGATGGCCGCGTACTCCTTCGGCTGGTGCGAGGTGGGCGGTACTCCCGTCGACGCGTCCGGCGGGAAGGGCGTACGGCAGACGCTGGCCGTGCTCGGCGCGGAGGCGGCCGGGGCGCCCGTGCGGTCCGGGGTCGCGGCGGCGGTCGCGGTGGAGCTGGTGCACACCTTCTCCCTGCTGCACGACGACATCATGGACGGCGACCCGACCCGGCGCCGGCGCGCCACCGTGTGGAAGGCGTACGGGACCGGTCCGGCCGTGCTCGCGGGCGACGCGCTGTTCGCCCTTGCCGTCGAGACGCTCGCACGGACGCCGGGCGGCCCGGCGGGGATGCGGCTGCTGTCGGCGGCACTGACGGATGTGGTGTCCGGACAGGCCGACGACCTGCTGTTCGCCGCCCGCCCGTGGACCGGGCCCGAGCGGGTGCGGCCCGAGGAGTACCGGACGATGGCCGAGCGCAAGACGGGCGCCCTGCTCGGCTGCGCGCTCGCGCTGGGAGCCGCGCTGGGCGGCGCCCCGTCGGCGACGACGGCCGCGCTGGAGCGGGTGGGACGGCATGCCGGCGCCGCCTTCCAGATGGTCGACGACGTGCTCGGCATCTGGGGCGATCCGGCCGTCACCGGCAAGCCCGTCCACGGCGATCTCCGGGAGCGCAAGAAGTCGTATCCGGTACTGGCCGCGCTCGACGCGCCGGTGCCGGCCGCCCGGCGGCTCGCCGAGCTCCTGGAGTCCGTCGACACGCCCGACGAGGCACTCGCGCGCCGGGCGGCGGCGCTCGTCAGAGAGGCGGGCGGCCGTACGGCGGCCCTCGCGCAGGCCCGCCGGCACGTCGCGGCGGTCGAGCGCGGCCTGGACGACCTGCCCCTGACGGGCCGGGCGGTCGACGAGCTGCGGACGCTGCTGGGCTTCCTGGCGCGCCGCGAGCTGTGAGCCGGGCCGGGGGATCCGGTGCGGAGGGGTCCGGTGGGAAGGGATCCGGTGGGGAGATCGTGCGCGGGTCGGCACGTAAGGACCAGGGAATGCACCCATTTCTTCGCACAGTTGCTCGGCGCAGATGATTAACAGGAGAATCGGGCCCGGGAGTTGCGAAATATTTGAACAGACCACATCGCACCCCTCGTACCTCTGGGAAAGGTGAGAGCCAGGGGTTCAGCGAGGGATGGCCATGGTCAAGGCGCACGTCTCCACACATGAGTTGGTGGCCGGAAGGTACCGACTCCTCGATGTCATCCATCGCGAGACGAACCGTGTCTCCTGGGCGGGTGAGGACACCGCGTCCGCGCGCCCAGTCGTCCTCACCCAGATCCAGCTCCCGCCCGACCCCCGGGAACAGACCGCGCGCCGGACCATCGCCCGGGTGATGCGCGCCTCCGAGATCCTCGGACTGGTCCTGCCCGGCCAGGTGGGCACCGTGATCGATGTCCTCGAGGAGTTCGGCACCCTGTGGACGGTCGCCGAGTGGATCGACGGCACGCCGCTCAGTGAACTCCTCGAACGGCAGGGCACGTTCAACTACGTGCGGGCGGCACGCATCACGCTCGAGGTGCTCGACGCGCTGGAGGCCGCGCACCGCGAGGGCATCGTGCACGCCGAACTCAGCCCCGGCCAGGTGTTCGTGCGGGACCAGGGACCGGTCGTGGTGACCGGTTTCGGCCTGGCGGGGGCCACATCCGTGTCCCGGGTCGGCGCGCCCTCGTACGCCTCGCCCGAGCAGGCCCACGGTGCGCGCGCCGAACCGTCGGACGACCTGTGGGCGCTCGGCGCGATGCTCTACGCGATGGCGGAAGGCCGGCCCCCGTTCCGTGACCGGGGGCGGCCCGACGCCACGCTCCGGGCGGTCGACCGGCTGCCGCTGCGCAGCCCGGTGCGCGCCGGCCCGCTCACCCAGGTCATCCAGGGGCTGCTGCGCAAGAACGCCCGGGAACGGCTGACCGCTCCGGTGGCACGGGACGCTCTGCTCCGCGTCATCAGGGACGAACCCGGCACCTCGGACGAAGCCGTGCCGTCCGTCCGGCCGGCCGGCGGGGCCACCGCGGGCGCCGCGCGGCGCCGGGGCGGGACCCGGGAAGGACACGTCGCCCGCACACTCGCCCTCGCCGGCACCGCCCTGGTCGTCGTCACCGTCGCCGTCCTGGCCACGACGGACAACCTGCCCGGCATCAACGCCTCCGCGTCCGGCGCGGACACCACCCCCTCTGCCGTAGCGCCCCCCGCCCCGGCCCCGTCCGTCCCCTCCACCGACGGGACTCCCACCGCCCCCGAGGAGACCGCCGCGCCGAGCGTCTCCCCCTCGGCACCGGCCCCGC
>Ga0136846_1242878_pt1 | contig 12441 bp, 8 predicted proteins | sample HopSoiMetagenom2_FD_96841 | JGI IMG/M metagenome (GOLD analysis project Ga0136846, IMG submission 96841) | Grasslands soil microbial communities from Hopland, California, USA - 2 Assembly 2016 (version 4) | ecosystem: Environmental > Terrestrial > Soil > Grasslands | place: USA: Hopland...
GCGGCGACGGCGACCCCGGCCACGGCCACGGCGACGGCGACCCCGGCCGCCGCGACCGCGACCCCGGCCGCCACCGCGGCCCCGGCGACGGGCACGTCGTCTGGCGCGTCGCCGTCCCCCCAGACGACCGAGGCCGCCGCTGCCGCAGCTCCGCAGACGCCCGCCGCCGCCGTCGCTCCGTCGACGGGGTCGACGGCCGTTTCCCCGACGCCGGCGGCGCCGGTGGCGGCAGCGGCCCAGGTGGTGCGCTGATGGCGCTCATCGAGCGCCGCATCGGAGCCCTCTTCGCCATCTTCCTGATCGTCCTGGCGGTCGCCGTCGGCCGGGCCGCGTGGCTGGGCGTCGTCAAGGGCGACAGCCTGGCCAGCGCGGCGGCGTCGCAGCAGACGGCGAGCCTCCCGCTGCCCGCGCGGCGCGGGTCGATCGTCGACAGCAAGGGCGTCGAGCTCGCCGTGTCCGAGCCGGCCGACGACGTCTCGGCGACGCCGTACCTCGTCAAGGACCCGGTCCGCACGGCGGACAAGGTCGCGCCGCTGCTCGGGGCCGATCCCGACAAGCTCGCCCGACAGCTCGCGCGGCGCGACACCGGCTTCGTCTACCTGGCCCGGGAGCTGCCCGCGGGGCGGGCCGACCGCATCCGCAGGCTCGACCTGCCCGGCATCCAGCTCTCGCCGGGCTACCTGCGCGCGTACCCGCGCGGCACGCTCGCCGCGCAGGTCCTGGGGACCGTCGGCACCGACGGCGACGGCCTGTCCGGCCTCGAGTACTCCGAGAACCGCGTCCTGCGCGGCGTCGCCGGGCAGCGGCGCCTGGTCAAGGACGCGCTCGGCCAGAGCATCGAGGTCCGCGACACGAAGCCGGCGCGCGCGGGCGCGCGCGTCCAGCTGACGATCGACGCGGCGATCCAGCAGCAGGTCGAGGAGACGCTCGCGGAGGTCGGGGAGGCCTACGAGCCGAAGGGCGCGACCGCCTTCGTCCTCGACCCGCGCACGAGCGACATCCTCGCGCTGGCCAACTGGCCCCGGATCGACGCCAACGAGCCATGGCGCTCGCCCGCCTACGCCGCGCAGAACCGCGCGGTCGGCTTCACCTACGAGCCGGGCTCGACCTTCAAGCCGATCACCGTCGCGGGAGCGCTGCAGGACGGCGTCGTCACGCCCCGGACCAGCTTCGGCCTCGCCCCGCAGATCCGCGTCGCCGACCGGGTGATCGGCGAGTCGCACCCGCGCGGCTTCGAGCGGCTCACCACCGCGCAGATCCTCGCGCAGTCCAGCAACGTCGGCGCGATCACGATCGGCACGCGGCTCGGCGAGGAGCGATTCGACCACTGGGTCCGCACGTTCGGGTTCGGCCGGCCGACCGGCGTCGACCTGCCGGGCGAGGAGCGCGGGATCGTCCTGCCGGTGTCCAAGTACTCAGGCTCGTCGATGGGCAACCTGCCGATCGGCCAGGGCGAGGCCGTCACCCCGATGCAGATGGCGCAGGCCTATGCCGCGATCGCCAACGGCGGCATCCTGCGCCACCCGCGGATCGTCGCCCGCGTCGGCGACCACACGCTGCCCGTCCCGCGCGGGCACCGGATCATCTCCCAGCAGACGGCACGGCAGCTGCGCCAGATGCTCGAGGGCGCCTTCGCGCCCGGAGGCACCGCGTCCGAGGTCTCGATCCCGGGCTACCAGCTCGCGGGCAAGACGGGCACGGCGAACAAGATCGATCCCTCCACCGGCCTGTACTCGCGGTCGCGCTACATCGCGTCGTTCATCGGGTTTGCGCCGGCGCTCAAGCCGCGCCTGCTGATCGGCGTCGTCGTCGACGAGCCGCACGGCGCGATCTACGGCGGCCTCGTCGCGGCGCCGGCCTTCGGGAAGATCGCCTCGTTTGCCCTGCCCTACCTGCGCATCCCGCCCAAGTAGCGGCCCGGGCGCGGCCGGTCGCGCCGGTAGGCTCAAGTGCCGATGACCCTGCGGGACGTCCTGGCCGACCCCGGAGCGCCCGACGTCGAGGTCACCGACCTGGCCTACGACAACCGCGCGGTCCAAGCCGGGACGCTGTTCTTCTGCGTTCCCGGGTACACGCGCGACGGCCACGACTTCGCGCCCGATGCGGTCGCGCGCGGCGCGTCGGCCCTCGTCGTCGAGCGCCGGCTCCGGCTCGGCGTGCCCGAGGTGCTCGTGGACGACGTCCGCGCCGCGATGGCTCCCGCCGCGGCGCGCCTCTACGGCGACCCGACGGCCGCGCTGCTGACCGTCGGGATCACCGGCACGAACGGCAAGACGACGACGGCCTTCCTCGTCCGCGCGCTGCTGGAGGCCGGCGGTCTGCGGGCGGGGCTGCTGGGGACCGTCGGCACGATCGTCGGCGGCCGCCGGCGCGCCGCGGTGCGCACGACGCCCGAGGCGATCGACCTCCAGCGGACGTTCGCGGAGATGCTGCGGGCCGGCGATCGCGCGGTCGTCATGGAGGTCTCCTCGCACGCGCTCGCGCTCGGCCGGGCCGCGGCCATCCACTGGGACGTGGCCGCGTTCACCAACCTCACGCAGGACCACCTCGACTTCCACGCCGACATGGAGGACTACTTCCAGGCCAAGCGCGCGCTGTTCACGCAGGGGACGCCGCGCGTGCGCGTGGTCAACCTCGACGACGCCTACGGTCGGCGCCTGGCCGCCGAGTTCCCCGACGCGGTGACGGTGTCGATCGACGACCCGGCCGCGCGACTGCGGGCCACCGAGCTCGACGCCTCGCCGTCGGGCACGCGCTTCCGGGTGGACCACCTGGAGCTCAGCGTCCCGCTGCCCGGCCGCTTCAACGTCCTCAACGCCCTGTGCGCGGTCGCCTCGGCGCGCGCGCTCGGCGTCGGCGACGAGGCGATCGCGGCCGGGCTGCTGGATGCCGAGCTCGCTCCGGGCCGCTTCCAGCCGGTGGACGAGGGCCAGCCCTTCGCGGTCCTCGTCGACTACGCGCACACCCCGGACTCGCTCGAGAACGTGCTGCGCGCGGCGCGCGAGCTCGCGGCCGGACGTGTGATCGTCGTCTTCGGCGCCGGCGGCGACCGCGACAAGGGCAAGCGCCCGCTGATGGGCGCCGTCGCCGCCGCGCACGCCGACGTCGCCGTCGTGACCTCCGACAACCCGCGCTCTGAGGACCCGGAGGAGATCATCGCCGCGATCCTGGCCGGCGTCGGCGGCGCGGGCGGCGTCGAGGTCGTGCCCGACCGCCGCGCGGCGATCGCGCGCGCGGTGGAGGTCGCGCGCGCGGGGGACGTCGTGGTCATCGCCGGCAAGGGGCACGAGCAGGGCCAGGAGCTCGCGGGCGGCCGCAGGGTGCCGTTCGACGACGCGGCCGTGGCGCGCGTGGCATTGCGGGCGCTGCCCGCGTGATGTTCGGCCAGTGGGACGGCGAGCAGCTGGCCGACGCGGCCGGCGCGCGGCTGCTGCACCCGGCGCTCGGGGACGGCGACCCGCCGACACGGGTCGTCATCGACTCGCGCCAGGCCGGGCCCGGCGACCTGTTCGTGGGGTTGCGCGGCGCCCACGCCGACGGCGGGCGCTACGCGCTGCAGGCGCTGGAGGCCGGCGCGTGGGGCGTCCTCGTAGCACCCGAGCACGCCCGCGCACTCACCCATGGGCCCGACGCCGAGCCGCGCGGCGCGGTCCTCGCCGCGGACGACCCGCTGGCCGCCCTGGCGGGCCTCGCCCGCGCGTGGCGCCGGCGCCTGGGCGCCACGGTGGTCGGGGTGACCGGATCGACCGGCAAGACCTCGACCAAGGACGTCCTCGCCGCGCTGCTCGCGCTCTGCGTCCGCGTCGTGGCGACGCCGCAGAACTGGAACACGGAGATCGGCCTGCCGCTGACGATCCTGTCCGCGCCGCCCGGCACGCAGGTGCTGGTCGTCGAGATGGCGATGCGCGGCGCCGGGCAGATCGCGGCGCTGGCGAAGGTCGCCGAGCCGGACATCGGGGTCATCACAAACGTCGGTCCCGTCCACCTCGAGCAGCTCGGCTCACTGGAGGCGATCGCCGACGAGAAGACCGCGCTGCTGCGCGCGCTGCCGGCCGGCGGGGTGGCCGTCGTGCCGGCGGGCGACGAGCGCATCGCCGCTCGCGTCCCCGCCCCGATCCGCGTCATCAGCTTCGGCCCCGGCGGGGACGTGGAGGCGCTGCCCGAGGGTCTGCAGATCGGGGTGACGAGCGCGTTCATGCGCCTGAACGCCCTCGCCGCCGTCGCCGCGGCGCGCGCCGCCGGGTGCGAGCCGCGGGGCGTGGTCGACGTCCGCCTGAGCGCGCTGCGCGGGCAGCGCCACGAGCTCGCCGACGGCACCGTCGTCATCAACGACTGCTACAACGCCAACCCGATGTCGATGCGCGCCGCCCTCGACGACCTCGCGGCATCGGCGCCGGGGCGGCGCGTCGCCGTGCTGGGCGACATGCTCGAGCTGGGGCCCGACGAGCACCGCTTCCACGAGGAGGTCGGCGCGCACGCGGCGGCCGCCGGGGTGCAGCTGCTCGTCGCGGTCGGCGAGCGGGCGAAGGCGATCGCCGCCGGCTTCGGCACGGCGGGCGAGACGCAGCTGGCCCCCGACGCGGCGGCCGCCGCCGAGCTCGTCCCGCGGCTGATCCGCGCCGGCGACACGGTGCTGGTGAAGGCGTCGCGCGGCGTCGCGCTCGAGGCGGTGGTGGCCGCGCTCGAGCGCCGATCCCGGCCTCCGGGCGCCTGATGGGCGAGATCCTCATCGCCGGGACGGCGGCGCTGCTCGTCTGCGTGTTCCTGTCGCCGAAGTTCATCGTGTTCCTGCGCACGCGCGAGTTCGGCCAGCACATCCGCGAGGAGGGGCCGGAGGGACACCACGAGAAGGCGGGCACGCCGACGATGGGCGGCATCATCATCTTCACCGCCGTCTCGATCCCGTTCCTGATCCTCAGCGACTACGACTGGCGCGCGATCGGGGTCTACGGCGTCTCGATGGCCTGCGCGCTGCTCGGCTTCGCCGACGACTACACGAAGATCGTCCGGCGGCGCTCGCTCGGCCTGCGGGCGCGCACCAAGCTCGCGGTGACGATCGCGATCTCGCTGGCCCTGTGGTGGCTTGCCACCCGCGAGGCCGGCGTTCCCGACACGCTGCGGCTGCGGACGATCGACGCGACGATCGACCTCGGCGTCTTCTACCCGGTCCTCATCTACCTGGTGGTGGCCGGCACGACGAGCGCGGTCAACCTCACCGACGGCCTCGACGGCCTCGCCGCCGGGTGCGCCGCGATCGTGGGGCTGGCCTACATCGGGATCACCTTCCTGACGACCGGGCAGCGCGATCTGGCGCTCCTGGCGGGCTGCCTGGTCGGCGCCTGCGTCGGCTTCCTGTGGTTCAACGCCTTCCCGGCCACGATCTTCATGGGCGACACCGGGTCGCTGGGGCTGGGCGGCGCGATCGCGGGCATGGCGGTCATGACCAAGACCGAGGAGCTGCTGATCATCCTCGGCGGCATCTTCGTGCTCGAGGCGCTGAGCGTGCTGCTGCAGGTCTTCTCCTTCCAGGCCTTCCGCAAGCGGATCTTCCTCATGGCGCCGGTGCACCACCACTTCGAGATCGCCGGCTGGTCGGAGACGAAGATCATCCTGCGCTTCTGGATCGTCGCCGCGGTCTGCGCCGCGATCGGCTTCACGATCTACCAGCAGTCGGTCACATGACGGTGCGCCGGCGGCCGGCGCTCCCGCGCGGACCGTGGCTCGTGGTCGGGCTGGCCCGATCGGGCCTGGCCGCGGCGCACGCGCTGCGCGCGCGGGGCGAGGAGGTCGTCGCCGTCGACGCGCGCGCGCTCCCCGCGGAGCGGTCCGCCGAGCTGCGGTCGGCGGGCGTCGCCGTGCACGCCCCCGCCGACGGCCTCGGCCAGCTGCCGGGGGTGCGCGCCGTGTGCAAGTCGCCGGGCGTCCCGCGCCAGGCGCCGGTGATCGCGGGCGCGCTGCAGCGCGGCCTGCCCCTGCTGGGTGAGCTCGAGCTCGGCTGGCGGCTGCTGGACAACGAGTTCATCGCGGTCACCGGCACGAACGGCAAGACGACGACGACGCAGCTGCTCGGCCACGTGCACCGCGTGGCCGCGCGGCCCGTCGCCGTCGCCGGCAACGTCGGCATCGCGGTCAGCTCGCTGGCCGGCTCGCCCGCGGGTGACGCGACCGTGGTGGTCGAGGCGTCGTCGTTCCAGCTCGAGGACGCCGACGCCTTCGCGCCCGAGTGCGCGGTGCTGCTCAACCTGGAGGCCGACCACCTCGACCGGCACGGCAGCCTGGAGGCCTACCGCGCGGCCAAGCTGCGGATCTTCGCGCGCCAGGGCAACGACGACGTCGCGGTGGCGCCCGACGACCTTGGGGTGCAGGACCTCGGCGGGTGCGCGCGCCGCGTCCTCTTCGGGCGCGCCCCCGAGGCGGAGCTGGCGGAGCGCGAGGGCGTGCTGTGGTGGGCCGACGAGCCGCTGCTGCGCGTCGCCGAGCTGGCGCTGCGCGGGGCCCACAACGTGCAGAACGCGATGGCGGCCGCCGCCGCCGCGCTGGCCCGCGGGATCGAGCCGGACGCCGTGCGCGAGGGCCTGCGCACGTTCCCGGGGGTCGAGCACCGCCTGGAGGAGGTGGCGCGGTGCGACGGCGTCCTCTACGTCAACGACTCGAAGGCCACCAACGTCGCCTCAACGCTCGTGGCCCTGCGCAGCTTCGACGTCCCCGTGCACCTGATCCTCGGCGGGCAGGGCAAGGGCCAGGACTTCGGTCCGCTGCGCGCGCCCGTGGCCCGGCGGGCCGCCGGCGTGCACCTGATCGGCCAGGACGCCCCCGCGCTGGCGGTCGCGCTGCGCGACGCGGGCGTCCCGGTCCACCAGGACGGCGACCTCGACCGGGCGCTGGCCGCGGCGCGACAGGCGGCGCGGCCGGGCGAGGTCGTGCTGCTCTCGCCCGCCTGCGCGAGCTTCGACCAGTTCGCCGACTTCGAGGACCGCGGCCGTCGCTTCAAGGAGCTCGTCGTTGCCGGCCGGTAGGGATCACCGGGCTGGCGTCGAAGGAGGCCCGCACATGCGCGCCTCCGCCGCCAGGCGCGCGGGTCGCCCAGCAGGGCGCCGCCGCCCGCCGCACCAGAACTCGCTCGAGTACAACATCCTGCTCACCGCGACGCTGTGCCTGCTGGCCTACGGCGCGGTGATGGTCTACAGCGCCTCCTCGGCGCGGACCCTGCTGCAGGGCCACGGCGACGGGTCCGCCTTCCTCGTCAAGTACCTGACCTACGGTGCCGCCGGCTTCGTGCTCATGCACGTCGTGGCCCGCCAGGGGCTCGACAAGGCGCTGCGCTTCACCGGCCCGCTGCTGGCCTTCGCGCTCGTCTGCCTCGTCGCCGTCAAGATCCCGGGGGTCGGCGTCTCGGTCAACGGCGCGCGCCGGTGGCTGGGCGCGGGGCCGCTGCAGTTCCAGCCCTCGGAGATCGCCAAGCTCGCCCTCGTCCTGTACGCAGCGCGCCTGCTCGCGCGCCGGCCCGGGCGCCTGCGCCACCCGCGCGAGGTGACGCCGCTGCTCATGGTCGCGGCGCTCGCCATCCTGCTGGTGGCCTCCCAGCCCGACCTCGGCACCGCGCTCGTGCTGACGTTCACGACGGCCGCGCTGCTCGTCGCCGCCGGCATGCCCGTGCGCTACCTGGCCGCCGGGGCCCTGGTCGCGGCGGTGCTCGTGCTGCTCTACGCGATCAGCGCGCCGTACCGCCGCGAGCGCCTGATGACCTTCCTGGACCCGTGGCAGCACGCCGGTGACGAGGGCTTCCAGGCGGTCCAGGGCCAGATCGCGCTCGGCTCGGGCGGGCTGTTCGGGCGCGGCCTGGGCCAGTCGGTGCAGAAGATCTTCTACCTGCCCGAGGCGCACACCGACTTCATCCTGGCCATCATCGGCGAGGAGCTCGGCGTGGCCGGCGTGACCGCGCTGATCTTCCTCTACGGACTGTTCGCCTATGCCGGCCTGCGCGTGGCCAAGAAGGCCAAGGGCGCGTATGCGTCGCTGCTGGCCGCCGGGGTGACGTCGCTCGTCCTCTGCCAGGCGTCGCTGAACCTGTTCGCGATCCTCGGGCTGGCGCCGCTGACCGGCGTGCCGCTGCCCTTCATCTCGTACGGGTCGACGAACCTGGTCGTGCTGCTCGGCGGCATGGGTCTGCTGCTCAACGTCGCCCGCGGCGGCAGCGCCCACCTGCGCGAGGTCGAGGCCCGGCCTGCGCACGATGCGCAAGCATCCCGCCGCGATGGCCCAGACCTACCTCATCGCCGCGGGCGGGACGGCGGGCCACGTCGTCCCCGCGCTGGCGGTCGCCGACGCGCTGCGGGCTAGCGGAGCGCAGGTCGTGTTCGCCGGCGGCGAGCGCGCCGAGGCCGAGCTGGTCCCCCAGGCCGGCTACGCCCTGCGCACGCTGCGCGTGGAGGCCCTCAGCCGGACGAACCCGGTCAAGGCGGTGCGGGCCTCCGGCAAGGCGGCCCGGGCCGTCGCGGCCGCGGCGCGCATCCTGGGCGACGTGCGCCCCGACGCCGTGCTCGGGGGCGGCGGCTACGTGGCCGGCCCGGTCGGAGCCGCGGCCGTCCTGCGGCGCGTCCCGCTCGTGCTGACCGAGGCCGACAGCCGCCTCGGGCTGTCCAACCGGCTGCTGGCGCCATTCGCCCGCCGGGTCTGCCTGGCCTTCCCGATCTCGGGCCTGGAGGGCGGGCGCTACCGCGTCACCGGCCGCCCGGTCCCGCCGCCCTGCACCGACTGCGCGGCCGCGCGCGCGGCGTTCGGCCTCGCCGAAGGCGAGTCCTGCGTGCTCGTCTTCGGCGGATCGCTGGGGGCGCGCTCGGTCAATGAGGCGGCCGTCCGCGGGCTGGCCGGGGCGCCCTTCCGGGTTCTGCACGCCTCCGGCGCCCGCGACTTCGGCGACCTGCGCGCCGAGCTCGGCGACCCGCCGCCGCCCGGCTACGACCTGCGCCCCTACATCGCGCCCTTCGCGCCGGCGCTGGCCGCGGCCGATCTCGTCGTCGCGCGCTCGGGGGGCTCGATCTTCGAGATCGCCGCCCACGGCAGGCCCGCGATCCTCGTCCCCTATCCCTACGCGGCCGCCGACCACCAGACCGCCAACGCCCGCTGGATGGCCGAGGGCGGCGCCGCGGTCGTGGTCGAGGACGCGGTGCTCACCGCCCCGCGGCTGCGCGAGGAGGTCGACGCGCTGCTGGCCGACGGCGAACGCCGCGCGGCGATGGCGCGCGCCTCGGCGGCGCTCGCCCGCCCCGATGCCACGGGCGCGGTCGCGGACGAGCTGCGGGCCGCGGCGCGCGGGCGGAGCTAGGCGATGAGCGCGAGGATCACGCCGACGACGACAGCGGCCAGCACGCAGAGGATCGTGGGGATGACGCGCCAGGCGGTGGGGGTGCTGTGCACGTCGGCAAGAACGCGCCACGAGCGCGGATGTTGCGCTGTCGGGGGCCGCTGACGTGCCTGCGTGGACCGGCGACGGACCCTGGGCGAGCCGCCGGTTGCACTTCATCGGGCTCGGCGGCGCCGGGATGAGCGGCCTGGCCGTCGTCGCCCGCGCGCTCGGCGCGCAGGTGACGGGGTCCGACCGTGCCGACAGCGCCTACCTCGCGCGCGTGCGCGCCGCCGGCGTAGCGCCGGCGATCGGCCACGACGCCGCCCACCTGCCCGTCGGCGACGACGTCGAGGTCGTCGTCTCGACCGCGATCCCCCCGCACAACCCCGAGCGCGCGGCCGCCCGGCGGCGCGGACTGCGCGAGCTGCACCGCGGCGAGCTGCTCGCCGAGGTGGCCGCCCAGAAGCGGTGCATCGCCGTGGCGGGCACGCACGGTAAGACGACGACGACCTCGATGATCGCGCACGCCCTGGTCGCGCTCGGCGCCGCGCCCGCCTACCTCATCGGGGGCGAGCTGCGCACCACGGCCACGAACGCCGCCTGGGGCGGCGGCGAGTGGGTCGTCGTCGAGGCCGACGAGTCCGATCGCTCGTTCCTGCGCCTGACACCCGAGGTGGCCGTCGTCACCAACGTCGAGCTCGACCACCACACGACCTACGCGTCACGGGCCGAGCTCGACGCCGCCTTCGCCGAGTTCCTCCAGGCCGCCGGACGCCGCGTCGTGTGGGACCGGCCGGAGCTGCTCGACCTGGCCGGGCCGGAGGCGATCGTGTTCGACGTGCGCGAGGCCGACCTGCGGCCCGACGGGGCGCGCTTTGCCTTCGACGGCCTCGACGTGCGCCTGGCCGTCCCCGGGTTCCACAACGCGCTCAACGCGGCCGCCGCGCTCAGCGCGCTGCGCGCCGCCGGCCAGGACGTGGCCGGCGCGGCGGCGGCGCTTGCGTCCTTCCGGGGGGCGGGCCGCCGCTTCGAGGTCCTCGGCCGCACGGCGGGCGGCGCCCTGGTCGTCGACGACTACGCCCACCATCCCACCGAGGTCGCCGCGACGATCGCCGCCGCGCGCACCCTCGCCCCGCGGCGCGTCATCGCCCTCTTCCAGCCGCACCTCTACTCCCGCACCCGGCTGCTCGCGCGCGAGTTCGGGGCGGCCCTCGCGCGCGCCGACGTGATCGCCGTCCTCGACGTCTACCCCGCGCGTGAGCGCGCGGAGGACTTCCCCGGGGTGTCCGGCCTGGCGATCGCCGAGGCCGCCGCCGACGCGGCGGACGGGCGTCCGGTGCTGTGGCTGCCGGGCTTCGACGACGCGCAGCGCGCCCTGGAGCGGCTGCTGGCGGCCGACGACCTCCTGCTCGTCCTCGGCGCGGGCGACGTCGACGGGCTCGGGCGGCGCCTGGCCGCACGGCCGGCCGCGCGCTGACCGCCCGCGCCGCGCGGGCAGGACCGCCCGGCCCGGCGTCGAAGGGCGGCGCAGGATGCCGCCCTCGCTCGCCCACGCCAGGCGCGCGGCCCTCGCGCCGCGTCGGCGCCACCCCTCGCCGCTCCTCCTCGCCGCCCTGCTCTGCGCCGTCGTCGTCCTCGCCGGCGGCTGGCTCTGGCTGCGCCAGTCGAGCCTCGTCGCCGTGCGCGAGGTGACGGTCGTCGGCGCGCGCGGATCGCAGGCGGGCCAGATCGCCGCCGCGCTGCGGGAGGCCGCGCGCGACATGACGACGCTGCACGTCCGGCAGGACACGCTGCGGACAGCGGTCGAGCCGTACCCGATCGTCAAGGACGTCGAGGCCGACGCGCAGCTCCCGCACCGCCTCCGCGTGATCGTCCACGAGTACGTTCCGGTCGCGGCGCTCGCGGTCGCCGGGACGCGCCTCCCGGTCGCCGCCGACGGCACGATCCTGCGCGACACGCCGGCCGGCCACCTTCCGGTCGTGACCGTGGCCGCCGCCTCCGGCGCCCGCGTCGCCGGGCGGGGCGCGGCCGCGATGGCGCTGCTCGACGCGGCGCCCGCGCCACTGCGCAGGCGCGTGCGGCGACTGGCGCTCGGGCCGAAGGGCTGGTCGGCGTCCCTGCGGTCCGGCCCGGTCCTGTACTTCGGCGGCCTGCGGCGGCTCGCCGCGAAGTGGATCGCGGCGACGCGCGTCCTGCAGGACCGCACCTCGGCCGGGGCGACGTACGTCGACCTGCGCCTGCCCGAGCGCCCCGCCGCCGGGGACGCGATCCTGCCGCCCGACCCGGCCGCGCAGACCCCCGGGTTGGGCATCGGGACCTCGGCGACGAGCACCACGACCGCGCCCACGACGACGACCCCGACCCCCCCGACCGCCATCACCACCGCTCCGGCGACCGCAGCGACGACGGCGGGGGCGGCCACGGCCGCGAGCACCACCGCGACGGCGACGGCGGCGACGACCACCACGCCGCCGGCGCCCTGACCCTAACCCTCTACCTCCGGTTTAGTGTAGGCTGAGCGCGGAGCTCCGCCGATGATCGAGGGTTCGGGAATCTGCACGATTCCTTGCCCTCCTACACTCTGCGTTGACATGCTTCCGACGGCGTGCTTACCGTGCAATTGCTCGGAATGCCCGGGAGCACCTGCGAAACGCTGAACCCTAACTAGAGAGTCGGTCAGATCTGATGGACAGCAGCGGCAGCTACCTGGCCGTGATCAAGGTCGTCGGCGTCGGCGGCGGCGGCACGAACGCGGTCAACCGGATGGTCGACGCGGGCCTGCGCGGAGTGGAGTTCATCGCCGCGAACACGGACGCGCAGGCGCTGCAGATGTGCGACTCCGACATCAAGCTCAACATCGGCCACGAGCTGACGAAGGGCCTGGGTGCGGGCGCCAACCCCGAGGTGGGCTTCGGCGCGGCCGCCGAGTCGCGCGACGAGATCAAGGAGGCGCTCAAGGGCGCGGACATGGTCTTCGTAACGGCCGGCGAGGGAGGCGGCACCGGCACGGGCGCCGCGCCCGTGATCGCCGAGATCGCCAAGAACGAGATCGGCGCGCTGACCGTCGGCGTGGTGACCAAGCCGTTCGAGTTCGA